>Ga0172373_10002400_pt1 | contig 28772 bp, 26 predicted proteins | sample Lak10m_2_FD_114546 | JGI IMG/M metagenome (GOLD analysis project Ga0172373, IMG submission 114546) | Freshwater microbial communities from Kabuno Bay, South-Kivu, Congo - kab_092012_10m | ecosystem: Environmental > Aquatic > Freshwater > Lake | place: Democratic Republic of the Congo...
GGGGAGGGAGAAAGAGTTTAGTTCGGGGACCTTCGGTCCCCGAACCCCAGACTAGGGGCCGAAGGCCCCTAGAACCCCAAAGAATAGGGGGGGTTCAGGGGCTACGCCCCTTGGTTCTGGGTTCCTAAGGGCGAAGCCCTTAGTCAAGGGGTCTGGGGACCGAAGGTCCCCAGAATCTATCTCTTACTCCTCCCCTCTGGGGAGGGTCGGGGGTAAAATAAAGTGGGCACTCACTGCCCGCTATCAAGACATACATAGCCAAAGACCTTAGATTATCGCCCCAAAACCACCCCGTCAAATAAAGATACAATATCATTTAAATGACTCGTTCTAGCCTGACTGACGGTTCTTTCAGGTGTCTCATTAGATAATGCTGCCGAAGAAACATCCCCACCTGCAATTAAAACAGTCATCCCAAACGGAAAAATGGATTGCACCACATCATTTAACAATTGCTGATTACCCGGTTCTTTTAACTTCTCAATAAAAAATGAAAACGATTGACGCAAATGTATCTGAAGTGAATTGCCAACCCTATCCACTCGAGAGCCCATTAAAATAGAATAAATAGGCTTGGATTCTTGCTGAATTTTGTTGATTACCCGTTGCCATAATTCGTCAATATCATCGGTATTTGAACCAATCCCACCCTGCGATTCACCCCCCACCGATCCCCCCAACCCAGCCTTAATCGCCTGCAACGATGCCACCTCATTCGCCCCACCCTGCGACTCACCCCCCACTTTAGGTTCCGAGTCATTTTTAACGATCCTCGGCTCCTCTACCTGAATTCTAGTGGGGGGGGGCTGTATAAGGGTTGCCATGTGCCCCAATAATCGAACTCTGATCAGTGTATACGGATCCGGAAAATGGCGAAATTCAACCATTAAGCGCGACAACCCATCCAGCAACGATATCCAATGATGAAGTCCCCCCCCTGTTTCTTGAACGGCATCAGTCACTTTGTGGGTGAGGTAAGAGATCATGTCTTCAATTAATTGGGTCGGATGTACCCCTCCCGATTCCCACTGGCTCACCTGCTTTAACACCTCTCGACAATCACCTTGACACACCGAATGTATAAAATGTGCCATAACATTAGGTTCACTCATTCCCAAAATGGATCGCACCTCGGATGTGGATAATACCCGCCCCCCATAAGCAATCGCTTGCTCTAACAAAGAAATGGCATCTCGCATTGAACCCAAACCACGCCGGGCTATTAAATCAAAAACATCCGGCTCAACCGATAACCCTTCAGCTGTTGCAATCTTAGATAATTGAGACACCAACTCATCATGAGACAACGGCCTAAATTGTAAATGCTGACACCGACTATGAATGGTTGCTGGTACTTTATGTGGCTCCGTAGTAGCCAAAATAAACACAACATGACTCGGTGGCTCCTCAAGGGTTTTAAGTAAGGCGTTAAAAGCACCCGTACTCAACATATGAACCTCATCAATAATATACATCCGAAACCGACAATCAACCGATTGAAATACCACTTGCTCAATGATGGATCGTATATGATCCACCCCTGTATTGGAAGCGGCATCCATTTCAATCACATCCACCGACTGCCCAGAGGCAATGGCCAAACAATTATGGCATGTTCCACAAGGTGATACCGTCATACCCTCTTTACAATTCATTGACTTAGCCAAAATGCGAGCAGTGGATGTTTTCCCCGTTCCACGAGGACCCGAAAACAAATATGCATGGCCCACCCGATTGCCTTGGATGGCATTACTTAAAATTCGAACGATGTGGGATTGCCCACTTAGTTCTTCCAACTGCTGACTACGATATTGTTGATAGAGTGCCATGCTTAAAACCTAAATTTAACCCCTGTTAATAATGATGGCGTTAATTTAGTCAAGGTTGGTTGATTAAGCAATGGGGAATTAACCTGATCGGATACACTAAACCGATTTTGAACCGCAATATACCAAAAATGGTGTGGTGTCCAAGAGAACTTAAGACCACTTGAGCCAAACCAAACCTCATCTTTAATGGTGGTTCCTGTTGTAATCTGATTAAACTCACTATCCACAAATAACCAAGTGCCAGCCCACATTTCCCAGTCCATCTTGCCTCGAACCCCCAACGAAAACAAGGGCACCCCAAATCCTCCCTTGGCCATCGTGGTTCGGTAATTCCCATAGTCGAATTCTTCATCCAACAAACTCGGATACAACGTCATAATCGGGGATTGATTCAGTGTTCGATGTGCCAGCCAAGCATTAAAGTTGGCATCATAATGAGTCGCAACAACTGATATTCCACCAAAAAATCCAGGCGACTCAATACGCTTGGTTAACGATAGCAAGCCCCCCAATCCCGATGTGGCATTGCCGGATACCGTGGCTACCAACCACTCTGTTGCCAACACAACCCCCCCAATTAATGGGATCCCCCCATAAATACCCGCCATCCCCATATCAAATCCAGAATCCATCCCACCCGGACGCCCCCCCAACACCAAAATACCCCACTCCGTATCCCCCCCTCCCAAAGCAAAATCCAATACCGCCATGCTGTCCGCTTTTGTCATAACATGATTGAACCACATCGCACCCATTCGCCCACCCTGCCATCGCAATGTAACATCCACCCCATCTGACAACACATCTTTAACCAATAAAGACCGCCCCAACCCCTTGCGACGTTGCAATCCAAGTGCGATGTCACCCACAACACCTTGCCATGGGGTATCAAATTGGGAACGAAGCACAAAACGTGGCACTATGTAGGTTGATGAAGTACCCACACCAGCCTGAAGGTCCGGCCTTAAAATATGCAATCGTAGTTCAGCTCCCAACTGCGAGTTGGCTGTCACCCGAATATACATTTCAGTATCCAACGCACGCGACCACTTTGGGTTCTGATCAGCAGATAAAAGGTACCGTATATGCCCCATCCCACCCGCTGATAATCGAACCATACTAACATCGCCCATCGAAAAGCCTTGGTATGGGGATAATGACGGGGCTGATGAACTCACTGGTGCCCCATTACCAACAATCGGTCTTGTTTTGGGTGAAACAGTTGGGGCATTTCGGCGAACCGACTGTGCCTGCAAGGTCTCTATTCCCCATACTCCAAATAAAAACAATCCAATTAAGCAATACTGGCGCATCATCTTATTTCATCACAGGTATCACAAATTGACCATCCTCTGTTGCCCCAAACCACGCCATCATATCCGATTTAAGTTGAAATGGGTCAACCTGTAAATTAGATATAAATAAATGATGAGGTCGGCCATTCCGATAAGCGGGTTCTCGACTGGGGTGATGTAAATAACGAGATATCGTCTCAAGTTTAAACTGGCATAAAAATGTACCATGGAACAAAACCGCATTTCGAATGCGACGCTGGGCATTACCAGATATTTTAAGCCCATTTATCACCAAATCCGATGTGCCACGACAATCAACTTGCAAACCCAAAACATCATGTAACATACATTGCATACGACCCATTACCCAATTGGTGACCCCGTGAATGCTCGACCATTCAGGCTGATTATCTATGGAGCCAACCAAAGCGTAACATAAACAGCCAGGCCCCACCACCACCGATCCCCCACCCGAACAACGTCGAATGATGGGCACCCCATCCATGTCACAGGCCTGCTGATTCACTTCTTTATCCACACGATTGCCATAACCCACTACCACCCCCACATGATCCGGAATCCAGCACCTTAATGTCATGGGCCATTGTTCAGTGGAACAATTTGTTAACAACCATTCATCTATGGCCACATTTTCGGCGATGGTTGCAGCTGTATAATCAAATCCAATCATGTAAATAAGCCCAAAAATGGGGTTAATTCGGAATGAATATAGTGGGTATAATCAATCGGTTCATTGGGGCTTTTCATGGCAATTGGAAGTGGCCCCGATTGGGCATGCACATACTCTATGACACCCGATTGCTGGCGATTTTTTCTGGCTGCAAGCACATGAGGGGGTGTTTTACCACGTTTGCCAGCCAATCCGCGCACACGGTGTCGATAGACCAATTCCGAATCCCACTTGCCGGTTTGTAAATCCTTGCAAAAACCAGAAAAGGCATCATTTAAAGGGTCCTTCTTCGATTCAGCCCTTAATAAATGTGCCAACAATCGCTGTAAGATCGGTAATGAAAAGTGCACCCCATCGGTAAATGAGAGATGTGATACAGTCTCTCCATCCAACCAACCGGCCCAATCACCCCGAATGGGATCATGAAACAAGTGACCAAATTCTACCAACGGACGAATATCCAATTGAAGTCGCTGTTTGCCATGAAGCGAGAATGACCACTCTTGTAAGGCAACATTGAGTTGCTGGGCATCCCATCCACCCGTTTCCTCAACTTCAAACACCATCCAGTCGGTTGAATCATAAATGCAATGGCCTCCCATGGAAGCAGCCTGTTCTGCGATCACTCGGTGGGTTTGAGACAATGCTTCCTGCAACTGAGACGAAAATGGATGGTGTCGAATGGGAGAATGCGGGTGGCTCGCCAAATACCGCAACTCATATTCCAATAAATATGACTCTGACTGCGATTGGTGAAGCCGATTCCACCAGTCGCGGACATCCGACAACCAACTTAATTGAGCATGAGATTGTTCAATGGGATCAATATCAAATAGCAAACACATTTGGGTCACCCAAAACGGAACGTGAATGATGACCATACGTCGAGCCACCCCAAACCTTGCAGATCCTGAAAAAGACGGATTTTTAACCGGTGTGATGCCCATGCTAGGACATTCACCCGTGGCCAAAAGTTCACTAGATAAATAATGCCCCAACAATTGCCCAGGGATTAACGCATCCATTAACGTGCCCGAAAATGGGGTAGAAACCGTTTCGAGTCGGTTTAGAATAGACTGATTCTGAAAAATTCGTGTGACCAACTCTGCATCCCGCAAATTATAGTTCCCCAAACTTACTTTATCCTCACGAAACAACCGTTCAATCTCACGTATTTTATCAATGCCACCCGATATGGATTTTCCTTCACCCAATAATTGTTTTGAGACGGCTTCCAACGATTGCCCATCCAATGCTACGCCCAATCGATTTAAACACACTGCACCATCTAAAATCAGGCGCCCCGGAATAATCGGCAATGCCTTTTTGTCTGGCATCAGGACATCTGAAAATCCAAATCGACCGATTTCAAATTCAAATCCATGTTCCCGACATTTTTTAACCAAATAACGAATATCAAATTCACGAATATGCCACCCAATTAATAAATCGGGGTCTCGCGCATTAATTAACTGAATAAGCTGGGTTAATAAGTCTGATTCGGTCTCAAAAAAGAATAGGGTATCCGTATTCATCCCTTCCCCCATCATTAAGATATGACGATATTCACCAAATGAGTCATACCCATGAATGGCAACCGAATACAAAAATTCAGCCGACCCACTTGCTTCAACATCCAGCGACATCACCCGCCAAGGAACAACAAAACAGTCCGATGAGGGTTGAAGCCCCCCCATATCCAATTGTAAATGAGACACAAATGAACTGGTTAAACGGGTCATTCGCCACCACAATACAGGGTCAATTTTTTCAGAAACCGTGATGCCCAATTGGCGAAAGTGAGTCGCCCAAACACGGCGTTCCAAAGGGGTCGAACAGCGTAAAATGACAACTGATTCTTTGGAATAAGAGTACCGATCGTGCGGAATGGGTTCAGGCAATACCAATTGGGGGGTCGGATTGTATAATAGCAAGGGATAATAAACCGGTTCATCCATACTAAATCGTTGATTATTGGCGGAAATTAAGGTCACCAATACCCGATTATGAACCAATTGCACATCCAACACATACGAACTAGCCTGCATAATCAAACTGCTCTTTGATTTGAATCGCTGATTCAATGGCACCCCATGAATCCCCCCGAACCGTCCAATCCCCCAATCGTCCCAACCGTAGTGATCGATCCAAGTAAACCGAGTCGGTGGCCTCCCCCATTGTGGCATACAACCACCGATGAACTTGGGTATCGATAATGGTCCAGTTGCGTTTGGTGACGCTCAAAAATGATTGGGTCAATTGATCCGCCACCCATTCTAGGGGGGCATCCACATTCGCCTTCGACCAAACGTCCGAAGCATGCAATGTCCAGAGTTTCAAATCAGTACGTCGTTGGGGTTTGGATGTGGTATCAATCATGGTTCCAATAACAGACTCTCCCCAAGCCATATCCACGCCCATGTCAGGCCCTAGTTCAGAACACAACAACACCGTAAAGGTAGGCCCCATTTGTATGGTTGGCGGGGGCAAAAAATCACATGACAACGCATGGGATTGTTCAGGTGGGTTAGCCAAAAATACCCATTCAAACAATTCCGGATACGCACCCTCTAATGTGTTGAGTTGCCAACCCGTGTCAGTTGGTTGAATTCCCACAATTCGAGTGGACGGGATCATACATAAACCCGTAGCCAAATAACGAGATATGGCATTGTGATAAGGCACCCCCACCCAACGGGTATGATGGTTCGGAATCGGACCCAATCCGAAGGGCTCAATACGTGCCAAGCGTGGCATCCATGGCATGATCACACCGGCCGATTGCAACTCTTGCAATAGCGGATGCCCAGGCCGATCACTCAAATAAGGGGCCCCCATGTCATGTTGTCCCACATCCAATCGCCGGCCGCACAATCGTCCACCCGGCCCCCTGCTTTTTTCAAACAACGCAACATGATGTCCATCCGATTGCAATAATTTACCTAAATAAAGGCCACTTAGCCCAGCCCCCACAATCGCTATTTTACTCATCATACGCCTCCTGATGATGCAAACTCGACAACAACCGTTCCCCCACCACTCGATTAATATCAACCACCATTTTGATATCTGATTCATACTCCACCGATTGAACCTGTCCATATTCATGGAATTGATGCACAATATCCATCCGTTGGTAGGGAATTCGAATCGTCAAAACTTGTCGAAAAGACGCCAAATGAGTATCCAGTGCCATTAATAATGTCTCAAGCCGCTGCCCCGTTATTCCCGATAAATGGCAATGGGGCAAAGAACCCTGCAAACGAGGCCAATCCCCATCTGGCAAAGCATCAATTTTGTTAAAAATCATGATCTGGGGGGTGGTACCCGCACCCAATTGAGCAACCACGTCATTCACAACTGACACCATATCTTGCCATCGCGGATTCGTTGAATCTACCACATGTAACAATATATCAGCCTGGGTTACCTCTTCTAAGGTGGTTTGAAACGAGCTCACCAGCTGGTGGGGTAGTTTTTGAATGAAGCCCACTGTATCGGTGATTAACATTTGGTCAGAAGACGGTAATTTTAAAGAACGAGTCGTTGGATCAAGGGTGGCAAATAATAAGTCTTCGGCCAACACATCCGACTGGGTTAATCGATTGAGTAGTGTCGACTTCCCCGCATTGGTATACCCAATAATGGCAGCCGACATTAATGGTACCTGAAACCGGCGGTCACGTTGCACCACTCGCTGAACACGGATTTTATCAATTTTTTCTTTAATCACTGATATTCGCTTCCGAATTTGACGCTTGTCCACTTCCAATTGCTTTTCACCCGGTCCACGGGTTCCTACCCCACCACCCAATCGAGACAAATGGGTCCACATGCGGGTTAATCGTGGCAATGAATACGTTAGCTGGGCAAGCTCAATTTGCAATTGTGATTCAGCCGATCTAGCCCGCAAGGCGAAAATATCCAAAATCAAGCCGGTTCGATCTAATATTTTAACTTGTAGAGCTCGCTCAATATTACGCAATTGTGCGGGAGTTAGCTCATCATCAGCAATCACAATATTGGCGCAGGTATCATGAAGCAATTCTTTTAATTCTATTAATTTTCCGGATCCTAAATAAGTAGAGGGATGGGCGGCCGTCCGAGATTGGGTTAAGCGGGTTACAACGGTCACGCCAGCCGTTCGAGCCAATTCGGATAACTCCGATAATGACTCAGACAACGTCCATTCCGCATTCGGCGAATCAACGCCAATCAAAATCGCCAAGGGCTGATCACCAAATGTGGTAGGGGCTAAAGTAATCGCAATAACTCCAATAAATCAGGGTTTGGATTAGACTGAACCATGGTGGTGAGCTGGGAACGTGCCTGATCTACACGGCCAGCACGTCGAACAGCTGCTGCAAATGGTTGAAAAAATACAGTTGAGCCAGGATTTAAAACAATCAAATTAAAGTATAATTCAGAAACACGCTTCCAATTTTGTTGATTTGAATACAAAATAATTAAGAATTGAATACCCTCTGAAAAATCAGGGCGGCGTTGTACTTCATCTTCCATGATACGAATGGCATCATCCACCCGGCCCATTCGACTGTATGTATCAGCCAAACCAACACGCAAATTGTTAAAGTCGGGCTGACGCTCCAAAATATACTCATATTGTTGCAAGGTTAAATCAACCCGACCTTGGCGGCGATACAAATCCGCCAAATTATAGCGTGCCTCCATCATATTAGGGTCCATTTCAATGGCTTTTAAATAAACCGGCAAGGCCTCATCCAAACGGTTATTCACATGCAAATGATGGGCGTAATTAAGTTGAAACAACGGATTTTTGGAATCCAATGCAGCGGCTTGCCGAATGGCACCAGACGCCTTTTCAAGATAAACCTTGGCTTCATCAGGTGGGAGCAAAGCTGCACGGGCCGACCACACAGCTGCCAAGCGATTGTATTGCCAAGGGCTATATCGATCCAAATCGATACAAGTATAGTAAACAGATTCAGCCTTGGATAAGGCATCCAAACGCTCCGGCAACCCCAAATTGGTTTGTCCCCCAATCGACTCGTATGACTTCGCTAACGCCATTAAATATTGGGTTTCCCATGGGGTGTATTCAACCGCTTTTGAAAATTCATATACGGCCATTTGAAACAAGCCCATTGAATCGTACTGAAACCCATCTCGGTAATGGCGTTCAGATAAAAATGGGTAAAAAAACCAAACACATGCAAGAATGGCAAACATCGATATGAATGCATAACTAAGCCACTGAAACGGGGATAATTTAAAGATGTCAATCACAGGGTCTGTAGACACCGTGTTAACGGGTGACGACACGGATGAAGAAAGCGACTGATTGAACTGATTCTGTTGCCTACGCGACTTACTCATCAGATTTCTCAAAATCGGGATGCAAGGCCATTGCCCAAGACAATCCAACACAAATGTAAAATAATACCATGGTGGCAACCACACCAAAATTAAATAATACTTGCCCCAAGTAAATAATCCCCCCCACCATTAACCCCACCATAAAAAAACGATACGGCGAATCCGATAACCGTCTAAGGGCGGTTAAAACCAATAGTATCCACCCCAATATAATACCGCCGTAATATATCACAGAGGCAATAACACCACGTGTCGTTGTGTTATTCAAATATTCATTATGCAAGCGATCGGGGGTAAAGTTATGCCCCCCTTCTAAAATACCATAATCGGGACGACGATAAATAGGGTACATAAACTTGGTGGTATCCAATCCTGAGCCAATCAGCCAATAATCCTTGGTCCATGGTATGGCCGTCTTCCACATCGATACGCGGGCGGAACCACCCTCTTTACGGAATGCTTCTAATTTACCACGAACGTTATATACCGCCGCTAATTCAATGGGATCGGATGATGGGGTGGCTGATTTATAAAATGTATCCTTGATTAATAAGGGCAAGGCAGGCAGTGTGATAACCAGTAAAAAAGAAACCAAGGTAGATAAAATCCACCACTTTGATTGAGAATCAACTGAATCGTTTTTGCGAAGTATCAAATAAAAACAGGACAGCATAATCCCCCCGACTATCACAACATTGGAGAGTGATAATGCCACGAACTGCAATTGGGCAAATATCATCAGAATTAATACTCGACCCACAAAATATCGAATGGCCATCGATTGACGATAAACCCATGGCATAATACCTGCTAATAGGAGTAGTTTGAGGGGCAATACAACCCAATTAGACATACCAAAAAAAGTGGCCGGAACGAAGGTAATAAAAAACAACAAAGTAGATACCAAAACAAGGGAGACTATATAGTAGACGTGGTTCGTTGCATCAGAATAATAGCGACGATGTAACCAACCCCAAAACACCAATATCCCAATAGAAAATAACATAACCCCTTCGGTTAGAAAGGGAATCAACCGTTGAAATGTAAAGATGTGATACAAATAAAAGACAAACAACCCGATTAATAAACTCAGCGAATCAGCAATAAGAAACCGATTTTTTTTAATTGGAATAAGACCCAAAAAAATCAAAAAAAACAATGGCATTGCCAACGAAAAGCCATACCAAGTAGCCCTTGAAAAGGACAGGTATTGCGCATAAAAAATTAATATATTTAATAAAAACATGCCGATTTTGACGCACCATAACTGGCGACCCGGAAATCGATGGGACAAATAAATTAACGTGGCCACACATAACGGAACATTCATGGCCATGTAAGCACAATAATGAACGGGGTTGTTAATACAAGCAAAAACCCGCAACGTTGGGTCCGCACTCCACGTTAAAAAATCCAAACCCATACTTTGACATACCCCATAAATGGCGGAAAATGCAGTGGGTATAACCAATGCAATAACAAGCCACTTAATTTGGAACCTAGTTCGAACTGATTTAACGGTTAAAACCAACAACAAAAGATAGTTGAGGGCGGTAACAATGCCTTCCCATCGATCATAAGAACCAATAATGCTCAATCGAATATTTTCAGAAAAAACAGTCGATAGAATATTAAAAATGAAGAACAAGAACAAAAAAAGATCCAAACCAATTTTTTCCCACTTAAATGGCCCCCATCCCCATGCAGGTCGATCCGATTGGATTCCGTTTGCGTATCGAACCATGACCCTAAACACCCATACCAATAACAGGGCAACGGTTGTATACCGCAACACCAACATCTTATTTACTTCAAACACAGATCTGGTTAGAGATGTAAACGCAAGCGGGGTGCCAATCGCCAAAATGGATAAAATGAACAAGGTGATTCGATCAATATAATTCTCAAATTTTGAAAGTAGCATGTTCTTATTTTAAGCCCCCATTATCGGGTTCGTAAAGCCCCCAAGATTGTGAAAAGCGTTGGTACCAATCAGCAAAAATGCCCCCTAGTATGGTTTGCCTCACCGTATCAATCGATTCATTCCAGTTGGATGCCCGATTGGTCAACATCAACCCAGCCGCAGTTGGCAATATCACTTGCTCCGTAATCGACGGGGCCGATAATGGATCATCCACCCATCTAAGAAATGCCGCTGCATTGTGCGAAGAATCCCCCACAAGGGGGAGATGGCATTGCCCCAGTATGGGGGGCGATGGGATTAAGGAAATCTCCCCATTTTTAACCTGAAAAATAGTATTGGAATGGGTCAGAGAAAAATCATCCATGCCATCTCCCCCCACAATGACCCAACCCACACGGTTGGCATCCAATGCCATGGTGGCCGCCATTACATCAGCCACCGAATGAGTGGGACATCCAATCAATTGGTATTGTGGGTAGGACGGGTTACACAAGGGACCGATTAAATTAAAGATGGAGCGGCCAGTTATGAGCGCACGGGCCGGTGCCATATTTCCCAATAAGGGATGGAATCGTCTAGCAAACAGAAATACACACAAATGATCGGCCATTATTTGTTGCAAGTGGTTAAGAGGTGTGAGCAAATCAAACCCCAGGGCTTCCACAAAATCCATGCTACCATTCGAAGATCGGGATCCCCGATTGCCATGTTTCGCTACCGACACCCCCATCGACGCCAATAGCATCGCTGATACGGTTGAAGCATTAAAGCGATCCCTGCCCGAGCCACCCGTGCCACAAGAGTCAAGCATGGGTGTCGGTATATGAAGGGGGAGATGATGGGCCATAACCGCATCGATAACCCCCGCCAATTCTTGGGGGGTTTCTCCTCGCTCTCTCCATCTTGTCAAAAAGTCCGCTAATGCTTGGGGAGGCGGCGGCTCATGTAACCATCCCTCCACCCATCCCTTCGCAGCTTCCCGTGATAATGGAAAGGAAGGGTCAGGTATCATTGTGATCTCTTTTATTGCCAAATAAATTCAAATTAATTGAGTGAATGACATCCACAAAATCCCTTAAGTATTGCTTAATTTCTTTATCCACATCACGATAATCAACTGGGCTATCCAAATCGCCCCACTCCATCAAACGTTCACCCAATCGACTGCTAACCATCAGTGAATTTGAATTGGATTTACCGATCGTTGAAATACGATCCAACACCACGCTATGCTGATAAATACCCGCAATCACCGATAATTCCGAGAAAGATTTAACCGTAACGCCAACCAGCTCCGCCTGAATATCTACGGACTCAATCAGGCGATCCTCGCCATCCCCCATCGATTCAACCTCAATAAAAACCGGAAACTGCTCCAATGACTCCAAATGAGCTTGCTGGCGTTTAAAGCCTTGAATTTGATCATTAACAATAATCATTTCAGGCTTTAACAACGGATGCTTACCACCCATCTTATCAATCGTATAGGTGGCACCGACATAGCGTTCATAATACACAATGTAAATGTAGCGTCTTAATAATGAAATGAATCGATCGTAGGGCATGCCTTACCTTACATGGGATACTTCACTAAATCAATACGGGGGGCGGTAAGACACGCCCTGTATAATCTTGAAAAATCGTGGCAAAAGGGTCATTGGACTGAATCCCTTCCAAGCTCAAAAAAAGGGTTTCAAATTCAGACATAACCATCTGGGGTGACCCGCCATGATCCAACGCCGTTAATAGGGCATAGAGCCCAGCAAAAAGAGGCTGATTTGCCTGATGCTCAACGGTAGACAATCGACAAATTTGAATGGCATACATGGCCACACTAATGGCATTAAAAGAATGTCGAATGGATGTAAACGAATGCACCACCTCACAGTCTAGCATCAAAGGGAGTGCCGAGCGATTCCAACAATAAATATCCAATACGGTTGTGGGTTCCAAGCGGCCACCAAACCGCTTTAAGCTACGCAATGCCCCTTTGGCCCGACAACTAAATCGGCCTTGTAATGCCGAAAACACCTCCACTCGCTTATCCGATTCATAAGCATGGCCGGTACTAAGCACAATACAACGAATGGGCTTGGGGGTATTCATTCCAATGTGGGCTTATGCAGCACCAAGGAACGATGCCCAGAGTCGGTTTCAAGCAACCCCAATTCATAATCAAATGCCATACCACCATAGGCATGATCCGGCCACTCAACCAACACCAACTGACTGCCCGATAGATAGGCGCTAATATCCAACGCCTCAAAAGCCATGGCGGATGGAATGCGATATAAGTCAATATGCAAACAAGGAATGCTGGCATTCGGATACGAACGAATAATATCAAAAGTGGGTGAGGTGGCCATCACCCCACAATGGCTGACAATTGAGCGAATCAAGGTGGTTTTGCCAACCCCCATCTCACCCCGAACAGCCACAATAGCGGGACGGTCAATTAACTCAAAAATAGACAAGCCTACCAAGTCGATTTGATCCAAATGATAATCAATGGACCAACGCATGGCTGGCAGGGATGATAGTCGCTTGCCCGAAATAGGATCCGTGGCATGGGGCATCAGTTGTAACAACGGTTCCAGTACAAAGGGACGACCATGATAGTGGGGATGAGGGATTTGTAAAATGGGATCTTGGTAACGATGACTCCCCCAAAAAATAATATCCAAATCAATCGTTCTCGATTGCCACTCTCCCTTTGAATGACGCCCCATTTCTCGCTCAATCGATTCTAAATGGGATAATAAATCCAAGGGGGATAAATCGGTAGAAAGTAAGGCGACCCCATTTAAAAACGGGGGGGCCCCCTCAACCATGCCCACAGCGGGGGTTTCAACCCATTTAGAAACAGCCGTCACCTGAATCTGGGGATGCCTTGCCATGCGTTGTATGGCCCCCCCCAGCATGGCTTCCCGATCACCGAGGTTTGAGCCAAGGGCTATGGTAACGATTTCAGCCATTCGATTAGCAATTGAACCCCCACCCCACTCATTCCTTTTACCTTAAACCCATCCGTTTTAGCTGTTTTCATGGTACTGGCAATATCCACATGCACCCACGGCGTATCCCCAACAAACTGCTCTAAAAACTTGGCCCCTGTACACGTGCCTGCTTTTCCCAACTCAGAAGCATTGGCTAAATCGGCCACATCCGATTTAAGATAGGTTATATACTCATCCCATAGTGGGAGTTGCCATATGCGTTCACCCACCCGTTCACCCACGGTTATGAGCTCATCAATAAGGGCTTGGTTGTTACCCAAAATCCCAGATGCCATTTCACCCAGTGCCACCGAACAAGCCCCCGTTAATGTGGCCATGTCCAAAATCATCTTGGGGGAATCCACGCTAATAATATAGGACAAGGCATCGGCTAAAACGAGTCGCCCTTCAGCGTCGGTATTAATAATTTCGATGGTTTTGCCATTAAATGCCGTTACAACATCCCCTGGGCGTTGGGCCCGACCAGATAGCATGTTTTCGGTTAGTGCCACCACCGCCGTAATGGGTTGTGGAACGCCCAAGGTCACCAACGCCACCATGGCAGATACCACAGCAGCCGCCCCACTCATGTCGGCTTTCATATCCGACATCCCCTTGGCTGGTTTAATCGATACCCCCCCTGAATCAAAGGTAACCCCCTTACCGACCAATGCAATTGGCGGTGATTTAACCGGCTGGTAACGAATAACCACCATGTATGCCGGCTCATCAGAGCCTTGGGCAACCCCAACAAAAGCCCCCATTCCCAATTGGGTGGCACGATCCGTATCAATCACCTCTATTTCAACAGGCAAATGATCGAACACCTTTTTAATGTGGGCCAAAAAAAGGGATGGGGTTAACTCGTTGGCGGGAGTGTTGGCCAAATCTCTGGCTTGGCAGGTGGCATTGGCCATTACCAAATAGGTATCCACCAAATGATCGGCCTTATCTCGAGACGTCACCAAGCGCATTTTACAAACCGATGGCTCAGCGTTCGATTGAAATCGATGGTATTGGTAACGCCCCAATTCCCATCCCATCACCGCCGCACGAATGGTATCGTCGGATGAATCGGGTAGAATCACCTGAACGACATCCAAGTGGCGTACAAATCGACTCAGTTCCCCAAATGCAGTTTGATAGTCAAGCGGGGAGGGGTTTTCGCCCAAACCCACCACCATGACAGGAGGGGTCATGGAGACCCATTTAATCTCACCCAATTTTGCCTTAAACTGGGTAAAGGCAATCCCATCTTCAAGCAATTCAAGGGGTGGCGGTTCACCTTTTACCATGGTATATGCAGTGGGAATCGACAGGGAATGGTCTGAGATCATCTCAATCATAATCGTCTCCTTTATTTAAAAGGGTATTAAAGCATTAGCAAGAATAAAAGAAAATAAAGCAAGCCCATCCACGGGCACATTGAATTTGAATGATCGGTCAAATGGGCACCATTACGCTCTGGTGTGTCGCTGATGGCGAATACAGCTTGTGTGGATTCGTTCCTCATCAACAGTGATGGCATCCATTACTTGCCCCATCCCATCCTGATCAACCGAATGGTGGGTTGCCACATCCCATGTAAATTGATCCCCCATTGGCATTAATTCAGACGGTCGATCGGCACAAGCGGCCGCCAATTGCATGGCCAGCCACCGGCCCACTGCCGATTCATGCATCCCACCCACCATCACCCCCAACCCATTTTGAGAAGCCATTTTAGCCATAGCCAATGATGGACCAAACCCACCCACTCGTGATGGTTTGATATTAATAATATGTGCCGATTTTGTATCAATGGCTGTTTGAATATCCCCTATGGTTGCAATCGACTCATCCAATACAATCGTGACCCCTGATATTTGGGCAGCTGACCGCCAATCACCCACAGGGAATGGTTGTTCTAATACAGAAAGTTGGGTGGTAGGGATTGCCTGTACCATCTCGGGGGTTAAGGTGGTATTTGCATCCAAAGCCACCGGACGTGGGATAGATGGTAACCAGTGAATGGTGTCACGTAAGGTGCTAGGAGATACTTTTAATTTGAGTGGCATATTGGTGCATGACAAAATAGGGTCTGCTTTTTTAAAATCGGTTTCACCCAACACCCGCTGTAATGGGATATGAGAGGGAATCAAGCGATTGGGATCGAATGGGGAACACAACCATTCGGACAAAGGAACCGAATGTGCCATGGCTTCCCATTGCCAATACGCCATTTCCAAGGCAGATTTTGCCATCGGATGCCCCACCATGATGCGATTCAAATGGGGGGCTACATCGCGTGCAAAGTGGCACCCATCCCACTTTAAAATCGCTGGAATTAAATAATGATTCAAAGCCCACCATGCGGTGTCTGTGGTCTCATACCAATAATCTGGGGTTGGCAATGCAGCACATTCCGACCAAATAACCTGTCCTTGGGGTGTCTCACAACGCAACAACAAGCAATCGCGAGTCGTTCTTTGAATGCCTTTGACGCGGAATGGCTCACGAAACGTTAGTGGAACCTGTATTAATTCAATAGATTTCCAATTCACATGTGCACCTGTCTCCAATATTGGATTCCCATACCAAGCAAATAAGATGCCACTAGCAATAGAATAATAACGGGACCGGTAGGTAAATTAATAAAATAGGTAAGAAGCAAACCCGCCCCCATACAGATCAGGGATACCATGGTGGAAAGGGTAATCATGGTAACGAGTCGTGAACCAAATAAGCGGGCGATGGCACCAGGTATGGTTAACACCGCCATCACCAACAAAATCCCAACCACTTTGCTAAGCAAAACGGTGGTCACGGCCAAAATGGATACCAACACACTATTAACCCATTTAACAGGGATGCGACGAAAGGTGGCATAGTCCGGATCCAAACTCACCAATTGAATCAGCTGGTAAAAAAACAGAAGACCGAGAGCGATGACGGATGTCCAAGTGGCCATTAGAATGGTATCAGATGGGGTAACCATCACAATATTCCCAAATAAAAAACCAAACAAATCGGTCGTGTATCCATTTTTAAAATGTAACAACAACAATCCGATGGCCATCCCGACGACCCAAATCATGGCCAACAAGGTATCCATATCATCCTTGGTTTTAGTTTGAACCCATTGCATCACCCAAGCGGCGATTAAACTGGCAAAAATGGCGCCCATCAATGGATTAAACTGCCACATCATGGCAACCCCAATACCGGCAAACGAAGCGTGGGAAATACTACCGGTTAAATTCGAAAAACGACGAATTACCACCAAAGGGGAAACCATGCCCCCCAATATTGCCACAATGAGACCGACCCAAATTGAATCTAAAAATTCAATGATCATGACGATGAAGATTCAAGTGAATGGGGAAATCGTATAAATTTTGGATGGAATCAGATGTAATATCTGAAATGTGATGGCGTGTCATTTGACGATTTAAGCACCCAATATGGGTCGCCACCTTTGGCAAAGCGGTTAAATCGTGGGTAACCAACACCATGGGAAGATTCCCTAACAAGTCGGCCATCATAGATAGCAGGGTCATTTCACCAGATGGATCCATGGCACTGGCGGGTTCATCCAAAATGAGTAATTCGGGTTGATTTAGCATTAATCTTACCAATAATACCCGTTGCAATTCACCACCCGACAATCGATTCATGGGTCGGTTGGCCAAGGCTTGGATTCCGAATCGGTCTTCCAGCTCAGCCTGTAAGGGGTGTGCGGGTAAGCGCCAGCCCCACCAGGGTGATTTAAGTTGACCCAGCTTAATAAAGTCAGAGACGATAATGGGGTAATCAAATAAGTGGGTTGGGCGTTGTGGTAAATACGCAACCCGATGACGTGTCACGATAGGGGGGCCATCCAATAGAGTAATGTCACCCGATGTTGGGGTTAGCATGCCCATCAACAATTTTAATAAGGTAGTCTTCCCCCCGCCATTAGGCCCAATTAAAACCAAACAATCATTGGGTCCCATTTCAAACGATATTGAATCTAAAATTTGAACCTGATTCACTTCGTAGGATAGATTGTGAACGCGTAAAACAGACACTAGTTAGGGAGGTTAGGCAGGGGTGAAACGCCGGCCAATCGCAATAGCCAAGACCAGCCCAACCAAGTTACAAAATCATTATATCGACGAATGGTGATTAAGAGGCGATGTTCTTCGGCCTGCAAGCGTTCCGTTGCGTGGGTGTAATCGTATTGATCAATCAAGGTGGGGGAATGGATGGGGCGTTTGGCTTGCTGAAGTGTGGCGGGCAAACTGAGTAATTGTGAATACAGCGGATCTGATTCGAGGGGGATTTGGAGAGGTTGGGCGCCGGTTCGAGTGTAAATAGAGGAAACAATGGCCAAATTAGAACGAAGGTGACCGAGGCGGGTTAAAACGGCATCATGTAAGGTGGTTGAGCGGTTAATAATGGCCATCAAACTTAATACAACTGCAACGACGGCAATGATGAGGGCCGTGTAATGACGTTTTATCCATATCCAAACGGGCATAATGTCACATCCAATGTATCGAGATTATCAATTTATAGTAGAAGAATATAGCGTATTGGGGTGGTAGAATCCAGAGTTTAGATAGCAAGGGGCTTCGCCCCTTAAGGTGGTGGGCACTGTGTGCCCACTATTACAACCCCACCCCGACCCTCCCCAAAAGGGGAGGGAGGAATATTTATTTCGGGGATCTTCGATCCCCAGACCCCAGACCAGGGGCGGAGCCCCTGGACCCCAAGTGGACGAAGGCCCCTATTATGCCTCTTGTCTTGGGGATCTAAAGGGGTGAAACCCCTTTGCTGGGGTTTGGGGACCGCAGGTCCCCACATTTCAATTCATACCCCCCTCCCCTCTGGGGAGGGTCGGGGAGGGGATATAAATGTGGGTGCTGCGCACCCACGCCCGCCTTAAGGGCTTCGCCCTTAAGAATCCCAAGGGGTAGGGCTAAAACTTTGGTTTTGGGGTCCAGGGCCTCAGCCCCTTAAGGTGGTGGGCACTAAGTGCCCACTCTATTTTAACCCACCCCTGCCCCTCCCCAGAGGGGAATTAATACTTAGTGGGTGCTGCGCACCCACGCCCGCCTTAAGGGCTTTGCCCTTAAGAATCCCAAGGGGTAGGGCTAAGCCTTTGGTTTCGGGGTCCAGGGGCTACGCCCCTTAAGGTGGTGGGCACTTGTGCCCACTCTATTTTAACCACCCCTGCCCCTCCCCAGAGGGGAATTAATACTTAATGGGGGCTGGGCACGCAGTGCCCACATTCTATATTTGGGTTCCTAAGGGCAAAGCCCTTAGTCAAGGGGGCGGAGCCCCCTTTGAACCCCTAAACTGGGCGTGCTCCCTAGGGATTCTTAAGGGGTTAAGCCCAACCATCGAATCATGACCCCACCCGCTTAACCCCATCTGCATATTCATTTATAATTAATATCGTACTAACAATTAATAGCCCCGGCACCAAAGTCATCCAAGGTGCAATCCCCAAATAATCGATACTGTTTTGTAACATACTCCCCCAACTGGACTGGGGTGGCTGCACACCCAACCCCAAAAAACCCAATACCGACTCAGACAAAATCGCATTGCTAATACCAAATATCGCCGACATTCGAATCGGTATCAATGCAGCCGGTATCGCATGCTTACACTCAGTAACCCACCCCAACCCCCTTGCACGAATCGCCAATATCATCGTACTCGTTCTAATTCTCTGCATTTCTACTCTCACCAACCGCGCCACCGGCATCCAACTCGTTAACCCAATAACCCATATCACATTCACCAAACTCGGACCCAAAACAGCCTGCACCATAATAATTAAAAATAAGGTTGGCAACGCCATCGCCACATCCAATAGCCACTGAATCATACGATCCAATCGCCCACCCATATAACCCGATACCCCCCCTATCAGCGTCCCCACACCCACCGAAATAAGCATCGCCCCTACCCCAATCATGAGGGATACTTTTGCACCATCCAAAGCCCTTAATAATATGTCACGCCCCAAATCATCTGTCCCAAACCAATGGGCCCATGACGGACCAGATAATCCATTCCAATTCAACAAATTCATATCATTTGCATCAGCTACCAGTGGCAATACCCAAGAAACCAATAAAAGACACCCCAACCATATTAATCCCCCATAACGACGAAAAACCCTCATGAATCCAGCCTCACTCTGGGGTCAACCCAACGTGCCATCACATCCGATAAGGCATTGCCTAGTACCACCAATATCGTCGATGCCAATAGTATGCCCATTAATACCGGATAATCTCGGCTAAATACCGCATTAACACCCAACTGCCCCAACCCAGGCCACGAAAAAACGGACTCAATCATATACGAACCAGCCAATAATCCCGGCAGCTCCATTCCCAATAAGGTAACCAACGGTAAACTGGCATTTTTTAACGCATGCCGTAACACCGACCACGTTGATAATCCCCTCGCTTTCACCGCCAGTATATACAACAACCCCAATTCCTTGATTAAACCAGCCCTGTAATAACGGGTTAATACGGCCAACCCACCCACTGTCCCTGCCATAACCGGCAACACCAAATGCTGAATAGCCGACACCCACCAGTCAAGTGAACCCATCGAATACAACGGATCCACATAACCCGATGCTGGCAACCAATTAAATTGAACGGAACACACCCACATCAACAAAATTCCCAGCCAAAATGAGGGAATGGCCATCCCCAATGTGGTCAACCAGGTAATGCCTCTATCCACCCAACTGCCTGCCCACCATGCGGATAGTACCCCCAATATAAACGTCAACAACAAAATACATAATAAGGTTGTAACGGTTAATAATAAGGTAGGAAAAAGACGCTGAATAATCACGTCCAACACCGGCTGATGAAATGAGGTTGAAACCCCCAAATTACCCTGTATAACCACCCCTAGCCATTTTAAAAATTGAATAGGAATGGGTTCGTTTAACCCCAAATTTTGTCGAATACGCTCAATATCCGCCATACTCATGCTAGGATCAATAAATGCCGTAACTGGATCACCAGGGGCCATATGAATTAAGACAAACGACAAAAATAAAGCCAATAAAATAGCACCCATTCCCCTTAGAATACGACGAAAAAAATGCATCATTTGGCGTTAACCTGTTCCATTCTAACAAACAATCCGGCGGGACCTGGGCGACTTAACCCTGTTAAGCGATGGTTATAGGCCGTGATGGTACGCGGATAATATAAAAATAAATAGGGCAATTCCTCCCCAATGATGCGAAACGCCTTATGATAAATACGGGTACGCGTGGGTTGATGAAGGGTTGATCGTGCCTCCTCTAACAAGGTATCAACCTGTTTGTTTTGATAACCAACAAAATTAAAACCACGAGGATATTGTGAGGAATGCCAAATCGAATAGGCATCCGGATCGGGGGATAACGACCACGACAAAATACACATATCAAACGCTTTTGGATCTTGCTTATTGGTAATAATACTCAAAAATGACTGCCATTCTAGTTGCTGAATCAGAACCTTAATGCCAACCGATTTCAGATACCTCTGAATAATTTCGGCATTTTTAGGACCAGCTTTACCCCCCTTCGATACCAATATGGTAAATGATAGGGGCGACCCATTTTTAACCCAATCACCCGATGGATTTCGACGATACCCTGCCTCTTGTAATAACTGAATGGACTTGGTGGGTTGATACGCATAATGGAAGGGATTCGGGGGGCTTGCCCACGACAATGGGCTAACAGGAAGATCCGCCACCCGTCCTTTTCCGATAAGTACCATTTTAATCATCGCCTGACGATCGATGGCATGGGCAACCGCTTGCCTAACCAATCGATTCGACAAATGGGGGTTTTTTAAATTAAATCCCATATAGGAATACAGTAGTTCATCGTATGTTACCACCCGCAAATCAGGTCGTTTTCTCAATTGCGGAATATCCAAAGCTGAAACACCATCCAACGCATCAATATCCCCCTTCATCAATAACGCCTTTGCAACATTATATTCAGGAATGACACGAAACAAAATCGTCTTTAAATTTGGCTGACCCAAATAATATCCAGAATAGGCATCCAATTGAATAAACTGATTGGGTCGCCATGTCACAAACCGAAATGGGCCGGTGCCAATCGGGCGACGATTAAAAGACGTGGTGTTGATGTTGACGTTCTGCAAAAGATGGGCTGGCAAGATTTCCATGGCCATTCGATATAAGATCGGTGCGTAGGGGGATGGCAAATCAACGACAACGGTGTCCGGACGCGGGGATGATAATTGAATGGGTTTTCCATTGATTATGTAATCACTGCGACGCACTGTATTGGTTTTGGGATCCATAATAGTATTGAACGTAAATAAAACATCGTTGGCTGTAAATGGAACCCCATCATGCCATGTCACATCCCGTCGCAAATGAAACACCAATCGACGCCCCCCATTTAGGACGTCCCAATGAGTGGCCAAATCACCTTCCAACTGCAAGGATTCGTTCACCCGCAATAAGCCACTAAAAATTTGAGAAACCACTGCAGAAGAACTGGCATCCGTGATCAAAAGTGGGTTTAAAACACTTGGCTCACCGCTCAATCGCAACCGCAATACACCTTGGTTCGAAACGTTGGTGTTACCACACCCATGTAAAAAGAGTGTCATGAGCGTGGCAAGAGCGACTAAGAAACCGGCTAAGACTGGTTTTTTTTGTAGGTCCAACGGGAGTGCCCTCGATAGGTAATAAACGGCACGATTAAAACAGTGGCCACAATGCCGACCATATAGCCCAAATGCAAATATTGGGCCAATGAACCCAACAAGTAAGAGAGTGATAACCCCACCAAGGATACGGTCCAATATTTGGTAATTAATTTAAGTGACAATCGATCGGAGAAAGACCAAAAGGTATTCAGTAATAGTGCAAATGAAGTGGCGACAAAAAAACCCAAAGCGTTACCGATACCATATGAGCGAATACCACCCTCAATGGAAAGAGCAGCCACAGCCATATGAATAACAGTGGCCATTCCCCCAGTTACAATAAACTTAAACGCCTTCATGATGTAACCATAGCAATCATTTGAACTTTTTTAAATACCAATAGCGGGGCTGGGTGTGCAACACCCACTATTTTAACCCCTCCCCGACCCTCCCCTAAAGGGGAGGGAGTAAGAGATTAGATTCTGGGGATCTTCGATCCCCAGACCCCTTGACTAAGGGCTTCGCCCTTAGGAACCCAGAACCAAGGGGCGTAGCCCCTGACCCCCCCCTATTCTTTGGGGTTCTAGGGGCCTTCGGCCCCTAGTCTGGGGCTCGGGGACCGAAGGTCCCCGAACTAAACTCTGTCTCCCTCCCCTCTGGGGAGGGTCGGGGTGGGGATATAAATGTGGGCGCTGCGCGCCCAGCCCCGCCAAGGGGGCGTAGCCCCCTTTGAACCCCCTAAACTGGGCGTAATTAATCAAATCTACCTTTATCCCTTTATTAATGCTATATTAATCCGACTATTCAACTTAAAAGGGCCACCAATGACCATTTTACCCCATCAATCCATTGCCATTATCGGCACCGGTATCTCCGGCCTCGGTATCGCCTCCCTCCTACACCCCCACCAATCCATCACCGTCTACGAAAAAAATGACTACATCGGCGGACACGCTCGTACCCTTGATCTATCCATCAACACCCACTCCTTCCCCGTCGATACCGGCTTTATCGTATTTAACCACCGTAACTACCCACTCCTCACCCGACTTTTTTCACACCTTAACGTTCCCACCGCCCCTAGCAATATGTCATTCGGCGTCACCATCCAAAACGGGTGGCTCGAATATGGCACCCCCAAACCCCATAACCTATTCGCCCAAAAACGAAACCTACTCCGCCCCGCTTTTTGGAAAATGCTCACCGACATCCTACGCTTTAACGCCAACGCCCAATCAATCGTTCAACAACACCCCACCATTAGCCTTTACGATTGCCTTACCCAACTTAACATGGGCCACTGGTTTATTCAGTATTACCTACTCGCCATGGGCGGCGCCATTTGGAGTACCCCCCTCGCCAATATGCACCACTTTCCCGCCCAATCCTTTATTCAGTTTTTTAACAACCATGGCCTACTAACCATTAACAACCAACCCCAATGGCACACCGTTCAAGGTGGCTCACGCACCTACATCAACCGCCTCATCGCACCCTTCCAGTCCCATATTCGTACCCAAACCGGCGCCACCCACGTTGCCCGCACCCCCCATGGTGTCAGTATCACCGATACCACCGGCCATACCCAAACCTACGACCATGTGGTCTTTGCCTGCCATGCCCCCCAAACACTCGCCCTCCTTCACTCCCCTACCCCCGCCGAACATGCCATCTTATCCGCCTTTACCACCCAACCCAATCGCGCCATTCTACACCGCGATACCCAACTCATGCCCCAACGACGACACGCCTGGTCAAGCTGGGTCTATCGCTCCCATACCCCCATCGATCAGGAACCCCATGTGTCCCTAACCTATTGGATGAATAATTTGCAACCCCTCCCCACCACCACCCCCATTTTGGTTACCCTCAACCCATCCACCCCCATTCCGCCCCACCTAATCGATAACGATCACACCTTTCATCATCCCCTATTCGATCAACGGGCCATTCAAGCCCAATCTGAATTATCGACCATTCAAGGGGTCGACCGTATTTGGTTCTGCGGGGCCTACCAACGATATGGGTTTCATGAAGATGGATTGGCCAGTGCCGTCGCCGTTGCCGAACAAATGGGAATCACCCCGCCATGGTAACCACCCCTCAAATCTTGCATGCCACGGTGATGCACCAACGATTGTTTCCCAAAAAGAACCAATTTCAATATGGCGTATATTATTTGGTGTTACCCCTACCAACCCCACCAATTGGGAATTGGATGGTCGGATTTTCGGCAAAAGACCTGGGAGACCGCACGGGTAAAGACCCAACTGAATGGGCCATGAATCTGCTTAAAACGGTCCATTTGGATACCCATATTACCCAACTAACCCTGTTAACCATGCCCCGTGTGTTGGGCTATGTATTTAATCCGGTTAGCTTTTATTTGGGCACCGATTCAACCCATCAATTACGGGTGGTATTGTGCGAGGTGCATAATACCTTTGGCGAACAACATACTTACATTTGTAGCCATGCCGATGGGTCCCCCATTCATTCCAACCAATGGCTTGAGGCCCAAAAGGTATTTCATGTATCGCCTTTTTTAACCCGAGAGGGGTCGTACCGATTCAGATTCGATATCCAACTTCCAAAAGTTGGTATTTTTATTGATTATTATGACCCGCAAGCCAATCAACAACTCATCACATCGATGGTGGGGCGAACCGTTCCATTTAGCCGTCATCAATTGCGAGTGGCATTTTGGCGACATCCTTTGGTAACATTAAAAGCCATTGCCATGATTCATTGGCAAGCCATTCGATTGTTGGTTAAAGGGGTTAAATATCACCCAAAACCAACCCAAACGCATCCAACCGTTACCATTACCGACCCTCATTTACAACCGACTGGAGACACCACATGTTAGGACGATTTGCAACTGATCAGTTATTAAAAAAATTATCGGGCATTACCCATGGCAGTATTCACATCACCACCCCCGATGGTAAAACCCATCATTATATGGGGTCACAAGATGGTTCCCATGCCAAGGTAACCCTACATGATTGGGGGACAGGCTCGGTATTGTTACAACGTGGGGATATTGGATTGGCAGAATTATATCGTGACGGGCGATTGGACTGTGATGATTTGACGGCCTTATTTTTATTTGGCATGCAAAATCAAGATGGTTTGGATCGGGTGGTAATGGGTGGGAAATTGGGAATGGTATGGTCACAAATACGGTATTGGTTGAATCGAAATAGCATCCGTGGCAGTCGCGACAACATTCATGCCCATTATGATTTAGGAAACGAGTTTTATTCGTTGTGGTTAGACCCGAGTATGACGTATTCATCGGGGATATTTCTGAATCGATTTGATACGTTGCAACAAGCGCAAGAACAAAAATATGATTGTATGATTGATCGCATTCGGTCATCTGGTTCCCTATTGGAGATTGGGTGTGGGTGGGGTGGTTTTGCCGATCGGGCGTTGCAACGGGGTGATTACGCCATTAAAGGATTAACCATTTCCCCCGCCCAACATGACTATGCAACCCAACGCTTGCATCAGCGTGCCACCATTGCCTTAGAAGATTACCGCATTCAAACCGGACACTACCAGCACATTATTTCCATTGAGATGTTCGAAGCGGTTGGGGAAGCGTATTGGCCCGTGTATTTTGATAAAATCAAATCATTATTGGCCAAAAGTGGAAGTGCCCTCATTCAAACCATTACCATTGCTGATGCGTGTTTTGATCGGTATCGATTAAGTGGGGATGCGATTCGAACCTTTATTTTTCCGGGTGGGATGTTGGCATCCCCAAGCCGATTTAAGGCGGAAGCCAAGCGAGCGGGTTTAGAAGCCCGCCCATTATTATCGTTTGGTTTGGATTATGCCAAAACCTTACAAGAGTGGTTAAACCGATTCGAATCACAATTGGAACCCATCCGAGGGCTGGGGTTTGACCAGCCCTTTATCCAATTATGGCGATTTTATTTAACCTGTTGTATTGCGGGCTTTTTGCATCAACGAACCGATGTCAGCCAATGGGAGTTGTGCCATTCTTCGTAGGGTATGGGTGATGGTCATGCTGGGTCTTTTCGCCGGCTGGGTGAGCATACAAGCGACACCCCTACCCCAGCCAATGCGCCCGATGAAATTGGTGGGAAGTGGCACACTAGACTATGCCATTTGGAAGGTATACACGGCCAGTTTATATACCCCAACAGGGGAATGGAAATCGGACCAGCCAATGGGCTTGCATATTCATTACCATATTCAATTGGATGGCAAAAAAATTGCAGAACGAAGTATTCATGAAATGAAAGAGCAAGGGATGCCACATCGTGAAAAATGGGGTAAGTGGAAGTATCAACTTAAAAAAATAATTCCATCGGTGAAAGCGAACACCCATTTATCGGCCATTTACATACCCGGTTCCGGCACCCAGTTTTACAAAGGTGAGCAATGGATTGGGTCCATTCCTGGGGATGATTTTGGGGGATCATTTTTTGGGATTTGGTTAAATGAAGGGACATCGGAACCAAAGTTACGGCGTCATTTATTGGGCAATCGGTGACGGGTATATCCAGATGGCGATTGATTCAATATGGATTCATCGCCATTCCATTGGCCTTTGCCGGTTTTCCCTTATACATTTTGGCCCCTCCCTTTTATTCGTTACATTATGGGGTATCGCTCACCACCATGGGGGTGGCATTATTCGGATTGCGCATATTTGATGCCATACAAGACCCATTTATAGGCTGGGCTATGGATTGGAAACCCCATCTAACACGATGGGTATTGGCGATAGCGGGGGTGGTATTGTGTGGGGCATTTGGGGGGATATTTTACAAAGGGTGGGCGTCACCATTGCCCATGTTTGTAATGGGGATAGGGGTTGCTGTGACGGCGTACAGTGTCATGAGTATTGCATTGGGCGCGTGGGGAATTCGATGGGCTGCTAGCGAATCGGAGCAAACGCAGGTAAGTGGCATACGAGAGATGATGGGCTTAATGGGGCTGATTATTGGGGTTACTGCGCCGTCCTATTGGTCGTATTCGAGTATCACAATTGGGTTGGCGGTATTGATGGGGGTGGGGGTGGTGGCGTGGTGGTGGTTACCGACGGCAGGGATGGGGGGGATGGGGATAAAGCGTCCGAGTGGGTTGATATGGCGCGGTTTGACCCCTCAGATGGTGCGATTATTATGCATTAGTGGGTTAAGTGGATTGGCATCGGGGATACCGGCCGTATTGGTGGTATTTTTTGTGAATGATCGATTGCAAATGGGTGAGATGTTGGGGGTATTTATGTTGTTATATTTTGCGGCGGGGGCAATGGGGATGGGGGTATGGGGGTGGTTAAGTCGGCGAGTGGGAAAGCGATTGGCGTGGGGTGTGGCCCATTTGGTTGCGATTGTGGGCTTTTTGGGTGCGATGGGGGTAACAGAAGGAAATGGGGTGTTATATGGGGTTATTTGTATATTGTCAGGGTTGGCGTTGGGGGCAGACTTAAGTTATCCGGTGGCGATAGTGGGAGATTGGAAGGGGGAGGATGGGGGTGTCGTTGGTGGGCAGGTGGCGTTATTGGGGTTGGTGAATAAGGGATCGTTGGCGATGGCATCGGTGGTGGTATATCCGTTATTGGAGTGGTCGGGGTATGTGGCGGGGGGTCCCAATACAGAGGGTGGGTTACTGTGGTTAACGATAGGGTATGCGGTGATACCGTGTGTGATAAAGGGGGTAGCAGGGGTGGGGTTAATCATGTGGGTGCTACGCACCCACACCCGCTTCAAATAGTGGGCACTGCGTGCCCACGCCCGCTTAAAGGGGCTGAGCCCCTTTAAAATCCAGCAGGGCACGCCCAGTTTAGGGGGTTCAAAGGGGGCTTCGCCCCCTTGGCGGGGCTGGGCACGCAGTGCCCACATTTATATCCCCACCCCGACCCTCCCCAGAGGGGAGGGAGAAAGAGTTTAGTTCGGGGACCTTCGGTCCCCGAACCCCAGACTAGGGGCCGAAGGCCCCTAGAACC
>Ga0172373_10002401_pt1 | contig 28771 bp, 28 predicted proteins | sample Lak10m_2_FD_114546 | JGI IMG/M metagenome (GOLD analysis project Ga0172373, IMG submission 114546) | Freshwater microbial communities from Kabuno Bay, South-Kivu, Congo - kab_092012_10m | ecosystem: Environmental > Aquatic > Freshwater > Lake | place: Democratic Republic of the Congo...
CGCCTCCCTGCGGTTTCGTTGCGACTGTGAATCACCATCGACTGCGGAGAGTATCAGTTCGCTTGCGACAGTTCCTCCCTTCCTGGATCAACCGGAATCCTTTCGCAATTTGGGATCGCACCCTCCGGATTGCGAGACTTGCGGAGCTGGAGCCGGTTTACATTCGCCCAAGCTATGCGGAGGAGAAACGCGGGGCGGTGGGGGATCAGTCAGGGAAAGGTCAGTAGAGGCGTGCGAGCCGCGAGATCTGGTGCGGGAGCATTTGACAACCGGTCGTTTGCGTCAGAGACTACAAAGCGGTCGGACCCTGCGAGAATACAATCGTGCGGGGGCAGAAGATGGACCAGGGTGATGGTCAGAAGCGTGTTGGCGCAGAGGAATTGCCGGTCGTGGCGGTTATTCGCCCGAGGCAGAGCTCAACGCCGATCAGTGAGTTGCTGATTCAGTTCGTGTTGCTGTGGGGCGTGTTCGGCGGTTGCTGGTGGGTGAGCATGGCATTCTCCGCGGCGGGTTTCGCGCTGCTGATGGCGTTTGGCCATGTGTGGTGTGCAGCGCGGGCTGTGGACTGGCCGACGGGGCGTGGGTGGACGTTGCTGGTCACGTTGAGTCTGATGCTGGCGACTGGGTGGTGTGCGTGGGCGTCGCCTGCGGGTATACCGGGATGGATGCTGCGTTCCCCCCTCAGCCCAGCAGTGCTCATGGGTCTGCTTGCCGGGGTGTTGTGTGTGGATTTCATCGCGTACCGCCAGCGATTGCTCAGCGCGGTTTCGTCGATGGTTCGGCGGCGTTGGCTGGGGATTGAGCTGCTGGTGGTGCTGGCGCTGATCTGGCTGGTGTGGTCATTCGGAGCAGCGTTGTTTTTCCATGCCCGGGACATGCGTCTGCAGGGCCCGGTCATGGACTCGGAAGCGACCCGTTACGGGGCTCGGGTTGCGTTTCACGCGGGCGAGGGATTGGTGACGTTCTGTGTACTGGCTCTGGGCGGAAACATCGGCAGTTTTCTGAATGTGCTTGTGTACCGTCTGCCGCGGGGACTGGATGTGATCAGCAGTCGTTCGCGGTGTCCTGACTGTGGGACGGCGATCGCGGGCCGAGACAATATTCCGATTTTTGGCTGGCTGTTCCTTGGGGGGCGATGTCGCGCGTGCGGTGTTGAGATCTCCGGGGAGTATGTGCGTGTGGAAGCAGCTTCAGCGGGAATTTTTTTGCTGCTGTATTTCGCCGAATTGCTGACGGGGGGGCTGACCATTCCGTTCCGTCCGCCGAATCTGTACGCGGGTGTGTTATGGACGGTGATGTATCCGAAGTTTGACCTGATTGGAATCTGGCTGCTGCATGTGCTGCTGCTGGCGACGTTGCTGGTGTACAGCAGGCTGCAGGCCGCCGGTCAGGGTGTTTCCTTGAGGGCGACAGCAATTCTGTCGACGCTGGTAGTGCTGGGAAGCCTTGTGTTTCCGAATTTGCAGCCAGTATCGGTCACGGCGGTTCCGGGGCTTGTTCAGGGATCCGGTTGGCGGAATTCCGGAGCAGGTGTTGGCGGGGTGTTTGCGGCACTGGCAGGGCTCTTCGCAGGTGCTGCTGCGGGTCTGTCACTATGGAGGACCAGGAGGGGAGTGTGGTTCGGCGCAGGTGGTGGGCGGTCTGAGGCGGGCGGTTTGGAACTCTCCACAGCTTTCCGCTCGCCGTTGGTGGCCGGTCTGGTGCTGGCAGGCGTGGTGCTGGGCTGGCAGGCCATTGTGAGCACGCTGGTGCTGCTGGGGTGTCTTGGGGCCTTGACCGGCTGGTGGACAGATCGTGTTGTCCGGGTGGAGTGGCAGCGATGCAGCCTGTTGCTGGTGGCAGTGATCCTGCAAATTTTGAGTTGGCGGTGGCAGTGGGGTGTGATGGGCGTCGAAGGCTGACAGGAGGGGAGGTCGAGTCGCCCCGCACAATCGCTGCATTCGGAATTCTCTGCCAAAGTCCACCAGAATATCCAATTTTTCTGTAATCAGGTTGGGGTGGTGTCGATAGGGAGAGGGAACTGGTCGGACCGCGTGCCTTCTTTTGGGGTTTTTACCCTGACTGGTGCTCGGTTCATGCGTACATGCAAGCTTAAATTTTTCGTATGGCCGCGGTTTTTCCGCGCCCTGTGCTGTGTTGGATTCCTGGCATTTGGTGGAATCAGCAGAGTGGGCGGTCAGGAGGGACCGGGGTCTGTTCGTGTTTTTCGGCCGGGCATTTCGACGGCGGTGGTTCGGCCATCGTCCGGGGTTGGTTCCGGGGACGAAACCGGTCCTGTGCGGGAGCGAGTTCAGGAACGTGCGTCTGGCGTTCAGCAGCGTGCACCGCGTTTGCCCCGTGGAGCGTCGGGCGAAGAGCGCGTAGCGGCGTCGGGCGAGGGTTGGCGGACGCATGTGGAATTTGAGGTGGAGGCGGATTCGACACTGACGCTGTCGGTGAATCGTCCGCGACTGCTGCGGCTGAAGTCGCCGCCGCTGCGGACTTTTCTGCCGGAAGCCGGGGCGGCCGTGATTGCTCTGCGACATGTGGATCCGGAGAGTGGTTGCCAGCTGGCGATTGAGCCTGTGTCTACGGGCACAACAACACTCACCCTATGGTTCCGGGATCCGACTGTGGAGTCGGGTGAGCGGGCAGTTTCGTGGATTGTGCGGGTGGTTGAGGATCCGGACGAGGGCCGCTGGGAAGAGCAGTTGCTGGAGCGGCTGGAGCAGGAAGTGAATCGGGCATTTCCGAACAGCGTGGTGAAGCTGTCATGGGTCGGGCGTCAGGTGGTGCTGCGTGGACAGGCTCGGGACGCTGAGGAGGCGGCCCAGATTGTGCGGGTAGTTTCCTCGGGGCTTCCGGAGATGAATGGCAGCGAGCGTTCTGACAAAGGTGCAGCGGCGGGTGGTGTGGAGCAGAATCTGGCGGGACCTCTGGCGGGAGTGCTTGAGGGGAATGCGGCATCCGGGGTGAATCAGCAGCAGGTGAACGGGCGCGTGGTGAATTTGCTGGAGGTGGCCGGGGTGCATCAGGTGATGCTGAAAGTGACGGTGGCCGAAGTCAACCGCAGTGCAACTCGAGCAGTGGGAACGAGTCTGGAAATAGGCAATACGGGGAATGCGGCGCGATTTTTTACCGCGCTGGGGACCCCGGCCGGCGCCGGGTCCATGGTATTTGATCGGGGCGATTTCGACATTGCGATTCGGGCGTTGAAGGAATTGAATCTGGCCAAGTCGCTGGCGGAGCCCACCTTAACAACCTTGAACGGCCAGATGGCCACGTTCAATGCGGGCGGCAGTTTTCCGGTGCCGGTGGTGACGGGAGCAACATCGACTGGATTGCAGGGTGTTGAGTTTCAGAATTTCGGGGTGCAGCTGAGTGTCCTGCCGACGGTGACTGATTTCGACCGGATACGGCTGAACATGATTGCGTCGGTGACGACGCGGGATGAGTCAGCCGGGACCGAATTCGGGACGGCGACGGTGCCGGGGCTGAATGCGCGGACGGTGCAGAACACGGTGGAGTTACGGGAAGGGCAGACGCTGGCGATCGCGGGGTTGATTCAGAACAATCTGGGCGGCAAATCGCGGCGTGTGCCGTTTGCCGGAGACGTGCCGATCGTGGGCCGACTGTTTTCGAATGACGCGACATCGTGGGATGAGCAGGAGCTGATTGTGCTGGTCACACCATGGCTGGTCAGTCCGCTCGGGCGGGACCATAGGAGGCCAGCGCTGCCGGGTTCAGATTACTTCGAGCCGGACGACGTTGAGTTTTTTCTGAAGGGCAGTCTGACGGGCCATATTCCCGAGGACTATCGGTCGGCCGTGCGAACGGATCTGGCGAAGATGAAGGCCTTCCGTCGTGTGGAGCAGCAGTTGATTCTGGGGCGGCCGGGGCACTCGAACGGACTTCTGTGTCCGGATCCGAGGACTCCTGTGACGTGGCCGCAGGCGAGTGAGCATCCGTGAGCAGCGTCTGATTTTGTGTCGCGTATGACAGCGTGTGTGCGGGATCCGGGGGGGCTTGAAAATGCGGAATCAGCTGTGGATGGTGTGGGCACTGCTGCTGGCGTGTTGTACGGGGTGTGCGGTGGAATCGGCGGGTAAGCGGGTGCGGACCAGCCGCGGTCTGGCGCTCAAACCGGCCGCTGCCGCGGCCTTGCAGGATTGCCCACCGGAAGTGGTCAGGCCGCAGAGAGGAGCGGTCGCGGTTGCTGAACCAAAGTACCGACAGGACAGAATTCCGCATGCAGCGATTCCGGCGGCGGTGGGGACAGCGGTGAATAGCTGGGAATCGGCGATGATTTGTGAATCTCAGTCGCAGCAGCAGATCCTGTCGCGGCACTCCTGGTACGCGGCCGGGGCGATCCCGGGGCCTGAGGGGCGTCGGCGGATTGAGCAGTTTTCGGAGCAGATGCGGGATTCAACGGGGCTATTGGTGCTGGAGGCAGAACCGGTCCAGCCGGAATATGACGAGGGTGTGGAAGAAGCGATTCAGCGGACGGACGATCTGAATTCACAGCGACGTGCGTGGGTTGTGGGGCAGTTGGCGGCTGCTGGAGTGGTGAACGCGGAGCAGCGGGTGGTGTTCAGTTCAGAACGTCCTGTGGGAATTCGGGGGATTGAAGCACCGCGAGTGTACAACACGCTTGCGAGCGGAGGATTCGGTCAGGGGCGTGGAGGTGGCGGGATGCAGCAGGGGGGAGGTATGGGAGGAGGTATGGGAGGAGGTATGGGAGGTGGCGGGGGCTTTGGCGGTGGTGGCGGTATGTTCTGATCGCAGCGTGCGGCGTTGTCTGGGAGTGCCGAGGAAGCTGATACGGAGTGCAGCATGCAGAATGTTCGCAGGCGTCTGGCGAGTCGAGGGTCTCTGGTTTTCTCGGTGACACTGTGGTGTGGCCTTGCGGCGGGCTGTACGGGGCTGAATTCGCTGAGTTCCCTGAATTCGCTGACGGCATCGCGAGCGGGTCTGGCGGGCAGCGAGCAGCGCATGCAGGCCGAGGCGTGTCGGGCGACCGGGGAGCAGTTGGCGGCTGTGGAGCGGGATGAGCAGGCGATCGCGCAAATGCTGCGCGCAAGACAGTTGAATCCGGAAATTCGCGGGACGGCACATCCGCTGGCAGTGTTGTATGACCGGCAGCGAATGCTGGATGCAGCGGAGCGTGAGTATCGGGAGGCGTTGCGGGAGTTGCCGCGGAGTGCTGACGTGCGGAATGACTATGGCTATTTTCTTTACAGTCGGGGTGATTATTCGGGGAGTGAATCGCAGTTGCGGGCTGCGTTGAAACTGCGTCCCGACCATCCTCAGGCACGACTGAATCTGGCGCTGGCCCTTGCCGGACAGGGGCGTCATGAAGAGAGTTTCGGTGAGTTTGATCGCGCGGTGGGGAGGGCCAGTGCGCACTACAACACGGCAGTGCTGCTCTTGCGCGGTGGCGAGGTGGAGCGGGGCATGGGGCAGCTACGGCTGGCGTTGCAGGAAGATCCCGGGCTGGAGGCGGCGCGGTTGCTGCTGGAGGCTCCGGTGGTTCAGGGAATGGAAACGGGGTCAGCGGCAGTGGCGGTGATGAACCCCTGACGCGGTCCGGCTGCCGGGATCTAAGGTCTTCATCTGCAGTGCGACTGCAGAATGCAGGCAGATTGGCGACGGGCCTGCCGAAAACTCACCAAACCCCGGATTCTCAGCACTAATGCTTGACTCTCCGCTCATTTCCTGCAAAATGCCCTTAGCGACTGGTCGGCCGCTGCAAGCAAAACTCCCTTCAAAGCTCTGCCCAGCATGAGCGTGCGCCGACGATATGCAACGCTGTTGCTAGCCATCTGCCAGCTCGCCTGCTGGCCGGTGGCTCGCTACCTTCACAGTGCGTCCTGTCCGGATCACGTGTGTGCAGTTGCCGTATGTGCCAGCCGTGACTGTCCGGCTCCGGATTTGGCGTCCTGCAGTTGCGAACGATACGGTCATGGCAATCCGGAATCGCGTACTGGCGACGGGCCAGGCGTCGGTGACGGGCCCGTGACGGCCAGTCAAAACCCGGACGAACCATCAGAAAAGTCAACACCGCATTCTCGCAGTTCGTGTGCGTTGTGTGCCGAGCTGGCGAAGAGCAGTTGTTTGCCGCCGGTATTTACCGCGGCGGCTGTTGTGCTTCCTGACGCTGTTGTCAGTCAGGTGAGCATCAGAATTCCCGAGCTGGCTGCTCGGATGCGTTTCCCGGCCCGCGGTCCTCCCGTCTGACCGCTGCAAGTGCAAGCTGCAAACCGGTTTCGTACCGGTTTGATCGGGAACGCTCCGTTGTGGCTGGCCGGCGACATTTCGGTCCGACCAGTCCTGTGCCGTCGTGCTTCTGCAACGGAGCTCCCCCGGTGTTGCTGGTTGTTTCGTTGACACGGCGATCCGGTCTGTTCGTGTGGTGTGGCCCGGTGTGGTGCTGCGGCGAACGGGCTGCCGCGGTGTTTCTCTTCAGCGTTTTTCTTTTCACGGTATTTCTTTTCAGGAGACGATGTTCATGTTGCGAAAACTGATTGCTGACCGTAAGGGTCAGGGGCTTGTCGAGTATGGTTTGATCATCGCCGGTGTTGCGCTGATTTCAGCCGCAGCGATTTCGATTCTGGGGCACAAGACCAGCGACCTGATTGCCGCTGTGGCGACCATCCTCCCGGGTGCTCATGCCGACGACAACGGTGCTCTGGTTTCGGGCAAGCTGATCGAGACGGAACTGGGCGCTGGCGACGCAATCGAGCTGGATCTGCAGGGAATCTTTACAAATTCGGACACCGCGCGGCTGGGCAACAATGTGACCAACATCGTCGGTGCAGCCACGGACTTTGGCGGACTGATTGTCGAGGCAAATTAGTTCATGGAGTTCCTCACGGCATCTCAGCTTCTGCTGTTATTTCCGCTGCTGCCGCTGGTGTTTGCAGCGGCAGTGGACCTGCGAACTCGCAGGATCCCGAATTCGTGTTCGGTGTTGATTCTGGCTGCCGGAGTGCTGGCAGCGGTTTTCGGCTGGGCAGGGATTCGCTGGTGGATGGTGTTGTCCGGGGGTGCCGTGGGTCTGCTGCTGGGACTGGTGCTGTTTCACGGTGCAAAGCTGGGAGGTGGCGACGCCAAACTGCTGATCGCCCTGGGATGTGTTCTGGGCCCTGCAGGCATTTTGTTGTTTGCGTTCTGGATGGCCGTGGCCGGTGGTGTTCTGGCCCTGTTGGCATTGAAGCGAGGCCAGCGGGTCTACGCCTATGGTCCGGCCATCCTTTTGGGTTATGTGTGCTGGCTGTTCTGGCCCGGCGGAATTGCTCATTGGTAGTCTGAGGAGCGGCCGATGCGAGCGACAGGATGGGAGTGGCGGAGGGGTGAATCGATTGAGGCACCGAGTGGTCGTCGCGGGCAGGCGCTGGTGGAGTTCGCGCTGGTGGCCTTTGTGACGTATCTGCTTCTGGCCGCGATCCTCACCTTCGGTCATGCCCTGTTTGCTGCTCAGGGCCTGCAGCAGGCGGCCGACGTGGGTGCCAGGGAACTCAGCCGCACGTCATTGCCTGCGAATCAGACATTTGAAGACGCGTTGCAGTCGGACGCCGTGCGTGCGTCGCTCTACGACGAAGCGTGGCTGGTGGTGGATCTGGAGGCTTTTTTTGCGGCGAATCCTGGCGGGAACGTCTTCAGGGATCTGGTCCCGCAGATGCCGATTCTGAACCAGCAGCTGGCACCGCTGATGATTGTGGATCGCCCGGATCTGGACAATGACGGAACTGCAGATGCAAGACTGTTGCGATATCCGGGAGCATTGCTGGAGCGGGCAACGCCGCTTGCACCGCCTGTCGGTAACGTCTATCCCGGCGGTGTCTATCCGAGTGCAGTCGCGGCGAATTACGCAGTGGCGATTCCTGTAATCGTGAGTCGCGATGCTGGTGGAGCGGAGACGATTCGCTGGGCGGCCGTGGTGGAGGAGGTGGACACAGAGGACGCTCCGGGGGACGACACGCTTCCCAACCCCGACCCTTTTCTGCTCAGCCAGGCCGTTGCGGGTGCGATGGATCACGGCGGGATTGCGGCTTTGCGAGTGAATTACCCGTTTCAGTCGGCTGTGATGGCCGGCTTTCGGCCGAATCCGGCTGGAAGCTTCGAGACAACTCTGGGACAGCCGCTCCCGGCGGACGATAGTACAGTATCAGAATTGAATCCTGGCAGCCGTCCGGGAGCTCTCACGGGAGCAACCCTGGAGAGTGGCGGGCTGTATTCGGGTGTCTATGGTGGCCGGTACGGGCTGGGTGCGCTTGGGGCGATGGGGAGTCAGGTGTTGACGGGTGGCCGTCCGGTGCGGCCATTCCGGCGAGTGATTTCGGCGCAGTCGATTCATCGGCGTGAGCTCTTCGATTAGGGCGTGAATCCTGAGGAATTTGAGGGGGGCCTGCTGATGCGATCCAGTCGAACATCCTCTGTGCGATCCTCTTCCGGCTCTCGCGCCGGAGTGTTTCTGGCGGCGTTGACGCTGATCTCGGGGCTGGTGGGAGCGCTGTATTCCACTGGGGTTCTGCGGAATCCGTGGGGTGTGGTTCAGGAGGATCCGTGGCAGGTACGGATTCCGATCAACGTGCGGCCGATTCCTGCCTACACGCGGGTCACCCGCGAAGATATGCTCAACCCGTCCACTGGAGGATTAATGTATCAGCGACTTCCGCCGCAGAGTGTTGTGGGGATCGCTGCCACGTATCGCGGGGCTGGCGGAGAAGTGATTGAATCGCGCGTGGAGTCAGTTGAGCGGGGACCGGCCGGTGAGGTGTTGTGTGTGGTGGATGGACGGCCTCTGCCCGCGGACAGCCTGATGGAGCTGGGCGGTGCGGTGATGAACGTGAACGGGATCATTGGGCGAGTGGTGCGGCGGGACAAGCGGGCGGGTCTGGCATTTCGTGAGGACACCTTTTTTCCGCAGGGAACGCCGGAGGGAATCGCGGGAGCGACGCCTCGTGGAATGCGGGCGCTGACTCTGGACGCCTCAGTGCTCACCGGCGTGCATTCCCTGCAGGCGGGTGATCGGCTGGATCTGCTGGCGAGCATGTCCGGAGGGGAGGCAGGTGAATCGAGTGGACCGGCGACGGTCGGTTTGGCACCGGTCTCGCGTGCTCAGGAGCCGGAAACAACCACGGCCGTACTCCTGGCCCGCGACGCGATGGTGTTGCGACCGGTTTACGTGCGGAACGAAGCGTCGGCGGTCAGTTCACTGACTCAGGGGAAGCGAATACAGAATGAGCCGCACTACGAGGTGGCGATTGCGGTGAATCCGGACGATGTGATTCGATTGCAGCAGGCGATCAGCAGAGAGTTGCGGATCACCTGTGTGGCGCATTCCATGCAGGCCGGTGCCGGGGAGGAGGCATCAGGTTTGGCGGCAGAGGAATCCCATGGAATGCTCATGGCGCCCGTGACTGTGCGAGCCATACCGGCTTACGCGGTGGTCACGCGGGATGCGTTTGTGGATCCGGCGACGCGGAGGCTGCGTACGGAGCAGGTCAGTCCCGCAGACGCTCAGAGGCTGGGGATTGAGACGAGTGTGGAGTCAATTCTTGGTGCGGTCGCGCGTCACGATATTCCTGCAGGAAGTTTTCTGCGGGCAGCTGACGTACTGAAGCAGCGTGGGGTGAATCCGCCGGCTCCTGCGGCCGCTGCGGGAACATCGCAGGCGGGCTTCCCGGCGATGTCACGCGGCGACTACCGCGAAGTGACACTTCCGCTGGGATTGCAGGACGGTGTGGCGGATGAGGCGACTGTGGTGGGAGACCGTCCGGCGATTACGGCATTTATTCCACCGGGCCGAACAGCATTTGCGATTCCGTGGAATCGAGTATACGGAGCTGAGCATTTGCAGCTGGAAGATCGCATTGATTTGCTGGCGTCGTGGTCACTGGAGAGTGATCAGGAGCAGGAGGAGACGGAAACTCGGCCGGATGGCACCCGCATCGTGCGGCGTCGGAATGAGCAGGCGCGTCGATCGACCTTGCGGACGCAGGAGGATTCGCTGGGGTATCGCAGTGAGGCGTGGTTTGTGGCGGCCGATGCGATCGTGATTGCTCCTGTTGGTTTTCCGGCTCCGGCAGCGGCTTTGCGGGCGATTGGCGGTCGGGCAAGTGAGGCGGTGCCAGGTCAGTCCTTGACGGCCGTGCCGACAGGTCCGCCGTTGCTGATTGCGGTGGAGGACCGGGATGTGGAGCGTCTGGCAGCAGCACTGGCGGCCAGGGGCACACTGTTCACGGCGGCTTATCACGCTGTGACTGAGTCCGTTCCGGAGGGTCAGCGTCGCATCGCCGTGGCCGCTCAGGATCTGCCGGAGTTCACGGAGTTTTCCGAGACAGTCTGGCTGGGAAATCGTCGTCGCCAGGCGACTCGACTGGTAAACGCCGGAGATCCTCGATTCGCGGATTCGCTCGAACCGGAGCAGCTGGAGGGGTTCTACGGGCGAACATTGAAGGCAGCAAAGCGGCGTGAGGATATTTTTCGTGCGACGGATTTTCTGGATGCGGGAACAGGCCCGGGCTATCTGGCGGATGCGGCACCGGGGACAGTGCTGATGGCGGTTTCGGATCGTTACGTGGGGGGACTGGATGCGTTTCTCACGGGCGATCGGGTTGCGATTGTGCAGCGTGGTCGGGTACCTCTGGCGGCTGGAACAGTGCAGCACAGTCCAGTGCAGCTGGGGAATGAGGCGCGTGTGGTGGCGGGGGACGTGCGGATAGCCGCGGGATCTCGTGGGGGGCGTGCGATGCTCGAGGTTCCGGCGGCGAGTGCATCGCGTCTGCAGGCGGCGCTGGCGCTGGTGGCGGGTGGCGGTGGAGAGTCTGCTGTCGCAGCCGACTCGATCACACTCGAGGCTGTCGGCCTGCCGCGAAGCGGTGATGGCGGGAGTGGTGTGGCGGCGGGTGTGACGGCGGGTGGGCTGCCGGACTTCAGTCCTCTGGATGACGCGGTGGTGGTGGAGTCAATAGTGGGTGGACAGCGAACATGGGAGATCTTCGGCGGGACGAAGCGTCGCGCGGGTGATCATCGATGAGGCGGTTTGTGAGTGCCGGGCCTGTGTCTGGGGCCGATCGTGGCGAACGCGGGGGCTTCGGGCTGGTGATGTATGCTATTCTGCTGTTTGCGTTGTTTGCATTCGCAGCGATGGTGATTGATGTGGGCTTTGTGCGGTTAGCCCGACAGCAGCTGCAGTCGGCCGCCGATACGGCGGCAGTGGAAGGTCTGCGTTTCCGGGACGACCTGCGTGAGGTGGCGGCGGACCGCGATGAAGTGCGTCGTCAGCGGGCTGCGGATTTTGCGCGGCTGTGTTTCGACGACGATCTGGACCCGGGGAATGGCGACGACGGGGCCTTTGACGGTGGGGGCCAGTTTGGCGGGGGCCCGATTGTGAATCTGACGGGCGGTGCGGGGGCTGCGGTGATGGCTGCCGGCAGGGAATTATCGCTGGGCAGTCCGGTGGTCTGGAAACCGCAGCTGGAGTTGAACAGGGATGACGAGCCGCACGGGGACATGGTCAGCGGGGGCTGGGACCCAGCGGCGCTGGATCATTCGGAATCAGCGAGTTATGTTCGGGCGGACTTTGAGCCGGGCGCGGTTGGGGCGGATGCGTTTCTGGTTCGTCTGCGAAGGACTCCAGGCTTGTCTGCGCTGGACAGTGAGGCTGGTGTCAGTTCACGGGGGCCATCGATCCCGTGGCTGTTTGCGAGGGGATCCGTGCTGGCATTTGCCGATCCTGTCGCCGGTTATTCGCCGCGTCATCACGGATTGACCGTTCGGGGAACTGGAGTGGCGGCATTGCGTTCGGCTGTGAGTGTGGGGCGGTCGGTGGTGACCGGTGGTGTCCCAGGGGGCCTGTCACTGGCGATTTCCGACATTTACTGGCAGGGATGGCTGGACGGCGGACTTGAGGTGCTGGAGTTGACGGCTGCGGGTGAGCTTGTGGACGGCACGGTGGCGGCGGGGCTATGCAGCAATGCGACTGGAGTCAGCGAGGGGCGATGTCTTGGCGGGGTAGTTTCGGCGGCGATCCCTGCAGCGGGAGTGGCGGCGGTGGTGGCGAATGTGGTGGGGTCGGAGCCGGTTCACGGTGGCGTGCGGCGGGCGTGGGTGGCGATTTATGCGACTGCCGGAGTGGCTGCGGGGAGGGTTGTGAGTCTTGGTTGTGTGGATCTGGAGCCTGACGTGGATCCGGAGCGGCTGCAGTTGACGAAGCGGACGGGCGTGGTGGGGTGGGTGAACGCATCGGCCGTCTTCAGTGAGCCGCTGGAGCGGGCGATCTCCACTGAGGTGCTGGAGGCTGCAGCGACGCTGTCGGCGGAGGCTCTGCTTGTCCCGATACTGGTCCGATAGGTTGGAGGGGAGAAGTTGGCAATGCAGGCGGATGTGCTGATCCTTGGGGCGGATGGTGGGCTGCAGGAGGAGCTGCGAGCGGCGGCGGAATTTCGGGGTGAGGTGCGTCCGCGTCTGCGGTTTGTGGCGGACGAGCATGGGTTGCAGGCGGAGGTGAGATCGCGGCCCCCGGGACTGGTGCTGGTACCACTGAGTCTGGGGGTACGGGAGGTTCTGCGGCTGTCGCGGGAGCTGGGAGCGGTGGTGCCTGCGATTCCGGTGGTGGCGGTGTTTCGTCCGGGCGAGTTGATGGACGGGGCATCTGAGAGCGGTGTGCTGATCGAGGCGATGCGGGGAGGAGTGCGGGATTTTCTGCGGCGGCCGGTGTCATCAGCGGAGTTGCGGCAGCTGTTATCGGGGTCGGACACAGCGGGGGTTGTGGGGGGGGCGGCTGGGGTATCGGCAAGTGCAGCAGGCCGCGTGATGTGCTTTATCAGCAACAAGGGTGGGGTCGGCAAATCAACTTTGGCACTGAATACGGCGGTGAGTTTGTCGTTGAGGCATCCGGGACGTGTGCTGCTGATTGATGCATCTCTGCAGATGGGAGTCGCGGCGTCGCTGTTGAATCTGCAGCCGGAGCGAACGCTGGCTGACGTGGCGGGTGCTCGCGAGCGTCTGGATTTGACGCTCCTGCGGCAGATGGCGATTGAGCATTCGAGTGGTTTGCATCTGTTGGCAGCGCCTGTGGATGCGGTGGCAGCGATGGATGTGGACGACACGCTGATTTCGCGGCTGATCCTTCTGGCTCGACGAGCATATGACTACGTGATTGTGGATACATTTCCGTTGTTTGATCGTGTGGTGATTGCAGTGCTGGACCTGAGTGATCTGGTGCTGGTGGTGATGGAGAATGTGGTTCCGACGCTGATTGGCGGAGCAGCATTGCTGCGGGTGCTGGAACAGATCGGAGTCCCACCGGAGCGTCAGCGATTGATCCTGAATCGTCAGCAGGACATTTCGGGAAATCTGACGATTGAAGACATTGCAGTGCGATTGAATCGGGAAGTGGATTACGTGTTTCCGTGGGAGAAGCGATTGATCACGGCGGCGAATCTGGGTGAGCCGGCGGCATTACGATCGCCGTTGTTCAGTGGATTTGCGAAGACGCTGCAGAAGCTGACAGCGGACCTTGAATCGCTCAGTTCAGAGTCAGCATCGGGGGAGCAGGGATGAGTCAGTCTGAGCAGGGTGTGCAGGATGCGCGTCGGCGTTTGCTGCGAGCGAGTCTGCAGCTTCCGGCGGAGCAGATTCGCGGGGCGCAGCGTCCGGCGTCGCGAGTTTTGCAGCCGACAGCAGCTGAGCGGGTGCAGGCCAGTTCGTTTCAGCAGATCTGCAACGAGCTGCACCAGCAGTTGCTGACCGATCTTGATCAGCGTGATTTGCTCAATTCTGACGAAGCGCGGCTGTCAGAGATTATCCGTGAGTTTGTGCTGCGGGTACTCGACGAGCAGGATCTGGCGTTGAACGAGCAGGAGCGTGGGCGGCTGGTGGAGCATCTGGAGGAGGAGATTACCGGCACGGGACCGCTCGCACCGCTGCTGGCGGACCCGGCTGTGAGTGATGTTCTGGTGAATGGTCCGGAGTTGATTTTCATCGAGCGTTTCGGGAGGCTGGAAAAAACTGACGTGCGTTTTCGTGATGCGGAACATCTGGTGCGGATCATTCAGCGGATTGCGTCGCGGGTAGGCAGGCGGATTGACGAATCATCACCGATGGTGGATGCGCGGTTACCGGATGGCAGCCGCGTCAATGCGACGCTGCCCCCGGTCACTCTGGACTGGCCAACGCTGTCGATTCGCCGTTTTGGTGTGCGGCGTTTGCGGCGGACAGATCTGCGGGAATTTGGAATGTTTTCCGCGGAGATGCAGTTGTTCCTTGAGTGCGTGGTGCGGGGCAGAAAGAACGTGCTGATCGCCGGGGGCACAGGTTCCGGGAAGTCCACGCTGCTGGGAGCTCTGGCGGAGGTGATTCCGCCGCACGAGCGGATTGTGACGATTGAGGACGCTGCGGAGCTGATGCTGGATCAGGAGCACGTGGTGAGAATGGAGACGCGTCCGGCAAATGTGGAGGGCCGTGGCCGCATTACGGCTCGTGATCTGCTGGTGAATTCCCTGCGGATGCGACCGGACAGAATTCTCGTCGGGGAAGTGCGAGCCGGCGAGGCTTTGGACATGCTGCAGGCGATGAATACAGGGCACGACGGGAGTCTGACGACGATCCATGCCAACAGCCCGCGTGACGCCCTTGCACGTCTGGAGACAATGGTGCTCATGGCAGGCCTGGATCTGCCGTCCCGAGCGATTCGTGAGCAGATTGCATCAGCGATTCAGCTGATTGTCCATGTCCGGCGGTATGAGGACGGGGTGCGGAGAATCCAGGCGATCACAGAGTTAACGGGTCTCGAGGGAGAAACACCGCAATTGCAGGATATTTTTGTCTTCCGGTCTCGAGGGCGAAGTGGTCGGATGGTGTCAGGAGAATTTGCATCGACGGGGATTGTGCCACGGGTGGTGGAGCAGTTGCGGCTGGACGGGCTGGAACTGCCGCTGGCGCTGTTTCAGCCGGTGGCACGTTGAGCCGGGGAGTCTGTGAAGGAATGGACGGATGGAAGTGGTGCTGTTTGGAATTGTGTGGCTGGTGATGGCGGGAGCATCAGTGGCGTTACTGTTGCGTGAGCGGCGGCATTCTCGCGCCGTGGAGCGGCTGGCTGGAGACGGTGTTGTGGTGGATGCAGCCGCAGAGGAATCGCCGCAGATGCTGCGGCGAAACTGGTGGCTGCCGCTGCTGGCTGGGGCAGTGGCGGCCGGTATTTTTCTTCTGCTCCGGTTTCAGGCGGCGTTTACTGCGGCAGCGGCGCTGATTGCGAGCATGCTGACAGCGCAGGTGGTTGCCCTGCTGGCGGAGCGATCTGCGGCGCGTCTGGAGAATCAGCTGGCGGACTCAATTGATCTGATGATCGGCGCGCTGGGAGCGGGGGCGAGTCTGGGGAATGCGATGGAAGCCGCGGTGGTGGAAGCGCGTGCGCCCCTGAAATCACTCCTGCAGGATCTCTCGGCCCGGATTCGGCTGGGAGATAATCCAGCAGACGTGTTTCAGTCCCTGTCGCGGAGGGTTCCGCTGGAGTCATTTCTGTTGTTTTCGTCCGCTCTGGCTGTTCACTGGGAGGCTGGAGGCCAGCTTTCTTATACGTTGTCGTCGGTCGGTCGGACTCTGCGGGACCGGATGGACGTGACGAGGCGTCTGCAGTCGAGTGCTGCGCAGTCGCGTTTTTCTGCATTTGCGGTGCTGGCATTGACATGGTTCATCGCCCTGATTGTTTACAACAACAATCCGGAGCAGATGTCGGATTTTGTCAGTTCGACGCTGGGCAGCTGGTGCATTGCGGCGACGACGATACTTCAGGCGTTCGGGATTGTGTGGATGAATGTGATCAGCCGCCCGAGGTTTTGACATGAGGATCGCCGCACTGCTCATCATCACTGTCATTGCGGGTGCAGCCGGAGCAGGGGTGCGTCGGCAGTGGCTGCGTTCGCGAAGTCGTCGTCGCTGGGAAAATGCGGCACTGGCAGGTGCCGAGCCCGCGGTGACTCGGGAACAGGGTCCGGGCGAGTTGTCGATGCTTTCCCGGTGGCTTTTTCTTGCAGGTTATCGATCGGGTCGCCCGGAAATGGTGTTCTGTGTGGTAACGGGGGTTATGGCGAGCATTGGTCTGGGAGTGGCGATTGCATTTCAGACAAGTGGTCTGCAGCAATTGATGATTCGTTCTGCGGCGGCAATTCCAGGCGGGGTGGGCGACACGTTCCTGCCTGTACTTCAGGCGTCCCCCTGGCTGCTCCTGCTGCTGCTCACATCAATTCCCTCGGTGGTTGTGCGGCGGCGGCGTTTTGAGCGAGTGGCTTTGATCGAGCAGGATCTGCCGCTGGCACTGGAGCTGCTGGCCACTCTGAGTGAAGCTGGAGCGGGGTTTGATGCGGCGCTGGCGCGGATCCTTTCCACGCGACTTTCCGGGCGACCGCTGTCCATGGAGTTCCGGCAGTTTCAGTCGGAGCTGCTGGCGGGTATCACGCGAGCCGCATGCCTCAGGCGTTTATCAGCGCGAATCGACATTCCGGCGGTTTCAACCTTTGTGTCAGCACTGGTTCAGGCGGAGCAGCTTGGGATGGGGCTCACGCGGGTCCTGAGGATTCAGGCGGACGATTTACGGGCTCGGAGACGGGAGCGAGCAATTGCCTTCGCGAATTCGCTGGCGACGAAGCGAGTCATTCCGCTGGTGATCTGTTTTTTGCCCGGCCTGTTCATCTGGACTCTTGGACCGGCATTTGTGGAGTTCTTTCGGATTGTGGAGACGTTTATTGAAATTCGGGGGTTCTGATGAAGGCGCGGCTGTTGAAGCGTGGCAGTGGAGAGGTGGTGGTGTCGGATTTGAAGCTGGCGGTGACATTTCTGTCGAGGCTGCGAGGTCTGCAGTTTCAGCCGCAACTGCCGACTGACTGCGGACTGCTGCTCGCTCCATGCGGTTCCATTCATACTCACTGGCTCAGATTTCCAATTGACGTGGCCATGCTTGACGATGCCGGGCGGGTACTGCTGGTTCGACGGCATCTGCGACCATGGCGGCTGCTGCCGGGCCCGCGGGAGACGGCGTGTGTGCTTGAGTTGGCTGCAGGCTGTCTGAGACTGAGTGAAGGGGAGGAGGTAGAGCTGGTGCTGGAGCCGTTCCCGGATTCAGTGCCGAGGGGGTTGGCGGGACTTCAGGCAATGCTGAAGAGCATTGATCACCAGGGGCGGAATTAAAGAAGTTTCCAGACGCAGAACAGGCCGGTGAGCAGAATCAGGGCGGCGCGAATGCCGGCCCAGGGCAGGCGGGAAGTGGCAGCCAGCCGGTGTTGGGCCCAGTGTCCGCAGAGTTGCAGGATCAGTCCGGTGACGGAGAGTGAAACCGCGATACCTGCTGCGAAGAGGCCGACTGTCAGCAGAGTGGACCAGAGGGATCGTTGAGAAAGTCCTGCAAAGCAGGCGGCGAGGGCGGTGGGGCATGGCATCAGGCCGACGGCGACGCCGAGGAGCGTGGTGTTGCGAAGGCCGTCACGGCTCATGTTTGTGGAGTTTGCCTGATCACCTGGGATGTTAAGTGTGACGACTGTCAGCACTTCGTGATGTGGCGTCCTGGGAGCATTGCAGCAGTCGCCATCAGCCACCGGGTGTGGCTGATGCTGATGAGGTCCACAGCAGGTCTGGCGGCGAGTGGTCGCGTGCCGGAGCATATTGAGGCCAACGGCAATGACGAGCAGCGAGCTGAGCCACTGGAGTGCAAGTGAGACTTGATTTTCGTGGCTGTGGTCTGATGACAGCGCGTGCTGTGTGAAGTGGACGAGTGTGGCAATCAGGAAGAGCGAGGCCGAGTGTGCGGCAGCTGAGGAGAGCCCCATCACAACGGGATACCAGAGACTGCGACGCCCCTGCAGCATCCACACGAACATGGCCGTTTTTCCATGTCCCGGTTCAATCGCATGCACGGCACCGAGGAAGAAACTGATGCCCAGTGTGAGTTGTTGTGCGTGGTGGTGATGGTCGTGGGACACGGATCGGATTCCATCCAGAGCAAGCCATCTGGCGATGGGTGATAGCCAGGGGGCGATTGCGGCAAAGAGGATTACTGTCTCCGACCAGTCCGACAGTTGTGTGGTGTGAGTTTAGCAGAATGTTTCGGTGGAGTTGAAGCCAGGATCAGGAATCTGGCTGCGAGATTGTGCTTTTTGACGGAAGTGCTGTCTGGTGAGTGCGGCAAGAAAGCTGCAGCTGCAGCAGACGACAATGGTGGCACCTCCGGAAACATCCAGGTGCCATGACGCACAGAGTCCCACGAAACTGGAGCTGGCCGATATTGCAAAGGCAACCTTCCACATGGATCGAAGCCGCACTCCAAGGACGACGGCGGCGGCTGAGGGCGTCACCAGCAGGGCGGTTGTGAGCACGACACCGACAGCCTGGATTGCGGTTACGACAGTCAGCGTGAGCAGGAAGAGGAGCAGTGTGCGAATCCGGGCAGGTGACAGGCCAATCACCTGAGCGTGTGCCGGGTCGAGTGCTGTCAGGAGCAGTTCCTTGCGGAAGAGTCGGAGAAGCAGGGCGATGAGCAGCGTGAGAACAGCGATGCCGAGCAGCTCTGTATCAGAGATGCCAAAGACATTCCCGAAGAGCATTCGAGAGAAGTCGCGAAAGCTGCCAGTGGCACTGATGAGCAGCACTCCGAGTGCCAGCATTCCTGAATGCAGCACTCCGATCGCCGTATCTTCGCGGAGTTGTCGTTGCTGGCCGAGCCAGCTGATTCCGGAAGCTGTGACGAGTCCTGCAGCGAGTGCTCCTCCAAACAGGCTGGTACCGAGAAGCCATGCCGTGACGAGTCCCGGCAGGGCGGCATGGGCCAGTGCATCTCCGAGGAAAGTCATGCGTCTGAGCACAACATGCGGGCCGAGGAGTGAGCAGCACAGGGAGATCAGCAGGCTGGCAATGAATGCCTGTCTCATAAAGCCATGCTCGAACGGCTCAATGAGCCATAACATGCAGAGATTCCATGGAATAAGGGACAGGGATGTACTGAAGAAGGATGTTTACCGGGGCGAGTGGTCCATGCGGCCTTCCCGGAGCTGAATGGAGCGATCAAAGCAGCTGGAAAGGCTGCCGAGGTCATGGTGAGCGGCGAGTACGCACCCACCTTTGGCCGTTTCTTCCGCGAGAATCCTGTGGACGACTCCCTGAGTCTGCGTGTCGAGCGCATTCAGGGGTTCGTCGAGCAGAAAGATGGAAGCCTCCTGCACGAGTGCCCTCGCGAGCAGTGCGCGCTGTCGCTGTCCCCCTGAGAGTTCGCCGATGCGTCGCTGCTGAATCGATGTCAGTCCAAGTCTCCAGAGTCCATAACTCACCAGCTCCCGATCGTCTGCACCTGGGCCGACGCACCAGCCGAGGTGAACATAACGCCCCGTCATTACGAACTCCCGAACAGTGACAGGAAATTTCCAGTCGACTTCAGTCCGCTGGGGAACCCATGCCGTGCGGTGATGACACGCGCCAACCGCGTTTCCGAAAATGCGAATCTGGCCGTGGTGGGGCAGCATCAGGCCTGCAGCAGCAGCCAGAACCGTGCTTTTACCTGCGCCATTGGGACCGGTGAGGGCGACACGCTCTCCGCAGTGAACGGTGAAGGTGATGTCGGACGCGGCATCCGGGAGATGCGGCGCGTAGCGCACGCTCACACTGACAAAGGTGATCGCCGCCGCAGACGGCACGGGTTCGCGGTGTCCTCTGCCGGAGTATGGCAGGATCGCAGCGTTGTGAGCCGATGCAGGGGCATGGCATCCACACGGACCTCCAGGAACTGCTGCATCCATCGCCACGACGGTCCGCGGTTGCTTGTCAGGAGTCTGAGTGATCACTTCAGAGACTCCGAGATGGTCTGAACATTCCACAAAAACAGCTCTTCCCACGTCTCACCTGAGGAACCTTCCGGGCCCAGTGCATCAGTGTAGAGCGTTGCGACCACCTCAACCTGCGCTTGTCGCGCAGCCTGCTCAGAGAGCCGTGGATCCAGAATGTTCTCCGCGAACACAGCCGGCACCTGCTCGCGGCGGATGAATTCAACGACGTCTGCCAGTCGGGCGGCCGAGGCATCGTCCTCTTCGCCGGCAGCGGCCCCGAGCAGGCTGCGAATCTGAAAACCATACCGCCCGGCGAAAAAACCAAAGGTGTCGTGTGCAGTGATGAGCTTTCTGCGGTGCGGCGACAGGCGAGAGATCATGCCGAGCGCCGTTTCATGCAGTCCCCGAATCCGTTGAATATAGCCGTCTGCACGCGCCTTGTAATTGCCGGACTCGCGGGGGTTCACCGTTGTCAGCGCGTCCCGAATCCGCTCTATCATCTGGACCACGAGCACCGGGTCGTGCCAGACGTGCGGATCCTGTTCGGCGCCTTCCGGTGGTTCATGACGAACATCGTTCAGCTGTTCGGCAAGCACCACGCGTGTCCCGGCAGAACCGCTTGCGATGTACAGTTCGTCCAGCCAGACTTCAAAGCCACGTCCGATTTCAACCACGAGATCGGCATCAGCAAGTGCGGCAGCGGAGCGAGGCGTGGGTTCCCATGCGTGTGCATCGGCGTTGCGGCCAACGAGGGCCACGATGTCGGCATCTGGCCCGGCAACATTCCGCACCCAGTCTTCTGCGATACTGAAGGTGACGACGATCCGGGGATGTGGGGTGGTAGTGGCAGGTGAATCCACGCGGTTTTCCTGCCTGGAGCAGCCGCAAACAGACAGAATCAGCAGGCACAAAACGACCACCGAAGACTTCATCTGACGGAATCCTCAAACCGGGTGCATCCTCAGCCATTTTCAGCCACAAACTCTCAATCCACGTTGACACCACATGCACAACATGTATGCTAACGCATACGCGTTGCATCTGCAACCCGTCGTTTTTGTATTGATTGGTTCCTGAACCCACATGTGGATGCTCATTTATGTGGCTGTTTCGAAGATCGGGGCGTGAAGCAGTTGCGAAGTCGGACGAGATCCGTCGGTGGTGCATGGCTGCTCTTCAGCCCCCTGAAGGGTCATTTGTAATGGTGCGACAGGTGGAGTGCAGTGAGCCGGGTTGTCCACCGGTCGAAACGGTGATTGCCCTGCTGGCAGAGGCTGCAGCACCTCGGCAGTGGAAACTGCCGGTTCCACTTGAAGAGGTGACGCATGAAAGCCTGTTGAAGGTGCTGGCGTCTGACGGTTACTGGCAGCCTGCTCAGTGGTCATGTCCGGATTGAATCTTCCTCGTCTTTGGGGTTATTTTCAGAAGAAGGTGTTGTATGGCTGAGTCGTCGGCAAACGCTGTGCCGGTCACTGTGCTGACCGGATTTCTGGGCGCTGGAAAAACCACACTGCTGAATCGGATTCTTTCAGAGAATCACGGAAAGCGGATTGCGGTGATTGAAAATGAGTTTGGGGAGGTCGGTGTTGACAATGACCTGGTCATTGGTGCTGAGGAAGAAATCTTCGAGATGAACAACGGTTGTATCTGCTGCACCGTTCGGGGGGATCTCATTCGAATTCTCGGAAACCTGATGAAGCGAAGGGATCGGTTTGACCACATTCTGGTTGAGACGACCGGTATGGCGGACCCCGGCCCGGTGGCGCAGACATTCTTCATGGATGATGAGATCCGCAGTCTTTTGTCGCTGGACGGAATTGTGACATTGGTGGATGCGTTTCACGTGCAGCAGCACATCGACAGCTCTGATGAAGTGCGTGAGCAGATCGCATTCGCGGACGTGATCCTGCTGAACAAAACAGACCTCGTAACTCCGGCTGCGCTGGATCTTCTGGAGGCCAGAATTCACAGCATGAATTCCGCCGCGCGGATTTATCGGACTCGGGACGCTGCGGTGGATCTGAATCTCGTGCTGAATCTCGGCGGTTTTGACCTGAACCGAGCACTCGAAACGGATCCGAAGTTTCTTGAACCGGAGTATCCGTTCGAGTGGAGCGGGCTGTATTCATTGTCTGCCGGAGAATATTCGCTGGTCCTGCAGTCCGGACCGGATCCGGCGATGAATCTGTGCATGGCAGCGGCCGCGAATGCTGATGAGCCGAGTATGCGGGCGATTGTGGAATCCGCGGTGGTCCGGTTTTCTGCAGAGCCTGTGAATCTCGCCGCAGGAGTCCCGATAACCGCAGACCAGGAACTTCTCAGTCTGCAACTGGACCAGGCTCCTGCAGTCTTTCCATTGGTGGTACCGCATTCAGGAGCATGGGTGTTGTTCACAGAACATCATCCAGACGAGTTTTCCGGGATGCTCAGGGATGCGGCTGGCACTGTGATCACCCCGATTGTCACTCGCGAATACAAACCGGATCATGAGCACGATGAAGAAATCACATCAGTGGGCATCACCACAGCTGGCGAACTTGATCTGGAGCGGTTTCAGGCGTGGCTGCGTGAGCTGCTGGCGGAGCAGGGACCGAACATTTTCCGCATGAAGGGGATTCTCAATTTTCGGGGCATGGAAAAGCGGTATGTTTTCCAGGGAGTGCACATGCTGTTCGATGGTCGTCCTGATCGTCCATGGGGTGAGCAGTCCCGCAGGAACTCGCTGATCTTCATCGGTCGTGGCCTTGACCGCGAAAAGCTAAATCAGGGTTTTGAATCATGCCTCTGCTGACAGACTCGCTCGCAGGCTTCGCGCTGGACTGGTGCGCAAGACCAGAGGACTATATCGCAGATCTTGCCTGGTCATCAGCCGGCAGGTTTCTGGCGGCGATAACGATCGAAGGTCACGTCAAGGCGTGGAATGTCGACAGTGGCGAGACCTGTCTGCTCGGACATCACGCGGGTGGCGGAGCATCCGTTTCGTGGCGTCCCGACGATGTTCAGCTGGCATCAATCGGCCACGATGGCCGGGTCAGAATCTGGGACGCCCCCAGCGGAAGGCTTCTGCATGAGCTCGACGCAGGCGCCCCCTGGGGAACTCGCGTCGCCTGGAAGCCGAATGGGGCAAGGCTGGCAAGTGCCGCGGGGCGAACGATCAGGATTTTCGACAGCGATGGGCAACTGCACTATGAAAGCTCAGCTCACGCCAGCACCGTCACGGATATCGGCTGGAATCCCGATGGCAGTTCCCTTGCGTCCTGTGCATACCTTGGAGTTTCGCTGCACATCACAGGAAAGCCCCGGAGGGACTACACCTGGAAGGGCTCAAGTCTGGCGCTGGCGTGGAGTCCGGACAGCCGGTTCATCGCCACGGGAGAACAGGATCAGTCTGTCCACCTGTGGTCTGTCCGAACGGGTCGGGACCTGCAGATGAGCGGATTCGCACTGCGTGTTGAGGAGCTTTCGTGGGATTCTGCGGGCCGGTTTCTGGCGACAGGAGGAAGCGACACGGTGGTAATCTGGGACTGCAGCGGTGTCGGTCCGGAGGGGCGACAACCGCTCATGCTGGAATCGCACAACACTCGGATCACACAGCTGCAGTATCAGCCGCGCGGACCGCTTCTGGCTTCCGGAGATGCAGATGGGGTGATATTTCTGTGGGCGCCCCGAAGCCGAAAAACGCCTTTGGCCATTGCCCGACTGAACTCCCGCATTTCAAAATTGGCGTGGGCCGCAGACCAAAGGCGGCTCGCTGCAGGCACACAGCACGGAGAAGTGCTCGTGCTCCGAGCAACCTTCGAGACTGCGCAATAATTCAAGTGTCCTCTGGAGTCCTTACAGATTTCCTCTAAAATCACCTGAGACATATTCGATCACCTTTGTTTCAGGATTCGATATGGCCACTCGCAGCAGTCGACATGAAGTGCAGGAAATTGAGGAAATTCGGGAATTACTGCGAAGTCGTCAGCTGCGGGCGACCCCTGCCCGAATTGCCGTGATGCAGATCCTCAGAGAAATCCAGGCGCCTGTGACTCACGCAGACCTCGCTGAGCGGCTGGTACCCGCTGGTTTTGACAAGGCTACGGTTTTTCGCAATCTGTCCGACCTGACCGACGAAGGATTGCTACTGCGAACCGAACTGGGTGACCATGTCTGGCGATTCGAACTGGCAAACCTGCAGCATCCGGATCGCAACCGGCATCCGCACTTCGTCTGTTTATCCTGCGGGCGCGTGCAGTGCCTCGAACCGCTCGAATTCACTGCAGGCTCCAAAAGACGGACGCAGGAAATTGGTGCAGTCAGCGAGATTCTGCTGAAGGGCGAGTGTCAGACCTGCCTTGAAACTGCAGGCTGACTTCCACTCGGCGCATCGACCCTCGCACGCACGGCCACGATCAGCTCAACAGCCCACGCTGAATGGCTCTGGAAGGCAGACTGATCCGCCAGTGGTGATGAACCATTTTCGAACCACTGTCACAGTCTCTGTCACAGCTTTTGTCACAGCTTTTGTCACAGCTCCGTGTTGCTGATTCTTAGTCTTTTTACACGAGAAAATGCTGTGAAATTGATCTCATGTCACAGCTCATGTCACAGCTCGATGTCACAGCATCCGCAGACGGTATTCTCGGTTTGGATCCGTTGCACTGGCCGCGGAATACTCGATGAGTGCGAGATCGGTCAGACGTTTCAGGTCACGCTGCAGAGTTCTGCGGTTGACACGGGGAAATCGGGATTCCACATCAGAGATCCTGATCTGCATTCCATCCATGAGTGACTGGAGAACGAAGACCTGCCGGTCATTGAGATCGTGCTGGCGGGTCAGCACATCGGTACGGATCACTTTGCGTCCCCGCTCGACGGTTTCGTTCATTTGCGACGCGAGTCCGTGGCAATAGTATTCCAGCCAGCCGGTGCAGTAGAGGCAGAGGGTGGACAGAAGTCGGGAGGTTCTGCCGTTGCCGTCGATAAACGGGTGAATGTGAACGAGCTGGAACTGTGCGAGCCCGGACATGAGTACGGGAGGGACATCGGTCTCCGTATTCAGCCATTCGACAAGTTGTCGCATGAGTTCGGGAACATCGTCTGCCGGAGGCGGGGTGTAGATGATCCGACCGGTTTCAGTGTTGGCAACGAGGTTCTGGACGCGGCGATATTCGCCGGGCCGTGCTTCTCCGCCGCGGACACCGACGACCAGCAGGCGGTGGATTTCGCGGATGAGAGTTTCGGTGATGGGGCTGTCGCTGAGAATGTACCTGGCGACCAACTCGAAGGCTTCTCTGTAGTTGAGCAGTTCAAGGCGGTCATCTCGGGAGACGCCATGCACCTGCTTACCTGCGAGCAGTTTTTCGGACTGTTCGAGGGTGAGTTGGGTGCCTTCGATGTGTGTGGTGTGGTGGGCTTCAAGCAGGAGCGCGCGCTGACTCATGCTGCTCACCCACTGTTCGGACAGTGTAGCAGCCTGCAGGAATCCTCGAGCGCGTTCGGTGGTTGTCAGATCGCGGGTGATGGCGTTGGTGATTAGGAATTGTGGGTGGAATTCGGATCGCGTTCGGGAGCTGGATTTGGTGTCAGCCTTCCGACTTGCCTTTTTGGTGATTTTTCTGGTGGCTTTGGGCATCGCTGTGACTTTGGGTTGGGACCGGGAGTTCTGCATGGAATTTGGCAGCTTTGCCGGATGGTCTGCAGGTGGCATTCGGCTGCAGGTGCATTCGGGACGACACTGCTGGGTCCGCGGAATGCTGCGGTGCCACCATTCGTGGGCTTATCTCCTGACACCGGTCATCCGCCTTATGGTTCTCCGGGGTTGCCAGGATTTTTGGGCATCTCCAATTCGGCATTTCGTCCCTCCGGCCCTGCTCAGAAGGACATGGTGTTGAATGGCATCGATGCTGCGCGGCTGGAGGACCGGCGTTCGCTGCTGCGTTCCGTCGATCGTCTCCGCGAAATCTGCAGCACTTTCTGATTGCGAGGCGGCTGGTTGAGGCTGGCTGCCGTGTGGTGACGTTGAATTTCGGTCGCTGGGACTTTCATTCTGACAATTTCAACGGCATGAAGTGCGGCGTGCAGGTGCCATGCACCTTGGGCCTCGCCCCGATGGGGCTGTTCTGTGGACGGCGGTAAGCGTCCGACAAATCCATCCCAGCCCTCGGTCGCCGAAGGCGACGGCGAGGGTGGGGGATGACATTGAAAGTGGGGGGCGGTGGGGGGCGAGCCTCGGGGCCTGCCGATTGCCTCTTTGCCTGCTGCGCCCCTGCAACGGTTAAGGCTGAGCCCACGGGTGTGACTTGCTCGTTGCAAACGTGACTCAGGAGTGGCAAGAGTTGGTTGGAACCGCCACCACGCGCGTCTCGGCATCCCGGGGGTCGAGGATCAGCGCAGGGAAGCGCGAATCACTACGATTGGGAAGAGACGCTTTCGGCAGAGGACTGAGGGAGATGCCTGCTATGTGCTGATCCGGAATGTCTGTCCGGAAAACCGGCGATCGGCGTTGGGGCCCTCGACATACAACGATCAGTGCAGTCGCTCACGCCATCAACCAGCCGGTCATGTTTCGCCCCGCACGCGGGGCGCGGATTGAAACCGCATGCGGTCTAAACGAACCTGGAAACAAGGCGGAGCCGACTTTCGCGTGCAATCCTGGCAAGAATACTGCTGACGGTGATGTGACAGAACATGCAGCTTCTGGCGATGATGAGGCCGAGGAGTCTTTCGACGCAGATCCACCCGGCTCCGGCGGAACCCCTCGCAGTAACTCAAAGGCACGGCACTGTCCCGCGAAGTAATGCGTCAATGATCTCTTCTCGTCACTTTGGACTGATCAATAGTCGCGTTCTCCTTTCTCAGCATCACCCGGAGGTGGAATAGGCAGGTCGCTTTCTGCTCCGAGCAACGGAAGAAACCCATCGTTCTGCGAATCGTTATCCCAATCAGCGTATGCAATGGGAAACAGTCCTCTCTCGGCATAACCGAGCACTCGAACGTACCAACCCGCATAACTCCAGTCATCGCCCCGCGAAGCCTCGATGATCTCCGGGTATCGCTCTGAAAACCTGTCCGCAAGCTGCTGCACGGTGTCTGTTTGTGCATCTGACCAGCCGAAATACTCGTTGTCCTGACCGCTCGTATAATGGGCAGCACAACGATTGAAGTCTTTCAGCATCGCACCATTTGTTCTGAGGATGTTGGAACGAGGCGTAATAGCGCACCGCCAATGGCAGCCAGAGGGAGACATCCCCGGCGCAATCCGAAGCATCTGGTATCCACGCTTGTGCAGTTCATGGACCATTCGCAGAATTCGTAATGCCCTTCGGTGATGTTCCTCCACTTTTCTACTCCACTGCACTTTCTGATATCTCTGTAGCGCATTGAGCTGCCCCGCGGTGGCAGGAAACTGGTCTACACAGCCACGGGTGTCTTCAGCAAGAATTGTTTTACCACGAACGATTCTCTCTCCGAAGGAGCACCCCCGATGGCTGCATGGACGCTGCCCGCAATGATACTGGACTGGTGTGAGTTTGTCACGACTGCTCTGGACCGACGCAGTCGGAAGTACTTCTTCAACATCATGCTCGGAATGATCCTGAGCTGTGGACGGCGGACCGCTTCCAGTTGGCTCCGTGCCAGTGATGTCGGCAAAGACTGGCAAGATCACTCCTGCTTTGTGCAGACGCTCGGGCGCAGCGCGAAACGCGTGGCGACACAGTTGCTTCAACTGGCGGCGCAGTGTCCCTTCACCTGCTTGTTCGGCTCGACCCGCGGATTCTGACATCGCCACAAATCTTCCGGGTCATGCACAAGCTGTGAAAAAATCACCACTCGCGGCGCCGCCGCGTTGAATGCGTCGAGTGCAAGAGGGACTTCGATAAACTTCCTCAGCGAAATGATCTCCACTTGCCTCATGTTGCTTCTACTTCAATTCCTATTGTCGTTGCGATCTTGAGCGCGAGTTTCCTGAAATCTCCGTAACACGCTTGCACTGCGGCGACATGGGCACCGATTGCCCCATCTGCAGGACGCAAATGAAACATCGGCTTATGAGCTTCCATTGCGAGTGGCATCAAGCTGCGATAATTCTTTAACAGGGCAAGACAGTGGGTGTCTTTCAGGATCTCTTCCGGTGCCTTGTCCGATTCATAGAGAATTGCACTGTGATATGTTTGAGGAATTCTGTCCATCCATCGTTTGTAGGCCTTGACTGGACGGTTGTCACGTAGTCCGTGCTGCATCACGACGTAACCTGCAGGCTGCATCCTCCCATGAGGCAGAGAGAGTTTGTCGATGGGGTTTTTTTGCAGTCGTTCGCGCCATTCTTCACGCCAACGACGCAAGGTTGGACCGAGATTGTTTAAACCCTGTAACGAGTACATGTCAGGGGCCAACGGAACGACGACGTGCTCTGCTGCAATCAATGCAGAGCGATTCAGAGCACCAAGGTTGGGACCGACGTCAAGGAGTGCGATCTCGGCTTTCGCATAACGAGCAACCTGTTCAACGATTCTCCAGATAGCTGACATAACTCGAAATGCACGAGGCTTTCGGTCGAGGCAGTTCGGCCATTGGGAGCTTAGTTCGTCTTCGGACTTTGAAAGCGATAGATCCCCAATAATTAGTGATAACTCGCGTCTTATGTACTCAGGCCGGATCTCTGCCACATCGCCTTCACCCTCGATCAACGGGCGAATGGCGCCGTAAATTGTTCGCTTCTCTTCCTTTGACCAGATTGCTTCGAGTTCATCCTCTTCCATGAACATCGAAGTCAGATTTGCCTGCGGGTCCAAATCTACAGCGACAGTATGCACACCAAGGTCGGCAAACATTTGAGCGAGGTGATAGACCAGCAATGTTTTTCCGACGCCTCCCTTAGGAGCTGTAAAACAATTAGTTACCGAATTGGTAATTCTCGATTGGGGATGATCGTATAGTTCCATTCGCCGTGAAATTCATGCCGCTGGATTTTTACATCAAGCAACTGTTTGTCGCTA
>Ga0172373_10002403_pt1 | contig 28758 bp, 28 predicted proteins | sample Lak10m_2_FD_114546 | JGI IMG/M metagenome (GOLD analysis project Ga0172373, IMG submission 114546) | Freshwater microbial communities from Kabuno Bay, South-Kivu, Congo - kab_092012_10m | ecosystem: Environmental > Aquatic > Freshwater > Lake | place: Democratic Republic of the Congo...
CCATCTGAGTCACTTGCGCCAGGCTTTTCAGACCCACCTTGAGCAAACATCCTTTCGCTTCGATTGGATTGACAAGTATTGTCCGCTTCATTCCTTTAAGTCCGTTTTCATTTGACCATTAGTGTCGGTCCGCGCCGTTACGTTCCTGTAGCCGTCGGGCGCAAGGCTGATGTAGCCACCGCTCTTGCGCTTCGCCTGCTGCCCGCCGCGTGTGCGGATGCCAAGCAGCGCTGATTCGCGTCGGGCAAGCGTGAACGAAAGCGCGACCAGTATGCGGTCATCCGGGTCCATCGGGTCGAGATCGGGGGAATTGGCAAAACGCACCGATACCCCAAACTCATTCAGTTCGTCGATAGCGCGCAGCGCCTCCGAGTCATTGCGCCCGAACCTGTCCGCTCGCTCAACGATCACATGCGAGAATTTGCCGACACGTGCATCTGCCAGCATACGCTGATAGCCTGTACGGTTCGCTGTCCTTCCTGTCAGAACATCGACGTACTCGTCAATGACAGGCAGATCGGAGTGTGCCAGCACGTTGCCATCGATGAGAGACCGCTGCCGCGCCCGCGATAACTCCGGTTTCTGGTGATCCTCGCTGCTGGTACGCAGATAAACCGCCCAACCCGGTTGGGGTGGGGCGGGCGCAGCCTTCTTACGTCGATAGTCACTCATGATGCCCGCTCATCCGACTCATTCAGAAGCCGCTGCAAGATGGCTAGCCCGGTTTCAAAGTCCTCTGTGGAAACGAGCGGTTCCCACTTCCCTCGAATGGTCTTCGGCGCGATGTTATCGCATTCGCTCACCACCCATCCGGCGTATGTCCAGTCATGGAAGGCACGCAGCAGCTTATCTGTGAGTGGTCGCCGCGTGCCTGTTTTGCCGACGACCACGAATGGTTTGCCGTTGCGGGCACAGTAACCTTTCGCGTGCAGAGCTTCAGCGATTTCGCCTACTGACAGCGTACCAGTCAGCAGCAGCGCCCACGCTTCCTGCCAGATATGCGCCCGTGTCGGATCAGGTTCGATCCAATAGCTGATACGTCCCATCTCGCTGCGCTGGTCAAGATCGGTTTGTCCACGCATATTGAGATACCCGTCGGGCGCGCGCCCGGCGTACCCACCGCTTTCACGTTTCGCTTTCAACCCGCCTTTTACGCGCAAACCCATGAGTGCCGACTCGCGGCGAGCGAGGGCAAACGTTAGGGTCACAAGCACACGATCATCCGGGTCGATGGGATCAAGGTCTGGCGCATTCGCAAAGCGTACAGCGATGCCAAACTCATGCAGCTCGTCAATCGCCCGAAGTGCCTCGGTATCGTTGCGTCCGAAGCGGTCCGCACGCTCAACGACGACATGCGAGAACTTGCCTGCCCGCGCATCCGCAAGCATCCGTTGATAGCTTTTCCGGCGCGGGTCTTTGCCCGTCAGTACGTCGATGTACTCACCGTAAATTGGCAGATCAGATAACTCCAAAAAGCTCATCTGAATCATCGTGCGCTGACGGTCACGCGAGAATTCCGGTTTCTGGTTCTCATCGCTGCTCGTTCTCAAATAGATGGCCCATCCCGGTTGGGGGGATGCAGGAACTTGTTTCTTCCGATTAGGTGCTGTCATTGAAAATCCTCACTCAAGCTGTAGGTATCGTCACGTCCGCTTCACGATACCGCAGATCCAGCGCGTCCCGATTTTTGACCCGATTTTCTGCTGATTCTCGCTCTAGCTCGTGAGCATTCTTGACTACAGCGAGAATCTTTGCGATGTGGAAGACCCGCTTGATCATCGTACTAGGGGCGTCTTCAGCCGTCACTACATCGTGCGAACCGCTCATGCTAACACCCCGATCATGATCGGTTCGTCCGGTTCTTGGTCAATGTTTCGCATCCACTCGCTCGCGCCGCCGTCGCACGGATAGCCGCTCAAGCAGCGATACTCGTCCGCCGAGACCATGAGCAGTGCGTGACGTTCGGGAGGGCAGACCGGGCAGCGCCACAGTCCGGCATGTGCGCTGGCAGCCAGCGGCTTGCCAAGATACGCTTCCACTAGGTCACGTAGATCGTGAAACCGTTCATTAGTCAGCATTACATCCTCTCCTTGTGCATCTCGGCAGCTTTCATTTCATGCTCGTGTTCAGTCATCGCCTGCTTGACCAACGTGAAAATCAGGTTGGCGAGCGGACGGTCTTCCTGTTCTGCCCACAACACCAGCTTGTCGTACAGCGACTGGGGCAGCCGGAAGGCGATCTTTGCCGCAAATGGTGCATCTCGATTCATGTGCGCTCTCCTGGTCACTCATTGAGCTACCAGCGTAATCGAAATGGCGCATCTCAAAACGCAAAATAGTTGCATTTGGGCGGAAATCTTTTGCATTGCCATGAGAATTTTTTGCGTGGTGAGAATATTTTTCATGCCGATGAGAAAAATTTGCGTCACTTGAGAGAAGAAAACACATGTTCTACAAAAAGTATGTAAGTTCTAACGGTCAAGACTTGACTCAAGGTTGAGTTTTTGTAATACAATGGGCATTTCAGGCGTAGACCATGTGTTCTGATGGTCTACGCTCGGTTACGAGAGTGAATTGAATAGAAAAGGAGGGGTAAGAATATGGCGAATATCCAGGTCGTCATCGTCTCTGCGATTGCGCTGACTCGTGCTGGGTTGAAAGAGATTATCACCCAGTCAGGGACACAAATCGAAGTCGCAGGATTGTTCGATAGTTTGGCTGAAGCGGACGCATTCCTGAATAGCCACAACGCACGGGTATTGATTACCGATGAATCGCTGCACACGGCGAATATGGTCAAAGCGCTGAAGCGGCTGATGGAGGCGCATCCGGGGTTGGTGGTGATCCTGGTCATGCAGCGTCCAACCGCCAGCATTGCTCAGAAATTGATTACCATAGGCGTGCGAGCACTGCTGCACAAGGACGATGACTTGGGAAACACCCTGAATCACACGATTCAAACAGCGGTGAAGGGCAACATGACAATTTCACCGCTGATGGCAGAGTTTATGGATCAATCGGTAGCGCTGCCGGCGAAGATCACCCAGCGCGACCTCGACACGCTGCAACTCCTAACTGACGGCATGGAAGCGAAGGAAATTGCTGCTCGCTTAGGGGTGACGTATGGTGTGGTCAATCGCACCATCAACCGGCTGCTGCGGACTTACAATGCACAAAACGTCCCTCAACTCGTGCTGATGGCGCATCAGATTCTGAAGGTGCGCAAGCAGCTTGAATGACCGACACGCAAAAGATTCTCATGCCAAAGCCAATAATTTGCATCGATATGCAATTTTTTTGTGTTCTCACCTTTTCCGTCTGTGCTAGGCTGAGATGGGATGATTCGAGAGGGCAAAAGAACATGACCACGCATATCCTGATTGCAGATAGCAGCAGCTTAACAGTGGTCGGCGCGGAGACATTGCTCAAGGAGCGCGCCGATACCACCATCATGAAAGCACAGTACGCCAGTGACTTGATCGCGCTGGCACAAAGCACTCGCCCGGACATTATCTTGATGGGCGACCAGTTCGATCCACTCATGGATACGCTGGCGCTCGTCGAGCGGCTGCGCGAGGCTGCACCGTGCGCACGGATCATCGTGATGGGAACGTTGAGCGATGGATTGCTCATCCGCGATTTGTTTGCGGTGGGCGCACGCGGGTATCTGGCGGCGGGGGATGATCTACCCGCTTGTCTGTTGACGGCAGTCGAGACGGTACTCCGTGATCGCCCATATCTCTCGCCGACGGCGAATTCTGAATACCTGATCCTGATGCATAACGGGGATCGGGACTGGAAACTCGATGCCGAGGCACGAGCGGTACTGCGGTTGCTGGCGCAGGGCTGCACCATCGGTAAGATCGCCGCACAGTTGCGGGTCAAACCACGTCGTGTCTACTGGGTGCGAGAAAAGCTGCGCTATCGGTTCGGCGCGACCACGAACGAACACCTCATCAGCCGGGCGGCTGCCGAAGGTTTTGGCGCTTTTCCAGACTGAACTGGAAATTTGCGCGACCGATCTGAAATTTTCCCAACCCTCGACTGAAATATTCCAGAAGTCGCATACCTCCACTTTGTTACGCTGAGTTCAGTGTCCACAAATTTGGAGTGACTACATGCGACGACCGAAGACAAGCGGAGCGCGGCGACTGCTGCCCGTGCTGGCGGCGCTCTGCCTAACGGCATGGGCAGCCGCCTTCTTTTTGATCCGCACTCAACCAAATAGTGATCTCACGATCATCCCAACCCTGATGGTGCTGCCGTCGCTCACCCCGACCGACACGCCAGCGCCAGCCGTTCCTGTTTCGCTCACACCGACATTCACCGCAACAGCGACAGTCACGCCAACCGATACGCCTCCACCAACACCCATACCGACGTTGAGCGAGCGTGTGTTGGAAATCACGGTCGTGATGCCCGGTGTCGTCTTGCCCCCTGTTCCGACGGATTTCCCCTACGGTACCGTGCTGCTCTCCGCGCCACCGCAGCCCGTCGAACCGCTGCCGGATGCAACGGATACCGCGCCGCCGTTTTTCGGCTGGTATCGCTTTGAGTCGGACTACCCCACGGTGCGTTACTCGCCGCCGTGGACGCCGCGCCTGTCGCAGTTCGCCAGCCGGGGGCAGTATCACCGCACCGAAGGCGCTTACGACACTGCGACCTTCATGTTTGAGGGCGAAGGGCTACGGGTGCGCTATGTGGCGGCACAGAACATGGGCATGTTCGAGATCGTGGTCGATGGTGTCGTTCTTGAGACTGTTGACGCTTACGCGGACGAACTCCGTTTTCCGGTGACTGACGTGTACTTTGTCGGGAGTGGCGTGCATCAGCTTGAGATTCGTGCTATCGGGCGCAAGAACAACGCCAGCGAAGGCTATGTCGTCGGGTTGGATGCGATTGAGGTGTTTCGGGGTGACGCTAATACACTCATCATTCCGCCGCCTGTTTTCACCAATTCCCCTACGCCCGAACCGCAGCCCGCCGTGCGCATCGAACTGGTCGGCGCGCCGCCGACGGTGCAACCAACCGGAACGCCGATTCCGCCGCGCGTCATCACCGCCGAAGTCGTCATCGCCTACGACGAGAATGGCAACCGCACCGTCGATCCGGCGGAAGGTGTCGCGGGGATTTCCGTGCGCGTGGTTGAGATTAACACCAACCGCATCATCGCCAGCGGTTTCACCGATGAACGCGGCTATGCGTCCTTTGAAGTCGTGACCGATTCACCCGCTCAGGTCGTCGTCCCGTACTTTGGCGAGACATGGCAGCTTCAGCGTGGAGGAAACAGCGCTGCGCCTGCCTATACGCTCTTGCTCACGCCCGGCAATCAACCCGGGTTGATCCCCTAGAGGTGAAGATGAAGAAATCGCTTTTGTTCGTGCCGTTTCTGCTGGCACTGGCGGCGCTGGCATGTACTGGGACGTTGACCGGGATCACGAGCGCGCCGGTCTACGTCTGCCCAACGCCGGTTGTCCTCACGCCGACACCGCTGCCGACCTTCGTGCCGATCCCCGGCTATCCGACGCTCGTCCCGTTCCCGACTGCGCTGCCGCCACCAACAGTCACGCCCTATGCGATTCGTCCACCTGCCGCTTTCTATCGCGGTGACGCGATATTCAGTCGCAGTCCGCAGTCGGCGCGCTTTCGCCTGATGAATGTGTACGCGGTCAACACACCCGCCGGGCGGACGGTCGCTGTGTGGAATATTGAAATCAAGAACTTGAGCGGGGGCGTGTACGACGTATTTCCCGCCTATCAGAGCTACATCAGCCAGATTGTTGGCGGCGCGACCGGCGTTTGGGGCGCGTCGAGCGATGCCGCTGTCGATGCGGGGTTAACCGTGACCTATGAGGCAGTCGGTCTTGCGCCCGGTGCGACGGGGACGTTCACGCTCGCCGCGTTCATTCCCTATGGTGCTGCGCCCGACCGCATCACCTTCATGCTCGACCCGACCACCCGCCCAACCCCGCCGCCGCGTCTGCCCGGCAGCAATGCGCTCGTCTGGCGGACGGAAACCAATCCCTATTGTGGCAGCACGATTGCCGACCCGCCTGCCGGCGTGCTTCCGCCTCCCTAGTCGAAAGGATGCAAGAATGCCGATTGTTGACGATGTGCTGAACGGGCTGCAAATCCAGATCGATACCCTGTGGTGGAACCTGATGGTTTCACTGGCAGGGATGGGCTGGAGCTTGCAGCGCGCGTTCCTGATGATGGGTTACACCATCGAACTGATGAACCAATGGTTGATCGACAATGCTTTCACGCCGCTGATCACGCAGACCAACGCCAGTCTGCAAGTGGCGGTGAGCCTCGCCTTTGTGGTCGCGCTGCTGGTCTTGGGTGTGACCTATTTACTGGCGGCGTTCGCCCGGATGCGAATTGTTGAGCCGAAGAGTGCCATCGCCTGGTATCTGGCGGGCGCGCTGTTCTTCACATTGGGACCGAGCCTGTATCAAGGCATGAGTGATTTCCGCCGCACGCTATCGAGCGCCTTCTATGCCAGCAGTTTGAGCGGTTTGTCCGCCGCGACCGGATCGGCATTTGATTCGCTCGACAGCGTGAGCAGTAGCGATATGGGCATTCTCAACCTGTGTGACAATTTTGGCTCGTACATGCCGGTCTGGAACTACACCATTGATGGCTTGGACGTCGCGTTTGCGTATCTGCGCGCTGACGGTATTGACTTGATGGGTTACCCATCCACGCCGCGCGATCCGTACTGCCAACCCCACACGCCTGACCCGGCGACAGGGTTATGGACGGCGGGCAGCGTCCCGTGGGAATGGCGGCGTCCGGGTTCGTTCTTCGCTAACGATCGCGATCCAATCTTTTTTCCTGCCATGACCGCGCTCGAACGTGCTGACTCGATTGCGATGGCATCGGCGGCACAGGGGCGCTTGCTGACCGCGTGGCCGCTCATCCTATTCGGCGTGACCGAGCAGCTCGTCTATCTGCTCCTGACCATCGCGCAGGGATTGACCTTCATCTCGTTCGGCGTGGCGATCCTGTTCGCTTTCTTCAAGAAGACCGAGGTCATCGCCCGCTCGATCATCGACCTGTGGATTGAACTCATCATCCAGACGATCGTGATTGCGCTGATTCAATCGCTCGTGGTGACGTTCTTCCTCGCAGGGACAGCCAGTGGCAACGGCATTGTCGTCTTGGGCGTCGGCTTGATCTGCCTGATCTTCATGGTGATTGTGCTGTTCTCTGGGGTGAAGGCAGTCTGGAATTCGTTCAATCGGCTGTTCAATGCCTTCGGTCAGGCAACCGGTGGTGCGGTCATCAGCCCCGGTACGGCAACCGTGATGACTGCGGCAGGAGCGGTGGGCGCGGTGGGTATCGCAGCCGGCGCAAGCGCACTCGTTTCATCAGCAGCAGGGAGTGCCGTCAGTATCGGCTCGAATACCCTGGCAGGGATGACGGCTTTGCAAAGCGGGGCGACGCCCGCACAGGCGGCGGGCTTGACCTTCGGCGGGGTGCAGCCGCTGGCGGAGGCGGCGCGGACATTTACGCGCCTGCCCAGTTTGCGCGGGACGGCGCTCGGCGACGCGGCGGAGCAGTTCATGGAAGGTGCGACCGTGCGCCGGGTGGCGCGGGATGTTCCCGTCTACGGACGAACGCTCGGACCGTTGCTCGGCACGACACTGCTCACGGATTATGACCCGGAGAAGGCAGAGTATGACAAGCAAGGACGGCTGATCGGGCGACCCATGCTCGTTCCGGCGGTCGGAGCCAAGTTGGAGGCGATGACTTATCCGCGCGGTAAGCAGTCGGGCAAACGCACGGCAGCGGACGAGGAACTCGACTGGATCGAGGATGACGACGGCGAGCTGTACCCTGGTTTCACGCCCGTGAAGCGCAAACGTATGGGCACGTTCACACCCGTCGCGCCCACGCCAACCGAGGCGTCTGCCGATGAAGAAATTGCCCGTGAGCGCGAAACCTATGCCGATGATATGCGCGGCGAGGAGATGGAAGCACACCTCTCCGATGTCGCCCGTTCGACGGCTGGCACAGACGGGAGTAAATCCGAATCGGATCGAATCGAAGGCGCAGCCAGTCGGCTGGAGCGGAGCGCGGAGGCGCTGGAACGTGCCGCTGGGATAATGGCGGGTAGCTTGCGTGTGAGCAGCAGCGCCGATGTCGCGGGGGTCATGGGTGATGTGATGCGGTTGCTTGGCGGGCGTGGGGCTGGCGGTGTCGATCACCTGTCGGTTGCCGGGCTAATGGCACAGGCAGTTGGCGTAACGCCGCTTGCGGACGGCAAGTCGCCCGTGCGCGATGATTTGGCACGGTTCGGCATGTTCATAGATAACGCAGCGCGCTTGGGTCTAACGCCGGAGCAAACCGAGCGTGTCGGGCAGGAAGTCAAGGACAGCCCGGATCGGCGCATGATGCCAGAAACCCGCGCCGAACTGATGGAAGGTGCGGTCGCTGCGGGGCGTTCGCGGGAAGAAGCCGAGCGTGAGGTCAATCGACTGGAGATCACGGCGCGTCTGCTCCCCAATGAGATCACCGCTTACGGCACGATGCCTGTGCCGTCCATTACCGTCGCGCCGGAGGTTAAAGTTGAACCGATTATCACGATTGAAGCCGATGACCAAAGCGATGGCTACGATCAAGCAATGCAGTCCAGCGCATCAATGAGTGGGAGTGAAAGCATGTTGGGAGGAAGCAAATGAGTGACATCTTGCGCTATCACACCGTTGAAGCACTGCGGGCGCTCTCGCTCGACGATCTGCGTGCTTTGTGGGAACTCGTACCCACTGACCGCCAACGCGCTTACCGCGCTGCCTATGACCGCGAAGTCAAGACGGCAGGCGCAGAAGGCTCGGATGCCAAAGAGCGCAAGATCGCGCTGGCACTACTCAAGCGCTACCACGAGTCAGCACTCGTCCCGATTGGGCTGCGCTGGGCGCGCGCGCCGAAACGGGTGCAGGATGCGGCGGAGCGCGGTGCGGGCTTCGACAGCCCGGAAGACAAGACGGCGGCGAAAAATGGTAAACCGTCGAGTGCGGTGCTGGCAGTTATGGGTGTCCTGATGATCGGCATGATTGCGCTGCTGCTACTGCGCGGCGGAAACAACAACGATGTGGAATCGACGCCCGAAGCCGACGTGACCGCGACACTGCCCGCCGGCATCACGCCGACGCCGCTGGCGCTGGAGGCGCAGGATGATGTGATCGAAGGCGGGGATACCAGCCGTGCGCCGTTCTATCCGATCAATTTGCAAATCACTGTCCCGGATGAGAGCGTACCACGTGTCTGGGTGGTACAGCGCCGAGCGGTGCGGGCATCGGAATGGAACTTCGACTCGAACCCCGACACCGCGTCGTACTTGAACGGAATGAGCGTGCGCCCGGTGATCGGCATCCCGTGGTCAGAGGATAATGCTGAGTGGTTCGCGCAGATCGCTGACGGCGCGGAGTTTCGTTTGCAGATGAACACCGGCGCAATCCTGACCTTTGCTTTCGAGGACAAACGCGAAGTTCGACGCAGCGATACGGGCATCTTCCGACAGGTCAATCCGGGGCTGGTCTTGCTGCTGCTGGGCGAAACCGATGCCGAAGGGCTGCCGACTAGAACGCGCACGCTGGTGACCGCTACCTATCCCGTTGAGCAGGAGCTTGGGCGCATGGGCGAACTCATCGGCGTGCTGATGCAGCCCGTGATTGCCGTCACGCCGACAGCACTACCCACTGCCACCCCGACACCCATTCCGTTCATTGGCTTGGACGTGCAGATTGTGAGTGTTACCACAAGTGAGGGACAGATCATGACACGACTGCGGCTGTATAACGGCGGTGCTGCACCCGTGCCGATCACGCCAGACGATCTATGGCTGGCGCTTGGCTACGCGGAGAGTCCACCGGGTCCGCGCTCACCAGCGGAAGGACTGACGCCCTTCGATCTCCTGCCGGGACAAGCGGCAGACATCATGCTGACGTGGCTGTGGCAGGGCGAACCGTATGCCAGTCTGGGCGTAGGTGCGTACCGTTTCGCCCTGCAATTTTAAGTTTGCGTGGCGCGAAAAACCCTTCATAACCCTACATACCGTTCATGCTTCCCCGTGAGGGCATGTAGGGTTTTTGGTTCGATCTACTGACTGAAATTTTTCTTCGCAAACCTGTAAAACTACCAACCCTCAACTGAAATGTTCCAGATGTTCACTACCCTCACTTTGCTACCCTGAGAGTGTGTCAGGGTGAAGCATTTTTGTGCCGAGTGACCCCACCACGTTGACGCGCTGTCTCTAGAACAGTCGCCCGAACGTCATCGCGCACACCCCCTTCATCCCGACGCACTTGTTCCCTACTTCAAGGAGCTGCGCTCGTGGATTTGAGTACCGCTATTCAAGATTTATTCGGAGATATTCGGGATGTCGCCCAGATCATCGCCCCTATCGCCGCCGTGATTGGCTTCATCGGCTTGGGCGTGATGTACGTCGGTTCCTCGTGGCCCTTGATCGGGGATTGGAAGAAGGACAATCCGAAAGCCGCCAATCAGGTGGTCGTCGGCTTGCTCTTCATCGTTTTCGCCTCCAGCGTCACCGCGCTCATCACCTTCGCCTAGACCGTCGTCCGCCAGCGCGGAGGAGTTTGTCTGCCTCCGCGCTTAGTTTTCTTGGAGGTGTCTTATCGCAGCAGATTTCAAATCGCACATCCTCAGCCGGGATGAGAAAGGTTTCGGCGGCATCCCGTTCAAACGGCTGCTTTTCGGCGGGATTGCGGGCGGGCTGACCTATACCGTCTTTCGTCTGGCGCTGCCCAACATCGCTATTCCGGTCGGGATCGTCGTCGCGCTAGTGATGATTGTCATGACCGCACCGCGCGGTGGACTACCGCTGTGGATGCGACTGCTGCTCAATCTGCGCGGGTCTATTCTGCTCGGTGCAATCGCAAACCCGACGGGGATGGCAGCGGAACTAGCGAAGATGCTCAACCTCTCAACTGAGACTGCCGTGCTGGACGGCAACCTTGTTTTTGCTCCACCCGCTGGTCTGGTTGAAGTTGACCTGTCCGAGTGGGTGACGTTCGCCCGCGCCCGCGATCTGGATCGCGGCGATGGGTTGGTATTCGTCGGTGCGCCCTTGCAGGGCGTTCCCTTAGAAGAAGAGGCGCTGTGAGTACATCGCGTACTTTCCTGATCGAGCCGTTCGATATCATGCTGCACGCCACCGAAGACGGTGTAAATGCGTTGCAAGCGCGTTTCTCGACGTGGTTACGCACCTTGTCTGGCGAATCCCGCTTCCTGTGCTGGCAAATCCCTGCCACGCTCGACACTAAGATCGACGCACTTGACGAGGCGGAAACCACAACCGACGACGAGCAGCGGCGTGACCTGCTGATCGAATACCGCCGCGAGTACGAACGTATGAACACGGTCGCGGAGTACCAACGCGCCTTGTGTGGGATGGCGCTCTGGAACGACCAGAACCCGCGCGCGATTGCCGGCGGCTTGTCATCGGCGTTTGACACGCCCGTGACGGAAGCGGCGTTCCCCGCCCTGTTCGAGGGACGGTACGAATTACAGGATCGTCCGTTCTGGCATCTCGCGCCGTCCGGTCGTCCGGGTGGGCGTCCCTACTGGGCAGTGCTAACCAGCTACGAGTTCGCGCCTTCGACGTGGAATTTCTTCCGTCCGCTCCCGCCGCTGCTGCGGCTCAACTTTCCGCTGGCGCTGGCGGTGGACATTCCCAAGACCTATGACCGCAATGCCGCCATTGATGCGGTCGAAAGCATCATTCAGGCATACCAGGTGCATCTGGCGGGTGTGCGCGGCGAGGACAGCCGTTCGGTGCAGCGCGTGACCGACTGCCGCCGGGCGTTGCAGGAGATCAACAACGGTGATGCGCTCCATCTGGTGCAGGTCGCCATCGCCGTCGCCGCTGATGATCTGGACACCCTGAAAGAACGGGTGAGCGCAGTCATCAATGAGACACGCGCTTGGTTTAATTTGCGGCAGGAAGTTGGTGAACTGCTCTCGCGTGCCGTCGGCTTCTTTAGTGCCAAACGAACGAAAGACATCAATCTTCCTGCAACGACGTGGCCGGTCACCTCACGGGAACTGGCGCTGATGCTCGCCCCGCTCGGCTACCGAAAACTCTCGACCACCGACGGCGTATTGCGCGGCGAGGCGGTCGGCGGCGCGTATCCCGTCTTTCACAACTCATGGCGCGACAAGCGCGCCACCCACGAAGTCTGGGTCGGTCAATCTGGCTACGGCAAAACCTTTGCTCTTAACTGCTATCTCACCCGTGAATATGCCGAAAACGGCATCTCGTTCGACCTGCTCGAACCGATGGGACATGGACGCCACATCGCCGAAGCCTTCGGCTTGCCCTGGTACGTGCTGAGTGCGAAAGCGACCAAGCTCAATCCGCAGGATGTGATGTTTCCGACCCTGCTGGAGCAGGTCAGCCACAGCACGCGCCTGTACGAAACCGTTCTCGGTCGTCCACTTTCGGGCGGGCAACGGGAAAACTTGGAACGCGGGTTGCTTGGTGAGGCGCTGGAGACGCTCTATCGCGGTTTCCCTGATCTGACGCGTGTCTCGCCCGATCTCGCGCCGACTTGCGAAACGGTCTGCGATGTACTGACGACTCTGGGCGACAAACCCGCGATGCAGGGCATCGCACGTGATCTTGCCGATGAGATCGCTGGGCTGTGTACCGGCTCGGGACCGTGGTCGTCCTTCCTCAATGGAACAACCAACATCGACCTAACGCGCGGTGGGCGGGATTGGATCAGTCCCCGCGTCTTCTCATTTCATGAGTTGGAGGGTGACCCAATCCTGCAAGCGCTGGCGTACACGCAGGTGCTGTCCGCCATTCGCCGCGACAGTCTGATCGACGAGCAGCCGCGCATCATCGCCGTCGATGAGGTCTACCGTTTGATGCGCCATCCGTCGCTGCTGGACTTCTTGATCGAGGCGGCGAAAACGTTTCGCACGAGGCGAAAAAAGGCGGTCATGATCGATCAACAGATGAGCGTCTTTTTGGAGAATAAAGCCCGCCTCATCTTCGAGAACTGCCCGATCCGCGTGATTTTCTCGCAGCGGCAGGGCATGAACGTCTTCCGTGACGATGCCGCCTTCGCCCACTTCAACCAGCAGCACCGGGACATCATCGCCCAACTGCCGCGTTTCCACTTCGTGCTGGACATCCAGGACGAAGGGCTGTGGTACCTGTACGGCAAGGCGACGCCGGGCGAGCTGGCACGGTTTAAGACCACGTAAGTGGTCCCACGACACTAGAAAGAAGAGGGAGTGATGACATGCCGACCAAAGCGACGGCATCCGCGCCGTGGCAAGACCTTGAGAAGCAGGCGTACCACGCCTATCGAGAATGGCATCTCTGGCTCGTGCTGCGCGAACGAGAACTTGCCGAACGTGGTGCTGCTGGGCGGGCGGATAAACGCGCGCCGGGCGCTGCGCCTGCTGCTGAAAAACCTGAACGCAAAACGACTGTACCGGGAGGAACAACGGAATGAAGCTCGTCATCGTCGAAACGCCGTCACAGGCGAAAAAGCTGACTGACATCCTGGGTGAGGGTTGGCGCGTCGAGCCGTGCTCTGGACTGGTGCGCGATCTGCCAACCGACCAACTGGGTGTGGAGGTAGACAACGACTTCCGCCCGACCTTCACCGTCGCGCCGGGCAAGGGCAATCTCGTCCGCCGCCTGATGAAGGCGATTCGGGAGAGTGAAGCGGTCTATGCTGCGACCGCACCGAATCGTGAGGGGGAAGCGCTGGCGTGGCATCTGCTGGCGCTTTCGCCCGCCGCCAAAGACAAGCCAATTTATCGGGTGCTGCTGCACTCCCTCACGCTCGACGCGATCCGCTCCGCTTTCGCCGCGCCGAGTCCGCTCGACATGAATCAAATCGAAGCAGAAATGACCGAACGCATCGTGGATCGGCTGGTCGGCTGGAGCGTCAACGCCGCTGCACGTAAGACGCTCGGTTTCAAGACCGCGCTCAGCTACAACGGGATGGTCGCGCTGCGACTGCTCGTTGAGCGCGACCACGCGATCGCCGCCTTCACGCCGGAAACGCGCTGGCAGGCAGCGGTCGAATTCCAGTTTGAAGGGATGACGTTCACTGCACAGGTCTTGAACACCAAGGGCGCACCACTGGCGCTGAAGAGTAAAGACCAAGCCGATCAGTTGGAAGCCCTGCTCAAAACTGGGCAGTTCTGGGTGGACAAGACCGGGCAGGCGCTCAAGTCTAAACCCGTACCCGCCGCGCTCACGCTGTCTGAGTTGGTCGAGACCGCCCACCGCGAACTGAGTTTGTTCCCAGAGCGGGCGTTGGCACTCCTTCACACGCTGTACGAGGCGGGTTGGGTCACGTTTCCGGGCAGCAAATCGCCTCAGTCCCTAAGTGAAATGGCGCAGGCGTTTATCCGTCGTGAGTTTGGGACGGAGTATCTCGCGCCGGATGCCTTGGTCAAGGCTGAGATCGCGCCAGCCGACGTAAACCGTGAACCAGAATACCTCCCCGGTGATGGCGTGGCATTGTATGCGCTGATCTGGCTCGAGTTCATCGCGGCACATATGCCTCCGGCGCAAGAACGGATCATGGCGGCACGTATTCTCGCGGGAGCGTCAAAGGAGAAGCCGTATCCGCTCGAACTGCGGGCGACGGCGAAACTGCTCTATTTCGACGGCTGGCACCGCGTCGTGCCGACCACCGCTCAAGATGAAGTGCTGCCTTTCTTGCCTGAAGGGACAACGCTGCCACCGGTGACAATCACCGTTGAAACCGTCACCCATGAACCGCTTGACCACTTCACCGAAGGGACGCTGGCGAGCGTGCTGGCGACCATTGGCATGTCTGCACCGTCGGCGGCGCGAGCGGTCGAGCAGCTTCAAGCAGCAGGCTATGTCACCGCTGAAGATGATCTGCTGACGCTGAGTGAAAGCGGACGAGTCATTGCGGACTATCTTGCTGTGTCGTTTGCTGATCTCACTGCACCTCCATACTCCGCCGAACTCAACGCCGACATCGAGCGAATCGCAGCGGGCCAACGGGAGCGGCTCAATGTGCTGCGCGCCTTCTGGTCGCGTTTCGGTGATGCGTTGCGCCCCGCGCCTGTTGTGCGCGCTGCGGTGGAACACAAGCCCATCGTCCTACGCCCGGTGGAGGAGGTCTAAACGATGAACAACCAAACGCCTCCCGTCGAATGGGATGACCTGCCGCCCCCGCCCGATCTCGATTTCTCCATGCCGGATGATCCATTTCCCGATGAGTTGTTCGGTGGAAACAGTTACGACTACTTGCCGGACGACAATCCGTTCGAGCCGTTCAACCCGGCTGATCTGGAAAACAGCGGTGCGCCCGCTGCGGCGACTCCGACCTATGCCAGTGACGACGGGTGGGGCTGGCACGATGCGACGATCATCGCTGTCGGGCGGGTGCTGCCCGATGGCGAAACCGAGCAGTACAGCATCGGCGCGGTTGATCTCTACGCCAACGCGCACACCGGCGATCTGGGCGGTAGCTATCTGGAAATCGGCACGTTCGACGACATCGACCAAGCTGCCGCTTACTACCATGAACTGAATGGGGACATCCACATGCAGGGGCTGCTGCCGTTTCAACTGGTCGATTACGTGACTGACCGGGCGGTGGAGCGTGCCGCTGAACGCGGTGACCCTGCTCCCGGATGGCGTGCTGCGGGTGATGTGGAGTATGCCGCCTATGAGGAAATGCAGTCGCTCGATGCACCCAACGCGCCAGATCTGCCGCCGGACGATCTTGATCTGGAGGCGCTGTTCGCGGAACCGGAACCCGTCCGCGATGTGGCTGAGACCGCCGACTCAGCGACTTTCCGGGCGCTGCACGAGATCGGGATTGCTGCCGATGGTTTCGACCCGGAGACGGATCCGCCGCCTTTCATCGACCCAGAAACCGGGACGGCGTACTGGATCGGCGTGTTCCAACCGGACAAGGGCGACCCCGACAACGCTGTAACCAGCATCCTCTCGCTCGGACGCGACCCGGAAACGGGCGAGGTCGAGGCGCAGCTCGCGCCTGTCGTGCCGGGCGACTGGGACAAAGCTTACGGCGCGGCGGAGTACCTGCTCGGCGTGGTCGAGAAAGGCGGCATCGAGCGAGCATTTGAAGCGGCAGAAGGCATGGCACTCGCCGCCGATCAGCGCGATCTGTGGGAGCGCGAACGCGGCATCCCGCTCGAACCGGATGCGGCGCAAGACTTGGCGGACTATACCCGTGACCAGTGGGAGATCGACCTATGAGCGACGCGACCAAAAATTTCTCACTGAGGCTGTCGGCTGAGGATCAACTTCGACTCGAACAGGTCGCGGAGCGGCTGGCGGTTGACCGCACCGGCGCGCTGCGACTGCTGATCCGCCGGGCGGCGGTCGTGCTGGCACGCGATGGACGCTTTACGGCTGTCGAACGTGGGCGCGCCGGGCATGAATTCCCGGTGCGCCTGATGGAAAGGAGAGGCGATGACCGACTCTAAATTCATGAACGAGCATCCCGATTGGGATGTGTATGACGATTTTACCGGGGCAGAACCTCCCCGCGCTCTACGCGATCCGGCGCTGCCCGTGACGCTCTACGACACACTGGTGCCGCTCGATCAGGAGGATCTGTACGTCCCGAACCATCTGGACGCGGACGGGACGGTGCATTTCTTCGCGGCGGTTGATGTCTCGAACGAACCGGATGGAAGCGATTTGTCCCACGAACTGCGCTACTTCCGTGCCGCGCAGACCGATGATGGGCGGCTGGTGCATGACGCGCACCCGGTCATGCCGCTGGCGAATCGGGGCGAATATTCGTTTCCGCGCCAGACACTCGACACCATGCTCATGGATGGCGATCTCGACAACGCGCAGGAACTCGCCTACCAGACGGCACACTCGCATGGGCTGGCGTTCCCCGAACCAGAGTTGCTGTCCGCGCTCAACACGGGCGTGGACTACCGCTTCGAGATGGGCATTGAGGGCGATGGCAGTCCAGCTATCGAAGCCGTCAAAGCGTGGCGGGAAGGGAGTCAAGAGTGTGAAACCCGACTGACCATCGCCAGCTATGGAATGCAGTCCGAACTGGAAGTTGATCTGCGCGAATTGAACGATGTGCGCGAAAACAACGGACTGCAAACGGCGATGAATCTCGCTGAAGGGATGGCGGTCGCCAGTGGCACGCTCCACGATGGGCGCGAAGATGCGCGCTTATTCACCGAAGGTCCTCCCGACCCGTTCACGACCACATTGGAGCGCGAACGGGCGCAAGCGCAGTTCATTCGTGAGTATGGCGACGAGGATACGCAGCCGCTCACACGTGTCACCATCGCGCCCGAAGCCCAAGTGGATCGGTTTCAAGAACAGTTCGCGGACTCAGCCTACCGCTTGCTCGAACCCGTCGATCCGACCGTGAACTATTCCTTCGAGGTGATGGCGGCTGACCCGTGGACGATGGAACTCACCGCAGACAAGTGGTGGTTGGAAAACGACGGGCAGGTCGGTCACGAGGGGCAGACGCTCAAGACCTACTCGTTGGAGTCATTTGAGTGGGAACGCGAAATTGAGCGCGAAATCGCGGCGATAGATGTCGAGAACCTGCACCGCGCCTATCAAGACGAAGGTTTAGAAGCCGCCATGCGGCGAGCGGAGGGGATAGCTGTGGCAAACAGAGAGTTGAACGCGGATCGCGCTGATGGGCGATTGTTCACGGATGGACCGCCGGACCGCTTTACGACTGCGCGTGAGGCGGAACTGTTGGGACTGGAAGATGTTCAGGTGGACATACCGATCCGGGACATCACCAACGATGAAACAGCGGAGATGCCCGCCATCAGCACGCCGGAACCGGGCAGTTGGGACGAGCTGGTCGCGCAGCAGGGTGATCGTGTTGAGCCTGAGCCGGAGCGCCACTACTGGCAGACTCATTACCGCCCGGTCGAGACGCCCGACGGCGAAAAGTTGGGAACCGCGTTGTTTGTGACTGAGTTCCCGCAGCTTCCACCTGACTTTGATGACTACATCGACGAAAACGGGATGGACGATACCGTTTACCCGACGGAAGCGCGAACCTTGGAGATGGCACATTTCGCAGATGAGAAAGACGCGGCGAAATTCGATGCGGAGTTTCGCGGCTATCTCGTACCGGGGCTGCTCGATGGGCCAGAACTTGCGCCGGAAGTGGCGAAGCTCGAAGGGCTGTCCGGCGAGTGGGAGGATATGGACTATCGCGGTATCGTGGACTACATGAGCGGCAACCGGACTGTTGTGCGGGCGGAAAGCGATTGGCATCTGCATGATCCGAATGCTGAGCGAGAAGCCGAATTAACGGTTGGCATTTCAGACCCAGAAATCGATCTTTAGCCGTAACAGCGCTCAGAAACACTGGGCGCTGTTGTCGAGTTCATTCGCGAAATCCACACCAGTCGCTCATGACAAGAATTACACTAAATTAAAGGCTCGAGGCGTTAAAGGCTTCCTAGTCGATCTGTTTTGACTTCTGTTGATCAGAAATGTGTTCCAGTATTCGTAGTGCCGGAACTACTATTGCTATGCCCATATTCACTGCTTCTCTGTTGGTGGTATCCTCAACAAGGCTGTCAGTTATGGGAATTCTCACGTCATAGTGACCGTGAATAAAGCCTAACAGCAGTATCCTCTGAGTAGAGATAGACCCCGTTGGCGTCTTTGTGGTTATGTTTTTGTCGCTATAAACATATACAGGTGAGCCACTTAGCCCGCCGATGGATCGACTCTCTATAAGAAATCCAGGCATCAATCCATAGTTTGTTTTTAGTGGTTCGTCAGGCATCATTGCGATATTTCCATACCTTATGATCGGCAAGTTACGCTGCTCACCTTGATGCAGCACAAATAGCCCGACCATAATGACCTGGTTTCCAATTTCGATTAGTTTGTCGTCGAGTAATTCCTGTGTAACCACCATTTCTAAAGGAACAACACTTACGTCGTAGGAATCGATTGGAGGAATTGACTGGAGAACAGATAAATCGACAAACGAGGTGTCTTGTGACGGGCTTAGCCATTCAGAAACATGCGACTCCCAATACTCACAGCCAGCATTTCTTCTGTTTAAGCGTAAAAGAACTCGTCCATCTTTGCTGCTAGACTTGATGTGAGCAATAACGTGAAGCGCCGTCACTGTATATCCGTTCCGAGAACCAGACTCGCTACTTTGATCAAGTACAAAGAATGCGGTACCCGCGAATCTTTCATTGCCATCCCTATCTCGATAGCAAACAAACGCGACTGTGTTCTGTATCTCTGTCGGTAAGATCATTGAACTAAGCCCCTGCAGATGTCGTGATGGAACCGATAGTGTAGTTATTGGGCAAGCATTTGTATATGATAGGCTGAAGCAGTGAGCAGCGTGACGATGAGAATGAACAAGGGGTACAAACAAGAAGATTCGGGGTTTGCACCTGACTTAGTTTGCAGGGGGTGTTCCCTACCTTTGCCTACTAATGACCTCGGTCTGTGCAACGATTGTTACGCGAAGCTGGAACGGGATATGATGCGGATGCGCGATTGGGAGTATTCGGCAGAGGCGTTCGGTGTACCGGACGAACAGCTTGAAGCCTTACGAGATCGCGTTATTCGTGACTATGGTGCTGCCTTTGAACTCCTTGAGCAGCCGCACGAGTACAAGCCCAAGAACAAGCGTAGCAAATCTCGTGCAACTCAGCGCAAACGCGCAATCGCCGCTGCCGCCATCCGCGAATACACGACCGACGATGTGCTGCAAGCGGCGCAGGACTTCATTCACGCGCAAGGTGACGAATGGGTCAATTTCAGCCGGGTTTCACAGCATCTCTATGAACGGTTCTACCATCTTAAGCCGAAACATTTAGGTTTGCCGGGTAAGAAGTACAAAAGCCTGCTCAAGTTCATCGCGGATTACCCGGATCGCTTCGCGCTGCGGTCTGAGCCTGATGGAGGCGGTGTGTGGTGGATACGGCTGAGCAAGGGCTAGGTCTGTTCGTTCAGCTTCTCGCGTAATGCTTTGCTGGCACGCACCGTGATTTGACGAAAGCGCCGTTTTGGAAGCAGCCGGTTTGCACCTCGTTCAATCGTTTGCACATCCATGACGATGAAGTGTTCAAGCTCTACCCGCCCGCCTTTGATCAGTTCTTCCGTCCACACCTCGATCAGAGTCTCCAATACGAGCTGTACATGGCGGTTTTTCAGCCGTGTCCGCTGCCCAATTTCCTGCACGGTTGCATTTTTCGTCATCGTCATGGATTTAGCTCCAGTTTCGTCTGCTTACGTCGGGCGCGCAGTTCTTCGACGGTAACCATCTTCACCTTCCCGCCTGCTCGCTTTTCAGTCTTCTCTTTGATTTCTTCCAACTTCGCCCGTGCTGCGATTTCGATGCTGGATGCACCCCCTGAGATGGCTTCGGCAGTCGATGGCTCGGCTGGTGTATCCTCTGCCAATTCATTCACTTCGATACCGCGTTCCAGCAGCAGCGCTTCACTTCCTTTTGCCATCGCCAACCGCTGTTTCCAGTCGGCGCGCTCATAGAAGCGTGTCAATCGTGCGTTCAGAATCACCTGCGTGGCGAACCCCGTCTCGACGTACCGGGCGAAGATGGTGCAGTTGCCGACCTGCGGCGTGATCACCTCATCGACGGTCAGCAGCGGACGCTGGCGCAAATGGCTGTTCGGATCGTCGGTGTTCGCATCGGTTGTCGCCGTGCCGCTCGCCTTGCTGTAGAACTCGGCGGTATCCGCATCGCAGCCGCCATAGATCACCTGCGTCGCCAGCCCCGTGAACAGCGCCTGTGTACCTTCGCGTCCATAGATCATCTCAAACTGCCCCTTCGTCTGTGCGCCGATCAAGATGCTGATGCGGCGCTTGCGGACAAGGTTGACATCCGCCACGAGGCTGTCGAGCTTGCCGAGCGTTGGAAACTCATCAAGGATGACGCCAACCGGAACAGGCAGCGGTCCTTTGTTGCGCTCACCGATGGTGTCGAGGTCAAGCATGAGCTTGCGCAGGGTCGCGCCCAGATACGAAGCATACACCGCACGCATACGTCCCGGACACGTCAGCACCACGACCGTCGGTTGTGCGACCGCTAGTTCCGCATCGAAGTCCGAGACGGCGGTGTTAGCGCGCACATCGGTCGAAGCCCAACCAGTGAGTGCCGTTGCCAGCGTCGCAATCACATTCGAGGCGACCTTGCCGTCCGAACCGACCGACGCGATGAAGCTGTTGGCGAGCAGCGCCGCATCGTCTTTCTTGGATTTGAGCGCGTTCGCCAGCGCCTTCAAGTCGTTCATCGCGTTGTAGATCGCGCCGAGGTTGTCGAAGCGGATCAGGCAGGCAGCGAGCAACGCGGCGGCACTGTCCGTCCAAAAGCGGTTATCGCCCGCTGCTGAGGGAACTAGCACATCAGCAATTGCCCGCGCATCGGACACATTGTCGATCCCCTCCGCGAGGTTGTAGCGCGGTCCGGCGGCACTAGTTGGATCATGTACAACGACCAGATGACGGGTGACGGCAGCGTACTTGAGAATATGTGCGGTGATTTCTCCCTGCGGATCAGCGACCACGAGCGAATGTCCAGAGAGCATTCGGTCGGCGATGGCAGGGAGGATGATGCCCTGCGTCTTGCCTGAACCGGGGCCGCCCAGCGTCAAAATACCGCGTGCCACATCCTCACCATCCAAACAGAAACGTCCCGTTCCCACATCGAGCCGTCGCTTGCTTTCCCCCCAAAACGCACCGAGCAGCACCAGACCCTCCTCATCTGGACGGCGAAAACGTCGATACTCGCGCAGAGTGCAAAAGTGCGACGATCCCAACGCTCCTCGTTTGACCGATGGTGAACGTAATCGATCAATGCGTTCGCGCAGCCACCCGCCATCGCGCAGCAGACTGTGCAGGGCAATCACCGTCACCATCAGAAGAAATGCCAGCAGCATCCCGAACAAGAACAAGCGCATGACATGGATGCCTCGCGGCGCGCCAACCAACAATTCGATGATGCCAGAAACATTCGAGCGCCCGTGCTGCACCGCTTGACCGCCAAGCAGCGTCAAATACAGCGTGGCAATCGTGAGCAGGGCAACGGCATAGCTGGCAATGAGCAGCATCCGTTGAACGAGCGACGACTTTGCCTGTTCCTCACTGGTGCGACGGATACCCGCACCCATAATCGCTGCTGTTATCGGCAGAAGCACGGGCGCAAGACACAGCAGTGGCATGAGCAACCCGGCAAGCATTTCACGTCCATCGGTGAACAGCCAGTAGATCATCGGCAGTCCTCCCGGCGGCGTATCTGTCGCGCCATGAACCAACCAACGACTGTCAATGTGAGTGTCGTTAGGTAGATTCCTTCACCCGCCGATAAACCCAATAGTTGCCCGATGGCTGCCCCTGCGAGTATGAAGGTCAGTAATGTAAATAACCCGATCAAGATGTGGGGTTGAAACCGATTCATGATTTACCTCCTAACGGGAGAAGAAATCGTCCAAGTCGATATCATCGCCGTCACGTTGAACTTCTGGTTCTTCGCGCAGCGGTCGCCAATCAATACCGCGTTCGTCGAGCATGTCCGCGAAGTGTTCTGCGGCGATCTCACGAAACAGGCGGTCGTGACCCTTCGTCGCGTTGTTGTAGACGGGCAGACGGTCGGCAGTCGAGGGCGCAGTGCCAGGCAAGACGACGTGCGTATGGAGATGTTCCTGTGGCGGTTCGCCGTCTTTGCCCTTTGTTTTCGCGCTGTGCATGAGATAGCTGTATTCCGGCACATCGAAGCCGCGCTCCGTGTAGTAGTCCTCAACCACGCGCTCAGTCAGGTCATAAAGCAGTTCCCGGCGCTGCGCTTCCGGCACGAGCGCTATCAAGTCGGGTGCGGGCGAGATCACCCAGGTCCAGGCGAGGACATGCTTACTTTGCAACGCATCACAGTTCCGGTAGATTTCGCCGTGCGAAAGTCCCATCCCGTGATCCTGCCAGCGTTCGTAATCCGGTGCTTGCGCAAGATGATTGTTGCGCTTATCCCGATACTGAAGATATTTGAGCGTGGCTTTCAAGCCTTGCCGCCCCGTGCCACGCCCATTGCGTTTCAGCCCCTTGTAGGCGAAATCCACGACGATGATCGCTTTGCTCATCGCTCATCTTTCAAGTCACGGATCGCGTCGATTTGCGCCAACAGTGCTGCACCGTCGCGCTTCGCTGCAATAATTGCCTCATCGATGGCAGACTCGTCCGCAAGGATGGCAGCGAGCAGATAAACGAGGACATTCATCTGGAAGGTGAGTGTGCTTTCGAGCCGGTCGATCCGCAGTTGCAGGGACTTTTGAAAATGACGACGGCTGCCGACCAGATCGGATTGCTCGTCAAGATACTGCCGGATCGCTTCACGAATCAGGCTTGCTTCAGTCACATCGCGGTCGCGCTTGACGACAATCTGCGCCAGTAAATCGTGCATTTCTGGGGTCATACTGATACTGCGTTTGACTGTTTTTGCCGCCATTGGCTACCCTCTGCATTTTGCTCCCTTGCCATTGTCGCAAAGTGAATGCAGCGAACCGCTGGAAAATTTCAGTTTGGGGTTAGTAAACTTACGGGGCAGCGCAGCAAAATTTCAGGAGGGCTTCACAAGCTATCTGCAATGCAGCGAATCTCTTGAATGCGTTTCGTATTTCGGTTTTTCGGAGGCGCGCCGCAGGGGTGCATCCGGTGAGTGCGACACGTCGCGCTCACAAACCCGCCGGAACCCCGAAGGGGCGGCGGGGTGGCGCGCGTAGGCGCGACACATAGCCTCCACCGGCGCATGAGGTGGCAAGCTTTTAGCTTGCGCCCAACCCCGCCGATGATTCAGCTACGCTGAACACACCGTCGGCAGCCTCCAATGCCTCCGTCTACGACGGTTGCATTGCGGCGGGGTTGGTCGGCATCGCGTTCGCGATGCGGCGCTGCTGCAAGGCAGCGCCAACGGCTGATGCACATAGTACCATCATTCAAAGTGAGGGGTCAGTCTCGATAGAAGACAACGACCTAAAGAAATGCTCGAAGCACGAGGCGACGAATTGTCGCTGTTCGATGTAAAATAGAGTTATGTAAGTGGGATTATGTCCGCCCACAACTTAATTCATTGTCTTCCTAAAGATCTGTAGGCATAGATGTCTATTCAATCTGTTGGTCTTTCCCATCTGAGCGCACTGCATACCGCGCAAGATGTTCATGATTTGTTTCGGCAACTCGGATATCCGGTCGATGCCCCTGACTCGTTTGAGGGTGACGATCTTGATGCTCTCGATCTTGAACCTGCCGACCGCATCAATGTCCGCCGTGCCTACATTGTCTCTCGGCTGCCAAACCACACGGTTTATTTGTATGAAGTCGATGATTTACGCTCGGCGCGACTGAGGTCACTGGCTTGGAACGTTTTGGAGCGTGGTACCGGGCTGCTGATCGTGACCACCCCTGCCGAACGTGGTGAATACCATGAAGTCGTGTTTGTTGATCCTCGATTTGCTGGCAAACCAATCAAGAGCAGTGTGCGCGTCAACAAGCTCAAAGTGATCATCGCAGAACCCACTCGGCATGATCTGGACACCCTCAACGCAGTCCACGCGCACCGGCGCACCGCGCAGCAGGTGTACGATGCACAAGCGACCGCCTTCAACGTCACGACTGTCACCAAGCGGTTTTATGACGATTATCGGGGACACTACGAACGCGCGAAAGCCGCTATCAAGCTGGCCAACCCCGGTGTGAGCGACTTCTACGACGCGGACAAACTCCATGCGTTCACGCAGCGGTTGCTCGGTCGCTTGATGTTCCTGTACTTCTTGCAACGCAAAGGCTGGCTCGGTGAGCGTCCTCGCTTCCTGACCGAACGGTATGCCACCGTACAGCGCCGTCACGCCGGGGAGTCTCATGACGGCGAAACCTACGCCTACTATCAAGAAGTGCTGGAGCCGCTGTTCTTTCAGACAATGAATACCAAACGTCCCGGCAATGTCACCCTCTGGGAAGGTATTCGCATTCCGTATTTGAACGGCGGTTTGTTCGACGAAGCCCGCGACCCATCAGGACCGATCCTTATCCCTGATTCAGTGTTCGACCCAAACGATGTGAACGGACTGCTCGGCTTTTTCAACCGCTACAACTTCACGATTGCCAACGATACGCCGCTGGAACAAGATGTCGCTGTCGATCCTGAAATGCTCGGCAAGGTATTTGAAAATCTTCTGGAAGAACGGGATCGTGGGCAGAGCGGAAGCTTTTACACGCCGCGCCCGATTGTGGCGTATATGTGTCAGGAAGTGCTGGCGGGCTATCTCGAAGAAAGCGTAAGCATTCTCCGCGAGACGACACGCACGTTATTCGACCCGGATGCGGATGCTTACCTCACAGCCGACGAAGCTGAACGGGTGAATACTGCGCTCAATACAGTGACTGTCCTCGATCCCGCCGTCGGCAGTGGATCATTCCTGATCGGGATGCTGAACGAACTGCTGCACCTGCGGCGTGCTGCGTATGCAGCCCTGCACCCCGCTGACCCTGTGCCTGATGCGAAGACGATCTCTGACTGGAAAGAAGCGATTATCCGCGACACGCTGTATGGCGTGGACATTAAGCCAGAAGCAATCGAAATCGCCCAGCTTCGGCTGTGGTTGGCATTAGTCGTTGATCAGACGCTTGATCAGGCGCGACCGCTGCCCAATCTCGATTACAAGCTGATGGCAGGCAACAGCCTGATCGAAACCATCGACGGGGAGCCGGTCTTGACCGACAGCGCGACCGCGATGCTCGGCACGAGTGTGCAGCCTGAACAGGCGACATTGGGCTTATTCGAGACGGATCATGAACGGCGCAAGCTGGACGAAATGCGCCGCGACTACTTCAGCGCCAGCCCGGACGAACGCAAGCAGTTGAAGCCGGACATCCTTCATCAGGAACGCCGGATTGTGGCGACAGCACTGCGGGAAAAAGCGGACTCGCAAGAGCAGATCATCCGGCGTTTGGGCAAACTGGCGGGCGAAAGCAAAGGCGTGCTGAAACCCGCCGACACGCGCAAACTGAACGCCGCCGCCGCCAAATTGACGAGACTGACCGACCTGCAAGAGGCGATGGGCAAGCCGGACTACGTGTCACCGTTCTTCCTATACCGCCTGCACTTCAGCGAAGTCTTTGAGCGCAAGGGTGGTTTTGATGTTGTCGTAGCCAACCCGCCTTATGTGCGCGGAGAACTATTGGGGGCGCAAAAAGACGAGTTCAAAGTCACGCCGATTTATACCGATGTATACGCCGGGACGGCTGACCTGTATGTCTACTTCTACGCACGCGGCTATCATCTGCTCAAGCAGGGTGGACAGTTGGCATACATCACATCGAACAAGTTTATTCGTGCTAAGTATGGAACAGGCTTGCGAAAGTTGCTGGCTGAAAATGTTGCTTTAACCGAACTGATTGACTTTGGCGAACTACCCGTGTTCAAAGAAGCCGCGACTTTTCCGCTGATCGTCATTGGCGCGAAAGCGAAGCCGTCCGCAACACGCTTCACGCAGGTCACCGAATGGGTCGATGGGATGTTTGTGCCAGATGTTATCCGCGCAAAAGGTCAAATCCTGCCAGCGAACGCGCTGAACGGTTCAGATTGGCAGCTTGCCGACAGCCAGACCGCTGTGTTGATCGCTAAACTGAAAGTGGCGTGTGTGCCACTAGGCGAATATGTAGATGGCAAGATTTATCGCGGTGTAGTGACGGGCTTCAATGAGGCATTCGTAATTGATGGAACGAAACGCGCCGAACTGATAGCCGCTGATCCCAATAGCGCTGAGATCATAAAGCCTTATATTGTCGGAGATGACGTTCGTAAATGGCGAATCAAACAAAATAAATGGTTGATCGTTACTCGAATTGGAGTTGACATCCAACGATACCCTGCTGTGTTTGCTCATCTATCACAATGGCAGACAGCTCTCGAAAAAAGATTTGATCAAGGTAGTCATTGGTGGGAATTACGTGCGTGTGCCTATTACGACGCTTTTGAAATGCCAAAAATACTCTATCCTGACATTGCTATGATTTCACGGTTCACATTTGATACGGAAAGCACATATTTTGGCAATACTGTGTACATGATTGCGCTTGACGATCAGTATTTACTCGGAGTCTTGAATTCTTCTACGATCTGGTGGCTCGTCAGGCAACAATTTGCATGTTTAGGTGATCCCAATAACGGTGGACGTTTTCGCTTTTTCACTCAATCCGTCGAAACACTCCCTATCCCCACTCCACCCGCCGACCTGCGCGACCGGATCGCAGCGGCGGCGCGGGCGTGCCTCGACGCAGCGAAGGATCACTCGGATCGGCTGCCCGCACTCGAAGCGGAACTCAACGCGCTGGTGTATCAGGCGTATGGGCTGGATTCGGACGACATCGCAGTGATTGAGGGGGCGGTAGGCGGTAGAGGCAGTACCAATGAAAACAGCACGAATGCTGATGACGAGGATGCGTCGCTTTGAAACGTGAAGCCAAGCTGCTGAAAAAGAAGGCGATTAGTTCGCTTATTTTGAGCGTCGATCATTTCAACGCTTCGTCTAATACAGGGCGCGCAGAAGCGGTTTTAATCTTGCTTGACCATGCGTTCGAGATGTTATTGAAAGCCTCACTGGTCGAGCGAGGCGCACGTATTCGAGAAAAGGGCGCGGCGAATACAATCGGCTTCGATCACTGCGTTCGTAAAGCCCTCACTGAGGGCGGAATCCAATTTTTGACTGAAGACCAAGCGCTCAACCTTCAAATCATCAATGGGTACAGAGATGCAGCGCAGCACTACATGGTAGACATCTCCGAACAACTTTTGTATACAACGGCTCAAACTGGACTCACTTTGTTTCGGTCGATTTTGAAAACTGTTTTCAATGAAGAGGTGGCGGATCATTTTCCCGAACGTGTTCTGCCAATTTCAACTGTTCCTGCTGTAGATATAGCGGAACTGTTTCATGACGAAGTTGAGACCATCCGAAAGTTGATGCAGCCGGGCAAGCGCCAGCAGACCGACGCACTCGCACGTTTAAGACCCCTTGCGATTATGGAAGAGGCACTTCAAGGAAAAAATCAAACTCCCAGTGATGAACAACTTGCAAAATTAGGCAAGGCGATTCAAAAAGGCAGACAATGGCACGAAGTCTTTCCAGGCGTGGCATCAATTCAGATAACGTCTAAAGGCTATGGTCCAGCGTTAGAAATGCACATTGTCAAAAAGGAGGGTGTTCCTATCCAGTTAGTTCCTGAAGGTACGCCAAACGCCGGTGTCATTGCCGTCAGGCGTGTGAACGAACTTGATTTCTATAATCTAAACACAACCGATTTATGCGAGAAGGTTGGTTTGAACCAGACTAAATGCCTTGCTGTAATTTGGCATCTTCAGTTGCAAACTGACCCCGACTGTTTTAAAGAAATCAGAATTGGCAAGCAAGTTCATAAGCGATACTCGCAAAAAGCGATTGCATCGATTAAAGCAGAGCTTGCAAAGACTGCAATTGAGGAAATCTGGACCAAGTACAAAGCTGAAAAGATGCTGGGGCGACGACGAATCCCTGCATAGTTCAGGGTGTTTTCGGCAAATAATCGTCAAACGATTGTAATGAGGTTCATCCACGAGGCCTCATGTATTCTAATGGTCAAATGAAAACGGACTTAAAGGAATGAAGCGGACAATACTTGTCAATCCAATCGAAGCGAAAGGATGTTTGCTCAAGGTGGGTCTGAAAAGCC
>Ga0172373_10002407_pt1 | contig 28708 bp, 23 predicted proteins | sample Lak10m_2_FD_114546 | JGI IMG/M metagenome (GOLD analysis project Ga0172373, IMG submission 114546) | Freshwater microbial communities from Kabuno Bay, South-Kivu, Congo - kab_092012_10m | ecosystem: Environmental > Aquatic > Freshwater > Lake | place: Democratic Republic of the Congo...
CTTGCCGGTCGCCGTCTTGCCGTTGTGGCAGTCGGCGCAAACTTTACCGCCGAGCTGCTGCGCGGTGTGGGCGAACGATGTCGGTGCCCAGGCGGCCGACGTATGGCAGGCATCGCAGCTTTGCGTCGTCGGCAGGTGCTTCGCGCTCTTGCCGGTCGCCGTCTTGCCGTTGTGGCAGTCGGCGCAAACTTTACCGCCGAGCTGCTGCGCGGTGTGGGCGAACGATGTCGGTGCCCAGGCGGCCGACGTATGGCAGGTATCGCAGCTTTGCGTCGTCGGCAGGTGTTTCACGCTCTTGCCGGTCGCCGTCTTGCCGTTGTGGCAGTCGGCGCAGACTTTGCCGCCGAGCTGCTGCGCGGTGTGGGCGAACGATGTCGGCCGCCAACCGCTGGTGGTATGGCAGACATTGCAGTCATCGGTGGTCGAAAGATGCCCGGAAGACTTGCCCCTGGCATTGACCTTGTTGTGGCAGGACTGGCAATTATCGACACCTGGCGGGTGGATATAGCTTGCCGGAAGCCAAGCCGCCACCGTATGGCAAAAATCGCACTGCCGCCCGGTAGCCACGTGGCTGGCCGGCTTGCCGGTCGCAGTCACGCCATGACAGTCGCTGCAACGCCCGGCTGCAGACGGAACTATCGTGCTGTGATCCATGCCGGCCGGCACCCATGCAGTAGTCGCATGACATTCGCTGCATTCCTTGGTTGTCGTCAGGTGACCGGCCGGTTTGCCAGTCGAGGTTTTGCCGTCATGGCAGGTGGAACACGCCGGCAGGCTGGGGTCCTTGTGATCGAACAGCGCCGGGATCCACCCCGTCGTCTTGTGGCAGACCACGCAATCCCGCGTGGTTCGCAGGTGACCTACCGGCTTGGTCGTCTGGGCGATCGTGGTCGTACCGCGGTTATGGCACGAGTTACAGGTGTTAGGGGTGCCCTTGAATACGCCTTGGGTATGGCAACTCTCGCACGCGACATTGGTATGGATACCGGTCAGCGGGAAGGTGGTCTGATCGTGATTGAAGTTGACGTTGGGACGCGCGCCTTCGGCGGCCATCGCCGGGGCGGCTGCAACGAAGAAAAACGCAAGCAGCCACGCCAGTCCCCACCATCCCCAATGTTTGTTATTCATAGAACCCTTGCAAATATGCGTCAACGGTAGATATTCCCCGTGACGCCTACTGCAATTTCCGGGCCATTGCTTAAATTCCCATTAAAACACTCGGCAAACAGCGGATTTCCGAGGTGCCGCGTCTCCAAAAAGAGACGCGAATTAGCTGGAAATTTTTAACCCTATGAATTTATATGATTTTATGCGTCTCCAAATGGAGACAGCCGAAATTCATCGCCCGGCGTTGGGCTTCACATTCCTGAACGAGGATGTCACATGGCATCGTTCGCAGCGCAGGCCGAAGCTGCCCTCGTGGATGTCGCTTTCGCTGTGGCAACCATAGCAACTGGTCGGTGTATTCAGTTTCTCGCCATCGACGGGACGCAGGTGGCAATCCAGGCATTCGGCCTTTTTGTGCGCACCGTCTATCTTGTACTTGGTGCGCCTTTCGTGGTCGAAATCCCAGGCCTTCCAGTCGCGCGCGTTATGGCAGCTGTCGCACTTCCTGCCCAGCCTCAGTTCGTGCTTGTCTTCCTTCTTGTGGCAGGAATAGCAGTCCGATTTGGCATTCTTGAACTCCGGCGTGTCGTGGCACTTCTTGCATTCGGTCTTGATGTGCCTGCCCAGCAACGGGAATTTCGACTTGCCGTGATCGAACCTGACGTCATTGCCCTTCCAGCTTTTTTCGTTGTGGCAATCCTCGCACTTCTTGCCCTCCTGGCCGTTGTGCTTGTCGTCCTTCTTGTGACAGGCGTAGCAATCCGACGGTGTCTTGTCACGATAGGCGGGCGTCGTGTGACACTTGTCGCACTTGGTATCCTTGTGCTTGAATTTCAACGGATACTTCGTATCCTTGTCGTGATCGAAGCGCGTGTCCTTCCAGCTTTTTTCGTTGTGGCATTTCTCGCACTTCTCGCCCAGATTGCCGCGATGCCCCTTGTCGTCGTCGATTTTCTTGTGGCAGTCGTAGCAGACATCCTTCAATTTCTGTTCGTACAGCTTGCCGGTATGACACTTGTCGCATTTGACCTCGAAGTGCTTGAAGCGCAAGGGATACTTGGTGTCCTTGTCGTGATTGAAGAAGCTCTTCTTCCAATCGGCTTCCTTGTGGCAACTTTCGCATTTCTTGCCGAAATTTCCCTTGTGCGCCTTTTCGTCGTCCTTCTTGTGACACGACCAGCAATCTAGCGGCAACTGCTCGTATTTCTGGCCAGTGGTATGGCACTTGTCGCACTTGGCTTCCTTGTGCTTTTCCTTGAGCGGGAACTTGGTGTCCTGGTCGTGATTGAAGCCCTTGGGCGACTTCCAGTCGCGCGCGCCGTGGCACTCTTCGCATTTCTCGCCCAGTGTGCCGTTGTGTTTGTCGTCCTTCTTGTGGCACGAAATACAGGTCGTTTTCAGCTTTTCGTCCGCCACCTTGTGACAACTTGAGCATTTGGCTTCGCGGTGCTTGTCGCGCAGGTCGAATTTGGTGTCCTTGTCGTGGTCGAAACGGATGTCGTCCTTCCAGTTCTTTTCGCCATGGCAGGTTTCGCACTTGGTGCCGAACACCCCTTTGTGCGCCTTGGTGTCGTCCTTGCGGTGGCATTCCACGCACTTGGTCGGCGTATCCTTGTACTTATTGTCGACGTGGCATTCCTTGCACTTCACATCGACATGCTTGCCCTTGAGGTCGAAATGGGTCTTGGAGTGATCGAAGGTTGTCGCTTTCCAGTCCTTTTCCGAGTGGCACTTGGCGCAGTCCTTGCCCAGATTGCCCTTGTGCGCCTTGTCGTCGTCCTTCTTGTGGCAATCGAAGCAGGCAGAAGGTGCATCGCGCCACTTGACCTTGGGCTTGTGGCAATCCTCGCACTTTATCTTTTCATCGTTATGCTTGCCTTTGAGCGGAAAATCCGTCTCCACATGCTCGAAGGTTTTCTCGTCGAGTGTAACGATCTTAGCGCCACGCCCTGTGTGATCGGTATGGCATTCGCGACAGTCCTTGTCGCTGGACTGGCGGCCATGGAAGCCTTTTTTCGCCCCCACATCCTTGCCCACGTCCTTGTGACAATCCATGCACAACTGATCCTGCGCAGCCTTGTCGAAGCGCTTGTGGCAATTCTCGCAACTCTCTTCGTATTTGGCATGTCCCTGGATGACCTTGCCCGGCATGATGGCCTTTTCCAGGCTTTCGGCCTGGGCCAGCACGGAAAAGCAGAACAGAAAAAAAAGGAGCAGTCGGCGCATCAGTACATATGCACCGCAACGACATGCCAGATGGCTGTTGCCGCCAGCATATAGACCAGCGGGATATGCATGACGTGCCACAGCGCGAATATGCGCTCGAACACGGCAAACTGGGCCAGACGCTCGACCCCGTAAAGGTAGTCGAGCACCAGTTGCCTGCACTCCCGCGATTCTCGTGGTTGCCGCGAGGATACAGGCATATATTTTATGCATAGCATATTGGCCCACTGCCGCCGAATCGGCAACGTCAGGAAGCGGATGGCTTTGCCCAGCAACCCCGGGTTGGTTTCCAGCGCGTACTGGTGAAAATGATGCAGCACCATCAACACGTTGGGGTAATTCTTGAGCTTGGACTCGGCCTCGTTCTCGCTACCGAACAGTTCGTTCCTGAGTTCATCCAGCGTCAGTTTGCTGCCGTAAAGTCCCCGGTGGATCTTTCGGTAGGCAAAACGCCCGATAAGGCCACTCCCGGCCACGATACACATGGAAAAAAATGCCACTCCGGCATTCACCGACTTGATATGGAAGGTGGAATGGAACAACACCAGCAGCGGCCCGAATATCCCGAACATCATGTGCAGGCTGAACCAGTACTTGATCGCCCCCCAGCGCTGGGCAATCTTCAAACTCTTGCGTATAGGATAGACCAGCAGCGCCAGCATCATAAGCCCGCCTATCAGGCCCATGTTGTAGCCGATCTCGTCGCCGGGCTTGTAAAAGTGGCCTTGCGCCACTGTCCAGCCGGAGACAGTCAATGCTGTTGCAACAAGCAAAACAAATAGCCAAACCATCGGGTCGTAATTTTTTTCCATGCAAACCGTGATAGCAATCCCCATGCCAAGCCACCAATGGCGCCCTGACCAAGCATAGTTTATGCTTGTCATTTAGAGATCACAACATCTTAAATTCCACATGGACTACCTGCTTCTTTTTGGCCTACCGTTTCTGCTCGTCATGTTTTCATATGTGCACCGGCATAAAAAGATTAACCGGCGCAATCACGACCGCCTCAAGAATGCGGTGGAGGCCGGTTTAACCGAACCGCCGTCGTTGCACCCGGTAATCGACCCCGCCTTCTGCATCGGCTGCGGCGCCTGCGTGCCGGTGTGCCCGGAGCACGCGTTGGGTATTGTCAACGGCAAGGCCGCGCTGGTGGACCCCACCCACTGCATCGGCCACGGCGCCTGTGCAGTCGCCTGCCCGGTCAAGGGCATCAATCTGGTCTTCGGTACGGAAAAACGCGGCATGGACATACCGCAGGTCAGCCCGGAGTTCGAAACCAATGTGCCGGGCATTTTCATCGCCGGCGAACTCGGCGGCATGGGTCTTATCCGCAAGACCACCATGCAAGGCATTCAGGCGATTGAAGTCATAGCCAAACGCAAGCGCGGCAAGGCCAAATACGATGTCGTCATTATCGGCGCGGGGCCCGCGGGCATTGCGGCCACGCTGGCCGCCAAGGAAAAGAAACTCAACTACGTCACCGTGGAACAGGAAGACGCACTGGGCGGCACCGTTTACCACTACCCGCGCAACAAGCTCACCATGACTGCACCGGTGAAACTGCCCATCGTCGGCACCATCAAGATGTTCGAGATCCGGAAAGAGGAATTGCTGGGCATCTGGAACCGCGTCACCAAGGAGGCCGATGTCAAAATCAACTTCTTCGAGCGCATGGAAAAAATTATGCCGAGCGACGACGGCTTTACCGTACAAACCTCGAAAGCGAGCTACGAAACCTCGCACGTCCTGCTGTCCATCGGACGGCGCGGCACACCTCGCAAACTCGACGTGCCGGGCGAAGAGCAGCCCAAGGTGGTGTACCGGCTGATCGATGCGGAGCAATACCGTGGCATGCATGTACTGGTGGTGGGCGGCGGCGACAGCGCGCTGGAAGCGGCCATTTCGATTGCCGAAGAGCCGGGCTCGACCGTGACGCTGTCCTACCGTAGCGAAGCTTTCGGCCGGGTCAAGGAAAAGAACCGCATCAACCTGGAAGCCGCGCAGGCCAAAGGCCAACTGACCGTACAGTTGAAATCGAACGTGAAAGAGATCCGCGAAAACACCGTGATGATGGAACTGGCGGACAAGCAGATCGTGGAAATCCCTAACGAGGCCGTCATCATCTGTGCCGGCGGCATTCTGCCGACACCGCTATTGAAGGAAATCGGCGTGATGGTGGAAACGCATCATGGCGACAAACCCGTGGCATGATGCGATTGCCCGAGAAAGCGTTGCCGATAGATCAGCGTCGATCGAAAGTCACGTAAGCGTATCGCAAGCCGCCGGCACTCACCAGCGACTCGCGCGCCGTTTCAACCCATGCGGTTTGCCCGAATTCGGGGAAATGCGTGTCTCCGGGAAAATCGGCATCGATTTCCGTCAGATAAAGTCGATTCGCCAGCGCCAGAGCATCGCGGTACAACTGCGCGCCGCCGATGACAAACACCTCGTCATCGTCACCACACAACGCCAATGCCGCCTCGAGCGAATCCGCCACAAATGCGCCGGGAATCGCGTAATTTCTGCTCCGGCTGACGATCACCGTCGTCCGTCCGGGCAGCAGGCATCCCAAAGATTCATAAGTCTTGCGCCCCATGACGATGTGATGCCCCATGGTCAATGCGCGAAAATGTTTGAGGTCTTCCGGCAAATGCCAGGGCAGGGTGTTGTTCAGCCCGATTACCCGTTGCCGGGCAATGGCGGCGATGATGGAAACGCGTGTAGGCATGGACGTCATCTGGTACGAAGATTGCGGGTAATATTATAAGCTTATCCTGATACCGGCCGCCGACAATTGCGCTTCGCCTACCCAAAATCCTTTCTGACCTTGCTGTTGATCGGTTTCTCGCTGATCGCACTGCCGTTTTTGTTCGCTTTTGCCAACGCCACGCTGTATCTCGACAACATCACTCAGCAAAGCCGCGTCGCCGTAAGTCAGGCGGTACAGGCTACCCGCGACAGCCGTGCGCTGGTCGAGCAACTGACCGTGATGGAACGCGTCACGCGGCAATACATGGTGGTCGGCGACACCGCGCTACTGGACAACTACATCGCGGCCCATCGCAAATTCGATGAAACGGCACGGACACTTGGCAGTCTGCCGCTGGACCAGGAACAGCAGGATATGCTGAATGATGTCACCTCCAGAGTCGATGTCATCGGTGCTCAGATGGCACTGGGCGATCACACGACGCTCAGACAGCAACTTCCGGAATTCACCCGGTTATTCCAACTGGCCAACGCCATCCTGGCCGCAAGCAACCACATGATCGACCGGGAAACCGTCGCGCTGCAAGCAGCGGCAGAACGCGCCCAGCGGACATTGATGTGGCAAGCGCTGTCGCTCATTCCTTTCACCCTGATCGTGACGCTGGCCATTACCTACCTGATCGCACGTCCTTTACGCCAGATAGAACAGGCTATCCAGGACATAGGCAACGGCAAACTGAATGAAAAAATCGACATTACCGGCCCCGAAGATTTACGAAAGCTCGGTTACCGTCTCGACTGGCTGAGATCGCAACTGGAAAATCTCGAAGCGCAGAAAAGCCGGTTTCTCGGAGAAGTCTCCCATGAGCTTAAAACCCCGCTGACCGCCATCAGGGAAAGTGCCGAACTGCTACGCGAAGGCATCTGCGGCCAACTGACGTCCGAGCAGCAGGAAATTTCCAACATCCTGCACAGCAACAGCTTGCGCCTGCAACACATGATAGAAGACCTGCTGAATTACAGCGCAGCGCGCTTTCAATCGACCGCCATCATCGAGCCGGTCAACTTGCACGATGTGCTGCGCCGCGTGCTGGCCGACCATGCCCTGACCATCTCGTCGAGACAAATCAGGCTGATCGCCAATATCGGCAAAGTCACGCTGCCTGGCGATATGGCGAAGCTCGTCACACTGTGCGACAACCTGGTCTCGAATGCCATAAAATTTGCCCCCCAGAGCGGAACCGTGCGCGTCAGCCTTTATACCGAAGCCGGCCTTGCATTACTCGACGTGTTCGACAATGGCCCCGGCATCGACCTGCAGGACCGCCCCCATATCTTCGAACCTTTTTACCAGGGCAGCGCACCGCAAGGCAGCTTTGTCAAAGGCAGCGGGCTTGGCCTGTCTATCGCCCGCGACTGCGTCATGGCCCACAACGGGGCAATAGAAATCATAGACAACCCGGTATGGCAGGGCGCACTGTTTCGCATCACGCTGCCGCTGCCAACGTCAGACAGGAACCCGGAGCGGAATGATGAAGAAATCCATTACAGCTAGCTGGATCGTTTTTTGCTTATTGCTTGTTGGTTGTGCGCAACTGACAGCCAGACCATCGGCGCCGGCACAAGCGGCAGCACGCGCCGAGCCCGTGCCTGCCATATCCAGGGTGACATCGGTGGATACGCTGTTGAGGTACGTGCAAACGTTCAATGCCATGACAGCCGAATTACAGAAACGGGAATATGCAAACATCAGCAACCAACGCCGGACAGAGTTCAGCCGCATGCAACTGGCGCTGATCCATGGCCTGTCCACTGGCCGCTACCACGACACCGCCCGTGCCCAGGCACTGGTCGAGGAACACCTGAAAGCACCGGATAGCCGGGACGAAGGATTGCGCAGCCTGGCTGCGATCATGAAAAGACAACTGAACGAGCAGCGAAAGCTTGAAGACACACTAGCAACACTCGTGCAAAAACTGAAAGACGAACAGAAAAATTCGGACACCTTGCAGCGCAAGCTCGATGAACTCCTTGCCGTCGAGAAAGCCATGAGCGACAGACACCTGAACCAAGCGAAATGACACCCACCAAACCTCATATTCTAGTTGTCGATGACGACAAAGACCTGCTCAAACTGCTGACCATGCGACTCGAAGCCGCTGGCTACGCCGTCAGCGCTGCCGGCAGCGGAGAAATGGCGCTGGCTCAGGTGGCGGCATTCAAGCCGCTGCTCGTCATCACTGACCTGCGCATGGGTGGCATGGACGGCCTGAAGCTGTTCGATGCTCTCCACCAAGCCGATCCTTCGCTTCCCGTCATCATCCTGACCGCACATGGATCCATCCCCGATGCAATCGAGGCAACGCGTCGCGGTGTTTTCGGATTTCTCACCAAACCTTTCGAAAGCAAGGAACTGCTGCGACAGGTGGAAGCGGCAACCAGCCTGTCTATCGGGCAATCCGGGAACAGGCTCGACAGCGGCCGGGACGACTCCTGGCGCGAGGCCTTCGTGACCCGCAGCCCTTCACTCAATGCCCTGCTCGACCAGGCACGGCTGGTTGCGGCCAGCGATGCCAGCGTTTTCATCCACGGCGAAAGCGGTACCGGCAAAGAATTGCTGGCAAATGCAATCCACCGCGCCAGCTCGCGCAAGAACAAACCTTTTATCGCCATCAACTGTGGCGCCATCCCCGAAGCATTGCTGGAATCGGAGCTGTTCGGTCACACCCGCGGGGCGTTTACCGGGGCGGTTCGCGACCACAAGGGGCTTTTCCAGTCGGCGAATGGCGGCACCATCTTTCTTGATGAAATCGGCGACATGCCATTGCCCTTGCAAGTCAAATTATTGAGGACACTGCAGGATAGGTCGGTCAGGCCGGTTGGCGCGACACAAAGCATCGATGTCGATGTGCGCATTATTTCAGCCACTCACCGCAACCTGACGGAAGAAATGAAATCCGGCAATTTCCGGGAAGACCTGTATTACCGGCTCAACGTCGTCGGCTTCGATATCCCTTCGCTGGCGCAACGCCGCGAAGACATCCCATTGCTGGCTGTGCATTTCCTGAACACAATTTCAGAAAAATATCGCAAGAAAATCAACGGCTTTGCGCCAGAAGCCATGGAAATGCTGGTGACTGCCCCATGGCCTGGAAATGTACGCCAATTGCAAAATATCGTCGAGCAGACTGCCGTGCTGTGCACGACGCCTATCATACCGTGCAGCCTGATGCAAAAAGCCCTGCGGGACGATGTCGGCAGCATCCTGCCGCTAGAAGACGCCAGGCGGCATTTCGAACGTGACTATCTGGTGCGCCTGCTGAAAGTGACCGACGGCAACGTCACGCAGGCCGCCCGGCTGGCAAAACGCAACCGCACGGAGTTTTACAAGCTGCTGCAACGCCATCAACTCAATCCGTCCCAGTTCAAGGAACAGCATCCCGCCTGATTTGCATTCTGCGCCGACCAAGCTAGAATGCCACGCGATGCACCGTAGTCACATATAAAACCATCTACCGGAGGAAACGCATGCGTAACAAACTGATTGTGGCCTTGCTGCTTGCACTAGGTGCACTGAGCCTGAATGCCCAGGCGGATATCGAGACGGCCAAGGCTTTTGCCCGAAAATATGCTGTTGTGGCAAAAAACATCAACCCGGATTTCAAGGGGTTCTACCCAGACATGGGCCGCAACTTCTTCAAGCGTGAACTCACCCTGAAGGGCCAGCAGGTTTCCTGCTCATCCTGCCACACCGACAATCCCGCCAACCCCGGCAAGCACATCGTCACCAACAAGCCGATCAAACCGCTGTCACCCGTCGTAGAGAAGACCCGCTTCTCCAACCTCGAAAAGGTGGAAGAAAAGTTTGTCGAGCACTGCAACGAGATTCTTGGCCGCGACTGTACCGCACAGGAAAAAGGCAATTACATCGCCTATCTGCTGACCGTGAAATTCGACGCTACCGGCAAGGATCAGCCCGCCAAGTAAGCCGGCGCGCGTTCCAATAAGCAAGCCCCCTGGCTCTACGAACCAGGGGGCTTTGCATTTTCGTGCTTAACTTAGTGGTGACGTCCGCCGGAGCGATGGATGGCCCCACGATTACCGGAAGCCGGTTTAGCTGCCGCACCCTGCCCCGCCCTCGATCTCGGCTGCGATTGATTACCGCCGCTGCGCGGCTGGCTACGGCCGTGCCCCTGTCGCTGTCCACGGTTCTGGCCGTTCTGGATAGGCTCAGGCTTGGCATTCAGGTCAGGCTCGAAACCGGGTAGTATATTTCTGGGCAGTTCGCGCTTGATCAGGCGTTCGATGTCCTTGAGCAGCTTGAACTCGTCCATGCACACCAGCGACGTCGCCTCACCCTCGCTCCCCGCACGGCCGGTGCGGCCGATACGGTGCACGTAGTCTTCCGGCACATTGGGCAGTTCGTAATTCACCACGTGCGGCAACTCGCTGATATCGATACCGCGCGCAGCGATGTCGGTCGCCACCAGCACTTGCAGGGTGCCGTCCTTGAATTCCTTGAGCGCCTTGGTGCGCGCGCCCTGGCTCTTGTTGCCGTGGATGGCCAGTGCCGGGATGCCGCTCTTGTCGAGCTGCTCCGCCAAGCGGTTGGCGCCGTGCTTGGTACGGGTAAACACCAGCACCTGGAACCAGTTGTGCTCCTTGATCAGGTGCGCCAGCATGTCGCGCTTCTTTTCGCGGTCGACCAGGTAGATTTTCTGCGAAATCAGTTCCGCCGTGGCGTTGCGGCGCGCCACCTCGATGAGCGCCGGGTTGTCCAGCAGACTATCGGCCAGCGTCTTGATTTCGTCGGAGAATGTCGCCGAGAACAGCAGGTTCTGGCGCTTGTTGGGCAACTTGGCCAGGATTTTCCTGATGTCGCGGATGAAACCCATGTCCAGCATGCGGTCGGCCTCGTCCAGCACCAGGATTTCGACTTTGGACAAATCGACAGTGCCTTGCCCCATATGATCCAGCAGGCGGCCCGGCGTGGCGACCAGGATGTCGACACGGCCGCGCAGCTTGGCAATTTGCGGATTGATGCTGACGCCGCCGAACATCACCAGGCTGTTGAGTTTGAGGTATTTGCCGTACTCACGCACGCTTTCCTCGACCTGGGCGGCCAGTTCGCGCGTCGGCGTCAGGATCAGCGCGCGGATAGGCGCACGACCTGCGGCCGGCGTTGTGGATTTCGCCGACAAACGGTGCAGTATCGGCAAGGTAAAACCGGCGGTCTTGCCGGTGCCGGTCTGTGCGCCGGCCAGCAGATCGCCCCCGGACAGCACGGCGGGTATCGCCTGGCTCTGGATGGGCGTGGGTTCGGTGTAGCCGCGCTCGGTAACGGCGCGGACGATATCTTCGGACAAACCGAGAGATGCAAAAGACATAGAATTCCAATGAAAAACATCGGCCTGTCGCGTTTGTAAGCGCCAGTCTCAGGCAAACAGATGCAGGATTAAAACCAGATTTGGCAGCGGCACGCAGACTGAAACGATGGCCGCAGGGGTGGCATTGTAACCGATCAGTTATCGATTCCATGGATAATCAAAAAAAACATATTCACCACGGGGAACAAGGGACGACAAGATTCCCCCAGTGCTTCCCGTGGTTAAATCGCATTTATCAGGAGTTACCCAAGATGCGTTAAAATGCTGGACTTTCGTTTTTATGCGGCCTGATCAGCCGCCCGCAACATGAACACCCCGCACAAACCGGCCACTGACGACCTGCGCATCCGCGAAATCAAGGAGCTGATCCCGCCATCGCGCGTACTGGCCGACCTCACGGCAACCGAAGCCGCCTCCGCCAACATCGTCGCTACGCGCAACGACATCCACCGCATCCTGCACGGCGGCGACGACCGTTTGCTGGTCATCATCGGTCCCTGCTCCATTCACGATCATGCCGCCGCCATCGAATACGCCAGGAAACTGCTGACCGAACGCCAGCGCCTCGCCAGCGACCTGTTGATTGTCATGCGGGTTTATTTCGAAAAGCCCCGTACCACGGTCGGCTGGAAAGGCCTGATCAATGATCCACACCTCGACGGCAGCTTCAAGATCAACGAAGGCATCCGCCTGGCGCGGCAGATTCTGCTGGAAATCAACGAACTGGGCATGCCCGCCGGCACCGAGTTCCTCGACGTCATCACACCGCAGTACACCGCCGACGTAGTGTCGTGGGGCGCTATCGGTGCCCGCACCACCGAAAGCCAGGTACACCGCGAACTGGCTTCCGGACTTTCGTGCCCGGTCGGGTTCAAGAACGGCACCGACGGCAACATCCGCATCGCGGTCGAAGCCATCAAGGCCGCCGCCAGCCCGCACCATTTTCTCTCGGTGACCAAGGCCGGCCATTCGGCGATTGTCTCCACCGGCGGCAACGAGGATTGCCACGTCATCCTGCGCGGCGGCAAACAGCCCAACTATGATGCGGCAAGCGTGGATGCCGCCTGCAAGGAACTTGCGGCGGGCGGCCTGGCGCCACGCGTCATGATCGACTGCTCGCACGCCAACAGCTGCAAGCAGTTCAAGCTGCAGATGGAAGTCGCCATCGACGTGGCCCATCAGCTGGCTGCCGACGAAGATCGCATCTTCGGCGTCATGGTGGAATCCCACATCCGCGAAGGCCGCCAGGATCTTGAGCCCGGCTGCACACTTGAATACGGCAAATCCATCACCGATGCCTGCCTGGGCTGGGAAGATACGGTCAAACTGCTGGACGTACTGGCGGAAGGCGTACGCGCCAGACGCAGAATCAACGCGGACGACGCGGTTGAATAAACCGTAAACTCATATCCAATAAAAAAACCGGCGTGAGCCGGTTTTTTTATTGCTCGCAACTAGCGATCAAGCATCGCTGCGCAATGCGCGTTTGCGATCCTGCTCGGTCAGGTAACGCTTGCGGATACGGATGGTCTTGGGAGTCAGTTCGACCAGTTCGTCGTCGGCGATGAATTCCACCGCCGATTCGAGCGTGATCTGCACCGGCGGCACCAGGCGCACGGCTTCGTCGGTACCGGAAGCACGCACGTTGGTCAGTTGTTTGCCCTTGATCGGATTGACGATGAGGTCGTTGTCGCGGCTGTGGATGCCGATGACCATGCCTTCATACAGGCGGTCGCCGGGGCTGACGAACATGCGGCCGCGATCCTGCAATTTCCACAGCGCATAGGCTACGGCATCGCCCTGCTCGGAGGAAATCAGCACGCCGTTACGACGTTCTGCCAGATCGCCCGGCTTGACTGCAGCGTATTCATCGAACACGTGGCTCATGAGGCCGGTACCGCGCGTCAGGGTCAGGAATTCGGACTGGAAACCGATCAGGCCGCGTGCCGGAATGCGGTACTCCAGGCGGGTACGGCCATTGCCGTCTGAAGCCATGTCGGTGAGGTCGCCCTTGCGGCGGCCCAGTTCTTCCATCACCGCGCCCTGATGCGCTTCTTCGACGTCAACAGTCAGCGCCTCGTACGGCTCGCACTTCACGCCGTCGATTTCACGCAGCACAACGCGCGGACGGGAAACGGCCAACTCGTAGCCTTCGCGGCGCATGTTTTCCAGCAGGATGGTGAGGTGCAATTCGCCACGACCGGAAACCATGAAAATATCGGTGTCTTCGGTATCTTCAACACGCAGCGCAACGTTGGTCAGCAGTTCCTTGGTCAGGCGCTCGCGGATCTGGCGCGTGGTAACGAACTTGCCTTCCTGGCCGGCGAAGGGCGAGTTGTTGACCTGGAAGTTCATGGTCAGCGTCGGTTCGTCGACCGACAGCATCGGCAATGCTTCTGGATTTTCCACATCGCACACAGTTTCGCCGATGCCGATTTCATCGATACCAGTGACCAGCACGATCTCGCCAGCGCCGGCTTCTTCCAACGGCACGCGTTCCAGTCCCTGGAAGCCCATGACCTGGTTGATGCGCGCCTTGCCCACCTGCTTGTCGCCGTTCATGATGACGACGTTCATCGCGGGCTTGATCAGGCCGCGAGCGACGCGACCGATGGCGATACGGCCGACGAAGGTGGAATAATCGAGGTTGCTGATTTGCAGTTGCAGGCTGCCGGCATCGTCCGCTACCGGTGCCGGCACATGCTTCAACACGGTGTCGAACAGCGGGCGCATGTTGTCGGAGGTGGTCGCCATATCGAGCTTGGCGTAGCCGTTGAGCGCGGAGGCATACACTACCGGGAAATCGAGCTGCTCTTCGGTCGCGCCCAGCTTGTCGAACAGGTCGAAAGTCTGGTTGATCACCCAATCCACGCGAGCGCCGGGACGGTCCACCTTGTTGATCACGACGATGGGACGCAAGCCGAGCGCCAGGGCCTTCTTGGTCACGAAACGGGTCTGCGGCATCGGACCTTCGACGGCATCCACCAGCAGCAGCACACCGTCGACCATCGCCAGCACGCGCTCAACTTCGCCGCCGAAGTCGGCGTGTCCCGGGGTATCCACGATGTTGATGTGCACGCCTTCGTAATCGACGGCTGTGTTTTTGGAGAGGATGGTAATGCCGCGTTCTTTTTCAAGATCGTTGGAGTCCATCACCCGCTCCTGAACTTGCTGGTGGGCGGCAAAAGTGCCTGCCTGCTGCAGCAGTTTGTCCACCATAGTGGTTTTGCCATGGTCGACGTGGGCGATGATGGCGATATTTCGGAGAGCGCGCGACATAATTATTTGAGCCTGTTGCAAAAAAGGCGCGCATTCTAACATACTATGGACTGGTAATATTCAGTGCAGCCAGGAACGCCACATGAGACCATGAGCAAATCCGATTTCCACAGAATTTCACTGGACGATCCTCTCCAGTTCGGCAAGCCGGTCCCCTGGGACATATACGACGCAAACGAAAAACTGCTGGTTCGCAAAGGTTTCGTTCCGCAGAGTGAAAAACAGCTGGAAGCACTGATACAACGAGGCATCTACACAACAGCCGAGGAATACCTCAAATCGCGCGAAACCGGAATCGACCCGGCCGGGCAGGAAAAGAAACCGCAGCACCGGGTGCTCAGCATGATGGGCCAGGCGAACAATATCATCCAGAGCATCACGCTCGGCATCGTCGCCCACACCCCTTTACCGGACACGCCAGCCGAAGTTCTGAAAGTGGTTAACATTCTGGATGAAATCACCTCGATCAATCCGGACATCGCTTTAGCCTACATACTGTTCAAGCAAACGGCAGAGGGATATGCCAGCCGCCACCTGTTGGATGCAGGCATTCTGAGCATGGCCGTCACCAAGTCCATGGGCAAATCCCGGGAAGAAACAACCGCCATCACGGCAGCGGCATTGACCATGAATATCGGCATGCTAGGCCTCCAGGAAGACCTGCAGACCCGCGAGGAACCGCCGACCGAAGCTGAAAAGGCGCTGATTTTCCAGCACCCGGTACTCGCCGCACAGCTATTGCAGGAGGCAGGCGTCAGCGATGAGCAGTGGCTGTCTTTCGTGCTCCACCACCATGAAAACATAGACGGCTCCGGCTACCATACCGGCAAGGCTGGCGACGACATCCCCGAAGGCGCAAAAATCATCTCGTTGGCGGATCGTTATACCGCGCTGATCGCCCCGAGACTTTACCGCAAGGCAATGCATCCATCCCAGGCACTGCGTACCCTGCTGATCGAAGGCGGCAAAACCTGCGATGCAAGAATTGCTGCCACGTTCATCAAAGAGTTGGGCATCTACCCTCCCGGGGCATGCGTCAAACTGGTCAACGGAGAAACCGGCATCGTGATGCGTAAAGGCTTTTCCGCGATGGAGCCTGCGGTTCTGGTCATCAAAAACCAGTATGGAGCAGACCTGCCGGCCCCGCAGAAGCGCGACACCGGCACAGATCGCTTTGCCATCAAGGAACCACGCCACCTCGAAGCAGTCGACATTCCGTTCACCATGCAGCAACTGTGGGGCAGCGAGGCCACCTGAACAGGCGGCCAGGCCAACAAATTGATTGACAAGAACATTTTAGCCCCTATAATGCGCGCTTCGTTGCAGTTCACCTGAACTGACGATTCATCTGTCCCTGACCCCCAACCAGAATTTATTGCTGGTTTCTCGTTTTACCGGTTAGCGACGATGCACGTGCGCCGGTAATACCGCCTTTTCCCGATAGCTGTTCTCGGACTTCGCTTGCTTGCGCGTTTTGTTCTTCCTTTTGTTAAGGAAAATGCTTTGTCATTTGAAAACCTAGGTTTAAATCCATCCATCCTCAAGGCGCTGACCGAGGCTGGCTATACCACCCCCACACCGATCCAGCAACAGGCGATCCCTGCTGCACTCGAAAGCCGCGACCTGCTGGCCTCGGCCCAGACCGGCACCGGCAAGACTGCCGCCTTCATCCTGCCTTCGTTGCACCGCATCGCCACCCCGTCGACCAGCCAGGGCCGCGGCCCGCGCGTACTGGTGCTGACCCCGACTCGCGAGCTCGCTACGCAGGTCAATGATGCTGCACGCAAGTACGGCAAGTACATGCGTGCCCGCACCGTCAGCGTCGTCGGCGGCATGCCCTACCCGGTGCAGAACAAGCTGTTGTCGCAGCCTGTGGACATCCTGGTCGCCACCCCCGGTCGCCTGATCGACCACATGGAACGCGGTCGCATCGATTTCTCGCGCCTTGAAGTGCTGGTGCTGGACGAAGCCGATAGAATGTTGGATATGGGCTTCATCGACGACGTCGAGCGCATTGCCGCTGCCACGCCGGCAACCCGCCAGACCCTGCTGTTCTCGGCCACCCTGGACGGCAACATCGCCGGCCTCGCGCAGAAACTGCTGCGCAATCCGCAACGCATCGAAGTTTCTTCGGCCCAGACTCGCCACGAAAAAATCGAGCAGAAGCTGCACTTCGTCGACAACCTGTCGCACAAGCACAGATTGCTGCAGCACATCCTGACCGACGTCGACTTGCGCCAGGCCATCGTATTTACCGCAACCAAGCGTGACGCCGACGCACTGGCGGAAGACCTGCACGCCCAAGGCCACAAGGCTGCCGCATTGCACGGCGACATGAACCAGGGCGCTCGCAACCGCACCATCACCAAGCTGCGCCATGGCGACCTGCGCGTACTGGTGGCGACCGACGTGGCCGCCCGCGGTATCGACGTCAACGGCATCACCCATGTCATCAACTTCGACCTGCCCAAGGTCGCGGAAGACTACGTGCACCGCATCGGCCGTACCGGCCGCGCTGGCAACACCGGCATCGCCGTGTCGTTCGCCTCGTTTGCCGACCGCCGTCACCTGTACAACATCGAGCGCCTGACCGGCCAGCGCCTGGATGCCGAAGTCATCCCCGGCCTGGAGCCCCAGCAGCGCCCCCCAAAGCCTGCCGGAGCCCACAAGAAGCCATTCAGCGGCAAGCCGCGCAGCAATGGCGGCGCACGCCACGGCAGCAATTTCGGCAACCGCAATGCGGACGGCGGCAACGGTAACAGCAAGGGCCATTTTCACGACCCCAAGTCGGCCCACCGCGCTCAACGTACCCGTCATTCCTGATCGACCATGGATGATTCGGCAAGTGTGAATTTTTCCTCCCTCAACCTCGACCCGCTGATTCTCAAGGCGGTCGAGGATACGGGATACACCACCCCCACGCCCATCCAGCAGCAAGCTATTCCGCTGGTGCTGGCGGGGCGTGACCTGATGGCCATGGCACAGACCGGTACCGGCAAGACGGCTGCTTTTACCCTGCCGCTGCTGCAACGCTTACTGCCATATGCCAACACCAGCGCCTCACCGGCCAAGCACCCGATACGTGCTCTGATTCTGGCGCCGACACGGGAACTGGCAATCCAGGTTGAAGAAAGCGTCAAGACCTATTCCAAGCAAGTCGCATTACGCTCTACCTGCGTCTTTGGCGGGGTAGACATCAAATCGCAGAAACCCGACCTGATGAAAGGCGTGGAAATTCTGGTTGCTACGCCGGGCCGTCTGCTGGACCACGTCGAAAGCCGCAACCTGCTGCTGAATCAGGTGCAGGTACTGATTCTGGACGAAGCCGACCGCATGCTGGACATGGGCTTCATGCCAGACCTCAAGCGCATCCTCGCGCTACTGCCAAAACAGCGTCAGACCTTACTGTTTTCGGCCACGTTCTCGGACGACATCAAGCGGCTGGCGCAGGACTTCCTGAACAATCCGTCCACCGTCGAAGCGGAGCGCCGCAATACCGCTGCCGAAACCGTCAAGCAATCGGTACTGCTGGTCGATCAGGACAAGAAGTTCAACGTGCTGGCCGACCTCATTCGTTCGCGCGGTTTGAGCCAGGTACTGGTGTTCACCCGCAAGAAACTGACCGCTGCGCGGTTGGCTCGCATGCTGGAAAAAGATGGTATCTCTGCCGATGCCATCCACGGCGACAAGAGCCAGCAGGAGCGCATGAAGGCATTGGACGCTTTCAAGGAAGGCAAGATTACTGCCCTGGTAGCAACCGACGTTGCCGCACGCGGCCTGGATATCGACCAACTGCCGCTGGTGGTTAACTACGAACTGCCGCCCAACGCCGAAGACTACGTGCATCGCATCGGCCGTACCGGCCGTGCTGGTGCCAGCGGCGAGGCCATTTCTCTGGTGGATGGCGAAGAGGAAAAACTGTTGCAGGACGTGGAAAAACTGCTCAAGCGGCAGTTTCCGCGCGAACGTGCCACGGTAGCTGCAACACCGAGCCGCCGCAGCACGACTGTCCCGGCACAAACCAAAGCCAGTCCGCGACCAGCCAAAGCCAAGGATGAATGGTTCAACAAACCCTATGAATCCTCTGCGGTCACCACGGTGGCCGAGCCTCCGCCGTTTCGCCCAAGCAGGCCGAAGCGGCAAATTGCTGCGCTATTGGGCGGGCTGACAAGCAAACCCTGATCTATCCTACAAGCCGGGAACCTGAACCCGGCTTTTTTTCGGGTGCAGCTAACGCCGGGGCCGTTCGCCGGCAGGTATCACAGGAAGATGTTGCAGACATTTATATTGGACATTAAAATCCGTAACTATTTTTATGGTGTCGGCATGATACTGTCGGACAGAGTCAATACATTAGGGCAGGATCTGCTCAGGCGCTACGGCAGGCGTGTGCACAAGATCGCACTCGATGCCGGCTTCACCTGTCCCAACCGCGACGGCAGCAAGGGCACCGGCGGCTGCACGTTCTGCAACAACGTCTCCTTCAGCCCGGTCGCCGGCTCCCGCCTCGATGTCCCGGCGCAGATCGCCCAGGCACGGCAAGCCATCGCCAAAGGCACACGCGCCTGTCATTTCATTGCCTACTTTCAGGCCTATACCAACACCTACGCCGACATCGCCCAGCTCGAAGCCATGTATCGAGAGGCGCTGGCACAGCCTGGCGTGATCGGCATTGCCGTGGGCACCCGCCCCGATTGCGTCTCGACCGCCGTGCTCGACCTGCTCGACACCTTGCGCGACGAAGGGCTGGAGGTATGGCTGGAACTCGGCCTGCAATCGGCGTTCGACGTTACGCTGGAACGGGTCAATCGCGGCCACACCCTGGCCGAATACCGCGACACGGCGCTGGCCGCGCGCGCGCGCGGCATCCCGCTGTGCACCCACCTGATCGTCGGCCTGCCGGGTGAAGACGAATATCACTATCACGCCACGCTCGATACTGTGCTGGACATCGGCGTGGATGGCCTCAAACTGCACCCGCTGCACGTGGTCAAGAACACTATGCTGGCTTACCAGTGGCGGCGCGGCGGCTACCAGCCGCTGGAACAGACCGACTATCTACGCATCGCCGCCGACCTGATCGAGCGCACGCCGCCGCATATCGTCTACCACCGCGTCACCGCCACCGCCTCCAAGAACATTCTGCTGGCACCCGCCTGGTGCTCGCAGAAATGGAACGTGCTCAACGGCATCGAGCAGGAGCTGCGCCGGCGCGACACGCACCAGGGCAGCCGCGCCGGCAAAAAACACATCCATGAGGAACTGCAACATGTCGCTTGAACTGGTCTGTCCGGCCGGCAACCTGCCCGCACTCAAAGCAGCCGTGGACAACGGCGCCGACTGCGTTTATTTCGGCTTTCGCAATGCGACCAACGCCCGCGCTTTCGCCGGGTTGAATTTCGATGCCGACACCGCCAGACAGGGCATCCGCTATGCCCGTGAGCGCGGCCGCAAGGTGCTGCTGGCGCTCAATACCTTCCCGCAAACAGAACAATGGCATACCTGGCAACAGGCTGTGGACGATGCTGCAGAGCTGGGCGTGGATGCACTGATCCTGGCCGATGCAGGCCTCATGCGCTACGCCAGCCGTACCCACCCCAGGCTGCGATTGCATCTGTCGGTGCAGGGCTCGGCCACCAACTACGAAGCCGTCAATTTCTACCACGAACATTTCGGCATCCAACGTGCCGTGCTGCCGCGCGTGTTGTCGCTGGCGCAGGTAGAAAACCTGGTCAGGCACACCCCGGTTGAAATCGAACTGTTCGGTTTCGGCGGGCTGTGCGTGATGGTGGAAGGGCGCTGCGTGCTGTCCTCCTATGCCACCGGCGAATCGCCCAACACCGCCGGTGTCTGCTCTCCGGCCAAGGCCGTGCGCTGGCAGCAAACGCCCAAGGGGCTGGAGTCGCGCCTCAACGGCGTGCTGCTGGACCGCTACGGCACCGACGAGAATCCCGGCTACCCCACGTTATGCAAGGGCCGCTTCGAGGTTGAAGACGAAACCTACTACGCGCTGGAAGAACCGACCAGCCTCAACACGCTGGAGCTGATCCCGGACATGCTGCGCATGGGCATTGCCGCCATCAAGATCGAGGGTCGCCAGCGCAGTCCAGTCTATGTCGAACAAGTGACGCGCATCTGGCGCGCCGCCATCGATGCAGCCAAACGCGATGCCGAGCAGTATGCCGTCGCCCCGGCCTGGATGGCACAACTGGGAAAGCTTTCCGAAGGGCAGCAGCACACGCTGGGCGCCTACCATCGACCATGGAAATAACGGGTTAATGTCATGAAAATCTCTCTCGGCCCGCTCCTCTATTACTGGAGCAAGGAATCGGTACGCGACTTCTACGACCAGGCTGCAGACTGGCCGGTCGATACCGTCTACCTGGGCGAAGTGGTGTGCTCGCGCCGCCACCACATGCGCTTCGACGACTGGCTGGACGTTGCCGGACAACTGGCGACGGCAGGCAAGGAGGTCGTGTTGTCCACGCAAGCGCTGATCGAGTCCGAGTCCGATCTCAAGGCGCTGCGCCGCATCGCCGGCAACGAACTGTTCGCCATCGAGGCCAACGACATGGGCGCGGTACGACTGGCCGCCGGACGGATGTTCGTCGCCGGCCCTCACCTCAACACCTACAACGGCCAGACGCTGGAAATCCTGGCACACCAGGGTGCGACACGCTGGGTAATGCCGGTCGAACTGTCGCGTTACCAACTGCATGAAATACAGGCACAAAAACCGGCCGGCATGGAAACCGAAGTCTTCGCCTACGGCCGCCTGCCGCTGGCCTTCTCGTCGCGTTGCTTCACCGCGCGCCGCTACAACCTGCCCAAGGACGACTGCCGCTTCAAATGCCTGGAAAACCCGTGCGGCATCGCGCTCAACACACGCGAAGGGCAGCCTTTCCTCGCCCTCAACGGCATCCAGACCCAATCCGCCGCCATCCACAACCTGATCGCCGAAATCGACGACATGCGCCACATCGGGGTGGACGTGCTACGCATCAGTCCGCAGCCCGCGCATACCGGCGAAGTGATTGCCACGTTTCGCGCGGCGATCGACGGCACGACAAGCGTCGCCGAAGCGCAGGCCAGACTCGCCCCCTGCCTGTTCGACGCGCCTTGCGACGGCTATTGGCACGGGCGGGCGGGCATCGAGCTATCCCAGGAGCTGACGACATGAACGACAATACGAACCGGGCCGCATTCAAATTCCCCCCGCCGCTGCGCCGGCTGATCGAGCACCTCCCGACCCTGCCACCGTCCTTCGCCCTGACCCGCGTGCTCAACCTGGCGCTGCGCGAAATCATCCGCCGCGGCGACCTGCAACCCCTGCACGGCAAACGCATCGCCATCCGCGTCACCGACGTCGGGCTGCGCCTTCACTTCACCGTGCGCCACGACGGCTTTGCGCCTACCGATGCCGGCGGCACGCCTGATCTGGCGATAAGTGCCACGCTGCACGACTTCACCCTGCTGGCGACGCGCAAGGAAGACCCGGACACGCTGTTTTTCAACCGGCGACTGATGGTGGAAGGCGACACGGAACTGGGGCTGGTGGCCAAGAACACGCTCGATGGTGTCGAGCTGCCAAAACTGGCGGATTTCCGTCCGGATCGAGTGCTGGCACGGATCGGGGAAAACCTGCTGAAACAAGCGGGTGAGAAACGGACAGCGCAAACCTGAATTGTTCCCGGCCACCGGCAATCCAGCTTCGCCGCCCGGTTCTCAGAAGCTGTCTTAGAAATTCGCGAGGAGGGCTGGATGCAAGGCGCACGGAGCTGAGACAACCGGAATGTACAGGGCGTACATGAGGATTTCGACAACGAAGTTGCGGCGCAGGCTAACTCGCGTAACGACGTTAAGCCACGAAGTGGCGGCCGTAGTCAACACCGCGCAACGCCGCAGACACTCTCCGCAGCAATTTTTAAGACAGCTTCTCAGAATTTCTTTACGGATTCGTCCAGCCCCATACGCGCCAGGATGTGACTGGTCATGCTAAGCGCGAGCATGTGCTCGGCCATGAATACCTTGCCCACCTTTTCCGTCTCCAGCAATTCGGCTTCTTCGTCGCTATGGGTGCGCAGGACGATTTCTATTTGCGGATTGAGGGTGCGGGCGGTCTCGATGATTTTGCGCACGTTGAAGGTATCCGGCGTCGCGATCACCAGCATGCCGGCATGCGTGACATGGGCCTGCACCAGCACCACGGGATCGGTCGCATCCCCGGAGACGGCCGGGATGTTTTTTGCGCGCAGCCGTTCGACAATCTCGCGGTTCTGTTCCGCCACCACAAACGGGATATTGCGCGCGGCCAGCGCTTCGCCGATGCGGCGGCCGACGCGTCCGTAGCCGACCAGCACCACCTGCCCGCTCAGGAATTTTTCCTCGACCGTCATCGGCAGTGCCGTCAGCGGGTCGTCGCGCAACTCAAGCCGCCGTGCCAGCGCCGATCTCTCGCGTATCCAGGCCAGCGCGGGTTCGATGGAGGAAAACAACAGCGAATTGAGCGCAATCGAAATCAGCGCGCCCGCCAGTATCAGGTTTTGCCCTTCGGTAGTGAGCAAGCCCATGTCGACGCACATGCTGGCAAGGATGAACGAGAATTCGCCGATCTGCGCCAGGCCCACGCCCACGGTCAGCGCCGTATTGAGGGGATAGCGGAACAACAACACCAGCACCATGGCGATGATGGGGTTGCCGATCAGGATGATGGCCGCCACTTCCAGCACCTGCATGGGCGCATCGATGAGGATACGCGGATCGAACAGCATGCCTACAGAGACGAAAAACAGCACCGAAAAAGCGTCGCGCAAGGGCAGAATCTGGTCGGCGACGCGGTGGCTGAACTCCGACTCGCGCAGCATCATGCCGGCAAAAAATGCCCCCAGTGCGAAAGACACCCCGAACAGCTTGGCCGAACCGTAAGCCACCCCCACCGCCGTGGCCACCACGCACAGCGTGAACAGCTCGCGCGAACCGGTGCGTGCCAGATGCCACAGCAGCATTGGAAACACCCGCCGCCCGATGACCAGCATCAGCACGATAAAACCGCAGACCTTGGCCAGAGTGACACCCAGAGTCGCCCATAAGCTGCCGGCGGATATGGCTGCCGCCCCCGCCGTCTGCGCGCCCAGCACCCCGGCCAAGGCAGGCAACAGCACCAGCGCCAGCACCATGACCAGATCTTCTACCAGCAGCCAGCCAACCGCAATCTTGCCGTTGATGGTCACCAGCACCCCGCGCGCCTCCAGCGCACGTATCAGCACGATAGTGCTGGCACAGGACAACGACAGGCCGAAGACCAGCGCAGCCCCGAACCCCCATCCCCAGAACGACGCCACTGCAGCCCCCACCGCGCTGGACAGCGCGATTTGCAGCAACGCACCGGGCACCGCAATGCGCTTGACCGACAGCAGATCGTCGAGTGAAAAATGCAGGCCGATACCGAACATCAGCAGCATTACGCCGATTTCGGCCAGCTGCCCGGTCAGGTGCAAATCGGCCACAAACCCCGGCGTAGCCGGACCGACGGTAATCCCCGCCACCAGATACCCAACCAGAGGAGGAATCCGCAGCTTGGTCGCGATGAAACCGAACAGCAGCGCGGCGGCAAAACAGATGGCAATGGTGGCGGTCAGGTTAGCTTCTGGTGGCATGGACTGTTTTCCGTAACATTGCCCCGATTCTACCCAATGGCAGCCATCCATGCCGCCCGCCGCACATCATTTTTTGGCCAGAAACCTGTCCAACTGCGCTGCAAATACCTGCCGGTCGCCCTGGCTGAAACTCGCCGGGCCCGAAACATCCACCCCGCTGCCGCGCAGTTCTTCCATCAGATTACGCATCGCCAATCGCTCGCGGATATTGTCGCGGCTGTAAAACTCCCCGCGCGGATTCAAGGCAAACCCGCCACGCTCGATGACTTGCGCCGCCAGCGGAATATCGGCGGTCACCACCAGATCGCCGGGCTGCACCTCTTGCGCGATCTTGTTGTCCGCCACGTCGAAACCCTGCGGCACCTGCGTTGCCCGGATGAATGGCGAAGGCGGCACGCGCAGCAGCTTGTTGGCCACCAGCGTGGTCATGATCTGCGCACGCTGGGCGGCGCGGAATAAAATTTCTTTGATTATGACGGGGCAGGCGTCGGCATCGACCCAGATTTGCATGGTGTGTTTATGCATTAACGGTAGGAGACTTACCGTAACAAAGTCAGCGGCTTTCTTCCATCAATTTGTTGCGCTGATGAAAAGCCGATTGCTGTTGATACCAAATTGGTATCATGTTACAGTGCCTCATGAAAATAATTGCGCTCAGGACATTTCGCGAATTCTGGAAGCGCCATCCACAAGCAGAAATACCCTTGCGCGGCTGGTACGCCGAAGCCAGCCACGCTGAATGGCGCACCCCGGCAGACATCAAAGCCGCGCACGGCAATGCCAGTTTCCTGAGCAATAACCGTGTTGTGTTCAACATCAAGGGCAACGACTATCGGCTGGTCGTCGCAGTGCGATACACACAGACGCTGATGTTTATCCGGTTTGTCGGCACACATGCCGAGTACGACCGGATCAAGGCTGAAAGCATTTAGGATGCAGACCATGGAAATCAAACCAATTCACGATGAAAGCGGCTACCAGGCCGCACTGGCCGAGATCGAATCGCTTTGGGACGCCCCCGATGGCAGCCCGGAGGCCGAACGCCTTGAAGTGCTGGCACTGCTCGTCGAAGCCTATGAAAACAAGCATTACCCCATCGCCCCCCCTGATCCGATAGCCTTTATCGAGTACATCATGGAAAACCGTGGGCTTACCCGGAAAGATTTGGAACCCTATATCGGCCCGCGTGGCCGTGTTTCGGACATCCTGAACCGGGTCAGGCCGTTGTCGCTGGAAATGATTCGTCGGTTGTCGATGGGGCTTAATATTCCGGCAGAGGTGTTGATTCGGGATTATCCGTTGCGGCGGGCGGCGTAAATTGCCGGACCAAGTAACTGCGCTGACACCCGACTAAATAATGCCCCCCATTCAAGTGAAGAAACCAACATACAACTGGCCGCGTTTCTGGATTCCTTTGGATCAAGTTGTTCCACTTGACGAGGCAGGTTTTCTACGCGATCCAGAAAGTAAAGATGCTTACTATTACTACACCGGGTATCAGCCACAGCTCCTCCACCAATTAACTCAACTCCCAGTGGCTATCCTTTTAGGTGAACCTGGCATAGGAAAATCCACAGCACTGCATGACGAATTTCTTCGCCTACAAACTGCAAATGAACCGTGCCTCTACAGAAAACTGGACGAGTACCACAGCGATAATCGCCTTATCGACAACATTTTCAATGCTGAAGAAATACAGGCATGGAAACAAGGTCATCACCATTTGACATTGCTGCTAGATAGCTTAGACGAATGCAGCCTGACCATACCTAACGTAGCAAGAATTTTGGTCAGCCAATTAAAGGGCTTACAAACAAATCGACTATCTTTGCGGCTGACTTGTCGAACAGCAGACTGGCCAGTTCCTATCACAGAAGAACTCCGCAAACTTTGGTCAATTCAAGATGATGCTATTGATCCGGTTGGCGTATTCGGGCTGGCCCCCTTGCGCGAGAAAGACATCCTGTGCGCCGCCACAGCCCATGGTTTGGATAGCGATGCGTTCTCAGCCGAAGTGCAACTCAAAGAGATTCAACCACTCGCCAGCCACCCCAACACGCTGAACATGCTACTTGGTTTATTTGGACGTCCAGGTGGACTGCCCAAGCAACGCTCAGAGCTTTATCGACTTGGTTGTGAAACGCTTGCCGCTGAACGCAACGCTTTTCGCCAAGAGTCCCATCTTGTTGGAAAGTTGAACGCACGCCAACGCATGACTGTTGCTGGCCGCATCGCGGCCCAAATGATATTCGGCCATCGTTCGACCATATGGCTGAGCGACGATTGGGATGCCGAAGCAGCTGATCTCGTAGAAAGCAATGTGTTAGGCGAGGTAGAACATGCCGATGGACAAGACTTTCACGTTGATTCTCATGTGTTTAAGGAAACCATCGAATGTGCCCTTTTTTCTGGGCATGGGGAAAACAGGATAGGTTTTGCGCACCAGTCCTACGTCGAATTCTTGGCGGCTTGGTATATACATTCTCGCAAGCTTGATTCTCGACACAGTCTGCGACTATTGCTTCATCCTGACGACAAACGCGTACCACCGCAACATGCCGAAACAGCAATCTGGCTGGCGGCGCTTGATGGGGAAATTTTCACCGCTTTGGTTCAGTCTGAACCTCTGTTATTGCTGCGCACCGATTTATCGGATACCTCCGACGATCAGAGAGCCTACTTGGCTGAGGCCTTGCTTAAAGCGTTTGCCACCAAAGCTGAATTTGATCGAGACTGGGGATTGCGCCAGCATTATCGCAAACTGGCTCACTCAACGCTGGCAGACCAACTCCGCCCCTACATCGTAGATCAGCAAATCTTCCATACCGCCCGTAATGCTGCCTTGGAAATTGCGGAAACTTGTACCGTCCGCGAGTTGGTTGATGAGATTCTCTCAGTAGCACTGAACCAGAATGAAGAACATTATCTTCGGTCATGCGCAGCCCATGCGGCGACTGAGCTTGCCGACAGCAGCCGACTTGTCGAGTTGCGCCCAATGGCCTTGGGCGAGGTTGGCAATGACCCTGAAGACAGGCTCAAGTCATGTGTTATTCCAGCGCTCTGGCCGGCGCACATATCCACACAGGAAATCTTCGAACTACTCTTGCAAACGCAGAATGCACAGTGCCTTGGCAAATACCGCTACATGCCGCAAGAGTTTGTGGAGCAATTTTCTGCTGACGATCTAATCATTGCGCTTCAATGGATTGTCGACATTGGTAAAGCCCGCCCTGACTATGAAGCAGACCGCCTTAAAGATGCCATTATGGTAAAGGCGTGGAGCAAGCTTGACTCGCCTTGCGTACTCAATGCATTTGCCGAAACAGCGTGGATTTGCCTGGATCGTTATGAACGTATTTTCAATCGGCGCGGAGAGCGAGAGGAAAAAGACTGGTTAGCGCATGATGAGGAGAAAAGAAGATCGGCCATCATAGCGTTGCTGAGAGCTCACTCCAGCGCAGACGCTGAGCGCGATCCGGTAAATCTGATTATTGGAGAGAATCAAGTCATTCTGTCCCAAGACGCTATTTGGCTTCTCGAGTGCTATCGGCTGAATACTTATCCAGATTTGCGCGCCAAGCTCGCAAAATGCATTGATTTCTTCGTACGATGGGATGCAGACTCGGCATGGATTGAGGCGGTTATCTCAACGGCTTGTGACGATGCGGCCAAAACCGACTCACCACTGGCCGACACGGTTGCCCGGTGGATGGAGCCGATTTTGCTGGAGTCGGAAACTGCCCTGACTTTGAAAGGGCAATATATTCAGCGGTTGGAATGGAAACGGGAAAGACCTTTACCCCTAGACCCACCACCATCTGTGCGTGTCGAAGAAGCTTTACAAGAATTCGCGTCTGGGAAAAATGATGCCTGGATGCGACTGTGGCAGGAGCTTTCCCTACCCGACGACGCGACCCATTACTCATGGAGTTTTGACAGCATAACAAAATCCCCGGGGTGGCAACGCGTAACGCAGTTAGAGCGGCTTCGCATTTTGGCCTGTGCTAAAGAGTGGATCAAAACCCAACGTCTGACTCAAAGCGATATTTTTCAGCCTGATAATTCGATCAGCTATCGACACACTGCCACCTATTTAGCATTAAGACTTGCGTTCGACGCAGATACGCAAGCGCTCTCAACCGCAAGCCAAGACATTTGGAAACAATGGGCCAACGCCCTGATTACTTACCCCTTTGATCAAGACCATGAACAGCGAGTGAAGTCAAATACCACCGGCAAAGCCGGTGGCTTGAGTTTGTGAGCGCCTCAAAGGCGCCCATGAAACCGTGAGCCGCCAAGGGCGGCTTACCCCATTTCGAGTTTCATCTGATCGTACCTCTC
>Ga0172373_10002410_pt1 | contig 28673 bp, 22 predicted proteins | sample Lak10m_2_FD_114546 | JGI IMG/M metagenome (GOLD analysis project Ga0172373, IMG submission 114546) | Freshwater microbial communities from Kabuno Bay, South-Kivu, Congo - kab_092012_10m | ecosystem: Environmental > Aquatic > Freshwater > Lake | place: Democratic Republic of the Congo...
AAACCCGGCGAAACCCAAGTGATGTTGCTTCAACGGGGCGGCCAAGTACCCGAAACTCTGTTAAAGGCCTTGTTTGCCGAAAAAGGCTACGATCGTATTCAAGACGTTGTAAACAGCTTGTTTGAGCTAAAGGGAACCCCTCAAGACAATAAACAAAAAACGGTAGAACTTTGGAACGGTTTAACGGCTATTGAAAAAGAAGATTTTTTGATTCTGCTATCGTTTGCCTCTCAGTTTTTTGAAGACGGATTTTACGAAGAAGCCATCGATATGGTGCATCGTATTCCAAGTTTGTACGACCCCATCGCCTTGCCTAGTTATTTGTTGTTGGGCAAATGTTACGCCAAGCTAAATCAAGCACAAAAGGCCTTTGATGCCTTTGAAAAAGCCTTACGGGTGTGTATGTATTTTCCTTCCGTTCACAACGAAATTAGCTTGCTTGCGTTAAAATTAAAGCAATATGGGGCATATACCCATCATGCCAAGCAGTTTATTAAGTTTTCGGGTGAAGGCTTAATTTGGGAACACTTGGTAACTTTGTCGTTGGTGTTTGCCGAATTAGGACAAAAACAAGAAGGAAAAGCGTTGCTGGATTGGATTATTTCCACCGGAAAAACGTATCCGAAGTTGGTAAAAGAAGACATTGTAAAAAAAGCAGATACCTACTGTCAGGCGATTTTTGGCTAAGGGAGACTTCCCATGAAAAAAGTTTTAGACGGCATACTCGAAGGCTTGCTAACTCGATATAAACAACGGGTTCCCGATGTGTCTGTCATTTGTAATGCCTTGGTAAAACATGGATTTATTGGGTCATTATCTGACATTGAAAACGACCATATTGCCTTTCGAACCATGGGCGTACCTCATTTGGGGATTCAATCGTTAGAAAAAATATTTTTGCATTGCGGGTACGAAAAACGCGATTTTTATCGATTTGAGCAAAAAAAATTAAACGCCTATTGGTTTTCGCCTCCTGAAGATCACTACCCCCGTATTTTTATCAGCGAATTGTGTGTAAATGAATTATCAAAACCCGCTCAAAGCATTATTAAATCGTACACCGATGAGGTGACATCCGACCCCGTTATCGCTTTGAATTTAGATAATGTCGCCGAAGTAGATGGGTTTTTGCATCAGCCTTTGTGGCGCACGCCCACCTGGAACGACTACAAAACCCTGTTAGACGAAAGCGAGTACGCCGCTTGGGTGATTTACAACCGATATTACCTGAATCATTTCACCATTGCGGTGCATCGTTTGCCAGCTCCTTGTAACACCATTGCTGGTTTTAACACCTTTGCTCAAAATTGCGGCCTCATTTTAAACGATTCAGGAGGAGCCATTAAAACCAGTCCGGATGGTTTGCTGATTCAGAGCGCTACGATTGCTCAAAAAGTGGAAGCCGAATTTTCAGATGGAAAAGGGGGTACTGAAACCCACACGATTGCAGGCTCGTATGTAGAGTTTGCTCAGCGAGAGGTTTTGGAGGCCTTTAAGCACTTACCGCCAGACCAGCTTACCCGAAAACACCGCCGCGAAGGCTTTGAAGCCAGCAACGCCGACAAAATTTTTGAAAGCACCTTCACCCACCAAATTAATAAAAACAATGACGCTTGACGCTGATGCTCAACACCTCACGAATGAAAAGTGTTCAGTACTTTTTGTTCATTTTAAAGAAATAGATTCTACCAATAGCTGGGCCAAACGGTTTGCGCGAGGAGAAGAAACCCTACCTAACCGCGATTTTTCTTGCCCTTTGGTTATTACTGCCGATCAACAAACCCAAGGCAGAGGCACCAAAGGCAGCACTTGGGAGTCAGATTCTGAAGGGGGACTTTATTACACGCTGTATATTCCTTGCCCTCGTTTTGACTTTGAATCCATAGAAACGTTTCAAACCCAAATTGCGCGTTGCATTTTACAAGTTTTAAGCCAAGAAACCGGCGTAGAGGCCTGCATCAAACCCCCTAACGATATATTTTTGCAGGGTAAAAAATTGGGGGGGATTTTAGTAGAAACAGCCTCTCAATCGGGCAAACATAAATTTATTGTGGTGGGGATAGGTTTAAATTTAAACCAAACCCAATTTTCTGAGGCCCTGACCCCGATTGCAATTTCACTTCGTCAAACCACCAATGTTGTTTATAATAAAATGCAGATTACATCGTGCTTAACAAAGGAGCTTTTGAATGCCTTTACGTGGTATTAGAGGTGCAACCGTTACCCCCGACAACACCAAAGAATCTATTTTAAAAGAAACAGAAGAACTGTTAGGTCATATGCTTCGATTGAACAAAATCGAACCTGAAAATATTGCCACTATCTTTTTTTCAGTAACTACCGACTTAACCGCCGAGTTTCCGGCTGTAGCGGCTCGGAACATGGGGTTTATCGACACCCCTTTGATGTGTTTTACCGAAATACCCGTGGAGGGCAGTTTGCAAAAATGCATTCGTATTCTTATTCAAACCAACGATGAACGTCCTCAAAATCAGTTTCAGCACATTTATTTAAACGAGGCTATCCAATTACGTCCTGACTCGCAAAAAACAGCCTCATGAGTGTTATTTACAAGCGTATTGGCATTATAGGCTTGGGCCTTATTGGCGGGGCCTTGGCGGGCCGTATTCGCCAGTGTTTTCCAACTATTCAAATAGAAGCCTTAGACACCGATCAAAAAAGTTTAGACTGGGCTAAAGTTAATGGTCTGATTCATCAGGGGTTTAGGTCATATGAAGCCTGGGAAACCCCGCCTGACATTGTGGTTATCGCCACGCCCTTGAGTGAGGAGATAATGGTGTTTCACGAACTTAAACGAGTATGGGGGAACCAGCCCTTGGTAATTACCGATGTTTGGAGCATTAAACAAATTATTGAGACTCAGTATCAAAAATCTCCTGACACCTGGACCTGTTTTGGCGGACACCCGATGACGGGGTCTGAAAAAAGCGGGGTTCAGTATTGGAAAACGGTTCCGATAGAAAACGCCGTTTACTTTTTGGTGCCGCCGACCACGCCTACCCCAGCTTATGATCAATGGAAAGCCTTTGTGACGGCTCTAGGATTTCGGGTGGCAGAAACCACCGCCCAAGCCCATGACACCAACGTAGGGCTAACCTCGCATATGCCTTATTTTTTGGCTATTGCCTTAGTTAATACGCTTAAAGAGGCCTGTAAAACCGACCCCAACTTGTCTTTGTTTTTTGGGCCAGGATTTAAAGACATGACCCGCTTGGCTGCTGGCTCGGTAGACTGGGGAACCATGGTAAGTTTTCACAACAAAGACGCTATCAAAAAGGCTTTAAACACCTTGCAAAACGAACTTGAAACACTTAAAACACAACTTATTAACGGGGCAGTCCCTCATACCATTTTGCCCCTATTACAAGACAGCCAAACCACGCGGAAAAAGTGGTTCCCCAATCCATGACCTACACCGCTGTTCCACTGGATACCGTACTGCATTTAATGGACCCCATCATTAAAGATGTGGTTAAAATTTGGGTAGATATGGGGTCTGGGGATGCCATACGGGGCATTATGGAAAAAAAATGTGACGAACTAAAGCTGCACGATAAAGTAAAGGGGTTGGGTATTTTAGATAACACAGGGGCATTAATGGCCATGGGCTGGGTTGAACGTAATACCGAACGGTATGGCAATATGATTTTGCATGCTTTGAAGGCCGAATTTAAACCCATTTTAGCCTCTGAATTGGTTCGATCTGGGCTTATGGACAATGCCTTTTTTGAGCTGATTCAGTACCATGCCGACCCTGCAGATTATTCGAAAGTATTTGTTACTGAGGGCCTGTTTGTAAATAAGCGCCAACGCATGGCCTTGTTTGAGGCCGATTATTTACCCAAAGAACTTAACTTAGACGGGCTTCATATTTCGCCCTATACCCTCGAGGCACAAGAGCTTACTTGCGATATTAGCCAGCGCGCTCATGTGTTTAGTGAAGATTACAAGGGCTATAAAGATTTAGAAGAGTTGCCCTTACGAAAAGAGCTTGAACTAAGGGTGTTTGATGGGTTGTACGGCCCAGTAATTAAAGAGGCCTCGTTTTTATTGCACCACCATGGGGTGATAGTGGCCTGTTGTTTGGTGGTAGAAATTGCTTGTTGGGGTTATGACAAAATTCCTTGGATTTTTGATATTTCAGTGGGCCCTGAAAACCATGGCAAAGGCTATGGTAGGGCCTTGTTTCAAACAGTGGTTCAAAAACTATTTGAGCTTGAGTATCCCTTGGTGGGCCTTGCGGTTACACAGTCTAATACAGCCGCAGTAGGCCTTTACAACTCGCTAGGGTTTCAATCGGTAGAGCCGTTTGAAGAGTTTTTTTTGAATAAGGAAAAAAACGGATGAAGCGGCGGCTTTTGGTTCAATTGATGGGCTTAGAAGAAGAGATCATAATTTGGTTAAGGTTTTTAGAAGACCTCCATTCGGTCTACCCTACGCTAGGCATTGATCTTTTGGTATCTAAAGATGTGGCGCCTTTATTGCCCGACCAAACCTTTATACATCGGGTTTGGGGGGTGGATGAGTACCCACCTTATCCAACTGAATTGGTACTTAGACGAAATGTATACGACATTTATATTGCGGCTAACCCTCATTTAGCTTTTGATTTTAGGGCTTCACGCATGCGTATTGCTGCTCGAATAGGCTCAAAAGAAGGATGGATGGCCTATTACACCCACTCGTTTGAACCCTGTAAGGCTACCGAATCGCTGCATCGTTGGCTTTGGGCTCAGATTGCCCCATTTTTTAAACTTGTTGAACCTGAAGAAACTGAAGAACGAGCCTGGACTGTTGACAACACCTTTGAACTCAGTGTTAGCGAGTTTTTGCAAAAAAAAGATCCCCATTTACCTCATGCCATTGTGATGACTCAAGAAAGCGACATGTCTGTTTTGCCTCAGTTGCACAACACCTTAAAAGAACTTACGGGGCTATTTAACATATCGGTTATTCATGCCCCTTACTTTAAACGCTATGCAAAACTTCATCCTTCATTTAAAGAGTGGCTAACCCCTCAGGTGGCTTTGGCAAGTTTACCAGCTTGGGTAAAACATGCCGATTTGGTACTTACGTCTAACCCCTTGTTAATGCAATGGTGCGAGGTGTTTAACACCCCTCTTTTAGGTTGGGGAAATTCGTCCTTTTTAGCCAAAAGCGGACCCAAATTGTCGTATTTTGAATGGGTAGAAGACAACTGGACCGTGGCCTGCCAAACCTTGATTGATAACATTCAAAATGATCGTGAAAGATCTCCTGAATCGTATGAACAATTTTTAAACTTTAAGTCCCAGCATATTTTGTACGTGGTTCCCAACAAAGAAAGACTACAATTATCTCAAGCTACGCTTCTTTATTTGGCTAGCAAAGGGCTAAAAATAAGCTCGTTAGTAAAATCAGAGTCATGGTTAAACCATATGCGAACCTTGATGTGGGCCCTTTTTATAACCCAAATCACCTTTATTCAGGGCCAAGTTTTTCCTTTTGAATACCGCATTTTGCAATTGTGGTGTGTACTGATCCGTAAGCCTTTACCCCAGTATATTCCTCTTTGGTTTCAACGGCATATTTCTTTAACTGATTACGCAGAAGTCTACCAATCATGAATATTTTAATTGTGAGGCCCGATGCCATGGGAGATGTACTACTGTTAGCCCCTATGATTGCCACGCTGAAACAACATTATCCACAATCAAAATTGAGCTTATTGGTTCAGCCTTACACCGCCCCACTTTACGCTCAACATCCGTTGGTTGATACCCTTCTATTAGACTGGAAAAAACAGGGCAAAATTTCATCTATTTTTGATTTTTTTAACTATGTGAAATTTATCAAAAATCAGCAGTTTGATGTGGCTATTTTGCCCCATACCTTTGATTTTTATGTGGCCCTCACTTGGGCCGCTGGCATTAAAATGCGTATAGGAGATGGAAACAAGCCGCTTCTACGACCCTTTTTAACCCATCCTGTACCTGTGCATTACCGCAATTTAAGCCTACATGAAACCCAACACAACCTTAGTTTGTTAAAACCTTTGGGTATTACTGAGCCTAATGAAACGTTTCAGTTTGCGCCTGCAACCGAAGCAGAAAAAATAACTTTAAATCATTTGCTAATAACAAACGGCTGGAAAAACGATCAGCCCCTGGTGGCCCTTCATCCCTCTACTGGGGGTTCAAACCGAGCTTGGGGAATTACAAAATATGCCCAGCTTGCCCATAAAATTCAAACTCAAACGCCTTACCGGGTAGTGCTTACAGGGGCCGGCGAAAAAGATAGTCAGATTGCAAACGAAGTACAAGCGGCTTGTCCATCCGCACTGATTAACCTAGCCGGAAAAACAGATATTCCGCTGCTTAAAACACTTACCCAACACCTTGAAGCCTTTATTTCTACCGACACCGGCCCCATGCATTTAGCGGCCTTATATCAAGTGCCCATTGTGTGTTTAAGCCCCACCAAATTTGTAAAGCCACTATGCTGGGGGCCGTTTAACACCGTGAACCGGGTGGTTCGTAACACTAGCACCTGCCCTTTGGCCTGTAACCCTTGGGTGTGCAAAGAAAGTTTTTGCACTGAGGCTATTGGGGTAGACAGTGTTTTTGAACATTTTAAAGCGGTGTTAACGCAATCCCCATTAAGCTCTACTCAGCAGTTACACGAGTGGTTTAAAGTAAGTACGCAGGTCGGTCTGTTTGTACCTAATCCTGGCGATCTAGCCCAAGCCACTGCCTTTGCTGATTTTTTAAAAGCGGCAGGTATTCGTGTTTCAATAAGCACCCAAAAACCTTGGCAATGGAGAAAATTGATCCAATGGATTACCCAAAACGACATCGGCATTGTGCATACCTTTGGATACTCAGTTCCCTTTTTTGGTCTCATCAGAGCCCTAGCCGCCCCTAATATGTACGTTCCCCCAGTACTGGTTACCGAACCCTGGTCACCTTTAATTACCCAAGACCAGTGGCTAGAAACCTACTTAGACGCCTTTAGAAAGCAGGGTAAATGAGCCGATTAATTCCCAAAGAAACCGTTCAAAAAATACTGTACATTCGCCCCGATGCTATTGGCGATATGGTGCTTAGCCTACCCATACTGAAAGCTATCAAAACAGCCTACCCCAAAGCTCAACTGACGGTGTTAGCCTCACCTTACAACGCGTCTGTAATTAGGCATGTTTCATATGTAGATTCCATTTTAACCACAAGCAAACAGTTTACATCCAAGCAAGAAAAACAACAGTTGATAGCGCTCTTAGAAGAGCAGCTATTTGATGTGAGTATTCATGCTTTTTCAGACCCTACTTTTGTATCGATTGCCTACAAAGCCGGCATTCCGTATCGGTTGGGCGACACCTCGCAGTTGGGACTACTGCCTTTGTTGTGGAAATATGGCAGTTTTGTTAAAGCCTCTAACATACTGTTACACAAGTGGCATCTCGACTTTCAGTTGTTAGCGCCTTTGGGCATGACTTTGCCCGAAACAATCGGTTACGACTACAGCCCTTCACCTGAATCAACCGCCTTAGCTGAAGATATTCTAAAAAAACTTGGGCTGTTGCCAAAGGATGCGATGCTAGGAAAATCTCCTAGGAGACCCCTCATCGGGCTTCAGATCGGCATTGGAAGTAATAGCAAGCCACTTACACCTACCCACTGGGCAAACTACATTGTAGCCCTTAAATCAGCCCTTGATTGTGATGTCCTACTGACCTCCTACTCAGATAAAGAAAAAACCGATTGTGAAGCCATACTTAAACAATGTCCTTTGCCACTGTTTTATCATGCCTTTAAAACCCCTGAAGAGTTGAACGCTCTAACGGGTTTAATTGCGCATTACGATGTTCATGTATCGGTAGACACAGGGCCTTCTCATATTGCTGCTGCCTTAGGCATTCCGCAGTTATCGATTTTTCCTACCAAACGCTACACCCCTTTACGCTGGGGTCATTGGGGAGCCCCTCATTTTATAGCTCGCCATACTCAGCCTTGCGCACATGCCTGTCCCCACAACAATTGTCCGTACACCGTTTGTGTAGAGTCTTTAGACATTTCAGACATGGTTGAAAAAACCCTGGCTCTTTTGCAAGGCAAGGGCCTTCGTACTTTCAAAGACCAATGGGCCATGTGGTTCAAAAGCAGTCTTTGTTTTACTTTTCTGTACAACCCTTCTTCAAAACAACAGGTTTGTAAGTATGCCCAAACGCTCTGCCAATGGGGCTTTGATTGTGTGGCTTTGCCCTTAGATACACCCCAATTAGACACTGTTTTGATTGAGCGAAACAGTATGATTGTTCAAAATTTTTCAGGCTCCAATAAACTCAAATTATTTATTACCGCCCAAAAAGCCGCCCAAAAAATGTTTACCCCGCCGTTGGTGATTCATAGCGCTTTTGAAGCCACTGATGCTGACTTGTTTATGAATTTTATTAAAGAAAATTTTTCGAGGCGAGTTTTTTAGCTTACTACTTGGCAAAAAGGGACTAAAGTCCCAAAAAGACTTGGCAAAAAAGGAATTTACGACACAGCCGTCCCCTACCAGCCCATGCTTGTTACTGGCAGTGCACGACTAGACACCTTTCGCAAAGCAGGCGACTCGCTAGCCGGACGTTTTTTTCAATTTCGTCTTCACCCTCTTGATCTAAACGAAATCGAAATACTTTGGAATCAAGCCAGTCAAAAAAACCTTTCTCTATCCGAACTTTTTGAACGATTTTGGGTCTGCGGCCCCTTTCCTGACCCCTTTTTAAAAGGGTCAGAGACCTATTATCGACGTTGGAGAAGAAGTCATATTGACAGTATTTTGAGGCAAGATTTACAAGACTTAAGTCAGGTTCGAGACATTCAATTGATAGAAACCTTGGTTTCTCTTTTAAACGAACGTGTAGGCTCTCCTATTTCAGCAGCTAGCCTAGCCAGAGATTTACAAAAAGACCCTCACACGATTCGAAAATGGCTAGATTTGCTGGAAAGTTTGTACCTTGTGTTCAAGGTTACTCCGTACCATAAAAATGTAGCCCGCTCTATTTTAAAAGAACCCAAATACTATTTTTTTGATTTTTGTCAGGTAACCCATTCTGAAGGAGCCAAGTTTGAAAACTTGGTGGCGTGTGCTTTGTATAAACAAGCTCAATTTATTGAAGACACGCAAGGACACAAAGTTAATTTACATTATGTTCGCACCCGAGACGGCAAAGAAATAGACTTTTTATTAACCAAAGAATCTGCTCCGATAGCCTTAATTGAAGCCAAGCTCAACGACTCCAAGCCCAGTTCAAACTTTAATCTACTGGCGCCCTTTTTCTTAAAACAGGGCGCTGCAATCTCTCAGCTGCAAATTGTTAAACAACTTCAGCACAACCAAGATTGGCCGCAGGGAGTGAAAGTTGTATCAGCCCCTACGTGGCTAATATCAGGCATTGAAGATTTAATTTAGACGAATGTTGGTATAAATGTATACCGTAATTCTTTCAAGCCAACAAAAAAGCCAAGGCTGTTACACCTTGGCTTTTGAGTTTGAAAAACTTTAAATCGGTTAAGAACTAAAGAACTTCGAAGCTGAATCCGATTACTGGAGTGATTGAAGGAAGAATAGCAACTTTGTTAGTTCCGTTGATTCCTACTTCTAAAACTTTCATCTGTACGCCTACGCTGATTTTGTCAGTTAATTTGCTTACCCATTTTTTGCTTAAACCGATGGTTTGGAATTCGTTAACTGAACCAAATTTAGCTTCAGTGTAGATATCTGAATTTCCTAATACGGGTAAGTCAGCGTTAACACCTAAAAGGATCAAAGTGCTTGATGGAGTGTTTTTTGTGTAAACATCTGAGCTGATTCCGCCAACGAATTTGAAATCGTCGTTGATTGGAAGATACATTTTTGCTGAAGCTGTACCAGGAGTACCGCCACCTAAGTTAACAATGTTGTCTACTTTGGTTCCGGCTGAAACTACTGATGTTAATGCTAAAACTCCACATACTGCGCCTAAAATTGCTTTTTTCATTGGTTATTTTCTCCTTAAGAAAATCGTTTTTAAATAATGTACTTACTGAACGAATGGCTTGAAGAAACCTCCTTTCAATTTGTATCGCAAAAGCCAAATTTAAAAATTTAACCCACGAGGGGTTCGAAGGGAATACTTAAAGAAAGTATACATTAAAATACCAGCTACGCAAGCTTTTGAGGCTAACCACTGCTTTTGGGTTCAAAAGCTACCTTAAAACACCTTCATCAGCTATACTCGTTATATTATTTTTTTTGGAGACAACTATGAACTCTACCCAAGCTCAAGTGACCGTTCCATTGTTAGACTTAAAAGGCCAATATGACCCCATTGAAAACGAAGTATTCGAAGCCTTTAAAGAGGTGTACCAAAGCAAACAATTTATTTTAGGTCCCAAAGTAGAAGCACTAGAAATCGCCCTTGCAAGCTACTGTCAAACCCGTCGCACCGTGGGTGTATCCTCGGGAACCGATGCGTTAGTGTTAGCCTTAATGGCTTTAAACATAGGCCCAGGGGACGAAGTCATAACCACTCCGTTTACTTTTTTTGCCACCGCCGGCAGCATTGCCCGAGTGGGTGCTACTCCGGTATTTGTAGACATTGACCCCGACACGTTTAATATCAATGTAAACCTTATTGAAGCCAAGATAACCCCTAAAACTAAGGCGATTATGCCTGTGTATTTGTTTGGGCAAATGGCAAACATGGAGCCTTTAATGGCTTTAAGCAAAAAATACAACTTAGCGGTTATTGAAGATGCCTGCCAAGCCATTGGGGCCGAGTATACTGATTCAGCGGGACGTACCTATAAAGCAGGGTCCATGGGAGATGTGGGTTGCTTTTCGTTTTTTCCTTCTAAAAATTTAGGGTGTATCGGTGATGGAGGCTTGGTTAGTGCCAATGACGAAGCCTTGGCCGACAAAATGGTTTCTTTAAGAAATCACGGAGCCAAAGAACGGTATTTTCATGATTTTGTGGGCGGTAATTTTAGGTTAGATGCTATTCAAGCGGCCGTGTTATTGGTCAAACTCCCCCACCTTGAAGAACAACATCAGATGCGCATTAAAAATGCCCAGTTTTATAATGCTCATTTAAAAAATTCAAAAGTTCGTTTGCCGGTTGTAAAACCAGAAAATGGCATGATTTACAACCAATACACTCTTCGAACTACGCAACGAGAAGCCCTGCAAGCTCATTTAACCCAGCGTAATATTGGTTCTGCCATTTATTACCCTGTGCCCTTACACCTTCAGGCCTGCTTTAGCTATTTGGGCCATAAAGTCGGAGATTTTCCTGAGGCTGAAAAAGCTTCCAAAGAAGTGCTTTCGATACCCATTTATGCAGAGCTTAGCCCAGCACAATTGCAAGCCGTCAGCGACGCTATTAACTCGTTTTAACGCGTGAGTGCTAACTTTGTAGCGATACGCCATTGGATTGAAGCCCAGCAGTCTGTTTGGCTGAATTTGCTTCAAGTTTGGGCGAGTCAGCCTTCGTTTTCACAAGATACCCAAGCATTAAACAAGATGGCTGATGTATTGGATGTTTTTTTTACCCAGCAGGGGTTCCACGTGAATCGCACAGCCACTACCCCCTCTAAGGTGCTCAACAAACATCTCGATTGGGAAACTCATGAATCAGGTCCCCTTTTACACTTTTCAAAGCCAGGCCAAAAATCGGTGTTATTGTGCGGGCATTACGACACGGTATATCCCACACCCCTTCACAAAGCCCCTGTTTTAGAGTCTGCAACTTTATTACGAGGCAGTGGGGTTGCTGATATGAAGGGTGGTTTGGTGGTGATAGCGGGTGTTTTACAGGCTCTTAGCTTTTTCAATTTATGGCCGGACTTGGGTTTTGAAGTAGTTTTGGTTCCGGATGAAGAAATAGGGTCTGTAGGCTCGATTGAGTTTTTAGAAAAAGCGGCCAAGCGGCATCAGTTGGGCTTGGTGTTTGAACCCTGTTTACCCAATGGGGACCGTGTGTTGCAACGCAAGGGCTCGGTGAATGTAGTGATAGAAGCCTTAGGACTATCGGCGCACGCAGGACGTGATTTAAGTAAAGGTAAAAATGCTATCGAAGCCTTGGCTACAGCGGCTTTGCAGTTTAAACAAACTATCTGCGATACCGTTCAAGTCAACATTGGCCAATTTGTAGGGGGCACAGCTGCAAACGTAGTGCCTAAAGAGGCTAAATCTGTGATTAATATTAGATCGTTTGAGCCTCATGACCTAGAAAAATCGTTGACTGATTTAAAAACGATTTTAAATGAGGTTGAAGCAAAAACGGGGGTACATTTTACGGTCACCACACTTTCTCAACGCCCCCCTAAAACGGGAGTTCCGTCGGCTACGAAACTATTGCCCCACCCTGAATCACCCCATTCAGACATTTCGCTTATTTCTAGTGGGGGCGTTTCTGATGCCAATACCCTCGAAGCCGCTGGACTTCCTACCCTAGACACCCTAGGCGTACGCGGAGGAAATTTACACAGCCCTGACGAGTGGATGGACCCTAACAGTATTGGCCAAGGGGTTGAATTTGTGCTGAGATTACTTCAAGAGTTTATGAAGTAACCCGTTCAAACAACTCTATATACTTTTGAGTGGTTTTTTCAATGATATGAGCTGGAAGTTGAGGAGGGACTCCCTCTTTGTTCCACACACTTTCAAGGTAATCGCGAATAATTTGTTTGTCGAAGCTGGGCGGAGACTCGCCTACTTTATACGTAGATTTATCCCAATAACGTGAGGAATCAGGAGTTAACACTTCGTCAATTAAAATGATTTCGCCATTTAGCATGCCGAATTCAAATTTTGTATCAGCCAAAATAAGGTCTTTTGATTCTAAAAAAACTGCCGCCTTGTTGTAAATGGCTAGGCTTAGGGTTTTTAATGAATTGGCTAATTCAGGTCCTACAATGGCTACAAGTTGTTCAAATGAAATATTTTCGTCGTGGCCTTCTTGGGCTTTAATGGCCGGAGTAAACAGGGGTTCCGGCAACTTTGAAGCCAGCGACAAGCCTTTAGGCAAAGGAACAGAAGCTACGGTACCCTGGGTTTGATACTCTTTCCAGCCAGAGCCTGCCAAATAACCACGCACCACACATTCAATTTCAATCAGTTGGGTTTTTTTAACCCACATGCTACGACCCTGCAACAAGGCGTTGTATACTTGGGTTTCTTTGGGAAAGTCGTTGGGGTTCACACTGATAAGATGAGTGGGTAAAAGCGAGCTTAGAAAATGACACCAAAAATCGGTAATTTGAGTTAAAACGCGGCCTTTTTCGGGGATGCCGTTAGGTAAAATGTAATCAAAGGCAGACACTCTGTCGGTAGCTACCATCAGTAAGGTATCGCCCAAATCATAAACATGTCGCACTTTGCCTTGTTTGAAAGGGGTTAATTTAGGGAGATTTAGGGTTGTTAAAACGGTGGGTTCCTGTATCATAATTAAGGTCAATGTATCACAGTAAACAAGGCTTTGAAAGGTGGAACCATGCGTTTAAAACAAGAACAAGGAATGGCCTTAGTAGAATATGGGTTGGTTGCAGCATGTATTGCTATTTTAGTGCTGATTGCCGTTAGTTTTTTTGGCGAAAAATGGGGACAAAAACAAGACAAGGGGTCATCAACCGAAGCTGCAATTTTAATTCCGGCACAGTAAATTTGATTTTTATATTATGTCTTTACTAAGTTCCGACTATCATTTTGAACTACCTGAAGAACTGATTGCACAAACGCCACCTGTAGTACGTGGAAACAGTAGGTTGCTAGTAGGCAACAGTAAAACTGATGAAATAAGCCACCATGTATTTTCAGAGCTTCCAAAATTTTTAAAAGCAGGCGATGTGCTGGTGCTCAATAATACCAAGGTAATTCATGCCAGAGTTTTTGCAAAAAAAACAACCGGTGGTAGCTGTGAACTATTTTTCTTAAATCAAACCCCAGATGGCCTTTGGGAGGCCCTGGTAAAGCCTGCAAGGCGCATTCATGAAAACGAAGTCTTAACGGTGGGGCTCGAAAATAAATTGGTTATACGTCAAAAAAACGGCAATGTAGTAAAGGTGGAATGCCTTACCCAAAAACCATTTTTAGACTTTTTAGACGAACACGGACACATTCCGCTGCCTCCTTATGTGACCCACTTTAAAAACCCCACCTCAACAGACAATGAGCGCTACCAAACGGTGTATGCCTCTGAACCTGGAGCCGTAGCTGCACCTACGGCAGGCTTACATTTTAACGAAGCTCTTTTAACTCAGCTTAAAGCCATGGGTGTTTCTTGTGAAACCATCACCCTTCATGTGGGATTGGGCACATTTAAACCTATGAAAAGCCAATCGATTTTAGATCATGAGATGCACTATGAAACCTATCATATTGAACCGGCTACGGCTGCAGCACTAAACCAAGCTTTGCGCGAAAAAAGACGCATTATTGCCGTTGGAACAACGGTAGTTCGTACCCTAGAAAGTGCGTATCAAAATGGAACTATACAAGCAGGAACGCAGCGTACCAATATGTTTATCTATCCGGGGTTTGTATTTAATGTGGTTCAGGGGCTCATTACTAATTTTCATTTGCCACAGTCTACTTTGTTGGTTTTAGTGAGTGCATTTTCGGGTAAAACCTTTATAGACAAACTTTACACGCAAGCTATAAAGCTAAAGTATCGATTCTTTAGCTTTGGGGATGCGATGTTATTGTTAAACTAATTAAACATGAACACTGAACTGATACTTAAAAAAGTAACCCGTTTTTTATTGGGTATGATTACATGTTGTGTAATGATGCTGCCTTCGGCTATCTTTTCTCAAAATAGTCCAAGTTATGTAAAAATCAGTGTTAAAGAAACCCGTCTTAAAATAGCTCCGTCACAAGAAGCAAAAGTACTTGCCCCTGTTAAAGAAGGTACAAGCTTTGCAATCATTCAAGAAAAAAACGGCTATTACAAAGTTAAATTCAATAATCAAGAAGGCTGGCTATATAGCCAGCACTGTACCAGCGTTGTTCAACCTAACCTCGTTAGCATTGCCCCTAGCCAAAATATAGTTAAGAAGCCTACGCCAACACCTAATTCTGTCTCAGTTCCTGCTTCTAGTCGTTATGAGCTGGTGGGCCCTAGCTTGCCGTTAATAGCTGATTTGCCCAAAAAAGATGGGGTTTTAAGCGATGGAGACGAAGCTTTGGTCACTCAAAATACCTCTACTCAAAATATTTTTATTTATGAATATCCCAGACGCGAAAGTTTTGCATACCCCAGTCAACCCGTAAGTAAATATCCTGACTTGGATATTTCAGGGTTTTATGAAACCAAATTAAGTGGCAGAAACTATAACCCAAAAACGGTTACCGACTCGCGGTTTGAAACCATTCGTAAAGACCCCATTTATAACAAACTACCCGGAAACGTATTATTGGGAGAACCCAAGCTAGAAAACCGCTATAAATTTAATATCGATGGAAAATTGGACAAAGACTTATCGGTGCATTACGACGTAGAGCAAGAGCCTGAGTTTCCTGGCAAATACGACATTAAAGTAAAACAAAAAAATACCGAACTAACGTTTTATCATTTTGATGCAGAGTTTAAAAATGGAGAGTTTGTTAATGTGCGCAAAGCTTTAAACGGAGCCATGATTACTTCGTACACAGACGATTGGGAAACGACAGTGGCCACCGGTAAACAACGATCTGAGCCTAAGCGGTTTGAAAGCTACGGAAACAGTACTCGTAAATACAGCTTGGGTAATAAATCGATTTTAGAGGATTCGGTTCGTGTATGGGTTAACAACGTAGGTCAAATTGCAGGAAGAGATTTCACTATGAATTTTTTTGAAGGAGAGATTACGTTTACCGATATTAAAGGCCCTAACGATTTTATTGTGGTGGTGTACGAATTTACCAACCCTATTGAAGATTTTTTACCCGTTTTAGCCAGAAAAAACTTTTTGGGAGGCCAATTTTTGTGGCGATCACGATCAAAAGTAGAAGAGGTGAGAATTCAAGATAAAAACTCTGAAATTTTAAAAGCAGCTGGAGCTACCCCCAATGCTGAATTTAAGCTAAGCCGTTCCCCTGTCATTATTGGTTCTGATACAGTGATTTTGAATAGCAGGGTGTTGCGTAGAAATAAAGATTATTTTTTAAAGGCCAATCGCTCAAAAATAGTGGTGGTTCCTAAATTAAATGTTGAAGATCAGCTCAGCATAAGTTATGACACCTACCCCACTCAAAACGTCTCCGATGAAATTATTGGTAAAAACAGCGTGGGGCCTTATTTTTTATCGAAGCGAAATGTAGTGGATGGGAGCGCCAAAATTTATGTAGAAGATACCCTACTACATGAAACACGGGATTACGTTTTAGATTACGACCAGGGCAAGCTTTACCTCAATAAGTCTGTTGATTATCCCAGAGTAATTCATGCTGAGTACGATGCATTAAAAACCACTATAATCGAACCTACCAAAAACAATTCTCCTTTATCGGTGGGGGTTACGTATTTAAATGAATATTCAAACCCTCAATCAGAAAAATTGGTGCTGCGCATTGCCAGTGAATCGATTACAGTTACAGGAAATACCTTTTTTACAGTTAACAACCCCATTTCAACCGATAATATTGCTTTAGTGATTAACGGACAAACCATTTCTACCAGTAATTTTGTGGTGTTAAATGCGTATAAGGGTCAAATTAAAATAAACCAATCGCTCACTTATCCGGCCAATGCTGTGCTGTCTTATTCTTACAAAAAAAGTTATAGGACTAGTTTCTTTTTTAATGGCAAAACCGGACAGGCCCGATATATAAGTAATATCGACTTTGAGCTTAGAAATGTGCCTGTAAAATACAAGGGCATTGCTTATATTCGTATGAGAGGAGCCGATGAAAAACTATTACAACCTGGGCGAGAATTTGAAGTAGATTATGGTACGGATGGGCAAACTCTAACCATTCGATTTTTGACCCTTCAAGAAAATCCGCTTTCTATTTTAACCAGTTACCCTGCTGCCTCCGACCAGTTAACTGTTTTTTATGACTACATTCCCCCCGATTCGTTAAATCAAGATACCATCGCCCAAAGCATGATAGGCATTACGGTGGGCACAAAGATCAATAAAAATTGGAAAGTGAATGCTGAAATAGCTGCGGCAAGTAATAATTTATCAAAGCCCTTGTTAGATTTTAAATCCTCTCAAGCGGGAACTGGGGTTTTAAATTTTTCTTATGATTTGGGGAACGTAAATATTGTAGAAAATTCGGAGGCGGTGTTTTTGTCAAACGGGGCAGGCAGTCGAGTGCGGCAAACCAAAGATAAAGACTACATCATTAATTATGTGACTGGAAAATTAAAATTTATTAATTTGAATCCAGGTACAAAAGACCAAATTGACTACACCTACCAATACTACGACGCAAAGGGCACCACACAATCGGGTAAAGGCTACGACTCAAAATTTGCCACTAGTTTAAGTACTGAATATGAAAACAAAGACGTTACTGTTAAGGGGAATTTTAGAACCATCGATAAAGACTTTTTACCTATTGGCCAAATTCAGGAAAAAAAGGGGACTACCACATTTGGAGGCAGCTTAGATTGGCGTGTTGATAAATTAAACACCCTGTCGGGTTCATATCAGCGTAGAGATGAATTTCGAGGTAAAAAAGACAATAACGAAAACGTTTACCTTCATAGTGATGATATTAATGCTTCGGCCAAACTGTTAAATGTGTACGGATGGTTTGATACCACTCAAACCGCCCGAGTCTTTTTACAAATTGAAGATCCTTTTTCACAAACCACCACCATAAATCGCCATGCGATCGATGAATTAACTTTAGATTACAACGGAGATGTGACCTTTGGTCCAGACTATTTTAAAACTACGTTTAACAGAGGTTTTTCTAAAAAAATTGGTGACTATGTAGATGAACAAAAACGCAGTGTTACCTTGGCCGAAAAAACAGGTATTCGTTCGTTAATACGAAAAGACGATTTTTACAAATTTTTTATTAACCCTTTCTATGAATTTGGAAAATCAGAATTTGAAGAAAAAGACTCTATCAACAATAAAGTTTCAAACAGTTATAGTAACCGCACCTTTTATGGATACGAATCGGGAATTTCCCCTTTAAGCTACATGCCCATGAAGTACAATTTTTCAAAAGAAGAAGCGCAATCTCGATCTCCTCAACAAGTAAGCCCTGACATTAAAATATTGGTGAATACCTATTATGAAACCCTGTTTTTTCCTTTTTCTTGGATTTCTTCAGGGTATAACACCAGCCACAAAGAAGCCGCTAACCCCCTTGTAAATCAAAAGGGTGATATTGAAGACACACGAACGATTTTTATAGATAAACTAGCGCCTTATGGTGCTATTACCATGACAGGGCATGACCCTAATGCTTTCTGGCTATATCCCTTTAGAAATTTTTATGTGACTTACAGAAATACCGATAACGACCGCAGCGAAAACAATGATAGGCGTAAATCACAAAGCCGCTATTTGAGGCATTCTTATAACAATTTTGATATCTTTGATGGCGTTTCATTAAAAACTGTGGGTTTTGAAAACCAATCGTTTACAGGGCTTAATAGAGATATTTCTGCTTCCGTATCTTTAAACAGAAGTTTAACCAGCAGTTCCAAAAAAGATCTTTCGTTGTCAGTGGCTCCTAGGCTGTGGCTTTTGTCGTTGTTTTCGTATAACTATGGCTTTGAAGATAGAACCAACCAAAGTATAAATGAAGACCAAGGTTTATCTACCACCACCAATCGAACAACACTCACTACGCCCTATTTTAAACGTACACAGCAACTGCAATTTTCGCCGGGACAAGTGATTGTGCCTGTTCCTTATTTTCCCTTTAGTTTAGGCACCTTTTCGTTTGGTTTGTCTGAAAGTTTGGAAGATAAAATCGATTCTCGATTTACCGAAACCTTTCCAACCTACAATGCTTCAAGCTCAAAATATACCTCATCTATAGCACAAGACAATTCACGAATTAAAATTTATGGGGCCCAAACCTCTATGTCGCCTTTAAATATGTTTAATTTGGGTGGCAACTACACATTAACCGATGAGTATTACAGCAGAAACTTAATTACAACGACCAAAGGATCCACCTTTAAACGCACCGATCTTATTCAGGCCAAGGGCGATATTTCACCGTTGTCATTTTTGCGATTTGATGGGCAAATTGACTACCAAGATTTGGTACAATATCGATCCGATAGTATTTTTATCACCTTGCCCCAAATTAAGGCCGATAACGATACCAATACCTTTGGGCCCAACAACTTAAAAGATTACTTAAGAAGCATACAAGATACCTATTTTTTAGGGTCTACTCTCACTCCATTTTCTTGGGTGTCTTTAACGGGTTCCGGTACTTATAAACGGTTTAATGAAACCACCAAAACCAGTGCTACCCCCGTAGTTAATTTTATTAGCCAAAAAATTGGTAGTGCGGGTGTTATCTTTCGACCCTTGTCTGGTTTAAGCATTGCGTACTCTTACTCAATGAAATTGTCTCGCGATTCTTCTGGGCAAGATTCAAAAGGGTATACTGGCAGTACCAGCGTAGCGTACTCGCCGTTTCAGTCTCAGGGGTTTAAGGTAAACATCACCTACACTCGAGACGATACCTGGGGCCGAGACATTAACAGCCTAGATAAAACCGCTACACAGCAAGGCAGCGGAGATGCCATTCAAACTTTGATTGTGGACCGCAGTGACAGTGTAGAATTAGGGGTACTGGGTATCGATATCAACATTCCCATTACCAACAATCCGGTGCTGGATAGCTTGATTATTACAGGCGAAGGCTATCTTAAAAAGGTTACCGATAACCTAGACCCCACCAAACCCGTGAAACGCAGCTATGAAATTTCAGGGATGGTGATTAAAGGAACCTTATTGTTTTGATAATTGCTCCAAAACTTTATCGATCTTATCGTGCAATGCCTGAATTTCAAGTTCGGCTTTTAAATTGACTTGATAATCATGTTCAGCTTGGATCCTGTCGTGTTCAGCCTGACGATTTTGACTCATTAAAATAATGGGCGCTTGGATAGCCGCCAAACACGATAAAACCAAATTTAAAAAAATAAAGGGAAACGGATCATAAGGTCTTACCCAAAAAACTACCGAGTTAATTAAAATCCAAATAAACAAAAACCCTATAAATCCTAAAATAAAAGCCCAACTGCCTCCAACACGAGCCAAAGCATCAGCAGTTCTATCTCCAAACGATAGGGTTTTTTCATGCTCTTTGTGAACATTTCTAGACACTCGAGTGTGTTTTTTAATATGAGTAAGAAGCTCTTTTTCTAAAGCATTGTCTGGAATTGGAAATGACTCTGACATAACAAACTCCTTTTTATTTGTATTTGGTAAAATCAATGCCTAATTGGGTTATTTTATAGCCCAAAATTCGGGGGGTTGTTTGCAAAACTTGGGCCGCTTTCAGCTTGTTTCCTCGGGTACGTTTTAATGCATCTATAATAATTTCTCGTTCAAAGTTATGGGTTAACTCTTCCAAAGAAAGACTGCGACCTTCTGTGGCCAAAGCAATAGAATCTACCCGTTGCAAGGTAGGAGGCAAATGGGTTGCTTGAATGGTATCGCCCGAGCACACTAAAACAGCTCGTTCCATGCAGTTTTCAAGCTCGCGCACATTGCCAGGCCAGTGATAGCTGTTTAATAAATCAATAGCCAAAGATGAAATGCGTTTAATTTTTTTATGATTTTCCTCGCAAAATTTTTCTAAAAAAAACTCTGACAACAGCAAAATATCGGTTTTTCTTTCGCGTAAGGGGGGTAAAAAAATAGGAAAAACATTCAGTCTATAGTACAAATCTTCTCTAAAACGTCTTTGAGCAACTTCTTCTTCAAGGTCGCGATTGGTGGCGGTAATAACCCGCACATTCACCTTAATCACATTGACCCCGCCTACTCGTTCAAACTCTCGCTCTTGCAATACACGCAATAACTTCACCTGCAGTGGCTGGGACAATTCTGCAATTTCATCTAAAAAAATACTGCCGCCATCAGCCAATTCAAATTTTCCTTTTTTAGGGCTTTGCGCATCGGTAAAAGCCCCTTTTTCGTAGCCAAATAATTCCGATTCGATCAGACCTTCAGGTATAGCTCCGCAGTTAATTTTTATAAAAGGCTTTGAGGCACGAGCACTGTTAAAATGAATGGCGCTTGCCACCAACTCTTTACCGGTTCCGCTTTCGCCACGAATTAAAACTGAAGCATTAGAGCCTGCTACTTGAACGACGTTTTCATACACTTCATGCATGGCTGAGCTGTTACCAATCATGTTATGTAACGAATATTTTTCTTTTAACTCTACTTTTAAATGAATATTTTCTTGAACCAACGCCTCACGATCGGCTTGAAGTTTTTCAAGAAGATCTTTTTTGTTGGATTTAGAGTTTGTTTTTTTAATGGGTGTCATATAGTTTTTTGTAAAGCTCTTCTTCGGTTAACAGTTGGGTCCCCAATTGGGTTGCCTTTTGAAGCTTAGAGCCAGGTTTATCGCCAACAACAAGATAGGTTAATTGTTTCGATACAGTCGATACTAGTTTACCACCTTTTTGCTCAATATCTCTTTCAACAGTGAGCCTGGGTTTAGACAAGGTACCCGTAATTAAAAACGTTTGTCCGTTTAATGGCTGTTCCCCAATAGGTTCGTTGTTATACGAAATAATACCCAACTGCTCTAATTCTAATAAAGTATCCATCCACTCAGGCTGTTCTAGGGCTTCTTTTAATGAGGTAGCTGTTTTTAAGCCTAGGTCACGCTGGGCTTCAAAATCAGCAATACTGGCATTTAAAAGCCCCTCAACGGTATGAAATTGGCTGGCTAACAGCTTTGCCGTTACGATGCCTATACCAGGTAAGCCCACCCCAAACAAAACCCTTGCAAAGGGTCTTGCTTTGGCATGTTGAATAGCCGTAATACAATTTTGGGCCAAAATAGGGCCCATACGGTCTAAGGTTATGAGTTGTTCATAGGTAAGTTTAAAAATGTCGGGAAGATTTTTAACAAAGCCTTTGTCCACCCATTGCTCTAACAAACTTTCGCCAATGCCTTCAATATCGACGGCTTCACGTGAAACGAAATGTACCAAACGGCCTTTTAATTGGGCTTTGCATAAAAAATTGACACAGCGTAAAGCCACTTCTTCATCTTGGCGTTGAACCGGCCCCAGACACACCGGGCACTGGGTAGGCATGTTAAATACGTTGCCATTGGCATTGGCCTTTACTACACGCACAATTTCAGGAATGACATCGCCAGCCCGTTGAATCAGCACTTCGTCGCCCAAATGCAGGCCTTTTCGTTCAATTTCTTGGGCATTGTGCAACGTAGCCCTTTGTACCACTACTCCACCCACTTTTACGGGTTTTAGCACCGCCACTGGAGTTAAAACACCGGTACGCCCCACTTGCACCACAATATCGTCTAAAGTGGTTACCGCTTGCTCGGCCGGAAATTTATAAGCAATCGCCCATCGAGGTACTTTGGAGGTAAACCCAAGCTCTTGTTGAAGGGCAAAGTCGTTCACTTTAATCACTGCTCCATCGATATCCCAATCGTAGCGATCTCGCTTCTCAAGCAAGTTCATACAGGCTTGATACACCTCTTCAAAAGTAGTCGCTTGAACCGGATCGGGCACCACATTAAACCCCATTAACTGTAGGGCTTTTAGCGTTTCTAAGTGCGTGGCATACGGGCTATTCACCCATTGGTACACTACAATATCTAGCTGCCTTGAGGCGGCAATGGCCGGATCCAGTTGCCGTAAAGATCCTGCAGCGGCGTTACGAGGATTGGCAAAGGTGTCTTCCAAAGCTTTAAACGCACTGTGCTTCATAAACACTTCGCCTCGAACCTCTAATGACACATTTGTTTTTAGTGTTAGAGGCAAGGTTTTAATCGTTTTTAAATTAGACGTCACATTTTCGCCAGTTGTCCCATCACCCCGAGTAGCCCCTACTTTAAACTTTCCGTTTTCATAGTGAAGCGCTACAGCCAAACCATCCATTTTGGGTTCGATTGTAAACGTAGCCTGAGTAGATTCTTTGTGAATACGGTCGTAAAACGCCTTTAATTCGGCTTCGTTAAATACATTTCCTAATGAAATAAGTGGCACTTGGTGTTGAAAGGTTTCAAAAGCCTCCAAAGGTTTATCGCCTACCCTTTGAGTGGGTGACGAAGCCGAAATTAAAAGCGGATTTTCTTCTTCATACGTTAAAAGCTGTCGGTACAAATGGTCATATTCGGCATCGCTAATGTGGGGTGAATCTTCAACATAGTACTGGTGAGCATATATATTCATACGCTCTACGAGCTCTAAGTAGTCGCTGTGGGTCATAGGGTATAGGTAAACAAATGAGTCACCCACATGATGTAGGCTGTGAACGGTTTAATCAGTAATTGCGCCAAGACAAGGGTGCCGATTAGTCGACCTACTTGTAAAAAAAACACCACGGCTTTTACGTCTGATTCGGGACGTACCCCGTGGTAGGCCTGGTCAGTAATACGGGCGCCTGAAGGATCAACAAATAAAGTCATCATGATGGTAGCCAGCCCATTTACAATACCCGATAATTGGTTGGCCGTAGACCGCATGTGAGGCATGTGCGCTCCTGCCAACAACGAACACAATACGCCTATGGTGTATACCGAGGTTACCGCCACATTTAAAATTAAAAACAACTTAGGCAAACGACTCCAGGAAATATCTTTAAAATCGGAACGATTGGGCAGCCTAAAAATTTTGAAAATTTTAACTAAATTGCGTGGTTTTAAGGCAAATAACAGAATACCGGGTATTGATGACTGATTCATAAATCGAGTCATGGCTTTTTCAAACAAAACCAAAGCCGTTGGAGATAAAAGAATGCCAGCCAAGGAGCCTAAAAATCCAAAGCATACTACCAAGCGAAATCGGTGCTCTAAAGTAATCAAAGCCGCTTCAGAGTGCTGCATCACCGCACCATCTACCATAGAGCCTAGCAAAGGCGCTTGGAACAAATTTGATAATCGTGAGACCAAAAGGGTACTGGTTACAAACGACATGGCAATGGCAATTTTTCTGGTACGTAAACCCGCCAAGCGCATGTTATACGCTAATGACTCGGTAACATGTATACAAAAAGTAAAAATACAAATCAGGGCTAGTGCATTCATCAATCAATCCAACTTACTGTTCCAGAATTTCCCTTTTTAACTCGAAAATGTTCTTTATCAAAGGCGTCCATAATGTCGATGGCTAGCATTTGCAGGGTTCTACTTTGCGATTTTAAAGCGGGCTCTAAAAATCGGGTGTGCAATCCTAAACAGATAAACGACACATCCAAACCATACAACGTACGCGACTGCGATAAGGTAATATCACCTAAGTTTACATTGGTCTCTTGGCGAGTATAGCCTTTTCCAAGTATCTCGGTACAAATCGTAGCCAAAAGTCTTGCAAATAAGCGTAATTCTACTACGGATACATCGTGTAATTCTACTAAAATATGTAGGTATTCTTTGGACTTCAACTGCTTTTCGTTAGGTGTTTCAATAAGATACGAATGACCTGTAAAGGCGATACAGCTTTCGCCTTCAATTTTTAGCAACGTTTTTGCCCAATGCATTTTGGGTTTAAATTGAGTGTACGAAAAGGAAGAGTCAATGAAAATGCGTTTCATGGATCTGTAGAGTATCACAGGTGATTTAGGGCTTCCATGCGGGTGACAAATTGGTTGAAGCGGAAGTTATTACCCAGTGATGGCCAGGTTTCTTTTCGGGCTACTTTGTAGCCACAATCGTGAGGAATAAAATCAAGCTGTAAAAAGCTGCTGTAGGGGTAATCGCGGCAAAATTGCGGCCTGGTGGCATACTGAGAGCAGGTGTTATCGGCTTTTAAAAGCGAACAGGAGAAGTGCAAAATTTTGTTAAATTCTTTAACAGGGTTAAAAAACGAATAGTAGGCATGTTTTTTAGATTCTTTTTCAAAAACCTCTACCGAATCGATGGGTTTACCCCTACGAACCAACATCAGGTATTTGCAACAGTTTCCTGAATGCTGACATTGGCCTTGAATATAAAACAGTTCGCACTTTAAACGGTCCCAGATCCATTTTTCTAATCGACTACTACCAAGTATTTGGTCGTTAAAAAGAAACAAGCTATAAAGCCCATAAAACCGCTTTTTTTGAAACTGGGGCTTTCGAAGCTGTATTTGGTAATCCATTATTTTTTAAGCGCTTGAATGTCTTTCATCAAGGCTTCGATATCGTTGTTTTGAGCCTCTAAACGCGATTCGAACGAGTCTACAATTTGTTTTCTTTCGGTTTGCAACGTCTCTACATCTTTTTTCAAAGAGACTACGCTAGCCACTTGTTTTTTAAAGGAAGGTTGGCTAAATGAGAAGCCAACCGCAACTCGGATAAGTTTCACTTCGTTTGAGTCTGATTCTTCCCAGGCTGTACCTACAATGTAAGGCCATTGATCGTGTGTAATGGCTGAGGCTGGAACCGCTTTACCTGTTCCGTCATTTAAGCCTGAAGGCAAGATGAAATCACCTTTTTTAACCGCGCCTCTAACTTTCACAGGCACTTGTCCAAAGAAGGCCACTAAGTCGAAGTCTTTTTCTTTAAGCTTGCCAGGCCAGTTACCGGCTACACCCGCTGTAGTACTTTTAACCATCACTTGCTGAGCCCCAGAAGTATTTTTTGAAATTTGACCGTTAATAACCCCAACCAAATCCCCTTTTTGAATCAGTTCTTTTTTGTTAATTCGAGGTAAATACTCAGCGTAGTCCGCTCCGTAAGTGATAAATTGAACCCCAGTTTGACCTAGTTGTTTCACTGCACCCACCATAGTGGTGTTGTTAAAGAATGAAATATAGTTTCCAAAGGTAGCATTAGCATTGCTGTGATGAATCGCCAATGAATCAGCGCCGTCGCCTCCGGTGTTTTCAATAACGGTGGCATAACTGCTTAAGCGGTCTGAAGCGCCCACTACATCGGTTTTTACATGCAACGGAGCATCCGGATTAAACGCAGTCCCAGTGTTATTAATAGCCACTTTACCACTTGATCGAATGTCTAAAACGGGCTTGAAAGTACCGCTGTCATATCCAACTACAAACTTGTTAGTATCGGAGGCAACGGTACCCACGTTTACACGCAACTCAGACTGACCCGCAGCTGCGTTGTAACGTCCCATCCAAAGCGGTACATTGTTTTCACTTCCGTATGAACCTGCTCCTTGAACATCGGGCCCACCTGAAAAATATAGTTTGTTTCCATAATTTGCAGCAGCTCCAGCGCCACCCGTGTTGGTTAATGAACCTAAACGGATATCTCCATTAACTACCAATTCTTTATCAGGAGCCGAAGTACCAATGCCCACACGACCCACACCAGAGGTTGTGCCTGCCGTTAAGGTCATGGCTAAATAAGTGGCCTGCGCGTTGGTATTCACATCTCTGGCAATAAAACCTACCTTACCTGAGCCAAAATCGCGCATCGATAAATCACCCGTTAAACTACCAAACCGAGCCAAATCGGCATAAGTTTGACCTGTAGCTTGTTCACCAAAAATATGCAATGGATACGTTGGCTTTTCAATGCCGATACCTACACCCCCACCCATAAATGAAGCCGCTATTCTTCGTCCAATATTGTTATTTGGATCACCCACAGGATCGTTAATTTGAACTTGGCTTAAATCAACCTTTAAACCGGTTGCAGCAGCACCTCGATACAGTACATAACGACGACTTGGGTCTGCGTAATCAGGGTGATCCAGCGACACCACGTTAATGCCCAAGCCCACCAAGTCTTGGTCACGGTCAGCCGAAATATTCATGGTAATGCTGTGACCCCTTAAGGGTTTTGCATTATTTGTTACCGTTGTAGCAATACTTAACTGTCCCGTTAAATTAAGAGTACTAACCGCAACCGTCCCTTTACTTACTGTAATGTTTTTTGCAATAAAACTGCCGTTGACATGTAAATTAGCTGAAGGAAGGGTCGTTCCTATACCAATTTTTCCGGTACTGTCTACATACATGGCGTTGGGTTGAGTAGGGGTAGAGACCCATAAAGGCGAACTGCCTTTTAAGTGCAAATTAGCAGACGGAGTAAGCGTTCCGATACCTACTTTACCGGTATTGTTTAACACCATTACGTTGGTTGTTACCGAACCATTATAGTGTTCAAAGCGAACGTTTCCTGTAGGCCCCCACCAAAATACTGAATCGTAAGTAGAGCCTGATTTTTGTCGTACACCCAAGAACGTACTTTGAATACCATTATTGGCTAAAAATCCTCGGGTGGTAGGCGAAGTATTTAATATCCAATTTGGCAACAAAGTGCTTTCAATGCTGGTTACGTTGGAGGTGCCTGACATCACTATGCCCTCTACGTTTAACGGGAAAGCTGGAGTAGATGTACCCACACCTACGTATCCATTAGAGCCTACTACTAACGCATTGGTTTGACCGTTTTTAAGCCCAACACGAAATGGATTAGTACCCACTACATGTAAATTAGCTGAAGGCGAGTTAAGGCCCACCCCCATGTACCCTGCATCACTTACAATCATGGCAGGGTTTCCATTGGTTTGAATTTTGAATGGGGTTACTCCTGTTTTTGAGATTACATGTAAATTAGCCGAAGGTTGGGTTGTACCAAAGCCCATTCGACCGTCGTTAGTCACTTTTATCAACGAAGCATTTTTACTAGATACCAACTCAAAAATGCCACTGTTATTGGTATCAGCTTTTAAGGTTAATCGAGATAATGGGGCAGAAGTCCCTATACCCACAAACCCATTAGCGGCTACTACTAAAGCTGAAGGGGTTGATGTTGTATCAATTTTCAGAGGCGGTACTCCTACCGATTCATTGATAAGGTGTAGGGCTGCTAACGGAGTAGAGGTACCAATACCCACTGAACCTCCTTTAAACACGGCGGCATATTTATACCCTGTAAGGTTGGTGTCACCTGGTAAGGCTTCGGTCGTTGAATATTTTGCACGTACAGTGCTTACATCAATATTTAACCCTGTTGCTGTTTCGTTTTGCCCTAATCGTCCAAAGTTGTTAGGGTCACTGGGATTATCACCTGCAAATAAAATATTAAGCCCTTGGAAACTTCTTGCAGAGGCTGGATTGGCCGCTGCACGATCGCCAAACGACATTTGCACTTTATGAACCACATAGTCGGTGGCTGTGCTTGGATTTAAGGTAGATCTTACTTCAACAGCGCTCATGGTACTTGCGGCCCCTATTTGGAAAAGATTGGACGCAGGATTCCAAATTAAGTTAGCAGAGGCCGATAAGTTGCCCGTATTGTCGTAATAAGGTACTCGGTTAACCACACCTGTTAAGGCTTTTGAAATTTTTATGATAGACGCTGAATTTGGAGGACTGTAGTTAAGCTGACCTGTTGAGTCAACATACAGGCGAGATCTGACAGGATCTACCGCAGGGGTAGTAGATTGCGGATTTAAGTACAAGCCACCGCCCACCCGTAAATCTCGGTTCATCGACGCTATCGCATTAAATACTACACTGCCTGATCCAGCATTTACCGTTATCCCACTTGGACCTCGTATATCACTTA
>Ga0172373_10002413_pt1 | contig 28637 bp, 36 predicted proteins | sample Lak10m_2_FD_114546 | JGI IMG/M metagenome (GOLD analysis project Ga0172373, IMG submission 114546) | Freshwater microbial communities from Kabuno Bay, South-Kivu, Congo - kab_092012_10m | ecosystem: Environmental > Aquatic > Freshwater > Lake | place: Democratic Republic of the Congo...
GGTGCCTCTATCGCCAGCCGTGGCGGTGCCTCTATCGCCAGCCGTGGCGGTGCCGTAATAGCCAGCCGTGGCGGTGCCGCGATTGCCAGCCGTGGCGGTGCCGCGATTGCCAGCCGTGGCGGTGCCTCCAGGAACCTTGGCCGGATCAGCACCCTTGTCGATGATGAATTCGGCCGCGCCCTTCATGTCACCGCAGTAAACGACCTCGCCCCGGGGGAATTTCACCTTGCCGTCCAGGTCCACCACGGTGGTGGGGTCCACAGCGACCACCAGCCAATTGGCGTCCTCAGCGAACGACATGTGCGAGTTGTCGCCGTCGCCCATCAGCAGCCCATGCAGACCGTAGCCGCAGACCGCCTCGGGGCTCCAGTCGGGGGCTTCCACTTGGCCGCTCGCGGGCCAGATGAAGCCGCCGTGCGCCGACATATCGGCGGCGCAGGTACGCAGCACATAGGTGGGCTGCGGCACCTTCTGCTTCTTGGTCTTCACAGCACGCCTCCTACCCGAACACGTCGCCGGCGGTGCCAGCGCCACCGTTGTCCGCACCGGCCACCGGCTCGAAGTCGGACACGTCGGCGCGGATGCCGGTTCCACCCAGTCGGTCGCCGTCGCGCACCTTCTGGATGCCGAGCAGGCTGAAGGTGACGCCCTTGCCGCCGGTCGGGTGCTCCCAGGCATAGACCTCGCAGCTCGCCACGGCATAGCAGCCGCTGTAAAACTCGCGGGCGTCCATGATCTCGTTGCAGTCCGGGCCCAGCACCAGGGGCTTCAGCGCGTTCGACAGGTTGATGAAGATGCCGCCGGCCTCGGTGCCCGGGCGCTGGCCGCCCTCGTCGTCGACGAGCTCGGCCTGGTTTTTGAACGGCGACTTGAACTTCGGGTGCTTGACGATGGCCTCGGCCTTGTCGGCACCGAACTTCTCCTTCACCGCCTCCAGGGCGGCCGCCTTAGCCGCCGCCAGATCGGCGCCGGGCGCGAACAGCGCCATCACGCTGTAGACCTCTTTGCCGTTGTCCGAGCCCTTGACCACCTTCGGCTTGAAGGCGTTGACGTAGGAGGCACGGAACGGGGCGGCGGACGACCCCAGCTTGACCTTGATACCCATTTCTAGTTTCCCTTCTTTGGTTCTTCCCACTTTTCCCTGGATTAGGGCGGCAGAGAGGCGCCGGTCCTTAGTCGAAGATCCCCGCCGTGGCCGGCTCGGCCGACACAGGATGGAAGTCCTCGCGGATGTTGCGGTTGATGGCCGGGGCCTTATGGCTGTCCGGGACCAGCTTGATCGGACCCTTCGGGCGGGTCACATAGCCGGCCATGTGCTCGGCGAACTCCTTCTTGCCGAGCAGCCGTTCGGCCACGGCCACGCTCTTCAGGGCGGCAGGCTCGAAGATGTCGGCTTCGGTATAGCCAAGCCCCAGCAGGGTGCGCTGCGCCTCGGCGGTATCCGCCCAGGCCCGGTTGCCCTCGCTCTCGATCAGCTTGAAGCCCGGGACGGTGCCGCCGCGGGTGGCCACGGCAAACGCCTCGTCCTCGATCGCCTTGATATACGCCTTCAGCGCCGGGATCTTAGCCAGAGCGGCGGCGATATCTTCGCCGGCGGCCGGGACCGAGCCTGTGGTGGCCGCCTGGACCAGGGCCGGGCAGTACGCCGCCGCCGGGCACCAGCGGCAGTGCTCGCCGCTCACAAGGGTGGCGTCTTCGCAACGTGTTGCCGAAACCGCAACGTCCAGATCAGCCCAGAAATCGAGGAGTTCAGTCACGTCGAAACTCCACCAGCGCACCGGATCGACCGTCAGGCACCGCGGCTGGATGATGCCCAGCTTGACGGTCTTCAGGCCCCGGTTGCCCAGCTTCTTCGCCGCACCAACCGCGTAGATCAGGATCTGCGGGTTGCCAATCAAGTCTACCGGCTTGCCCGCACCGTGCTTGTAATCGGCGACCAGCAGCTCCTGGGTCGACGGCCGGTAGCGGGTGAAGTCGCCGGTGCCCCACAGCTCCTCGCTGACGGACAGCCGGGCCTCGATCTCCACCTCGTCGCCTTCCTGGGTCTCTGCGCGCATGGCGTCGAGATAGACCTGGACGGCCGTGGCCATGTTGTCGGTCACCTCGTACCAGCCCTTGCCGCCGGCCCCGGGGCCATTGGCGATCGTGTTGCCGTCCGCACTGACCCTGTAGCCCAGATAAGAGGCGGCCTGGTCGTCGTTCAGCAGGCACGCTTCTGCCAGGGCGTGGGCAGCGGTGCCCTCCTCGGCGTAAGGGCTGCTTGTGCCGACGATCTTGTCGCCGAGCGCCGCCACCGTCCGGGGCTGGCCTGGGCAGGCCATCCATATGTAAGCCCCAGACGGGCTCAGCTTCGCGTGTTTCCTGGTCAAGACTTCGCCTCCTTGATCTTCGCGTCGACTTCGGACCAACGCCAGTAATACCTGCCGTTGATCACGACCGGCTCCGGCAGGACCCCCTGCTTCTTCCAGCGCAGCACCGTCATCTTGCAGACGTTTCCGAGCCGGCGGCGAAGTTCCGCCGTGCCGATCAGATGATCCTCTTCGGCCACTGGATCACGCCGCCTTGGACCGGCAGGCGCGGATGAAGTCACCGAATTTGTCTTCAGGGATGGCCGTCACGCGCTCGAAGCCCTGCTGGGTGATGAAGGCGCGGGCCGCGTCCATGCCGTGCTTGTCGACGACGAGCTGCAGAGCGTCACGGACGTCCTGGAGCTCGAACTTCTTGGCCTCGGGCTCGGCCTTGGGCTGATCAACGGGCTTCCGGTCTTCGACCGTAACCTCCGTGGCCGGCTGGCCGCGCAGTTCGGCCTCGACGGCGGCCACAGTCTCGTCGGTCACGCCCCGGCGCTTGCGCCAAGTGCCGTCCGCGTTCAAGGCCTTGCTTGATGAGTGGACCCTGTCATCCCACGGCAGACCGGCGCTGTCCGCGGCGATGGCTGCTTCGGCCACGGAGGTGACGTCGGCTTCGGCCACGGAGGTGACGTCGGCTTCGGCCACGGAGGTGACGTCGGCTTCGGCCACGGAGGTGACGTCGGCTTCGGCCACGGAGGTGACGTCGTCGCCGTCCAGCAGGCGCTTGCCCTCGGCGCACTTGGCCAGAAGTACAGCCGCTTCGGTAAAATCGGAACAGGTGATGTTGATCGTGATCATCGGGGACCCCTTTTCGCCTTAGAATGGGTGAGATGGTAGCATCATGTTGCGGTTATCGCAATACACCTTTTGTTATCTTTTGTAAGGTGAACAATACAAGAACAAGAGTCAATCGGGGTCAGCCGAACACCTGGAGCAACGTCTGCGCCTTGCGGCGGTTAACCCTTTGAACCTGCTCGTCTATCGAGCCGGTGAGGTGAGCAAACCGTGCTCGCACAGGGTGCTTCTGCCCACGGCGGTGCACCCGCTTGATAGCCTGGGCATTGACGCCTGGCGTCCACGACGTGTCGAGGAAAACCACGTCGGCAGCCGCGTGCTGCAGGCCGTCGATGCCGGTGCCCGTGGCGTCGACCTGGCCGATGAAGACCCGGTGCCGGTAGTTGGTCAGGAACGAGTGCATCCGTCGCTCGCGCTTGGCCGGATCCGTGCCGCCCCAGACGAGCTCAGGCCCGAAGCCCCAATCGTTCAGATACCACGTCGCCAGCTTCAGGCTGTCGCGGTAGCCGCCGAACAGCACCACCTTGGCCATCTTCCCGGATGCCAGTTCCTCCGCGATGTCCTCGCAGACAGCCCTGGTCTTGGCCATCGCAGTGACCTTGCGTAGCGTAGCGATGTGGCCTCCGCTGTCTCGCAGCGCCGTTAAATCAATTTCCTCGCCCTTATCCAATGCGTCCAAAGCTGCACGGAGCGCCCGGCCGCCTTTCCCTCCCTCGGCGGCCAACAAGTCAGCGATGTCCTTGGCGTCTGTCACCCTCGCCCGGTCGATCGGCATGTCCTCGATGGTGAGAGAGGGCAGTTCAATCACTTCTTCGCCGCGGCGGAGCATGACCGGAGCCATGCGCTGGCGCAGTTCGAGCAGGTTCTTGCCCCCGACGATACGGTACCCCAACTCGCCGTAATCGGACGGCCGGGTCTCGCAATAGCGGTCGACGAACGCCTCATACCCCATGCGGCCGATGACATGGGGGAACAGGGTGTAGAGCCAGGGCCACATCTCGGCCGGGTGGTTCAGGAACGGCGTGCCGGACAGCAGCCAATGCCGGGCGCTGAAGTGGGCGAGCCCGCCCTTCCCCAGCACCGTCTTGGTCCGCTTGGCTCCGGGGCTCTTCAGGAACTGCACCTCGTCGATCGACAGCACGTCGGACGTCGAGCCCATCAGGTCGACATGGTCCAGCAGCACCTCGGCCAAGTCGTAAGAGCAGATGTTGACGCCGTCGACCAGCGGTCTATCCTTGCCGCTCTCGATCAGGCGGATCGGCCGGGCCCGGGCGGACCATCTGCCCATGTCCTTGGCCCAGTCCAGCCGCTTGCCACCCTGACACAGGATGTTAATCGAGCGCGCGTCCGCCAGGTCGAAGCCGGCGACGGCCTGGGCCGACTTGCCGACGCCCATCACGTCCGCCAGGAGGGCCTGGGGCGTGCGGGCCAGCCAGCGGGCGCCCTCGATCTGGTAATCGTCGAGCTGCATCATTTGGCGCCAGCTACCTCGGCGCCGCAGGCCGCGTACCCGACCATGTCGATCCAGTTGTCCGCGTGCTTGGGCTTGGTGCGGGCCCGGGCGATCTTCAGCATGACCAGCATGTTGGTCACGTCGACGACCGACACGGGCACCCCCAGGTAGGCCGACCACATGCCGGCCAGCCGGGTGTAGTTCTCCTCGTAGCTGCCGTGGGTCTCGGCGCGGGAGGTGGTGATGATGGCGCACGCCTCGGCCAGCACTTGGTCTCGCTGCATGGGTTCCCTCTCAGGCGAAAATGTCAAAGGGCTCGGCGGCCGGCCGGGCGACGGGAACGAAGCCGCGCTCGCTGCCCAGCATCGCCCCGGCTTCCGGGGCCGATCGCACGGTGTTGTCCAGGGGCAGCACGGTGATGTGGACGCCCGGCACTCCGCCGTAGCGCTTCTCCAGGGCCATGCGGACGAGCTGGCTGTCGTCCTTCCACAGGATACCGTTCAGCGCGTCGGCGTAAAGCTTGGCCAGGTTGTCCAGATCGGGCTTGCCGGTCGGCTTTATCTCGCCGGCCAGGGCGGCAGCGCGCTTCTTGTTCGACCAGCTTTCGGGGACGGCGGCCGTTGCAGTCAATTGCAGCTCCAGCGGGCCCACCAGTACGGGTTGGCCCACCTGGCGCAGCGCCTCGCTCTTCACGAAGGCTCCGGCGTTGGCGGTCTTCTGGGGGGTGAAGGCCCGGCCGCTGGCTTTGCTGAAGCGGGGCCTGGCCTTGCCGACCGGGGCGCCGGCGACGAAAAAACAAATCATTCTTCTCCCCCATCGACGACGCGGACCAGGGTCAGGCGGTATCCACACCGCTGGGCCAGCTTCTGGATAGTGGGGATGCTGGTAGGCGGCCGTCTTTTACAGCGCCATTTGTTGATTGTGCTGTCCCCTATGCCGCACATCGTCCCCAGGATCGTGTCGGGCATTCCCTGGCTGTTTATCATTCGGAAGAGGTCGTGCTCGAAAGTGCCTCTGGGGTACGGCTGATAAATGCCTTTCCCATACTGCTTCTTCCGGAGGATTGCCTTCTGGCTCATGGCTTCGCCCCGTAAAAAGCGCAGAAAGGTTTCCCGCTTGGCGTCAGTACGCAGGCCAGATACCCGGCGTCGAGATACCCTAAATGAGGAGGCGCTTCAGCTTCGGCGGCGAATATCGCGCAGGCCAGAGCGACAGCCACGATGCGGGTGACCCACCCCACGGTCAAGGCGCCCAGTCGGAAGCGGTCAGGTCGATGCCCATCAGGTCAGCGGCGGACTTAATGTCCGGAACCGCTTTGGTGGGGACCAGGCCGTCCAGGCCTCCCTGCGAACGGGGGTGGTTCCATTTGTAGAGCGCTGACGGGTTTCTCCCTATCAGGCGGGCCAGACGGCGCGCCCCGCCGAATTTATCAAAAATTCGCTGGGCGATCGGGAACTTCGCGATGTATCGCAGAGGGGGCATTTTCTCACCGGTCGTTGTTACTACGGCAGTATGATGCTATAATCTCAACATGCTAGTCAAGCGTCTCCCCTGTAAGGCTGTTGCAACGTGTTTAGATTTTTGCAATATCAAGGTCGGAGGTAGACATGACAGAGATCAACACCGGCTATTTCCAAGGCCGCATTGAAGACCGCGGCCTATCCCAGCGCAAGCTCGCCAGGCTGATGGGCCTTGACCCTTCGTCCGTCAGTCTGATGTTGAACGGCAAACGGAAGATGAGCATGCCCGAAGCGGCCTCGCTCTCGACCCTGCTGGGCATCCCGCTCGAAGACGTGATCTTCAACGCCGGCCTGCCCCGGCCGCGCGATGAAGGCCGCACCACGCCGGTTACTATGGTGGCTGACGGCGCAGGCTGGGTGAAACACCGCGGCGGCGCGCACCCGCGGGTCCCTTCGCCGCCTGGACTGCCGACGATGGCGGCAGCCCTACGGTGTGAGGATCCGGCCAGCCCGTTCGACGGGTGGGTTTTCTTTGTCGATCCGCGGTCCGACGTGCCCGCGGACGCGATCGGCCGCCTGTGCTTGGTCAGGACGGCCGAGGGCGATGAATGGGTGCGGTTCGTGCGGCGGGGCTATTCGGCTGGCCTGTTCACGCTGGCCAGCTTAAACGGCGAAACCACCGCAGACGTTCGTCTGTCGACGGCTTCACCCGTGCTGTGGGTGGCGACCTAGACCCGGCGATGTTGGCAGCGCTCCGGGGCCAGGGCACCGGCCAGCCCGGGGTGGTCCTCGATCCAGCGACAGGCGAGCTCGACCGCGAACGGAACGGCTTTCGGCCCCGTGCGGTAGGTCGTCACGGTGCGGCGGGACACGTCCAGGACGCACGCCGCCTGGCCCAGGGTCAGGCCAAGCCTGGCCTGCCACGCCACGAAATCGGCAGGGCTCATCGCCCGGCCCCCTTGGTCAGGATGGCCACGTATTCGCCGCTAGGCCGGCGTTCGATCGAGGCCGGGCGGAAGCCCTGCCCCTCGTAGTGGTCCATGACTTGGTCGAGATCTTCCCTGCTGTCCGTTTGTATGCGCATGCGGTCCTGAAGGTTCAGAATTCGGCGGGGGTGGGCGTTCATGGCTTAGCCCTTCCTGGTGTTGAACTGGCAGACGCGGTTTCCGTTGGCGTCCCATTCGAACCCGTCAAAGGTTCCTTGATCGACCCGGTCGGCGATGGCGCGAAGAATGCGAGCAATCTCGGTTGCGGGCTCGTCTTCGAAAGCGGCGTTTTCGGTGTTGATGACCAGCGTAAACAGGGGTTGGCCCTCCCCGCCGCGCAGCTCACGCAGCATGGCGCGAGCCTCTTTCAGCGCTTCAGGGACGAGGTCGTTCGCCACCTGGCGCAAATGGCTGTTGTCCGCCCCGGGGTAGCTGCACTCGACGCCCCAAAGCGCGTTGCTGTACTGGTCCGTGAGCTGCACCCCGGCCTTTTCGACGGTCAGGCACACCCCCACATAGCACCATTCGTCATCGAGCCAGGCGCGCATGGCGTCCTCGGCTTTGGCCTGCTCCGCGGCGAAGTACTCGGGCAGGACGTAGCCAGCGGCTTTCGGGTCGCGGGAGGGCCAAAAGCCGGCGTCGCGTTCGTCGGGCTTGTCGCCCGCGTCGTCGTATTCCAGGCGCGCGGTAACGGTGAAGCCGTCAGCCTCGCAAGTGATCGTGTCGCCCGGGGACGCATGCCTGCCGAAATCGGTAGTGAACATGGCAAATTCTCCTCACGTTGAGGTTTCCCCGCTCAGCCGAGATAGGGCATTTCCACGCCAATCTTGACGATATGGCCGGATTTCAGCTTGGCGCAGACGGAGGTAGCGGTCTTCGTCCAGGGGAAAACCCGCTCGATGTCACCCGTGACTTGGGAGGCGGGCAAGCTGGAATATCCTGCGCACCAACGTTCGTCGATCGCGCGAAGCTCGTCGTCGTCCATTTCCCGACCGTCGGTCCGGCCTGCTTCAGCGTGGAACTGCGCAACGTAGTCGACAGGGACGGCGTATTCCCCTTTCGACCTGCAGAAGATGGGCGCGGAATAGCCGCCGCGGACGTCACACCCGGTATGGACGAAAACAACCACAAGCGGATCGCCGGCATAGATCCAGTCCCCGTTGTCATCTTCCGGGGTGTAAACCTCCCACGCATATACCTGTGTCAGGTCGTTTTCGCCGTTGTAGACGTTATCCCGGGCGCGGCTGACCAGGCCCATCACGTCCGTAGCGTAGCGTAGCGGTCTGCCAACTCGAACCAGCTCTCGGTATCGCCCTGCTTACGGGTCCAGCGCTGGAAATTGCGCATCACGCGCTTGTCGATGCCGAAAGCACTGGCGAGGAAATGCGCGGTCTCAATGGCCCCAGAAACCTCATTCCGCCAGATGTCGATAACCGCATCGGGCGCATCCAAAGCGATGCCCGGCTTTTGCCAGTGGCGCCCGTAAGCGCTCCCGCTGTCCAGGAAGTGGGAGCCGCTATTGTAGCGGCAATACTTGGCGAAGGTGGCCATATCAGGATTGCGGGTCATGGTGGTTTTTCCTCACATTGAGATTAGCTCAACGCACATCCCAAGCGAAAACCGCTAAGGGGTGCGATCGGTTGAGCGATCTAACTGTGTTGATATTATCTCAACATGATGCGGAATGCAACGCAAATTTTGCCACCTAAGCCGCCCATGCTGGAAAGGCGGGGCCTCCGCCCCGCCTCCGGGCGTCAAGCCGCGTGGTTGGCGAGCAACCGGCGGCCCTCGGCAATCTTCGCCAAGAACACGGCGGCCTCTGTGTCGTCGGCACACCAGACGCGAAGCTCAATGCCGCTGGTGATCTTGCTTTCGGGTTCGGGAGTGGGGAGGGGCTCAACCACCGGCGCGTTTGGCGTGGGATCCGTACCGGCGGCCTGCCGGATGATGCTTGAGACCATATGGACTGTCAGGCCGTATTCAGACGCCAGGTCGACCTTGCGCCAGGCGCCGGACTTCCATTTGCCGAAGATTTCGGCGCGAGCTTCGGCAGGCAGGGGCTGGGTGTGAACGGAACGGAAATTGGTCATGGGTGTTCTCCTAGAGCTTGAGGAGAACGCCTCCGCGCTTCTCAGGGCGCGAGACGTCCAGGGGCTGAGAACACGGCTCTAGGGACGTGCCACCATGCCTTTAGGCTTGCGCCATTGGACATTCGCATGGTGACCCTGGACATAGCGGAATGGAAATTCCGCCGGATATCGGTGGCGTTGCCGCCTAGAGCATCAACGGGTTCTCAAGCCCGTGGGCTGACACTGGCACAGGACGGCAAGCGAGGCAAGCCAAAAACACCAATGTTTATATAATAGCAGCATGTTTAGATTACGTCAATCGGCCAGCAGCCACCTGGCCAAGAAGTAAACCGCGGCCGGAAGGATCGAGTTTGATAGGTACACCCCTCCGAGCGAGGGGAAGGGCAGACCATGCCTCTCCATAAAACGAAGGTGGCCTTGCCTGAAAAACACCCAGCCAACCGTTTGCACGCCACCTAAGAAAAGGACCCACCAAGCCGGGTAGGCGTGTGCGCCAAGGTAGGCCGCCGCTATAACGCCGCCATTCAGGATAGCGGCCCCGAGAAATTCGACTTTCACTAATTCCGTTACGGCCACGGGCCACTCCCTCGTGTAGATTATGGAAACACAAGCCGGGAAGGTATATCAGTTAAAGTGCGAAGGGCCAGCGGAAAGTGCCGATGCTTTCCCGGCTTACGGAATAGGGCGAAAGCGCAGAAGTCCGGGACTTACGCCGGTTTTCGGCATTTAGGGGCGGGAAGCCGCAGAAATCCTAGCTTCCCGGCTTCCCTCTCCTACGGAGAGATAGGCGGGGCCGGAAAGCCCCTGCCACTTCCGCCGGAGATCGCCGGCCGTCCTGAAATACGGGACGATGGCTTAACGCTGGTGCGGTGTAACGGGGCTTGTGCTTGTCTCGACAAGGGGAATATATCTCGATGCGGAAATCTCAACGTCAGCGAGATGTAGTTATGGGTAGGCCATCCGAATATAGCGAAGCTGTAGGGGCTGAAATCGTCGCCAGGTACGCCAGCGGGTCGACGATTACGGAAATTGCGAAGATGGACGATATGCCGGGCTTGTCGACCATCTACAGGTGGAAAGATTGCTTCGCCGATTTCCGGGAAGCGCTGATCCGCGCGCGGGAAAACCACATCGAGGCGACGGTAGACGCGATGCAGGATATCGCCGACACGGAGCGCGACCCGCAGCGGGCGCGCAACCGCATCGCCGTGCGCCAGTTCCGCGCCTCGAAGCTCCGGCCCGAAACCTATGGCGATCGCCTGGACTTGAACGTCAACGGGACCATCAGCGTTGCGGCCGCATTGGCCGAAGCGCGGAGCCGGGCGCGACCCATCAGCGACCTATCCGAGCCTGTAGAATGCCAAGTGATTGATTTGCCTTGCGTATCTCTGCCCAGACCCGCTGATGCGCAATCATCGGTCCCGCCTTTCAGGGTGCCTGACCCGGCAGACCCAGCCCCCGCCCCCTCCCCCGCCGGCCCATCGATCTTCGACTGACAACTCGATGATCAGCGGAGGGGGAGGGGGTGGCCGGGGGTGGCCCCGGCTTTTCGCGCAACCAGCCGCCGCCGCCGGTGGTCGCGGAAATCCTCTTGATAATTTCTAATTTTTTTGTTGAGATTTTCTCAATAGACCCACCCGTGCCGGGGGATCGCTCTGACCAGCAGGAAGATGACAACCGCTGCCCAGAACCAGGACCACCGCTTCGCTACGCCGGCGTCGTCGGTGAACCTTCGTAACAGGGAAGGCCCGAAAATGAAGGCAACGGCCGCGACTGCGAAAAGCGGAGCGTCCCATGACATCTGGGCCAGCATGTTGTCCACCCTATGCAGGACGCGGTCGGCCACGTTCTCTGGTGGCCCGGACGATCCAGGCATCCCGGGCGGCACCATGTCGTTGGGCAGGTCGAGAAACGGCATGGCGGAACAGTATCACTCCGGCGCGAGGTAGGACATGGGAAAGCCGATATATTCGCCTGCCGACGAACAGCGGCTGATGACCGAGCTGTGGGACCCGGCTATCGCCGAAGACCCCCTGGCGTTCGTCATGTTCGCGTATCCGTGGGGAAAAGCCGGTACCCCCTTGGAGCACCACAAGGGCCCGCGGTCTTGGCAGCGCGACGAGCTGGAAGAGCTGCGCGACCACGTCCGGGACAACAAGGACCGGCTGGTCCTCGGCCTGGATCCGCTCATGTTCCGGGGCTCGACCTCCTCCGGCCGCGGTATCGGCAAATCGTCCACCGTGGCGTGGAAGACCCACTGGATGATGTCCTGCGCCATCGGGTCCACGACCATCGTCACCGCCAACACCGAACAGCAGCTCAAGAGCCGCACCTGGGCCGAGCTGGGCAAGTGGGTCACCTTGGCGATCAACGGTCATTGGTTCGACGTGAACGCCCTGTCGCTGAAGCCGGCGCCCTGGTTCGAGGAGGCCGTGAAGCGTGACCTGAAGATCGACACCGGGTACTACTATGCCCAGGCCCAGCTCTGGTCTGAGGACAACCCGGACGCCTTCGCCGGCGTGCACAACCACCACGGCGTCCAGTTGATCTTCGACGAGGCGTCGGGCATCCCCAAGCCGATCTGGAGCGTGTCCGAGGGCTTCTTCACCGAGCCCGTTCTGCACCGCTACTGGCACGCCTACTCCAACCCCCGCAAGAACACCGGCGCGTTCTTCGAGACGCATCACAAGGACCGGGCGGCCTGGCGCTGCAAGCAGATCGACAGCCGCACCGTCGAGGGCACCGACAAGGGTATCTTGCAGTCGATCGTCGACCGTCACGGAGAGGACAGCGACGAAGCCCGTGTCGAGGTAAAAGGCCAGTTTCCCCGCCAGGGCGACAAGCAGCTCAACAACCGCGAGATCGTCGAGGAAGCCGCCCACCGACAGGTCGACCACGATCCTGGCGCGCCGTTGCTGATGGGGGTGGACGTGGCCCGGTTCGGCGACGACACCAGCGAGGTGGTCTTTCGGCAGGGGAGGGACGCCCGCTCGCTGCCCGGAAAGTCGTTCAAGGGATTGGACACGACCCAACTGGCGGGTCGCGTGGCCGAGCTGGCGGACAAGTACAACCCTGACGCCATCATGGTCGACGGCGGGGGCGTTGGCGGGGGCGTGGTGGACCAGCTCAAGGCCCGGCGCTACCGGGTGGTCGAGGTGCAGTTCGGGGCCCGGGCGGATGATCCCCTGGCCTACGCCAACAAGCGGACCGAGATGTGGTGCGAATGCAGGGACTGGCTTGTCCGGGGGGCGATCCCCAACGACCAGGAACTCAAGGATGACCTGCTCGGGCCCGAATACAAGTTCGTCGGCGACAGCTCGACGCTGCAGCTCGAACCCAAGGAGGCGATGAAGAAGCGCGGGCTGGCCTCGCCGAACAAGGGGGACGCGCTGGCGCTGACCTTCGCCTCGAAGGTGGCCCGGCGCGATATGCGGACGCGGTCCGGGGCCGGCGGCCCGGGCGTTGTCGCCAAAGATGTGGACTGGAGCCCTCTCGGGTGATAGATTGCGAAAATCTCAACATGACGCGAGATAGCTAACATGGGTGGTTTCTTCGGCGGAAGCGCCCCGCCTGCACCTCCTCCCCCGCCTCCGGCCCCGACCGAAAGCAATGCCGAGGTCCAGGCCGCCGCTTCCGAGGAACGCAAGCGCCGCGCGGCGCAGCAGGGCCGGGCGAGCACGATCCTGACCGGCGGCGAGGGCGACACTTCGACCGCCCAGACCGCGACAAAAACGCTCCTGGGGCAATAGACTGTGCCGAGCGACACCGACATCGCCGCCGAGATCATCCGCCGCCAGAGCGCGATGGAAGGCGAGCGCGGCACCTGGGAAGCGCACTGGCAGGAAATTGCCGAACGCGTCCTGGCCCGGCAGTCGGGGTCGTTCACCGGCAGCCCCACCTCTGGCGAGAAGCGCACCGAGAAGCAGTACGATCCTACCGCCGCCCTGGCGCTCGATCGCTTTTCGGCCGCGATGGAAAGCATGCTGACGCCTCGGAACGGCAAATGGCATCGCCTCCGGGCCACGGACCCGAACCTGAACAAGGCCGCTCGCGTCCGTCGCTTCTTCGACGAGGTGACGGACATCTTGTTCCGGCACCGATACAGTCCGCGCGCCAATTTCGCCAGCCAGAAGCACGAGGAATATATCTCGCTGGGGGCCTTCGGTACCGGCGCCCTGTTCACCGACCGGCGTCTTCCCGGCCCGAATGACCACCGCGGCGGTTTGCGCTACCGCGCTATCCACTTGGCGGAAATCTTCTTCGTCGAGAATTTTCAGGGCGTTCCGGACACCGCGCATCGGAAGTTCCGGCTGACGGCTCGACAGGCCACGCAGCAGTTCCGGCTCGACCGCTTGCCGGAAAAGATCCTCGCCAAGGCGAAGGAGAAGCCGGAAGACCAGTTCGAGTTCATCCACTGTGTCCTGCCGCGGGCCGATCTGGACCCAAGCAAAGCCGACCACCGCGGTATGCCTTTCGCGTCGTATTACGTCTGCCGCGACGAGCAGGCGGTAGTCGGGGAAGGCGGCTTTCAGACATTCCCCTATTCGATCAGCCGCTACGTGACTGCCCCGGGCGAGACATATGGCCGCAGCCCGGCCATGACGGTTCTGCCTTCGATCAAGGTGCTGAACGAGCAGAAGAAGACCGCGCTCAAGATGGGGCACCGACTGACGGACCCCATCATCCTCGGCCACGATGACGGCGTCCTGGACACCTTCAGCCTGAAGCCCGGGGCGATGGTCCCCGGCGGCGTCAATGCGCAAGGGCAGAAGCTGGTCCACACGTTGGACATGCCCAATGGCCAGCTCAACAACCTGGACAAGCTCATGGAGATGGAACGGGCGGTCATCAACGACGCCTTCCTGGTGACGCTGTTTCAAATCCTGGTCGATACGCCGCAGATGACCGCGACCGAAGTTCTGGAAAGGGCGCGGGAGAAGGGCGCGCTGCTCTCCCCCACGATGGGCCGTCAGCAGTCCGAAGCGTTGGGCCCGATGATCGAGCGCGAGTTGGACATCCTGTCCGAGATGCGGGCTTTGCCGGCCATGCCGCCCGAGTTGCTGGAAGCGGCCGGCGAGTTCAGCGTCGAGTACGACAGCCCCCTCTCCCGCTCCATGCGGGCCGAGGAGGCGTCCGGCTTCATGCGGACGCTGGAGTTCGCCACGGCCTACGCCAACGTCAGCCAGGACCCCAGCGTCTTCGATCATTTCGACTTCGATACCGCGCTGCCCGAGATCGCCGACATCCAGGCGGTGCCGGCGCGTTGGATGTCCGACCCCGACAAGGTGACGGCCAAACGTGACGGCCGCGCCCAGCAGCAGCAGGTCCAGACCCTGGTCGACGCGGCGCCGGCCGCCGCAGCGATGATGAAGACCATGCAGGCCAGCCGCTGATGTCGTCCGCCGAGGAAATCGTCCAGAAGCAGCGCCAGTTTCTGAAGGGGCGCGCCCAAGCGTACCGGGTGACGTTCAACCCCGAAGGCGTGCAGACCCGGCTCGTCCTGATGGACCTGGCGAAATTCTGCCGCGCCGGCGACAGCACCTTCCACACCGATGCCAGGGTTTCCGCCCTGATGGAAGGCCGACGCGAGGTGTGGCTGCGCATCCAGCAGCACTTGCAGTTGACGGACGACGAGCTCTGGGGCCTCCTGACCGGGTAAAGAAAAGCCCCGGTTCTCAGGAACCGGGGCCAGGAAGTGCACGGGGGGAACGTCCAAGAAGACATTGAGATAATCACACCACGGAGAGGATGTGTCAATGACCGAAGCAGCCACCCAGACCGCAGCGACCAGTGCGGCGACCAGTGCGGCGACCACTGATACGACTGCGGCCCCGACTGCTGCGGCCCCGACTGCTGCGGCTACGACGGCCGGCACCTGGTACGACAGCTTCGCCGACGCCGACCTGAAGGGGTGGTTGGCCCACAAGGGTCTCCAGAACCCCCAGGACATGGCCGTGTCCTATCGCAACCTGGAAAAGCTGATCGGTAACAAGCAGGCGGTCGAGCTGCCCAACTGGGATGACGCCGCGGCGACCCGCCAGTTCATGGAAAGGCTCGGACTGCCCAAGACGGCCGACGAATACGATCTCCCGGCAGGGGACACCGTCGACGAGACTTTCACCAAGTGGGCGCGGGCAACGCTGCACGAGGTCGGCATTCCCTCCCGCCAGGCCAAGACCCTGGTCGAGAAGTTCGTGGGGATGGAACAGCAGCGTGTTGCCGAGCGCGCCGAGCAGAGCAACGCCCGTATCCAGACCGACGTTGACGCCTTGAAGAAGGAATGGGGGGCGGCTTTCGCGGCCAACACTGCGATCGTCGACTTGGCCGCCGAAAAGTTCGGGCTTTCGCCGCAGGATCTGGAAGGCCTTCGCAATGCGCTGGGGCCCAAGCGGGCGATGACCGTGCTGCACAACATCGGGTCCCGTCTCGGCGAGGACAGGCTGGTGGTTGGGGACGCCGGCACCAGCTTCGGCGCCCTGACCCCCACCCAGGCGCAGGGCAAGATCACCCAGCTTCGCGGCGACGCGGACTTCATCCGCCGATACACCAGCGGGGACATGAAGGCTCGGGAGGAAATGGAACGCCTGCACCGCTTTGCCTATCCGGAAGGATAATGTTGCGATTTCACAAACAGGATGATAAAAGCAATGAACCAGAGCGATTTCCGCCTCGAACTCGTAAAGCTGGCCCACCGCCACGACAGGGACGCGTCCGAAGTCGTGGCCAGGGCCAAAGAGCTGGAGGCATACGTCCTGGAGGAGGCCGGGGAAACTCGGCGCCCGCGTGAAGCCGACAACCCCCTCGCGAGGGGCCGGCGAGCGGGTCGGGGGCAGGATACGACAACTTCCGGCCAGGATTTCCTGGACTAACGGGAAGCCGGGCCGCCTCTGCAGTCGCGCCCAGCCCTGGGTAACGGGTATGTTGCGGCCCCGTGCACGCGGATAAGCCCTTCGAAAAAAGCCTCGTGTCTCAACGCTTTCAGAAGGGCTCACGCCATGTCCGTGAACATTCCGACCCACTATGTGCAGCAGTACAGCACCAATATCGCCTTGCTGCTCCAGCAGCGCGGTTCCAAGCTGCGCGGCACCGTTCTCTCCGGCTCGCACGTCGGCAAGCAGGCTTCGCCGGTCGACCAGATCGGCAAGGTCGAGATGCAGGCGGTCGCCACCCGCTTCGCCCCGATGGGCCGCGTGGATGCGCCGACCGATCGGCGCTGGGTGTTCCCCAGCGACTTCGACCTGCCCCAGCTGATCGACAATTTCGACAAGCTGCGCACCATCACCGACCCGTCGTCGTCCTACGTCCAGAACGCCGTGATGGCGGCCGGCCGTCAGTTCGACAAGCTGCTCTGCTCGTCCTTCATCGGGACGGCCAAGACCGGCGAGACCGGCGCAACTTCGACCAGCTTCACCGCTGCCAACGAGGTCGACGTGGCCACCGGCGGCGCCAACTCGAAGCTGAACGTCGCCAAGATCAAGGCCGTCCGCGAGCTGATGATGGCCAAGCATATCGACTTCGACATGGAGGAGGTCTTCATCGGCATCACCGCCGCCGACCACGCCTCCCTGCTGAACGACGTGCAGGTCATCTCGTCCGAGTTCAAGAACGGTGAGCAGCCGGTCCTGCAGAGCGGCAAGATCACCGAGTTCCTGGGCTTCAAGCTGGTCCACTGCGAGCTGATCGAAACCATTCTGGCCGGCACCAACGAGGTGACCCTGCCGGTGTGGTGCAAGAGCGGCATGTACCTGGGCCTGTGGGACGACGTCAAGAACTCGGTGTCCGTCCGCCACGACCTGCAGGGCGAGCCCTGGCAGCTCTACACCACCATGACCGCCGGCGCCACCCGTCTCGAAGAAGACAAGGTGTTCGCCATCGAGAGCTACCGGGCCTAAGGAGGACTGATCAATGGCCACCGAAAACGTCAAGTCGGGTCCGATCACCAATCGTGACGCCACCCCCGCCGTTCTGACCAACGGCGGTATCTCCGGCGGCGTCCTGCGCCAAGCCGTTGGCACGGCGGAAGCCGCTGCCGCCGGTGACGCGGGCTCCACCTACCGGATGTGCTCCGTTCCGTCGAACGCCTGCGGCCTCTCCGTGATCCTGGCGTGCGACGACCTGGGCACCACCGCCACCCTGGACGTCGGCATCTACCAGACCACTGCCAACGGCGCCGCCGTGGTCGACGCGGACTTCTTCGCCTCGGCCGTGAACGTCAACAGCGCGGCGGTTGCTCCGACCCACGTCGAGCATGAAAGCGGCGTCTACGACATCGACGACATCGAGAAGCCGCTGTGGCAGGCGCTGGGGCTGTCTGCCGACAGCAACCGCTCCTACGACGTGGTGGTGACGTCGGCCGGCGACATCGACGCCGCTGGCACCATCAGCCTGAAGGTCCAGTACACCGTCTGACCGGGAGGGGCCGGGTTCTCCCGGCCCCCTCTCTTTCCAGGAGGGCCACATGGCCGACAAGTTCTATTCCGTCGCCTCCGGCGAGCAGCTTTCCCATCAGGTTACCGAGGGGACGTCGACATCGGGCGAGGCGATCGAACTCCGCGTCGCCGACACCGCCTACACCGACCGCTTGGCGGTGATCCTCGGGGTCGAGGCGATCCTTGATTATCTGAAGACGGTCGAGACCACCCCGATCGCCTGATAGGGGGTTGCCGTGACCAGCAAGGTCGAAATCGCGAACCTGGCCCTCGGCAAGATCGGCGCGGGCACCATCACTTCGTTTTCGGACAATTCCGACGAGGCGCGTGTCGTCAGCCGTTTCTACGCCCCGACGATGCGCGCCGAGTTGAGATCCCATCCCTGGAGCTGCGCCAGAAAACGCGTCAGGCTGGCCGCCCTGTCGGATGCGCCCGTTTTCGGCTTCAGCCACCAATACCAGCTCCCTTCCGACTGCGTGCGCATCCTGCCCGACGCCACCGTCACCGACTGGCAGGTCGAGGGGCGCCGCATATTAACCGACGACGGAGGCCCCCTCGACCTCGTCTACATCGCCGAGATAAGCGACCCCAACGACATGGACGTCCTGCTGGTCGAGGCGTTTGCCTGCCGATTGGCGATGGCTTTGGCTGAACGGCTCACGCAGTCGAATACCAAGCGCGAGCTGGCCCGGCAGGAGTACAAAGAGACCGTCGCCGAGGCTCGGCGCATCAACGCTTTCGAGCGCGTCGCGATTGATCCCCCCGAGGCCCCCTGGCTCTCGGCGATGAGGTGAGGCCATGAGCCGGGTTTCCCCCATCTTCGAAAGCCTGAACGCCGGAGAACTCGGACCTTTGCTTGAAGGGCGGACCGATTTTGCCAAGTACAAGAAGGGGCTGAAACTCTGCGAGAACTGGATACCGTTGGTCCAGGGCCCGCTGACGCGCCGCCCGGGCACTCGGTTCGTCTCGGAAGTGAAAACGAGCGCGAAGAAGGTCCGGCTGGTGGCGTTCGAGTTTTCGACCACCCAGGCGTATATCATCGAGTTCGGCGACCAGTATTGCCGGTTCTATAAGGACCGCGGCCAGATATTGGCCGGCGGCACGGCCTACGAGGTGTCCACTCCCTATGCCGAAGCTGATCTGGCGGACCTGTACTTCGCCCAAAGCGCCGACGTCCTCTACATCGCCCACACTGATTACGCCCCCCGCAAGCTGTCGCGCGTCGGGCACACGTCCTGGACGCTCTCGACAATCGCGTTCAAGGACGGACCGTATCTGGCGACCAACACCAGCGGAACGACCATTACCCCCAGCGCCACCTCCGGCACCGGCATCACGCTCACCGCCAGCACCGCTATTTTCTCGTCCCAGGATGTCGGCCGGCAGGTGCGTATCAAGAGCGGCAGCCCCGTCAAGTGGGGCTACGCCAAAATCACTGCTTTCATCAGCACGACACAGGTCAGCGCCGATGTGAAGTCGGAATTCGGAAACACCACGGCCAGCCCGGACTGGCGCCTCGGCGTTTGGAGCGACGGGACAGGCTATCCTGCCGCCGTCACTTTCTACGGCGATCGTCTGTTCTGGGGCGGGCCCACCATGCACCCCCAGCGCATCGACGGCTCGGTGGTCGGCGACTACGAGAGCTTCGCCCCTTCCAGTACCGATAACGTGGTGGCCGACGACAACGCGGTCGCATACACCCTGAACGCCAACAATGTGAACGTCGTCAAATGGATGTCGGATGACGAGAAAGGCCTGATCGTCGGCACGATCGGGGGCGAGTGGATCGTCCGCCCGTCGAACGCCGGAGAAGCTTTGACGCCGACCAACGTCAACGCGAAACGGTCAACCAGATACGGCACCAAGGCCGGGGTCGCGCCTGTGGCGGCGGGGAAGGCCACTTTGTTCGTCCAGAGGGCCGGCCGCAAGCTGCGTGAGCTCGCCTATGTGTTCGAAGACGACGGCTTCCGCGCTCCCGACATGACTGTCAGCGCGTCGCACATCACCAAGAACGGTATATCCGACATGGCCTACCAGCAGCAGCCCCAGAGCATCGTCTGGTCGGTACGCGGCGACGGGGTGCTGCTCGGCTTCACCTATGAGCGAGAGCAGGAAGTCCTTGCCTGGCACAAGCACCCTATCGGAGGCGCCTTCGGCTCCGGCGGTGCGGTGGCCGAGAGCGTGGCGGTCATCCCCAATCCGGCCGGAGATGCGGACGAATTGTGGCTGGTGGTTAGACGCACCGTAAATGGCACAGCCAGACGATATGTCGAATACCTGACCGGGATCTGGACCGACGCGGAAGGCGGACCTACGGGGAAGCAGGCGGATGCGTTTTTCGTAGATTGCGGGCTCACTTACGCTGGAGCACCGGCCACGGTCATCAGCGGGCTCGACCACCTGGAGGGGGCGACGGTCTCCATCCTGGCCGATGGCGCCACCCACCCGGTAAAAACGGTCTCCGGCGGGGAAATCGCGCTGGACCGGGAGGCCAGCGTCGTGCATGTCGGGTATGGGTATCAAAGCAATGGCTGGACCGAGCGCATCGACGGCGGTTCGCAGAGCGGAACGGCCCAGGGGAAGACCAAGCGCATCGGCCGCATCGTCGTCCGTCTGTTTCAGTCCCTCGGGCTGAAGATGGGGCCCAACGCGGTCAGTCTGGACCCGCTGATATTTCGCACGGCATCCGACCCTATGGGGGCTCCTCCTCCTCTGTTCGACGGGGACAAGGAGATCAGCAACCCGAGCACCTACGAGAAGGAGGGGCGGATATACTTCCGGGTCGAGGACCCGCTGCCGTGCACAATCCTGGCGTTGATGCCGGATGTAGGAGTGTACGACCGATGATCCAGGTGAAGCCATTCCGTGCCGAGCACTTCGGAAGCCTGCATCTCCAGGGAGCGCAGGCGTACATGGGCGACTGGCTGACGCCGGAGTGCGGCGCGGCACTGGAGCGGTCCCAGGCATTCTCGGCCCTGGTCGGAGATACGGTGGTCGGATGCGCCGGGGTTGTCCCGGCGTGGGCCGGCAGGGCGATGGCTTGGTCTATGCTGGCCTGGAACGTCGGGCCGCACTTCGTCCAGGTCCACCGGGCTGTGGCGAGGTTCCTGGATCGGTGCGAATTCCGTCGCGTCGAGATATCGGTCGATTGCGAATTTTCCGAGGGCCACCGCTGGGCCCGGCTCCTCGGATTTCAGATGGAGGCCGAGCGGATGCGCGGCTACCGGCCGGATGGCGGCGACTGTGCTTTATACGCGAGGGTGCGATGACGGGCGCGGAAGTGGCGGTTATCGCCGGATCGGCGGTCAAGGTCGGCGACGTACTGCTGGTCGCCGGCACGGCGCTGACGGCTTTGGGCGCGGTATCGTCTGCCCAGGCGCAGTCGAACGCGGCCAGGTACAACGCCCAGCTCGCCGAGCGGAACGCGCAGATATCCCGCCAGCAGGCTGCCGCCCAGGAAGAACGTCAGCGGCGGCAGGCGTACCTGCAGCAGGGGGCGGCAAGGGCCGCCTACGGCACTGCCGGCGTTGATCTGGAAGGCAGCCCGCTCGATGTTCTGGAGCAGAACGCCCTGCAGTCCGAACTCGACGCCCAGACAATCCGCTGGAAGGGCGAGGTCGGGGCGTTCGGGTACGAGGGGGAGGCGTCCTTGAACCGTTCCCGGGCGTCGTCGGCCGTGGCCAGCGGCTACATGGGGGCGGGGTCCGCCATCCTGCTGGGCGGGGCCAAGCTGGAAGAGCGGCTTAGCAGCCGGTTGAAGGTCCCGTCAGCAGACTGGGGGGACAGCATCGGCAATTCGCAGGGCGTGACCGACCGCCCGTGGGGGGACAAGTAAGCCATGCCGCACATCCGCCAATACGAGAGCCAGGTTTCTCCGAACGTAGCCGCCACCGGCCGGCAGGCCACCGCTGCCGACTTCGGGGGGGATATGGGCGGCGCGGGGGAGGCAATCGCCAAGGTAGGCGAATATCTGGATCAGCGCGAAGCCCGCGACGCCGAGAAGCTGAAGCGCAAGCAAGAGCAGGACGCCCTGTTTTCCGTCAGGAAGGACATGTCGGAGCAGAGAGCCCAGTGGTCCGAGTATCTGGTGAAGGCCCAGGAAAGCGAGCCGGCCGGTGCCGAAGGCTTCTCCGCCAGGGTCATGGGCGAGTACCGCAAGTCGACCGAGAAGATGCTGTCCGACAGGGCGAGCCTCCCTGAGCCGGCACGCCGTGAGATGGAGATATCCCAAATCGAGTTCGGCAATCACCTTCTGGGGCAGACCTTGGCGTTCGAGGCCGGCAGCAAGGCCAAGAAGCTGCGCCTGGACGCCGAGAAGTTCAAATCCGACGCCACCCGCATGGTCTTCAACGACCCCTCGCGTTTCGAATATGAACGCGATCAGTTCACGAAGGCTGTCGAGGGCCTGGGCCTGAAGGGTGACGCCTCTTCGGCGGTCAAGGCAGAGGCACTGAACGAGATGGCGGTATCGGGGGTACGCGGCATGATCCAGCGTGGGCAGATCGGCCTCGCCGAGGCGTCGCTGAAGGGGGGCCCCCTGGCGGAACACATCGACGGGAAGCAAGCGGCCGTGCTCGCCAACGCGATCGACACGGAACGGAAGAGGTTGGACACCCAGCACCAGCTCGTTGTGACCCAAGCGAAGGTGGCTCTCCGCTCTGCCCAGGACCGCATGGCCGTCGGGTTCGAGCTCCCGGCCGACGAGCAGGCCAGCCTGAACTCCCTGGTGAAACAGGCAGGCGACCCCCAAGTCAGCTCGTCTTTCGCACTGTTGCGCGACCTGCAGCAAGACATCATGAACTGGCGCAAGCTGACACCCCAGCAACTGGAGACCGAAATCCGGTCCAGGCTGGAGCCGGCTGTACGCGATGGCGGCGCCACCGCGTTCGAGGCCGAACGGCTGGACATGGCCAAACGTTTGCTGAACGGCATGGATCAACAGGTCCGGCAAGACCCGTTGGGCTGGGCTTCGTCGCAGGGCATCGCCAAAGTGCAGCCGATCAGCATGGACGACCCGGCAAGCCTCCGCACCCGCGCCGATTTGTCGCGGGCGGTGTCCGGCCAGTACGGCAACACGGCGTTCTTCACCCCCATCGAGCTGCAGCAGGTCAAGCGCGAGTGGGCGTCGAAGAACCCGGAGGACAAGCTGGCGTTCGTGAACAAGCTCCGGGACAACGCCGGGCCGGCCGCCATGCTCGCCCTTCGCCAGCTTTCCGAAGAAAGCATGACAGATGCGTATATCGGCGGCTTGGCGGTGGCCAGCCCCGCGCATGCCTCGGTGGCGGCAAACGCGTGGCGCGGCCGGATGATCATCGACCAGGACAAGACCCGTGTGCCGGCCGCCGACCAGGCCAACGCCGCTTTCCGGCGCGAAGTCGGGGAGGCGGTGCGGCATCTTCCGCCTGAGACCGTTTCGGCGGTGAAGGCAACCGCCGACGCGATTTATATCCAGGGCGGCGGCGATCCCAAGCTGATCGGCTCGGGTTACGCGTCCGCAGTCCGACTGGCGCTAGGGGGTGTCCCGGGCTCCGACGACAGCGGTGTGGCACAAATCAACGGGGTGAAGGTGTTTCTGCCGCCGACCGTCACTCGCGGCGAATTCACCAAGTTCCTGAACCGGGCGACCCCCGATGACTGGCGGCAGATGTCCGTGACGGGCAACGGGCCGATGTACCGCAACGGTATCCGGGCCGACCCCACCGACATCGCCGACGAGGGCTGGTTCTACATGGTCGGGCCGAACCAATACTACGTCTATATGCAAAGCGACGGCTTGCCCTTGCTGGACCCCAGCGGCAACTATTTCACGGTCGAGCTCGCGCCGGCCAAGGTGAAGGGGCGCTGACATGCCGTTCCTGGACATTCGCAACGACATGCTGCTGTCCGGCCTGCCGGGCTCTGGCGGGCCGACATCCGGCCTGGGCGAAAACTTCTCGGCCGCTTACGAGGACCAGTCGCGCAACAACGCCCTGTTCGGGCTGGAGGCCCAGGTCGAGGAGGACTACCTCGCCAACCAGGCGCTTGTGCAGCGTTTGACCGGCGAAGCCCCACGGGCGTACCCGTTGGCGGTCTACACCTCCGCCGCCCGGGCTGCTGAAGGAGCGGACCCGGCAGGTGCGTGGCAACGGCTACGCTCCGGTGGAGAAGGGTTCGCCGACCCGGATCAACGGCGGATGTGGGAGGATTTCTCCGCACACGAGCGACGCTTGGCTGAATTGAAGAAACAGCACCCCGAGGTCAAGACTTTCGCCGAGGTCTGGTCCGACGTGCGGGCGAGGTCGCAGGACGTCGAACGAAATGCGGAAGACGCCTGGCGCCGCGCAGGGGTGCTCGGTGTCCTCGGCGGCTTCGCCGGTCGCGTGGCCGGGTCGTTCACTTGGCGGGACCCGGTGAACATCGGGACGCTGGGCCTGGGCGGCGCAGGCCGTAGTGCAGCCGTCCGCATCCTCACGGAAGCCGGTGCCAACGCCGGCGTCGAAACGGTGGATCAGTTTTCCGGTGTCCAGGAAAGCCGTCGTCTCTTGGGCCTGTCCGAACAGAGCCCTTGGGAAAGCATTCTGTTCGCAGGGGCCGGAGCTGGCGTTTTCCGTGGCGCTGCTGAAGGCGCGGGACCGGGATTTCGTGCGCTGGAAGCCAAGATCAGCCCCAATCGGGCCGCCGCCCGCGTCATCTCCGGCGAGATCGAGCGGGGGTTGGGCCAGCCCTTGGGCGGCCTTCTGGCCAAGAGCGGCCTGTCCGACGAACAGCTACTGAGCTTCCTGCGGGCACAGCCACAGACTGCCGAAGTGCGGGGCGCCCTTCACGCTCTCGAAGAGGAAGCCGACACGTTGCGGGCCAACCCGTTCGGGGATGGGCGCGAAGCCGACGTGTTGCACGGCCAGCGTGTGCGGCAGGCCTTCGAGATGATCGACGGCCGGATTGACGGAGGTAGCCTGGCGGGCTCGACGGCGATGGCCCGGGTGCTGGACGCTCCTGGGGGGCCACGCGTCGTTATGCCTGACGCCGCCCTTCACGATCTTCAGCGCATGGAAGTCGAACGGCTGGCCCGTGACGCGGCGCCGGAAGTGTTCCGCCGGATGGACGAGGCAAACGCCCGCCTGTCCGACATCGAAGCGACTGCTGCCCAGATCCAGGACGCGCTCGAAGCCCGCCGGATTGGCGACGCGGTGGCTGCTTTCGACGAGCCTACCGGGCTGCGCATGAAGCAGATCGAAGCCGAGCTTGAAGGCAGCGTCCCAGCTTCGCGCCGCCAGGACCTTGAAAGGGAGCTGGACATGCTCTCGGCGAACCTGCCGATGGACCGCATCGCCGCGAAGGAGCAGATGTTCCGGAGGGAGACCGAGAGGCAGTTCCGGTACGAAGCCGGGCGAAAAGCGGCCAAGCGCGAGCTGCGCCAGGCGACCAAGGAAGCCGAGGCGGTGGTTCAGCGCGTCGTCAGTCAGCAGGCCCAGCGTGCAGTAGCGGCGAACATGGCTGGCCGACAGGAAGCCGCTCTCGCGAGGGACGCCACCGCCGTTGGCCTTCGCCGCATGGCTCCTGCCGAGAGGTACGGTGCCGTGCCGGCGAAGGAACAGACCGATCGGCTGGTGGAGGTCATCGACGAGGCCGCGCAGTCCCAGGACGACCTCGGCAAGGCGGTGGTGGCCCGCGCCCGGGCACCGGCCGAAGCGACCGCCGAGGGCCCGCAGAAGGTGGACATCGGGTTGGACGATCTGGTGCCGGAGGAGTTCGCCGTGCCGGTGGCCGCCGTCGACGTCGGTGGCCGTAGGGGCGTCCGGGTGATGACTGTCCGCCAGATCCTTGATGACCTGGCCGAAGACGAGAAGCTGGTCCAGCAGATGAAGGTGTGCTCGATATGAGCTTCGTGAATTGTATCCAGAGCGCCGTTGACGCCGGCCGCATCCGTTCCGAAAAGGGCAAGGAAGCGATCGACGCTTACAACCGCACCGTCGACGAGATGAAAGCCAAGGGTATGGGCGACCGAGAGGCCGCCGACGCCGCCGCGATGGCCGCCACAGAGCGTTTGACCAAAAGCAAGGGGGACATCCGCTGGCGTCGGCTGCGCGAGATGCAGGCTGCCTATTCCGTCAGCCAAGCCCTGGACGTCAAAGGGATGAAACCCTGGGAGGTCCCCGCCGCCCTGATCGAGGGGGACGACCGTTTCCCCTTCGCCAATGTGCAGACCCGGCATGAGCGTATCCGCGGCCAGCTTCATGCCATGATCGAGAGTGGCCTGGAAAAGTATCGCCCCCGCGCCGCCGGTATCGTCCATCCGGTAGCCGGGATGGACACCCTGGTGCGCGAAATGTTCGGGACGCAGACCGGGGACATCTCGGCCCGGGAGATCGCCACCGAGTTCGCCAAGGCGGCCGAGCACGCACGTAAACGCGCCAATCGGGCCGGCGCGTCGATCCACGAAATGGACCGATGGCGCATCCCCCAGATGCAGGACCGGCTTCGTCTCCGCGGGGCCGGGCGTGACGCCTGGGTCCGGCAGCACATGGGCTGGTTGGATTGGGACGCCATGAAGCACCCGGACGGCGGCGAGATCCTGCCGGCAGAACGTCAGGGGGTGCTGGAGAGCGTCTACGACACATTGCTGACGGACGGGTACGTGAAGATCAGACCCGGCCAGAAACTGCCCGAGAACCTGGCAGCCCGGTTGTCGGACAGACGTTTCCTCCACTACCGGGACGCGGATAGCTGGCTGGCCGCGAACAAGGCCTACGGAGACGGCGACGCTTTCCACCAGATGTTGGCCTACCTGGACGGCATGGCCCGCGACATCGCCACGATGGAAGTCCTGGGTCCCAATCCCTCGGCGATGAAGGCCTTCGTCGAGCAGTCGGTACGCAAGCGGGCTGCCGACATGGACGTCGCGGCGCCGGGTGGCGGGGGAAAGACCAACATCGCCAAGGCCGACGACGCTCTCGCCGATTTCGATGAGATGTACGCCGTTCTGACGCACGCCAATGCGATGGGCGAGGAAAGCGGCGTCGGGCACACCTTGGCTGGGGTGCGTAACGTCGTCTCGTCGGCCTTCCTGGGCTCCGCCACACTGGCCGCCATCCCGGGCGATCTGCTGCTGACCCAGCACGCCGCGCTGTTCAACAAGCTGCCGGCCGGCGGCCACATCAGCCAGTACCTGAAGCTGATGAACCCGGCTTCGTCGGCTGACCGACGCCTCGCGGTGCGGTCCGGCCTGGTCGCCGAAAGTGCGGCGGCGATCGCAATGGGCCACCAGCGGTTTTTCGGGGAGATGTCCGGCCCGCAGATGTCACGCCGTATTTCCGACGTTACGATGCGGCTGTCGCTGATGTCGCCACATACCCAGGCCGCCAAGTGGGCGTTCGGTATGGAAACGATGGGGGCTTTCGCCGATTTCGCTGGGAAGGCGTTCGACGCGCTGCCGTTTCGGGACATGCTCAAACGCCACGGCATCACACCCGCCGAATGGGACGTCTTCCGGGCGACCCCGGCCTACGACCACAAGGGTGCCAAGTTCCTGCGGCCGGACGATGTGCTGGCGCGCACCGATCTTGACGATCGCACCGCGGGAACTGTCGCGGACAAGTTCATGGACATGATCTTGTACGAACGGAAGTTCGCCGTGCCGGAAAGCAGCATCCGCGCCCGCCAGTTTCTGGTGTCGGGCACCCGCGGCGGCACGATGGCCGGTGAAGTCCTGCGGTCGCTGGCCATGTTCAAGAACTTTCCGGTGACGATTATGATGTCCCACATGCGGCGCGGCCTGCATCAATCCACTTTCGCAGGACGAGCGGCATATCTGGGAAGTTTCTTTATAGGGCTGACCGCTGCCGGGGCGCTGTCTGTCCAGGCCTATGAGATAGCCTCGGGGCGCGACCCGATGAACATGGCCGATCCCCGTTTCTGGGGAAAGGCGGCGTTGAAGGGGGGCGGGCTCGGCTATCTGGGGGATTTCATGTTCAGCGAACTCAACAGATACGGTTCCGGGCTGCAGGACATGGTGTCCGGTCCGATGGTGCAGCTTTTCTCGGACTTGCGCAATCTGACCGCAGGCAACCTGGCCGAAGCCATCGAAGGTAAGGACACCCACGCCGCCAAAGAACTGGCCGCTTTCGGGGCCCGATATGCTCCGGGCAGCACCCTCTGGTATCTGAAGCTTGCCTTTCGGCGCATCATCGCCGACCAGCTTCAGATCCAGGCCGATCCCGCCGCGTATCAGCGGTTTCGCGAGGTCGAGCACAAGGCGTTGAAGGATTACGGGCAAGAGCACTGGTGGCCACCGGGCGACACGAAGCCCGCGCGGGGGCCGGATATGGAGGCTGCGTTTGGTGGGTCGCGGTGAGTGTTGAGAAAAGCTCTTCATTGTGAGATTGTCGATAGATATGGTGAGGGCAGGCGATGACCGTTTCGAGCAGCACGAACAGAGTGTCCTACAACGGCAACGGTGTGACGAAGGCCTTCTCCTTCCCCCACCTGTTTTATGCGTCAGGGGACTTGGCGGTAACCCTGGTCGCGGCTGATGGCACGGAGACCTCGCAGGTCGAAACCACCGATTACATTGTTTCCGGTGCGAGGGACCCCGCCGGGGGGACGGTGACCGCCGTCGTCGCCCCCGCCGTTGGGCAGAAGCTGGTGATTGTGCGAGAGGTCGACTTCACCCAGGAACTGGATCTCGTCGAGAACGACCCTTTGCCTGCCGACAGCCTGGAACAGCGGCTCGACCTCCAGGTCATGCTGGCTCAGCAGGTCAAAGAACTGACCGACCGCAGCATCAAATTCCCCAAGGCGGACAGCACTTCTCTGTCGTCCACCCTGCCGGCAGCAGCCAATCGGGCCGGCAAGGCCGTCGTGTTCGACGCCAGCGGCAATGTCGGCGTTTCGTCTGATGATTACCTTGACTAGTTGGCGGCCGTCACCGCCCAGGCCGATGCCGCCGGGGTCAGCGCCGCCGCCGCTTCCGGATCGGCCGCGTCCGCCTCGGGCTCGGCCGCGTCCGCCTCGGGCTCGGCGGCGTCCGCGTCCGCATCTGCGTCCGCTGCCTCGGCCAGCGCTTCGACCGCCAGTGCCGCCGCCGCCATCGCCACC
>Ga0172373_10002414_pt1 | contig 28625 bp, 25 predicted proteins | sample Lak10m_2_FD_114546 | JGI IMG/M metagenome (GOLD analysis project Ga0172373, IMG submission 114546) | Freshwater microbial communities from Kabuno Bay, South-Kivu, Congo - kab_092012_10m | ecosystem: Environmental > Aquatic > Freshwater > Lake | place: Democratic Republic of the Congo...
ATGCGCAACCCGTCGATGCGATGAGCGACAGAGTGATCAATACCCAGTTCGTTCAGCGCCGCAATGGCACGCGGGGTCAATCCGTCTCCGCAGACCTTGTCGCGACCGTACGGACCCTTTTCGCACAACACCACCCGAAGGCCGGCCCGCGCAGCCGTAATCGCCGCGGCCGAACCACCGGGTCCACCACCGATGATGGCGATGTCGAACTGCATGCTTCGAGCCTGTCACGACAATTTCTGAATTGCCAAGGCTGGCGCCGCCGTTTTTGCGTGCACTCGTCACACCCCGCCCGGTTCCGCTTCGGACCGACCGACTGAGCCACCACAACGAGTGGTGGGGCCACCGTGCAATCAGCGTTTGTCGGTGCGCTGATACAGGCGGGTTGCGATCGGGGCAAAGACCACGATCAGCAAGACCGCCCACGCAAGCGAATAGAGCATGGCGTTCTGCAAGGGCCACGATGTTGGCTCGGGTGTGCCGGCGGGAAGATTGCCGAACCGCACGCGCACCGCATGAGTCAGCGTCGACACTGGGTTCCATTCGGCGACCGTTCGCAGGACCCCGGGCAGGTTGTCGGACGGCACGAACGTGTTGGCAATGAACGTAAGCGGGAACAGCACGATGAAAGTCGCATTGTTCACAACCTCGGGTGTCGGCACCATCAGCCCGAGGCATGCCATCACCCACGAGAACGAGTACGAAAAGAAGAGAAGCAACAGGTACGCGACGACCGCGTCGAGAACCGACCCACGGATGCGCCAGCCAACCGCCAACCCGGCGAGTGACATGATGACAACCGACAAGCCGTTGTAGACGACGTCGCTTGCGGTGCGACCCGCAACAACGGCAGACCGCGACATGGGCAACGACCGAAAGCGGTTGATCAGTCCCTTTTGCACGTCTTCGGCCAGACCCGATGCGGTGAACGTGGCACCGAACACCACCGTCTGGGCGAAGATGCCGGCGATCAAGAACTCGCGGTAACTGCCACCGGGAATGTCGATCGACCCGCCGAAGACGTAGGCAAACAACAACACGAACATCAGCGGCTGAATGAGCACGAACACCATCACCTCGGGCACGCGCCGGATGCGGATCATGTTGCGGCGGGCGATGGTTGTGGCGTCACGAACCACGCTCATGATGCCACCTCCGCTTCGGCGGCATGTCCGGTGAGTTCCATGAAGACGTCGTCGAGTGTTGGGCGACGAAGTCCGATGTCAACCACTTCGATGTTCGCTGCCTGCACTTCGTTCAGAACCGAAGCGAGAGCATCGACGCCGCTGGCCACCGGCACGGAGACGAGTGCTTCATCGGCAACGATGCGTACGGCGCCTAATGCGACCGATGCAACGATCGCTTCGACGCGTGCAATGTCCTCCGGTCGTGCCAGGTGAACATCAAGGTGCTCGCCCCCCACGTGCCGCTTCAGTTCCTGCGAAGTGCCGCGTGCAATTGCGCGGCCATGGTCGATGACGACGATTTCGTTCGCCAACTGGTCGGCCTCTTCCAGGTACTGCGTCGTCAGCACGACGGTCGTTCCGTCGGCAACGCGATCGCGGATTGCGTCCCACAATTCGCCGCGGCTGCGCGGGTCGAGACCCGTCGTGGGTTCATCCAGGAACAGCACGGGCGGATCGGCCAACAGCGCACCGGCCAGGTCGATGCGTCGGCGCATACCACCCGAAAAAGTCTTGAGAGGGCGGTGTGCCGAGTCGGTCAACCGAAACTTTTCGATCAGATCGTCGGCGCGCTTGCGGGCATCGCGACGTTTCATGCCGTAGAGGCAGCCGATCATTTCCAGGTTCTCCGTCGCGGTGAGGTGTTCGTCGACGGCGGCGTACTGGCCCGACAAACCGATGAGTGACCGCACGCGCTGCGGTTCCTTGGCCACGTCGACCCCCGCGACACACGCCCAGCCCGCGTCGGGCTTGATGAGCGTGGTGAGAACGGACACGGCGGTCGTCTTGCCGGCACCGTTCGGGCCCAACAGCCCGAGCACCGTACCTGCGGGCACCGCGAGATCAAGGCCGTCGAGGGCCGTCACTTCGCCGTACCGCTTGACGATGCCACTCGCTTCGACGGCGAGACCGATGACGGTTGGCTTCTCGGATGTCGACACGGCCCGAGCCTACCGAGCGACGGTTCGTCTCTGTCGCGACGCCCGTGTTTCGCGTCAATGCTGTCTGATGGGTAGGACGGCGTGCGCATTAGTAGTTTTGGTTCGAAAAAAGTTTCGACAGGAGAATCATGTCGTCAACCATTCGCACGAAGAAGATTCGCGTGGGAGTCGCCGCCTCAGCCGCATTGATCGTGTTGAGTGCGGGTCTTGCCGCATGCGGCGGTGGCAGTGATGGTGGCAACCAGGACGAAAGCCCGTCGACCACCTCTCGCGTGAAGAACATGCCGCTCAACAATTGCGTCAACGTGGTGTCCGGCGAACGACCCGCATCCGATATCACGGTTCCGCGTTGTGTTCCAACCACATTGGCTGGCAAACCCAACAAGCCCAAGAAGGGTTAGTCGGTAGCCCACGACGGCAAGAGTTCACCAGGAGTTCGCCCGGGCGGTCTTGTAAAATTTACTCAACGATGGTTGAGTGAAAATGTGAAGAAGAAATCGATCGCATCCCGTGCCCGGCTTCATGCGGCCCTCGGTGACGAGATTCGCCTTGCGATCGCCGAGGAATTGCGAAGCAGTGACCGTTCGCCGACCGAGTTGGCGCTGCGCTTAGGCGCGAAGTCGAATCTTCTCGCCCATCATCTCGACGTCCTCGAAGTGTCGGGCGCGATCGATCGAGTTGTCTCGGTCGGCGACGCGAGGCGACGCTATGTCAGTCTTACGTCGGCAGCGTTCGAGTTGATGGGTCCCCCGGCGACTTCGCCGCACAAAGAGGTGTTGTTCCTTTGCACCCGCAACTCGGCTCGTTCACAATTGGCGTCGGCACTATGGAGTGCACGTAGCGGTCGGCCGGCGCGGTCGGCGGGAACGCACCCGGCCTCGGCCGTTCATCCGGGGGCGATTGCCGCGGCAACACGAGCGGGTGTCTCGTTGGAACGTGCCGTGCCGAGGCAAATCGGATGCGTTCCTCGCGACGTACAGGTCATCACCGTCTGTGACCTCGCGCACGAAGAGCTTGAACCGCGCGACGACTGGTGGCACTGGTCGATACCCGCACCGTCGGCATCGAAGAAGGCGGCGACGTTCGATGCCGTGATCGATGAACTGAACGAACGAATGACAAGAATTGGTGTGCCTCTCGTGCGAGGCCAAAATGTAAAGGGGGAGCGTCAATGACGGTTCGAATCGGCATCAACGGCTTCGGTCGTATCGGTCGGTTGGTGGCGCGGGCTCTGCGGCATCGTCTCGGTGTCGAGGTTGTGCACGTCAACGAGCCAAAGGGTGGAGTCGAAACAGCTGCACACCTCATGGAATTCGACACGGTTCACGGTCGCTACGGCGGCACCGTTGCGGTTTCTGATGGCGGACTGCTCATTGACGGTACAAGCGTTGGGTTCAGTGAACACTCGAACCCTTCGAACATCCCGTGGGGCGAACTCGGAGTCGACATCGTCATCGAGTCGAGTGGCAAATTCAAGACCTCGGCTGACATCGAACCCCATCTCGCAAATGGTGCGGCGAAAGTCGTGGTTGCATGTCCGGTGAAGAGCGAAGGTGTGCTGAATGTCGTGATGGGGTGCAACGACCACTTGTACGACCCAAGAGTTCACCGCATCGTCACCGCTGCTTCGTGCACGACGAACTGCCTCGCACCGATCGTCAAAGTGCTCCACGAGAAGATCGGCGTTGAACGTGGCGCAATCACCACAGTGCACAACGTGACCAATACCCAAGTCATTGTCGACGCACCCCACAAGGATCTGCGTCGCGCGCGATCCGCGTTGAATTCTCTCGTGCCAACGACCACGGGGTCGGCAACTGCAATCACCCTGATCTATCCCGAATTGAAGGGAAAGTTGAACGGCATGGCGGTTCGGGTGCCCCTATTGAATGCATCACTGACCGACTGCGTCTTCACGATGAACCGTGACGTCTCGGTCGACGAGGTGAACGAGTTGCTCGCCGAGGCCTCGCGAACGTACCTGCGCGGGATTCTCGGCTTCGAGACAAGGCCGTTGGTTTCGGCTGATTATGTGAACGATGCCCGATCCGCCATCGTCGATGGCCCGTCAACAATGGTCATCGACGATCGCATGGTGAAGGTCGTTGCCTGGTACGACAACGAATTCGGTTATGCCCACCGCATGGCGGAACTCGCCATCAAGGTGGGTGCCTCGCTGTGAAGCTGCGCAACTACGCGTTGGTCACCGCGGGATACTGGACCTTCACGCTCACCGACGGCGCATTGCGCATGCTCGTGCTGTTGCACTTCAACGACCTCGGATATTCGGCGGTCGCGATAGCGTTTCTTTTTCTTGCCTACGAATTCATGGGCATCCTCACGAATCTCCTCGGTGGCTGGGTGGGCTCGCGCAGGGGACTCAACCGCACCCTCGTCGCCGGCCTCATCCTGCAGATCGCTGCTCTCATGGCGTTGTCGGCCGAGTCGAGTTCGTGGGAGCGATGGTTGTCGGTCGCGTTCGTCATGGCCATGCAGGCACTTTCGGGTGTCGCCAAGGACCTGACGAAGATGAGTTCGAAGAGCGCGGTAAAAACCGTTGCCGGTGACGGCTCGCTGTTCCGGCTCGTGGCAATTCTCACGGGTTCGAAGAACGCACTGAAGGGTGTCGGCTTCTTCATCGGTGCCGCTCTTCTGGCCGGCGTCGGTTACGACGGAGCCTTGTGGATCATGAGCGCGGCTCTCGCGACCATGGTCGTAGTTCTCGTCGTCTTCCTGAACGAGGACCTCGGAAAGTCGAAAAAGAAGCCGCCGCTGCGCTCAATCCTGTCGAAGTCGACGGCGATCAACCGCTTGTCGGTGGCAAGGTTCTTCTTGTTCGGATCCCGCGACATTTGGTTCGTCGTCGCACTTCCTGTGTTTCTCGCGGATGTTCTGAATTGGTCGGACAGAACCATCGGTGCCTTTCTTGCCCTGTGGGTGATTGGCTACGGAATCGTTCAGTCGTCGGCCCCGCGATTGCTGTCGATGCGTCAACGCAACGTTGACGAGGTGGGTGCCGCCAGAGAGTGGGCATTCATTCTGGCGGTCGTCGCTTCTGGCATTGCCGTCCTTGTGGCATTGGACGTTGCGACAAAGGTGGCCATCGTGGGGGGCCTCATCATCTTCGGAGTCGTCTTCGCGATGAATTCGTCGTTGCACTCGTTCCTCGTCCTCGCGTTGTCCGACGACGACGAGGTTGCCTTGGACGTAGGCTTCTACTACTCGGCGAACGCGGCCGGGAGACTCGTTGGGACGCTGCTGTCGGGCCTCTTCTACCTGTGGGGCGGCCTCGCCCTCGCCATGTGGGGCGCGGCAGGATTTGTTGCCCTGACGTGGCTCTTCGCGCTCCGCCTGCCGCCTATGCCCGCCGACGTCAAGGTCTCGCTGGCCGACGTCGACGGTGGTGACTGACCCTGATTCCCGTCGTGCCGTGAGGGACTAGTTTTTCGGTGGGCTTGTTCGACGGTTCGGGGAACCGTCGTCGTGACTGAGGGGGAGCCAGCGTGGCAAACAGCGACGTCGATGTGGTGGTTGTGGGGGCCGGGTTCGCCGGCATGTACCTGTTGCACGAACTGCGCAAGAACGGTTTCTCTTCACGCGTGCTCGAGGCCGGTGACGACGTGGGTGGTACCTGGTACTGGAATCGCTACCCGGGTGCACGATGCGACATCGCAACGACGGATTACCAGTACACGTGGGATCCGGAACTTCTCGAAGAATGGCAGTGGTCGGAAAAGCACGCGGCCCAACCCGAGATTCTTCGTTACGCCCAACACGTGGCAAAGAAGCACGACCTCTATTCGGGAATCGACTTCGAGGTACGCGTCAACAAGGCTGCGTGGGACGATACGACGAAGACGTGGGCGGTCCACACGTCGACCGGCGAGACCATCACCTGCCGTCACTACGTGATGGCCACAGGCTGTCTCTCGGTTCCGAAGGACCCCGACATTCCGGGGACCGATCGCTTCAAGGGCAACGTGTACGTGACGGGCCGTTGGCCCCATGAGGGTGTCGACTTCACGGGCAAACGTGTCGCCGTCATCGGAACCGGTTCGTCGGCCATCCAGTCGATGCCACATATCGCTGCGCAGGCGAAGGAGCTCGTCGTGTTCCAGCGGACACCGAACTTCTCGATGCCGGCATTCAACGGATCGCAGCCACCGGATCGCGTTGCGCGCCTGAAGGCCGACCGAGTCGCCTATCAGAACGAAGCACGCATGTCGCCGACCGGAGTGCCGATGGAGATGGCAACGGTCTCAGCACTTTCCGTGTCGCGTGAGGAAGCGTTCGCGATGCTCGAGAAGTCGTGGCGGAAGGGGGAGTTGTTGCAGATCGGTGCCACGTTCACCGATGTCGGTATCAACCGCGCCGCAAACGAAGTCGTGTGTGAATTCATGCGTTCGAAGATTCATGAAGTCGTGAAGGATCCCGAAACGGCCGAGACGCTGAGTCCGCGGGGTCACGCCTACGGCACCAAGCGGCCGTGCATGGACACGAACTACTTCGAGGTCTTCAACATGCCGCATGTGCGACTGGTCGACATCCGTAAGAAGCCAATTACGTCGATCACCGAGACCGGCATCGACTTCGCCGGAGAGTCCAAGGAATTCGACGCAATCGTTTACGCAACCGGTTTCGATGCGATGACGGGTGCAATCGTCAACGTCGACATTACGGGTAGGAACGGCGTCACCCTGAAGAAGAAGTGGGAGAACGGGCCACTCACGTACCTCGGCCTCACCACCGTCGGCTTCCCGAACTTCTACATGATCACCGGCCCGGGCAGCCCGTCGGTGTTGTCGAACATGATGGTGTCGATCGAACAGCACGTCGAGTGGATTCGCGATGCACTTGTCGACATGCGAGCCAAGGGCTTCGACGCGATCGAACCAACGCCCGACGCAGAGGAAGATTGGCGCGTGCACTGCACCGACTGCGCCGACATCACGCTGTTCCAGGACACGAACTCGTGGTACATGGGTGCAAACGTGCCGGGCAAGCCGCGCGTTCTCTTTCCCTACATCGGCGGTGTCGGTCGCTATCGCCGCATCTGCACCGAGGCCCAGCAGCGCGGGTTCCTCGGCTTCGAACTACAGGGCAATGGCAAGCGTCAACTGAATCCCGGTCCGGTGCGCCTCATGCAACCTGACGTCGAGATGATGCTCGATGTGATGGCAACGCTCGAACTGCCGCCCATCGAGGCAATGTCGCCGGCCGAAGCACGCGGCTTCATGGACGCATCCGCAACAATGCGCGCACCCGGGCCCGACGTCGGCGAAATCGTCGACGGAACGTTTCCCGCAGGGGCGGGTGACTTGGAGTACCGCATTTATCGGCCGGCGTCGGCAGGGCCGCACCCGATCGTCGTCTACTACCACGGTGGTGGGTGGGTGCTCGGCAGCCACACGTCCGACGACCCGCTGTGTCGCGACCTCTGCAAGCGCGCCGACGTGATGATCATCTCGGTGAACTACCGCCACGCACCCGAGGCACGGTTCCCCGCGGCCGTCGACGACGCATGGGATGCACTCACGTGGGTTGCTGCCAACGCAGAAAAGCTCGGTGGCAGCGCCGACCGCATTGCCGTCGCAGGTTGGAGCGCCGGCGGCAACCTCGCCGCGGTCGTCGCACAAATGGCGCGCGACAACGGTGGCCCCGCGCTTCGCGGCCAGTTGTTGCTCACCCCCGTCACCGATGGGTCGCGCCAGTCGGCCTCGTACACCGAGAACGGCGAGGGCTACGTGCTGACGACGAACGTCATGGAATGGTTCTGGAACCACTACGCAAGCGCCGAGGACCGCAAGCACGTGAAGGCCTCGCCGCTGCTCGCCGACAGCCTTGCGAATCTGCCGCCCGCAATGATCGTGACGGGTCAGTTCGACCCGCTGCGCGACGAGGGCAATGCGTACGCACGCGCACTCGCCGACGCCGGGGTCGACGTCAAGCGCATCCAGGCCCGTGGACACATCCACACCTCGATCACGATGGTCGACATGCTGCCATCGGGCCAGTCGATTCGGGCCAAGATGGCCACGGGCCTGCGCGGATTCTTCGCCGGTTAGCAATCAGCGGCGAAGCAAGCGCCATTCGCGCAACAACCGATCAACATCACGGGACAAGTCGGGTCCGATTCCGCTTCTGATGTCGAACGCCTCGACGTGAACGTGGCGTGCGCCGAGATCGCGCACCGCTTGTCGCATCGCCCGTACCAACGAATGGGGTCCGCACATCACCACGTGGGCACCTTGCAAACCGCCTTCGCCGAACGTTCCCGCAATGTCTGCAGTGGTGAGTCGCGAGCCTTCGGCGGAAGCGTGCAGGTGAAGCACAATGCGACCTTTGACGTGAGCACGTTCAAGGTCCGCCAGGCCGGGTGCATCGATTCGCGAGCGGACGCAATAGAAGAGGTGGGGGACGACGGCATTGTCTGGCTGTCGTGTCAATGCTGCGCCGATGAACGGTGTGATGCCGACGCCGCCGGCAATCCACAGAACCTCACCGCCGCCATGGGGCGGTTCGAGTTCGAGACCCCCATAAGGCCCCTCGACGCGAACGTGGGTACCAACCCGCACCACTTCGCCCAGCCGTGACGTCCAGTCGCCCAAATCCCTGATCATGAAACGCAAGGCACCGTCGCTTGGTGACGAAGCGATCGTGAACGGATGGGGTTCGCTCATGCCAGGTAGCGAAAACTTGAGAAACGCGAACTGCCCTGCAACAAAACGAAGTGGCCGACCGAACGGTTCGAGATCAAGAACCAGCGTGTCGTCGACGCGTTCGATACGCGCCACTCGATGTGACTTCCCGCGGTTCAGCATGTCGCGCCACACCACGCGGTAGAGCCATGCAGCGATGCCCGCCAGCATGAACGCGAGAAACCAACGGCCCCATCCCGAATCGTTCGCATACGGCTTCGTTGCCGTGTAGAAGTGCCAGCACGCAAAGACGTACGGAATGATCAACAGTTTGTGGGTCAGGCGCCACCAACGCATCGGTATCCACCGCAGCAGGCTGATTGCGACGAGGGCGTAAAGAAAGTTCGTTGCGGTGCCCGCGAGTTCCTCGGCCGCTTTCGCCGTTCGGCGCGCGGCGCCCGCGATGCCTTTCACGTCGTCGACGGTCTGGGTGTGCAGCCACATGGCGCCTACTGCCAAAGCCCCGAACCACCTGTGCCACAAGTAGACGCGGTCCAAACCACCGAACAGCTTCTCGATGACGCGAAGACGTGTCGACAAAATGTTGCTCCAGGCCATCAGCAGGATCGAGACCGATCCGATGAACAACGCGAAGCCAACCATGCCGTCGCGTTCTTTGCTTTGTGCGTCCTTGAAGACGAGCCAACCGACGAGCATCGACGCCACCGCGAGAATTGGCCCGACCCAATGCAGGCCCACTCGCGGCGCATTCGGGGTGGAGGGTCGCTCGAGACGCCAATCGCTCGGCCGGCCCGCCATGGTGCGCACGACATCTCTTGCGACTTCGGACGGTTCTCCCGGCATGCACCGACCCTATTCGTGTTGACCCCCCTCGGCGGTCGCATAGCGTGGGCGGCATGGCAAGTTCGACTTCGAATGGACAATCATGGGACGACCGTTACGCCGAAGAAGGTTTTGCTTTCGGTGATCAGCCCAACGACTTTCTGGTCGAAGTAGAGCAGGCAATCCCGAGGGGAGACGCCCTCGTCGTCGGCGACGGAGATGGCCGCAACGGAGTGTGGCTCGCGATGCAAGGCCACAAGGTCACGACCATCGATCTCAGTCCCGTTGGAGTGGAGAAGGCGAAACACCTTGCCGCCAGCCGCGGGACGTCGATCAACGCACAGGTCGGTGATCTCGAAACGTTCGAGATGGGTGACGGCGCGTGGAATTCGATCGTTTCGATCTTCTGCCACTTGCCGTCGGAATTGCGTGGTCAGGTGCATGCCAACGTGAAACGTGCGCTCAAGTCCGGTGGTGTCTTCGTGCTCGAGGCTTACACCAAGGCAAACATCGGGCGGGGTGTCGGCGGCCCGCAGAACGACGACCTCACCGTCGAACTCGCCGAACTTGAAAGAGACTTCGCCGGTTGGACTCTCGAAGTGCATCGAGTTGCCGAACGTAACATCGTCGAAGGCAAATATCACAACGGCATGAGTTCGACCGTTCAGTTCCTCGCACGCAAACCGAGATAGGCGCACACCAATGACGAAGGTCTTTGTGCACGGGAATCCCGAAACCGCCGCCATCTGGCAACCACTCGCAAGGGAACTCGAACACCTCGGCGTGAACGACATTCTTCTTCTGTCGCCACCCGGCTTTGGGGCACTCACGCCGTCGAACTGGGCGGCAACACAGCTCGACTACACGAACTGGCTGATCAGCGAAATCGAACGCATTGATGGCCCGATCGACATCGTCGGCCACGACTGGGGTGCAGGCCACGTTTATGGCGCGATCGCACAGCGTCCTGATCTCTTCGCAAGTTGGGCAGCTGATTGCGGCGGACTGTTGCACCCGGACTACGCGTGGCACGACGCCGCACAAGCCTGGCAAACACCCGGCGTTGGCGAGGAGGCCGTCGGCCTGCTCACGAACATGGCGAAAGACGACCTTGCCGCGGTTCTCGTGAGCCTTGGCATGACGCAAGCCATCGCCGCCGAAGTGGCGAAAGACATCAACGCCGAGATGGGGCGGTGCATCCTCGCCCTCTACAGATCGGCCGCGCAGCCCGCGATGCGCGACCTCGGTGCGCGACTCGCCACGGTTGAACTGCCACGCGGCGCGGTCATCATTCCAACCGCCGATACCTATCCAGGCACACCCGACATGGCGAAGGACGTTGCTCGCTCGATGCGCGCCACGACGATCGAACTTGCCGACCGCGGCCATTGGTGGATGATCGAAGATCCGGCCACTGCAGCCCGGCAACTCGTCAACTTCTGGAACGCAGGGAACTGAACCTCAGACCGCGTGGGCTGACGTTCGACGCTGCGCCACAAGAACAACAGTCGTTGCGACCGCGGTCAATACGAACAGCGTCACGCGGAAGTTCGTCAGGTCGGCGATGGCTCCAACCGCCCCTGCGGCAACCAGAAAACCAAGGCGCTGACCGAATGTCATTGCGCCAAGACCTCGCGCTGCGCTGAGACCCGGCAGTTTTGCCGCGGTTTCATACAGCTGCGGAAAAAGAACGCTCACGCCCAAGCCCCACGATGCGTAAGCAATGAATGCAACGATCGTTGTGGGTGCCACTGCCAGCAGAATCGCCGACCCGAGACACATGAGAACGCCGGTCTCAAAAGTGCGGCGGCTACCCAAGCGCATCACCACGTGATCACCGCTCAAGCGCCCGAGCAGCATGAACGTCGCGAACACCGCAGTTCCCGCCGCCTTCCAACGTCCTGCATCGAACACGTCGTTCAGCACGACCGAACTCCACTCGTTCGGCGCTGCCTCGATGATCGCAACCGAAAGTCCCGCCATGCCGATTGCCACCGTCATCGACAGCGCCCCGCGGCCGCCCCCTGAAGTCGAGGCAACGCTCTCGTGACCTTCATCCTCGGGCAACAGGCCGCGTACCGACCAACCGATTCCGATCAACATCACGCACGACACGCCAAGCAGGTGCCATCCCAGACTCACGTCGAGAGCCGACATCACCCAACCCGTCGCACCACCCACCACCGTGCCCAGGCTCCACATGCCGTGCAAACGCTGCATGATCGGCCGCCCCAAACGGGTCTGCACCATCACCCCTTGCGCATTCACGGCGACGTCGGCCTGCAAGTCGCCGAATCCCGTCGCGGTGAGAACCAACAACAACCCAACCGAATTGGGCACCACCGCAATCAACGGCACAACGCCCGCAAGGACGATCGACGACACCAGAACGACAGTCCGTGAACCCAGGCCCCTCACAATGCGGGCCACCAAAAGCGAACCAACAAAGCCGCCCAAGCCGCCACCCAACAGCGAAATGCCTAGGCCCGAGTTGCTCACACCCAACCGATCGCGCACCTCGCTGATGCGTGGCACCCAGTTCGAGAAAACCATCCCGTTGACAAAGAAGATCAACCCGACCGAAATGGTCGATCGACGCACCGATGTCACGCGATGAGATTACTCGTCGTCGAAAGTCAGCCCATCGCCATCGTCACCCGCAGGCAGTTCCATGATGCCCTGCTTGGTGCGCATCTTTTCGATGGCCTTGATCGGCACGTTCAACTTCTTGAAGCGGGTGCCATCGGTGCCGATGCTCTCGACCTTTTCGGTGAGCTTCTGGAAGACGTCCTTCACCTCGTCGACGGCCTTCACGTAGTTCTGCCATTCCTTGTTGAACTTGGCGATCTGTTGCATGATCGACGCCGCTGTTTGTTCGGTGTGGAAGCTGTCGGTTGCCTGGCGAATCACCGACAAGAACGAATACAGCGCCAGCGGTGAACACAGCACCACCTTCTTCGCCAGTGCGTAGTCGATCATTCCCGGGTCGGCCTCGTGAACGAAGCCGCTGATGCTTTCGTTGGGAAGGAACATCAACACGTAGTCGAGGGCTTCTTCCTTGGCATTCAGCGTGTAGTCACGACGTGCCAACGCATCGACGTGACCCTTGACCGCCTTCACGAATTCGACCTTGGCCTGTTGGCGAAGCGCGTCATTGTCGGCGTTGAAGTGGTCGGCATAGCGGTCGAGCGGGAACTTCACGTCCATGAACAGCACGCGGTCGGGCGGCATCAAGAACTTGTAGTCGGGTCGGCCGCCAACCGTGTTCACGTCTTGCTTCGAGTAATTCACACCCTCGATGAAGCCCACCGCACGCAACATGTCTTCGACCACGCGCTCGCCCCACTGGCCACGCTTTTGGGAACTCGACAGAATTTCGCTGAGGTTGTCGGTTCGACGTGCCAATGCCTCGACGGCCTTGCCCACGTTGTCGTACTGCGTGTTGTTGATTTGGCGCAGCTGCTGCAGCTCGGTTGACAACGCATCGAGACGCTGGCCCATCTGCCCAACAAACGTCTTCAACGTCGTGTCGATCACCTCGGCGCGCGCGCCCAACTGCTCGCCGCCCGACACTGCAATCTTCTCGGCCGCCATCTTGATGGACTCTTCGCGATCAAGACGCGCGCGCTCGCTCATCTGATGCATCGCACCTGCCAGCGATGCATTCACCGTTTCGGTCACCGTCCGCGCCAACTCCGCCGACATCTCGGCCCGCAACGTCGCCGTGTCGAGAACCGGCGCAGGCGTTACCACCGCAACCGGTGGTGGCGCCTGCTGAGCCCGCCTCTGGCCGACCAACAACAAACCGACCGCCCCAAGGGCAACGACAAGGGCAACAACCGCGACAACTTCCATTTGCTTCAAAATAGGCGAAGGGTGTGCGGTGGCCGCACCACCACGAGCCCGGTGTGGAACACTTCCGAAGGTGAGTGGGGTGCCGGCGGTCGACGAGGTTCAGCGGCGCACGCTGCGCGTGTTGGTGCTGGGCCAGTTGGCGGCGGCGGCTGCGTTGTCGTCGGCGGTGACGGTTGGTGCATATGTGGTGCAGCGCATCCTTGGTCAATCGACGCCGTGGGGAGGCATTGCCACGGCGACGGTGACGACGGGAACGGCGTTCATGTCGCAGGTGTTGGCGCGGGCGATGAACCGCAGGGGCCGGCGGTACGGGCTGCGGGCCGGATATGCGATGGCAATCGTCGGTGGTTTGATCGCCGGCTTTGGGGCCGAGGCGAAGTCGTTGCCGGTTTTCATCATCGGTCTGTTCATCTATGGCTCGGGCCAGGCATCGAACCTGATGTCGCGGTACGCAGCGACGGATCTTGCGACACCCGACAAGCGTGGAGCAGCGATGAGCCGCATTTTGTTCGCCTCGACATTCGGCGCGGTGCTGGGGCCGGTGCTGGTGCAGCCAGCGCAGTGGGCGGGCGAAGAGTTGTTCGGATGGCACAAGTACACGGGGCCGTGGGTGTTCTCGGCAGCCTTCTTCATCGTGTCGCTGGTCAACGTTGCGGTGCGTCTGAAGCCGGATCCGCTGTTTCTGGCGCGTGAACTTCGCGGTGAATCCGTTGGCCAGGTGCCACAATTGAAGGTTCGCGAGGCGTACTCGGCGGCCTTCGAGACGGTGAACGGTCGTGTCGCAGTGTTCGCAATGGTGGTGTCGCAGATGACGATGGTCGCTGTCATGACGATGACACCGGTGCACCTGAAGTTCCACGGTCACGAAACGGTGAATGCGTACGTCATCTCGCTGCACATCGCGGGTATGTATGCGTTCAGCCCGTGGGTGGGGCGCTACAGCGACAAGCACGGCCATCAGGCATCGATTCGCTTGGGCGGGGTGCTGTTGGTTCTTGCGACGGCATTCTCGGCCCTGTCGGGTGACCACTATCTGTTGCTGTTCCCCGCGTTGTGGCTGTTGGGGGTGGGGTGGAGCTTCGGCCTGATCGGTGGGTCGAGCCTGCTGATCGATTCGGTGCGCGACGACTCACGAGTGGCCGTGCAGGGTGTCGCCGACATGTCGATGAGTTTCTTCGGCGGGGTGGCCGGATTCTCGAGTGGATTCATTCGCAAGGCCGTCGGCTACCACGTGCTGTCGACGTTTGCCCTTGTGCTGGCGATGATGATGGTGGTTGTCGCCCTGTGGGTGGCATCGCCGCGTCGGCCGGCCCGCGCTGCGGCGTAGATCCTCGATCGTTTGATTGCCGCAAGCCACAATGTCCGAATGGATTCGACAGGAAACGTGGTCTCGTCGGCACCGGCCCAGGGTTTCGACCCAACGAACTTCGACACTTGTCGTTCGCGGTTCGGCACGTTTCCCGAATGCCCGCTGTGCGGCAACGGATTGATTCCCGAACACGCGCACTTCAAGTGCACGTCGTGTGGTTGGCGCGACAGCTGCTGCGACTGAACTGGTCGCTATTTCTTCGTCGTCCAACGAATGATGCCGGCGATCGATTCGGCAAGTTCGGGGGTGGCCGCCACGACCCCGCTCCATCGCAGTGACAGGTCGGGTTCGAAGGTGAAGGGACGGCCGTGTGCGTCGATCACGCAACCCCCGGCCTTCTCCACGATCAACTTCATCGCGGCGATGTCGACAATGCGGTGAATGTCGCCGCCCGGATCACAAAATCCGTCGATTGCGCCATCGGCGACAAGGCAACCTTCGATGACAGAACTGCCGAGAATCCGCAGACGCTCGGCGGTTTGTGCGAGTTCTGACCAGGCGCGCCACGTTGACGGGCGGGGACGAAGCATGGAGAGCGACGAACCACGAATGTCCGTGCGTTGCGAGGTCTTGGAGATGACCGGCTCGTCGACGTGGGCGTTCCACTGAAGGTCGGTGCCAAGCCACGTGCAGAGAGACTCAACAACGATGTCGTCGACCGCAACGGCTGCGGCGAATGCGGAAATCGGGACGCCCGACGCCGAATTCGCCGTGCCATCGACGGGGTCGATCACGACGGTTATCGGCGAACCACGGTCGACCCATCCGACCTCTTCGGACAGGACGTTTGCGCCGTACTTTTCGATGACATCGAGCACCGGATCCTCGACGTGGCGGTCGAGAAACATCGTCGGCGTGCCATCACCACCGAGGCCGATGTTTGCGCTGCGTTCCGCGGGCGACATGTGTGTCATCGCGTGGCGGTAGGCCGTGTCAGCCGCTCGGGCCATGTCGTTCAAGAACTCGGTGAACGGTTTCATCTCAGGCGTCTTGCATGGCGAGGCTGGGCAGATTGGCGCGACCAGCGCGGAAAGTGCCGATGACCGTTGGGTCCTTGTCCATGAGGTTGCAGATCGCGAGATCCGCGCGGGCGCCGACGGCGAGTGTTCCTCGGTCGGTCATGCCGACCGTGAGCGCCGGCCCTGACGTGACGAGACGAACGGCATCGGGAAGTGAACAGGCGCTGATGCGAACGAGAGTGCCGATGGCACCGACCATTGCGAAAGGGAGGTAGTCGGACGACAATCCGTCACAGAGACCGAGCGACACGAGTTCGGCAGCCGACACATTCCCCGAGTGGCTGCCCCCGCGCAGCACGTTCGGTGCGCCGCAGACCGTGCGCATTCCGTTCAATTTTGCGTGCTGCGCGGCCGCCACCGTGGTGGGAAATTCCGCAATCGTTGCCTTCCACGAAAGGGCCTCGTCGATGTCGTCGATTGTGGCGGGGTCGTGGGCCATCAGGAGGATTTCGCCGGCCGACGCCTTTTCCGTCAACCAAGGAATTGCGGCTGCACGATGATGCAACAACGCATCACGTTCGGCGATCAACGCATCGACTTCCGTGCGGGCGGTCTCGGCATCCACATTGCGGGTCCCCATGATCCAGTCCTCGAAGTAGGCGCGGTCGCGGTACTGGCCCTGGCCCGGTGTGTGGTCCTCGAAGCTGACGAGAGGGGTGGGGTCGATTGCACGATCCGCATCGATGCGTGCTGCAACGGCTTCGAATCCCGCGGCGTCACGGGCATCGATGCGATAGAGCACCCGATGGTCGACCATGGTTCGCGCATCGCTGTAGCCGTGAATCAGATCGACGAAGGTGTTCGCCAGGTCGACGGTGCGGTTGCCGTCGTTTTCGAATCCGATGCCGTGGAACAACGTGGTGATTCCGGAGGCACGCACCTTTGCTTCGAACGATCGCAAACTGAAATCGAGCGGCAGTTTCGCCCCGGGGCGTGGACGGTGTTCCATCTCGAAGCCGTCGCTGTGCGTATCGACGAGTCCCGGAATGCAGAACGAGCCGTTTCCATCGAAGGTGCTTTCACCCCCACGATTCGGACCTATCTCGACGACGATGCCGTCTTCGACAACCACGCGGGCATCGGGGATGACTTCGTCGTGAAGAACTGCGGTGACGTTGGCGACGATGAAGCGTTTCATACCTGTACCTCGGCTGGTTGAAGGTGGGGGAGAATGTCCGCAGTGGGTCCGTCCTCGACAATCGAACCCCGTGCCATCCGTATCACGCGTGAGGCGAGCCGAGCGATGGCGTCGAGGTCGTGGAAAACGGCGAGCACTGCGACACCCGCCGTCGAGAGATCAGCGATGAGGTCGATGGCGCGTTCGCGGTTTTCCGGATCGAGTGCCGACACCGGCTCGTCGAGAAGCAGAATGCGGGGTGGTGATATGAGGCCCGCCGCAATGTTCACGCGCTGCTTTTCTCCGCCCGACAGTACGGCGGTGTGCATGTCCCACAGGCTTTCTGCAATGTTGAGGCGCTGCAACGAAATCGCGGCAGCTTCACGAGCCTCGTCGCGACTCATTCCTCGAGATACCCCCGCCCGTGCCACCAAGTCGATGACGGCGCGTCGCGGTTGTGCGCGCAGGAACTGCGAGACGTACCCGAGTTCACGACCGCGTAGTGCGACGACTTCACGATCGCTCAGCTTCGTCAGGTCAACCACGCCACCAGACGAAAGGGTGAGATCGATCGATCCGCTGGCCGCCGTGTACGTGCGGTAGAGAACTCGCAGCAGCGTCGATTTTCCGGCGCCCGACATACCGGCAAGTGCGACGTGTTCGCCAGGTGCCACCGCAAACGACACGTTGTCGAGTGCCGTGACGTTGCGGCCGTCGATGTTGTGGAGTGTGAACGACTTCGACACATTGCGGACGTCAAGAATCGGATTCATTCGGTATCGCTCCTCATGCCCGCGCAGCGGCAACAAGTTTCTGGCTGTACGGATGTTGTGGGTCTTCGAGCAGTTGGTCAGTGAGTGCGTCCTCGACTACGCGACCGTGCTGCATCACGATGCAACGCTGCGTGAGCATTTCGATGACCGCGAAGTCATGCGACACCACCACGACCGCAAGGTCGAGTTCTTCGAGCAGTCTGCGAATGAGATCAAGGACTCCTGCTGCAACGCTGGCGTCGAGGCCAGTCGTTGGCTCGTCGAGAAGAAGAATCGGCGGATTGTTGGCCAGGGCCCGCGCAATTTGGACGCGCTGACGCATGCCGCCGGAAAAGTTGCGCACGATGTCGTCCATGCGATCCAGGGGCACCTCGGTGCGCGCCAGCAGTTCGGCCGCGCGTTCGCGAATGCGACCGAAGTTGCGCCATCCCGCAGCGGTGAGAGGGTCGGCAATGTTGCCGCCCGCGGTCACGCCAAGAGCAAGACCCTCGGCCGCATCTTGGTAGACGACCGACACCTTGTCGACGCGCAGTCGTCGGCGTGTCGCGGGGTCAAGATCGAGGATGTTCGAGGCGCCGTCGTCGTGACATTGAAATCGCACATCACCGGTGGTCGCGGCCTGATCGCCCGCGATGCAGCGCAATACGGTTGACTTTCCCGAACCGGATTCACCAACGATTCCCAAGGCTTCTCCGGCAGCAACGTCGAAGTTGACGTTCCACGCCGCGACAATCGAGCCGGTGCGCGAATCGCGTGCAGTGCCGACACCCGGTCCCGTCCGCGCGAGGCTTCCCTCATCGAACGGGCCGTACACCTTGCCGAGATTGCGCACTCGCACGACCGGTTCTGCGACGCGGATGGCTGCCAAAGATGTCATATCTGCCATGCTCATTTCTGCGGTGCTCATTTCGTTCTCCGACGCCGACAGAACGCCGTATCGCTGCAGGCCCACGTCGGGGTGTCGCCGGGAGATTCGACGAGGAACGATTCGTTCGATCCACACAGGCGGCACGACGCCCCATCGGCGGATTCAACCTCGAAGGGAACATCGTCGAAGGTGAGCGGCTCGACGTCGGTGTGGGGTGGAATTGCGTACACACGCTTTTCGCGGCCGGCACCGAACAACGTGAGGAACTCCGACTGGTGAAGCCGCGGGATGTCCCAACGCGGAATCGGCGTGGTCGCCGTGACGTACCGACCGGCAACGAGGCATGGATAACCCGTTGTCTGGGTGATGACTCCGTTGCGAACCTTGTCTTCGTAGAGGCTGACCCACATCTTTGAGTAGTCCGCCTCGGCGTGCATGCGGGCGAGTTCCTTCATGTCGCGTTCGACACCGCGCAGCGGTTCAGGCACGGGAACCTGAAGAACGAGAATATGGTCTTCTTCCATCGCATCTTCCGGAATGCGATGTCGACTCTGGACGATCGTGGCTTCGTTGACTTCAGTTGTCTCTTCGGTGTTGGTCGATGACGAAATGAGACGGCGGAGATTGACGGCATTCACGCCCTCGTCGTCACCCTGGTCGATCACCTTGACGACGTCGTGTCGCCCGACGATCGCAAGCGAGATTTGCAAACCGCCCGAACCCCAACCACGGGCAACGGGCATTTCGCGCGACCCGAACGGCACCTGATACCCGGGCGTGGCGACGGCCTGGAGAAGCGCCCTGCGAATTTCTCGCTTCGACTCCTCGTCGAGCAGCGCAAAAGGGGTGGCCTGCGGCGGGCCCGTCAGCTCGGCGATCGAGGTCACGACTGCACCTCCATTTCGTCGGTCATTTCGTCGGTCGTCCTCGCGGTTCGTGCACGGCGCACTGCCACTTTTCGTTCGACCATCGAGCGGAAAGTGACGTAGTGGGGGAGTTTCAAATGCTCGAGGAATCCCGCCGAGTCAAGACCGTCAGTTGTCATGAGAATCGACTGCTCGAGCGACGACTTCGACCCGTCTCGGTGGCATGCAATGTCGAGATTCGCCATGGCTATTGCCTTTCGCTCGTTGTGACCAAGACACATGCCGTAACCAACGTCGAATGACCCGCGATCTTCTTCGACGCCGTCGAGGTCTTCGATCGCCTCCACCTCGGTCACGCGGAATTGACCGATCGTGACCTCGTTGCCGGTTGCGGGGTGGGTCGTCGTGATCGGAAGGGACCCGTGACGAACCTCGCCGAGCGTCACCTCGTGCAGATAGCCGTCGGGCCCGAGGATGTTGCGGTACCACTGGTTGATCAACGCGCCAGTTTCGGCACGTGCCATGGTCGACAGGCGGGCCGAGCGCGGTGCCGGCGGTTTGGCTGGCATCCGTGTGATGTCGAATGGTTCGGGATCGGTTGCCATGCGACGATCCACGAGCAGGTCCATGTCGCGCAGGACGTCGCTCATTCTCCGCATTTCGGGTGTGGCCACCGTCGTCACCACTTCGGTTGACGACACCTCTCGCTGTGCAGCGTCGTCTGTTGTGAATTCGTCGGCTCTCGTGTCGGGCTTCAGCATGCGTGCGGTGTAGTCGGTACTGCGGCCAAGAATCTGCGGACCCCCCGGTTCGCGAAAAGCGGGAACGACCCGTCGCTCGGGGTCGATGTCGTCGGCGTCGAGCACCTGCGCAACCGCAAAGCGTGGCAAAGTCGACTTGTATGCGCGCAAAAGATGGACAGCCTCGATCACGTCGCCTTCGGCCTGGCGCAGCGCCATCGCAGCGAACTCGGGTGCCCACAGACCTGCCTCACCCATCACACGATCAACGAGCAGTCGAAGTCGTCCGGTGAACTGATCGATGTCGAGTCGATTACTCGGGTCGTTGTCACGTAGTCGCGCAACCAGATCCTCTGCACTTTTAATGGCGCTCAATCCGCCGCGCGCTGCTGCGTATCCCATGTCAGGCTCCTTGCAAAGAATCGAAATCGTGCGCGGCGATGCGAAGCCGCGAGGTTCGGGGCACACCCACAACTGCTCCGTGTCGATCGATCAGCCACGCGTCGAATCCGCGCGGAGGCTGTTCGATGCGCTGTGAGAGGAATTGCGCGAGGCGCATGAGCTCGGAAGCTTTGGAGTCGATGGCGATGCAACGTGTACCGGGTACGCCGGGCCCGGCAACGGAAAGAAACGCGTCGTCATTACCGCTCGTGATCAAGCTTCCGTCGACGGCAAGGGCGACTTGACACCCCGCGTCTGGGCGCAGGTCGGTGCCGTGGCGCAGGATGTTGGGGTCGATCACCGCACCCTCGAGGACGGTGACGAGCGCGGCCTCGTCGGGCGTGGTGGTGCGTCCAAAGGTTGCACGTGTCATCGCCTCGCACACCGCGGCTGCGTCCTCGCCCACGACTGAGAACGGCGTGTCGTGGCTGACGAGCGCCATCAGAGGGGCGAGACACGGGGTGATGCGCGACGGGACAGTGTCGGGAAGGTGAATGATTTCCCCGGGCCGGCTGAGAGCTGCGAGTAGACACCGAAAAATTTCCTGGGACTCGTGAACGTCGGTGAGGCACGCACGGTAGAGGTCGGTGGGGCTTGTCATGGCTCAGTCCAGTTCTTCGAATTCGATCGCGGTTGCCAGCACGTCCCGACGGCGGAGGTTGATGGCGTATTCGTTGACACGGTCGATCGCCCTCAGTTCGTCGATCGTTCGCGTCTTGGCCGCCTGGTCACCTGCGGCGCCCGCAAACCAAGCATCGAGCACCGCGGCGGCCACGGCAGCTTCGGCATTTGCTCCGACTCGCATGGCCCAGCCGAGTGAATTATCAACCATCACCTCGGCAATCGCCACCAAAGCGTCGGCGAGAATGAAACGTTCACGACAAATCGGTTCGCGCACCTGCAACTGGACGGTTCCGATCTGTGGTTCGCGAAGCGGCCGTGGTGCACGAATCGTTTGAGAGCACAGCAAATCATCGACGATCTCGATGAGTGTGTGATCGTCGCAACGAGCCACCAGTTCACTGAGGTGCTCGCGGCTCAACGATTGACCGGACGTTGGTTTGCTGTCGGCAAGTGACACATCGTGAAGTTACGGGTCAGTAATGACGGTCGTCTTACGTACGGAAACTCCTGTGTTTATTGCAGATGTACTCTTCGTGAACTCGTCACGACAACGCCCGAAGCAAGACGTGTGACGAGAGATGAGTCTTCGCGCATCGTTGGCACGGATGTCATCCAGCAGACAGAAGTTCGTCAATTTGATTGCTTATGGTGCTCAGCCATGAAACGAAAAAAGCTCCTCTCCATGTTGTTGCTGGCGACCGCTCTCGGGTCGTCGTCGGCCCTTGCCGTTGTTGGTTCATCGAGCTCGGTTTCGGCCGACGTTGCAACGACGGCCGGCTTGCGGTTCCTGGGTCGGTGGACCAGCGGAAGTGGCCTCGGCGGTGCAGAGATTTCTGCCTACGACCCGGCGTCACAGCGCTTGTTCGTGACGAACGGCAAGACCAATCAGATCGACATCGTCGACATCAGCCGGCCGGAGCGCGTGAAGAAGGTTCGTTCGATCGACTTGGCGAAAATGGGTGCCACGGGTGTGCAAAGCGTCGCGACGAAGAACGGGCTTGTCGCGATCGCCGCGGTCGTGGGTGGCAACAGTCAGGCAAACGGCAAGGTGTTCATCACCGACACCAACGGAAAGTTGATGAAGGGTGTACAGGACGGCCTCGAAGTCGGTGCTCTTCCCGACCACGTGACGTTCTCGCCATCGGGTCGCTACATCCTCACCGCAAACGAGGGCGAGCCCTCGTCGTACTGCAAGGCAGCCGACGGAACGCTGCCCCAAACAACCGATCCTTACGGTTCGGTTTCGATCATCGACGTTGGTGGAGTGAAGCCCAAGCCGGCAGTGACGATCAACTTCGAGTCGTTCAACGACCGTGCAACGTCGCTGGTGTTCCAGGGTGGCCGCGTGTTCGGCCCCGGAGCCAGCCTTGCTCAGGATCTCGAGCCTGAATACCTCACGATTTCCGACGACGAGAAGTTTGCCTTCGTGACTCTCCAGGAGAACAACGCAATCGCGACCATCGATCTCGAGACACAAACGGTCGTTTCGATCAGCGGTCTCGGCTACAAGAAGCACGCCGATGCAGGTAAGGGTCTCGATGGCATCAACGATGGCACCGTTGCCGTCGCGACGCAGAACGTGCAGGGGATGTACTTGCCCGATGCCGTGGCAACGCTGACCGCCGAAGATGGCACGACTTACTTGGTCACTGCGAACGAAGGCGATGCGCGCAACTACCCTTGTTTGTTGGGAGGAACCGACACCACGAAGGCCCAGGACGAAGAGGCGAAGTTGTCGAGTGCCGCCGACTCGGCGGATGCTGCGATCTCGGCACAGGCAAAGTTGACGAAGGATCTCGGTGTCACGCAATTCGCTCCGGCGACTCCGCGTTCGGCAACGGTGACCAGTTCGACCAAGGTGAAGGTCGCCTACGCGTACGGTTCGCGCTCGATCTCGATCTGGAAGCCGGTGACCGACGTCGAGGGTGTCGATGCCATGACGCAGGTGTGGGACTCGGGTGACCAGTTCGAACAACTCGCCGCCGCTCGCCGCCCGGCGTACTTCAATGCCGACTGGGATACGACATCGGGTGCAATCAAGAAGGTCGATGCACGTTCGACGAAGAAGGGCCCCGAACCTGAGGCCGTGACTGTCGGCAAGGCCTACGGCAAGACATGGATTGCGGCAGGCCTCGAGCGCGACGGTGGTGTCGTCCTGTTCGATGCTTCGACGCCAACAGCGCCCGTGTTCGTCGACTACATCAATACGTCGGAACCCACGGGCAACCTCGTAACCGGTGCAAACCCCGGTGACGTGTCGCCCGAAGGACTTCTCTTCGTCAGCGAAGACGAAAGCCCGACCGGCAGCGCACTTGTCATTGCTTCGTTCGAACTCTCGGGAACCGTTGCCATTTACGAAATCCCGCGCATGACTCCGTCGCAGCCGCGCGGAGTGAAGGTGACGAGTGCCGACGGCAAAGTGCGCGTTTCTTTCCGCAAGCCCGCGCAGCCCGGTTGGGCCGGCGACATGTCGTACACGCTGAAGTGCACTTCCGACAAGGGCACGCTGAGCGCGAAGGGCAAGACGACGAAGATCGCCGCTTCGGTGCCGTCGTCGCTGCGTGGAGCCAAGGCCGAGTGCATCGTGACGTCGAAGTCGACTCTCGGCAAGGGACTCGCTGCAGATCCCATTGCCGTCACATTGAAGTGAATCCCCAACAACAACGATCAAAGGAGATGCAAAAGTGAAGAAAAACCTCAAACTCAAATTGGTCGCGGTTGCGACCCTCGGGATGATGGCACTCGGTGCGGGTATTGCCCCCGCATCGGCCAGCAGCGGTGCACCGAAAGACGGCGCGCCTTGCACCAAGGCCCAATATGGCAAAGTTGTGAAGGCGGCGGGCAAGTCCTTCCGGTGCACCTACACGGCCAAGACCAAGAAGTACACGTGGAAAACGGTGAAGACCACGGCCACGACCGTGGCACCGATTGACCTGGCAAAGCTCGACAAGAAGGGCTGGCCGTCGAAGTTCGTCATCGGTGGTGTGCCCGCCGAGAACGTTTCGGCGATGCAGACCAAGTGGCAGGGAATGGTCAAGTTGTTCCAAGACGAACTTGGTATCCCGGTCGAGTTCTATGCAGGAACGTCGTATGCCGGCGTCATTGAAGCATCGATTGCCAACAAAGTCGACATGGTGGCCTGGGGTGCAATGTCCTACATCGTGTCCAAGCTGAACGGCGCGAAAATCGAACCGCTCGGCATTTCCCAGTACGTCGACGGCTCGACCTCGTATACCTCGAAGTTGTACGTGAAGTCCGGCAGCACGACCGCGGGAATCAAGGACCTGAAGGGCAAGAAGGTCTGTTTCGTGACCCAGACGTCGACGTCGGGTGGTCTCGTTCCGACCGAGGGCGTGTTGAATGCGGGTCTCTCCGAAAAGGACATCACGCAGAACTTCACCGGTGGTCACGACAAGTCGCTGCTCGGTTTGTCGACGAACCAGTGCGAGGCTGCATTCGCGTGCTGTGTCGTCATCGGCTCGGGCACGCTCGCTGCCCTGAAGGCGGCGGACTACAAGCAGATTTGGGAGTCGGGTCCGATTCCGAACGGTCCGATGTCGATTCGTAGCACCCTTCCGAAGTCGCTGAAGGCCGCGATCAGGAATATCCTTCTCACGAAGGCGAACAAGGAGTACTTCGTCTCGAAGGGTTACAACGGTTGCACCGCCCTCGCCAGCTGTGTCGTGATCGAAGACAAGAACGTGAACAACTTCATCGAGGTCAAGGACTCGTTCTACGACTACATCCGCGGCATATGCGAGGCGACGAAGAGCTCGTCGTGCAAGGCCTGACGAACGTCATGAACTCACCTGGTGCAGTCGAGGGGGATGCGGTCGTTTCGGTCGCATCCCTCTCGAAGAAGTTTCCGAACGGCACCCTGGCGGTCGACAACGTATCGTTCGATGTGCCGGCCGGCCAGGTGCTGGGTCTCCTCGGACTGTCGGGATCGGGCAAGTCGACCCTGATGCGTCTGATCAACGGTCTTCACCAGCCGACGTCGGGCCATGTCTCGGTGTTGGGGGCGGTCATCGATGAATGCAGTCCCTCCGAACTGCGTGATGCCCGCCGCAACATCGGCTTCGTGTTCCAGCAATTCGGCCTCGTGGGGCGCATGACCTGCATCGAGAACGTCCTTGTTGGTTCACTCGGTCGTCTGCGCGGTCCACGCCTTGGTGTTCGTATGTATCCGAAAGTTCTGCGCGTGAAAGCCCTCGAGCGACTCGAGCGCGTGGGGTTGTTGGCGCAGGCATTCCAGCGCGCCGACACTTTGTCCGGAGGCCAAATGCAACGTGTGGCGATCGCGCGCAGCCTGATGCAAGAGCCGAAGGTTCTTCTTGCCGACGAGCCGGTTGCTTCGCTCGACCCGGAATCGTCGATCCAAGTGCTCGACCTCATTTCGCAGATTGCCCGCGAGGACGGCATGACGGTCATCTGCAGTCTTCACCAGGTCGAACTTGCGGTCGGACGTACCGACCGTTTGATCGGCCTTCGGGACGGCCGAGTGGTGCTCGACAGGTTGACGGCGGGCACCGATCAGGAGTCGGTCATGTCCTTGTACCGGCGCAGCGGCACGGCCGAAGCAGAAGAAACTCGCGTCACGCAGCTCGCATGAGCGTCAAGACGACATCCAACGATGCTCCATCGTTGCGCACCACGCCGCCGGTCTCCGGGCGGCTGGCGTTGCAGTGGGTCTTTGTCGTTTCCTATCTGCTCGTGTTCTTGTGGAGCTGGAACAAGCTCAACATGTCGGTGTTCAGCTTTTTCAGTGATCTCGGCAACGTGGGCAATCTCTTCAAGCGGATGTACCCGCCGGACTTCGGCGACACGGGACGCATCATCGAGGCGATGGTCGAAACGGTCTGGATGGCGCTTCTCGGCACCGTGGGGGCCGTCATTCTCAGCTACCCGCTTGCGCTGGCAGCGGCACACAACACGACGAAAAGCAAGACGTTGCGTGCGATCAGCCGTGGCGTCATCACTTTGTCCCGCGCAGTGCCCGAGATCATTCTCGCGGCCATCTTCGTTGCCGCCTTCGGCCCGGGGCCATTCTCGGGCATCCTCGCCCTTGCGCTGCACTCGATCGGAATGATCGGGCGCTTGTTCGCGGATGCAATCGAGACCGCAACAGAACAACCGCGCGAAGCCGTGGTCTCCGTCGGGGCAACCAAGCGCCAAACAACCCGCTCGGCCATTTTGCCACAGGCTCTTCCGTCGATGATTGCGACGTCACTCTTCCGATTCGAGATCAACCTTCGCGGTTCGGCGATTCTCGGACTCGTCGGTGCCGGCGGTATCGGTCAGATCATCTCCGAGTCGCTCGAGACGATTCAGTACCGACCGGCTCTGGCTGCTGTTCTCGTGCTCTTCGTCGTCATTCTCGCCATAGAGATCGTCTCCACCTCGGTGCGTCGGTCGTTGATCGGTGAAGCGGCGAATCTTCAGTTGAGCGCACAGCGGTATTCATTCCTGAAAAAGATGTTCCAGCGCCGTGATGCACGTGTCAACAGGGCTGCGACCGCGGAACGTCGGCTTTCCCCTCCGTGGACGTCGGAACGGCTCTTCCGCACCACCATGCTCGCGTCGGCTGGCGTATTGATCGTGACTGCGATCGTGACCGTCAACATCGACTGGTTCCGGGCCATCGCCAATTTCGATCAGATATCGATCGTGCTGAAGCAGATGTTCCCACCGAGCTTTTCGGGTGAACGATCGAACGTGTTCACGGGTCTCATCGAGTCGTTCGCGATTTCCGTCGTGTCAACGACCCTCGGTGTTGCCGTCGCATTGCCACTCGGCGTCGCGATGTCACGCAACATCATTGTCCGCCGATGGTTCTCTACATTCATGCGGATGTTCGTTCTTGCGCTGCGCGGAATACCCGAATTGATCATCGCCGTCATCTTCGTGAGCGCCATGGGACTGGGGGCGGTTCCCGGCACTCTGGCGCTCAGTGTCACGGTGGCCGTCTTTGGCGCGAAACTTTTCGCCGACACGATGGAAGAAGTCAGCCCGGCTCCACGTGAGGCCGTCGTGTCCGTCGGAGCGACCCGACCACAGGAGTTCATCTCCTCGGTGATTCCTCAATTCGTGTCGCCGTTCGTGGCGCACTTCTTCTACCTGCTCGACGTTTTCTTCCGTTCGTCGACGGTGCTCGGCATCGTCGGCGGTGGCGGTATCGGCTTTTTGTTGCTTCAGTCGATTCGCGTCTTCGAATTCCAACTCACGACGATGATCGTTCTCGGTGTCTATCTGATCGTGCTGGCCATCGAGTGGCTGGGATTGGGTGTGCGCCGGCTCTATCGCTAGGCAGGCGTGTACGAGTAGACCTCAGTCAGCGACGGTGGGCGTGTCGAGTTCGTGCGAACGAGTTTCGGCACCTGATTCATCGATGACGCTGACCTGAGAACCCGAGTGAGCGTGGCTTGCCTGGAGGCGGTGGCCTGCGGAGACGGTGAACGAATGGCTTCCGTGCTGGTTGGCCACGGTGATGTCGGCGTGTTCGGTGTGCGTGAAGTGAACGTCATGGTCGTCGGTGATACGCAACATGCTGTCGGCGTGGGGTGACTCGGGATCTTTGCCGGTCAGGGAATGGTCGGATTCGATGTGCTTGTGTGTGCCGTTGTTGGTGTGCACCGCCAGGCGGACCCGAACCTTGTCTTCGTGGGTCTCGCCCGTTGCGGACACCACGCGGACCGCGAATTCTTCACCAGCGGGCATGTACACGTGCACCATCGACATGCCGAGACCACCCTTGCCAACGACGAACTTGGCGCCGTCGACTTCGCTCTTGCGGACACCATCGTGGATTCCCACGACCTTGCCCGACTTTGTGGTGATCATCAGGCTGGGAACGGGACCACCGCTTGTCTTTGCCGACAGTGTGATGACGGCGTGGCCCTTGGTTCCTTTTTGAGAGGCGTGGAATGGGCTTGTGAACGGGCCGTTGCGTGACGACATCGGAGTGAGTTCGATGTCGCCCTTGCCGCCGGTCCAGGTTTCGAACGTGCCGTCGGGGTTCATGCCGGCCCAGTCGTACTTCCAGGTGTTCGACTGCGTGTCGACCTCGATGAACTTCGGCTCGGTGGGGAAGTTGTTGTCGTAGATGTGGATTCGATAGGTGTCGTCGGCCTTTGTCACTGCGTAGGGCGTGACTGCATGGCCGTGCTCGTTGCCGTAGATGCCAATGGTTTGTCCGTCACGCTTCTTCAAACCGTCGACGAGTGACGCGACCAGTTCAACGGGTTCCAAGCGCCGTGACTTTTCCGTTGCTTCCTGGACCTCGTGGGCGTACTGCGTTGCCCACCAGTAGTTGATGTCGTCTTCGAGGGCGGCGCGTTCCTTGGTGAG
>Ga0172373_10002415_pt1 | contig 28622 bp, 24 predicted proteins | sample Lak10m_2_FD_114546 | JGI IMG/M metagenome (GOLD analysis project Ga0172373, IMG submission 114546) | Freshwater microbial communities from Kabuno Bay, South-Kivu, Congo - kab_092012_10m | ecosystem: Environmental > Aquatic > Freshwater > Lake | place: Democratic Republic of the Congo...
CGCCATGCGTGAAAATTTCCCATTTACCAGGCTCATTCCCGACGCTGACTTTTTTCGCATCAATGGCAACGACGATGCATTGCGCCCCGAAACGTTCGGCTGCTTCCTTAACAAATTCAGGCCTGGATACCGCCGCACTGTTAATACCGACTTTATCGGCGCCGGCATTGAGCATGCGCCGAATATCGTCCAGCGTCCTGATGCCTCCGCCTACCGTCAACGGAATAAAAACCTCGCCGGCGACCTGCTCAACGACATGGACGATCGTGTCGCGGTTATCATGCGTCGCGGTAATGTCCAGGAAGGTGAGTTCATCCGCGCCTTCGCGGTCGTAACGGCGGGCGATCTCGACCGGGTCGCCGGCATCGCGGATATCGACAAATTTCACGCCTTTGACAACACGGCCGTTATCGACATCCAGGCAAGGGATAATGCGTTTGGCTAGGCTCATGCGACTTCCCGATAGGAAGGAAGCGTCATAAGATGACGTTCATCTTCGTTATAAATACACAAAGTAAAGACGTTTTCGCGGGTTTTGGCATCGGTGGTTTCAAACAGCACGTCAACTAGCATCAACAAGCCTTTACCCGTACTGCTCAAGGTATCCCCCCAGGTTTTATTGACGATCATTTTGACCACATACGAGGTCGAGCTGTCACCCGGATACGCTTCATCAAGATAAAGATCGCCGATAATATAACCCTGCTGTTGACAGGCTTGCTTAAAGCCTTCGAGCTTAGCCAGTAATTCTTGTTTATCCATTGCAATAACCCTTCTTCATGTTGTAAAAATGCAATGAACGCGATTACGTTTTCTGGACTTTGCGAGCCAGGCACTTGATAACGCACCTGTTCATTCCATAAACAACGCCCCGATGTTGTAAATAGCAGTGTATTAAGCCCCATAAGCTCTTTATTGATACTTTTCGCCAGATCAAACTTGGCCTTTAAGCCGCTAAAAATAAGCAATACGGCAATATCATGGGTTTTTATAGCCCGTCTCACTTCGCTAATACCGTGCGTTTGATAGTTTTCATCAAATAAACTGGGAATGTCCCATTGTTCACATACTTTTGCTTTCAGCATCAACTCAATACTATAACCCGCCAAGTAAAAAGCGCCATCGTACTTACCGTTGTCGCATAAAATCACGGCTTCTTGTAAACGTTCAAAAGCAAGCCGTTTAATTTCTTCAGCAGCTTTCATTAATCAATAAGACTCGGCTACTTTTTCAGCTTCGGTAAAATTCAGTGTCCCTTCGTAAATCGCCCGCCCGGTAATTGCACCGATAATGCCGTCGCCGGCAACTGCACCTAAGGCTTTAATATCATCAAGGTTAGTAATGCCGCCGGACGCGATCACCGGAATATGAATCGCGCGCGCCAACCTGGCGGTAGCTTCAATATTGACGCCCTGCATCATGCTGTCACGGGAAATATCGGTATAAATAATCGCCTCGACGCCATCGGCTTCAAAATGAAGGGCCAAGTCAATGACATCATGTTTGGACAATTTCGACCAACCGTCAATCGCCACTTTGCCGTCTTTGGCGTCCAAGCCGACGATAATGCGGCGCGGATATTCCAAGGCCATATCCCTGACAAAATGCGGTTCGTTAACCGCCTTCGTGCCGATAATCACATATTCGACACCGGCATTCAGGTAAGCTTCTATCGTTTCTTCATCGCGGATACCACCGCCTATCTGTACCGGCACATCAGGGTACGCCTCGACAATGGCATGAATGATGCCGGCATTCCTGGGCTTGCCGGCAAACGCGCCATCGAGATCGACCAAATGCAGGCGTTTCGCGCCGGCATCTACCCAACGCCGGGCAACCGCTACCGGATCATCCGAGAATATCGTGTCATCGTTCATGCGTCCCTGACGTAAACGCACACATTTTCCATCTTTCAAGTCGATAGCGGGTATTAACAGCATAGATAAAGCTTCCTTAATAGCAGGTGATCACTGGATTTGTCCATCCCAATACAAAAAGTTTTTCAGCAGCTGCAAGCCAACCGCCTGGCTTTTTTCCGGGTGAAATTGTACGGCAAAGATATTGTTTCGCGCCAATGCGCAGGCAAAAGCGTCTGGATAGTCTGTGGTAGCGGCGATCAACGCCGCATCATCGGGCCGTGCATAGTAACTGTGTACGAAATAAAACCGGCTGCATTGCGGGATGCCAGTCCATAACGGGTGCGGACGCTGTTGCACTTGGTTCCAGCCCATATGGGGGATTTTTAATGTATTGCCGTTATCATCAGTTAAGCCTTCTGCAAATCGCACGACTCTGCCTGGTAAAATATCCAGGCATCGCGTGTCGGCATGCTCTTCGCTGACAGTCAATAAGGCTTGCATACCCAAACAAATACCCAGCAACGGTTTAGTACCTGAAATTTCTTTAATCACATCGTCCAAGCCCGATTGCGTGAGCGCCTGCATGCAATCACGAATAGCGCCGACGCCCGGAAAAACGACTCGGTCGGCGGCACGAATGCTATCGGCGTCCGCAGTAATTTGTACCTCAACATCAGGGGCGGCATGTTGCAGGGCTTTTGCGATGGAATGCAAATTGCCCATACCGTAATCAATAACAGCAACAGAAGACATAACGCGGCCAAGTTCAAGATTTGAAAAAGAAGATTAAAGCGTACCTTTAGTGGACGGCATTATACCTGCCATACGCTCATCAGCGGTAATCGCCATGCGCATCGCGCGGCCTAAGGCCTTAAAAATGGTTTCGGCGATATGATGGGCATTGTCGCCTTTCAGGTTATCGATATGTAACGTGACTTGGGCGTGGTTGGCAAAGCCCTGTAAAAACTCGTGAAACAAATCAACATCGAACGAACCTATCATGCCGCGCGTAAAAGTGACGTTATAAAACAGGCCGGGGCGACCTGAGAAATCGATCACGACGCGAGACAGGGCCTCATCGAGCGGCACATAGGCATGTCCATAACGATAAATGCCTTTTTTATCGCCGATTGCCTTCGCAACCGCCTGCCCCAGCGTAATGCCGATGTCTTCAACGGTATGATGGGCATCGATATGCAAATCACCGTGCGCCCGGATGTCCATGTCAATCAGTCCGTGCCTGGCGACCTGGTCGAGCATGTGGTCGAGAAACGGTACGCCGGTTGCGAACGAGGCTTTACCGTTTCCGTCCAGGTTGATATTGATTTTAATTTGGGTTTCGAGCGTGTTGCGTTCGATTTCGGCGGTGCGTAGGATCATTGTTGGTAATTTACGGTTTTAAATCAATTAAGACAAGTTCATCAATCCATTTAAAATCAGTATCATAACTTGCCGGCGGCAAGTTGTTGACGATACAGGTTGATGCAATCCAAATGTCATTTTCTGGAATCGGCTTGCCTTTGCTTTTTAGTTTTTTACGGGTCGCAGCATACTCTTGAGCTATCAACTCATGGATATTCAACAAACGGCATTCATTAATAAAAGCCAAACATTTTTGTTCGTTTTCATCGCTTCTTGCTGAATTTTTCGCCCCAAACAGCAATTCACCGCAAACGATTACGGGCAAATAAACAGCTTGATAATCATTGAGCAAATCGATGGTACTTTGCCGTCCATTTAAAATCGCTATCACTACATTGGTATCAATAGCGATTTTCTCTTTCACCATTCGCCCTCAATATGATCGAATTCTTGCTTGACAATGATTTGCATAGCTTGGGCATCAGCGTCATCAAGGCAACCAGAGAACTTTAACACAGGGTTTTGCGGCTTGGGCCTAATGTCAATATTTTGCTTAACTATCTGCAAAATTTCAAAAAGTTGCGACAAGGTTGTTGGATTGTCTATAGCTTCTATTTCTGATATAAGCTGTTGTTTTACAGTCATATATGCGCCTCGCCAACGGTTTAGTCCCTCATTTAGCTTTTAGCCGCCCTCTTACGCTCATTTTCCGTCAACAATTTCTTACGCAGGCGTATCGACTTAGGCGTCACTTCGACCAATTCATCTTCATCAATAAATTCCAACGCCTGCTCCAAGGTCATTTTTTGGATCGGCACCAGGATCAGGTTTTCGTCCGTGCCGGCGGCGCGGATGTTGGTGAGCTGCTTGGCTTTGGTGGGATTGACGACCAAGTCATTGGCGCGGGAATGAATACCGACCAGCATGCCTTCGTAGACTTCATCGGCATGCACCAGGAACAATTCGCCGCGCTCCTGCAACGCGAACAACGCGTAGGCCAGGGCTTTACCCTGCACCATAGACACCAGTACGCCGCGTTTGCGGTTGCCGATTTCGCCTTTTTTCATCGGCCCGTAATGGTCGAAAACATGGTAGAGCAAACCGGAACCCGAGGTCGTGGTCATAAACTCAGTCTGGAAGCCGATCAGGCCGCGTGACGGCATCATGTATTCCAGGCGGATACGGCCTTTGCCGTCGGGTACCATATTGAGCAGGTCGCCTTTGCGCTCACCCAGTTTTTCCATCACCGAGCCTTGGTGAATTTCCTCGACTTCAATAGTGACCGTTTCAAACGGTTCGCATTTTTCACCGTCGATTTCCTTGATAATCACTTCCGGCCTGGACACACCCAGCTCGAAACCTTCACGGCGCATGTTTTCAATCAATACCGATAAATGCAACTCTCCGCGACCGGAAACTTTAAATTTATCAGGATCGGCGGTATCTTCAACCTTCAAGGCGACGTTATGTTGCAATTCTTTTTCCAGGCGGTCACGAATCTGCCTGGAAGTCAGGAATTTCCCTTCTTTTCCGGCAAACGGCGAGTTATTGACCTGGAATGTCATCGTCACGGTCGGCTCGTCAACCGTCAGCGGCGTCATCAGCTCAATTTTATCGGGATGGCACAAGGTATCGGATATTTCCAGTTTTTCTATGCCGGTAAACGCGATAATGTCGCCGGCGCGCGCTTCCTGCACTTCGACCCGCTCCAGGCCGTGAAAGCCGAATACCTGCAACATGCGGCCTTTGCGTTCGACGCCTTCGCGGTTGACAATCACCAACGGCATATTCGGTTTGATCGTACCGCGCTGGATGCGGCCCACGCCGATGACACCGACATAAGTATTGTAATCCAGGCTGGTCACCTGCATCTGGAACGGGCCATCGAGATCAACTTTAGGCGGACTGACTCTTTCGACGATGGTTTCAAACAACGGATCCATATTGCCGCCTGTTACACTGGCGTCAAGACCGGCATAGCCGTTCAGTGCCGATGCATAGACGATAGGAAAGTCCAGCTGTTCGTCGGTTGCGCCCAAGCGGTCGAATAAGTCGAAGGTTTGGTCGACGACCCAATCAGGACGCGCGCCAGGACGGTCGATTTTGTTGATGACGACAATGGGCTTTAAGCCCAAGGCAAATGCTTTTTGCGTCACAAAGCGGGTTTGCGGCATCGGGCCGTCGACGGCATCGACTAACAACAAAACTGAATCCACCATCGACAACACGCGCTCGACTTCGCCGCCAAAATCGGCGTGGCCCGGTGTATCGACGATATTGATGTGATAGTCGCGCCAGTCCAGTGCGGTGTTTTTCGCCAGGATGGTAATGCCACGCTCTTTTTCCAAATCATTGGAGTCCATGATCCGCTCGGTTACTTTCGCATGGGCGGCAAACGTGCCTGATTGTTGTAACAGTTTATCAACCAGGGTCGTCTTGCCATGATCAACGTGGGCGATAATGGCAATATTTCTTAATTTTTCAATCACTTGTATATACTCTGAGGGTTAAATAAATCGGCTTGCCAGGTGTGGCGAAAATCGGGTAAAAAGATGACGATGATGACGTCCATCATGAATGTAGTGTTTTGTTTGATGAGCGGGTCTTGCTGTTAACTAGCTTTGCTGCCAAGGTAGGCCGCAATATCGCCAACCGCCAAGCTTCCCTCTATGATTGTCTTGATCCAGGGGCCCTTCAAAGCCGCCTTCTATATTAACAAGCCGTTGGTAGCCCGCCTTTTCCAGCGTTTTTGCCGCATCGAGCGAACGCTGCCCGCTACGGCACAATAATAAAATAGGGGAATCACGGTCAGGCACAGCCTGGATCACTTCAGCGACAAACTCCGGATTGATCTGCCAATCAGGGGCTTCTTTCCAGGCGATATGAACAGCGCCTAAAGGGTGGCCCACAAAACCATGCTCGACTTTTGTCCTGACATCGATCAATACCGCCTTGCTGTTCTGTTGCAACAAATCCCAGGCCTGTTGCGGTTCCAGGTTTTCTATCATGATGTATCCAGTGCTGTGTTTGATGCTGCAAATTACAGATTAGCGGTTTTTTACTTATTTCGATGCATAAAAACGCCCCATCAAAGGGCTGGCTAATCGGGTTAACTGAGACTATTATCGCATCCATAAGAGCGTGGTCAAGAAATCGCCTCACAACAACACCAATAAATCGCTATTTCTTACTGCTTATTTACACATCACGACTGACGATTAAGCATTATTCCGTGCCCGGCATCGTCACTTGCGGCCCCAGCCATTCCTGCAAAAAATCCAGGAAACGCCTGACCTTGGCGGATAGATATTTTCTGTGCGGGTATACGGCATGAATATCCAGCGGCGGCAATGTGTAGTTTTCCAGCACAGCCTTCAATTTGCCGCGCTCTATATCCCTTGCCACCACATACGAAGCCAGCATCACCAATCCCAAGCCATCAATCGCGGCAACTCTTATTGCATCGGCGACATTGGCCTGCATCCTGCCTGAAACATTGATAACAGTACAGCCTGTTTCGCCCTTAAATTTCCATTTATTCCTGGGTGAACTCGCCCAATTGACGAGACAACTGTGCTCGAGCAAATCTTCCGGTATTTTGGGAATACCATGACGCGCCAGATAATCCGGTGATCCGCACACCACCATAGACGAACTGGCTAATTTTCGCGCCACCATACTGGTATCGTCCAAAACACCCAAGTAAATAGCGATATCAATGCCTTCATCAATCAAATCACCCGGACTGCTTTGTAAAATCAGGTCAATCGTCAAGTCAGGATGGATTTTCAGGAATTCTGCGATGGCTCGGGTAATATGCGTTGCACCGATTACAGGCGGCGCGCTGATTTTTAACACTCCGCGCGGTTCGGTCTGTAAATGCGTTACTGCGGATTCCATCTCTTCAACATCAAGCAATACTTGCTGGCAGCGTTCGAGATAGGATGCCCCCACATCCGTTAAGCTTAAACTGCGTGTCGTCCGGTTAAAAAGCCGCGTCCCCAAACTGCCTTCCAACTGCATAATATGCTTGGTCGCCATCGCCCTGGAAATACCCAATTCTCTCGCTCCACCCGCAAAGCTTCCGGCTTTGGCGACACGAACAAAAACATTCATACTGGTTAACTTATCCACTCACACCTCAATATTCGAAAGATAACGACACATGCTGCCTGCGCTTTTTCACCTTATTTTTAAAGCGTAGCCATTGCCTAAATAAAAAACATTGACATTTTAACTGTTTCTTTAATATAAACAATCAATTTATTATTTAACATATTGTATCCAAAAATTATCCCTGTATAGTGAGTATCAACAATTAAAAAGCAACATCTCTCGAACGACTTCGACGCTGTATGAAGATTTTTTAAACATTTTACAGGACATAAACAATGAACGACTTCAAGAAAGACATACTGATAGGCCTGATGTTTATTGCCGGTATCTGGAGTTTCATTTCCGGTCAATTTATTATTTCAACCGTTTTATTTGCCAGTGCTGCGATTTACAGCAACATTGTGATGAGAGCCCAACTGAAAAGCTGAGCGCTAACGATTTAACTACCTCCTGGTGTTATACCTACAAGCAGATACTCCTCATAACACTCTGCTTGCTTTTTCACCTCCCTCTACAGCAATGTATTGGGAGGCTTTTTTAATTCCAAAGTTTAGTCTGGAAACTCTCTTCCACTTTAAGCGACTCCCTGGCTTTTTTCCACAACACATCGCCTATCTCACACTGCGGCGCAAAACCTAAAACGGCCCGGATTAAAATATCCCGAACCGTTTCAAAATCATCATTTTTAGCCGCCTGCTCCAGGGTAACGAGCATTTTTTCCAGCTCAGTCCACGGAATAACCTGTTCTTCTGCGCACATAATCCTCGGATGACCGGTTTCCGAAACCTTATCGCCAATCAACAGTTCTTCATAAAGCTTCTCTCCGGGCCTTAAGCCGGTAAAACTGATTTCAATTTCACCGGACGGATGATCTTCATCCTTGACTTCAAGTCCGCTCAAATGAATCATGCGCTTGGCCAAATCCAGGATGCGAACGGGCGCACCCATATCCAGCACGAACACATCGCCGCCCTGCCCCATAGCCCCAGCCTGGATAACCAACTGCGCGGCTTCAGGTATCGTCATAAAATACCGGATAATTCTTGCATCGGTCACCGTTACCGGTCCGCCCCTGGCGATCTGCTCCCTAAACAACGGCACTACAGAGCCTGATGAACCTAAGACATTACCAAACCTGACGATAATGAAACGGGTCTGCTGGAACTTACGGTCCGCACTAAAGGCCTGCAAGATTAACTCGGCAAAACGCTTGGTTGCGCCCATCGTATTAGTCGGCCTGACGGCTTTGTCCGTGGAAATCAGCACAAATGTTTCAACGCCTGCCGCGACGGCCGCCTGCGCCGTGTGATAGGTTCCAAATATATTGTTCCATACCGCCTCGCCCGGATTCCTTTCCACCATCGGCACATGTTTGTAAGCCGCGGCATGATAAATCGTTTGCACGTTAAATATCTGGCACACTTTAGTTATGCGCGCTGAGTTGACGACCGAACCTAAAACGGCAATAAGCTCTATATCCTGGGCACGGCCGACCTTCTCGAGAAGATGGTTCAATTCTTTTTCTATCATATAGAGTGCATATTCGCACAGCTCAAAGAGAACCAGGGCCAGCGGCTGCAACGGTATGATCTGCCGGCACAACTCGGAACCTATCGACCCGCCCGCACCCGTCACCATGACCACCTTCCCGTTAATGCTCGCCTGCAGCAGCGAGGGATTGGGCGCCACGCAATCACGACCCAGCAGATCGGCAATATCAACCTCCTGGAGCGCATCAACGGTCACCTTGCCTTGCGCAATATCAGACAAGCCCGGCATTGACATCACATGAACGGCGTAAGGTTCCAGCAAACGGATAATCTCGCTTTTGCGTGAGCGGCTGGCTGACGGCATCGCCAGTAACACATCTGAAACATGGTATTTCTTAATCAGCTGACTCAATGAACTCAAAGGATGAATTTTTACACCGTTGATTTTTTGATGATGCAGCAATAGGTCATCATCGATAAATGCCACAGGATTATATTCACGCCCGTGCCCTAATGCAGCCGCCAATTGCACGCCGGCACTGCCGGCGCCGTATATCACGACATTCCTTTTACGGCACCCCAGCGCGTTTCGTCCGCCTGCCAGGCTGAAATGAATATCCCCCAACCACCAACGCGCAAAAAAACGGCTGCTGCCGACCAGCAGAATCGTAAGCAACCAGTTAAGCGGCGTTACCGTCCTGGGAATGCCTTGAATATTTGATTCATAAACGACAAATGCAAAAATCAAGGCATAAAAACTCGTCGCCTGAATAATCGTCCATAAAACCCTTATTTCTATATAGCGAATGATCGCACGATACAGGCCTAACCTGGCAAACACGGCACAGGCAATCAGCGGTGCGGCGGCAAACAAATACCATTGATCGCCTTTAGGGATATACAACACACCCCAGCGCAGGGAAAATGCCAGCCACAAGGCCAGCACGGCAAAAAAAACATCGGCGCTGATAAGAAGAAATGCTTTCTTACGCCGGGAAAGCCCTATCAGCCAATGCGCCAACTGCGATTCCACTATGCGGATTCCCTGGTACCGGCCTTGAAGCTGAACGCGAGCAATACCAGCGGCAAATAAGCCAAAACCAATCCCGATAAGCCGTCCAGCCCGCCTGCGCCAACCCATAACGCCAACGGTGTCAACCAGCACAGGTTAATCACGGCCACCGCCAGCGTTACCGGTTTATGCCCGCCGTAATGACGCGATGCATATTGGTAGGCATGACTGCGGTGTGCTTCATAAACCTTTTCGCCCGACAAAAACCGGCGTATCAGCGTCAATGTCGCATCGACAATAAACACACCTAACAAAATCAGCCAGCTCCAGAAATATTGCGGAGCAACGAAGGCCGCCTGGATAGAAAAAAGTCCCAAGACCATACCTAAAAAGCCGCTGCCCGCATCCCCCATAAATATTGCGGCAGGCGGAAAATTCCAAACCATAAAACCAGCCACGGCCATAGCCAGCAAGGCCAGCATCCAGCACTGTCCGCTGTTTCCAGCGCCTGATAAATACAACACTATCCCCCCGAAGCAAACCGTCATCGCCTCAATACCGGCAAGCCCATCGATGCCATCCATGAAATTATAGAGATTCAGCAGCCAAACCAGGTAAAACAGCCCGATAACCTGTCCGCCCCAGCCCAAGTCGATTGCATGCCCGAAGACCAACAGCGGCGGCATGCCTCCCAGTGCAGACAAGCCCAACGCCGCAGCAAGAAAATGCGCCGACAATCGCTGATGGACAGGAATGTGACTGCGATCGTCAAGAAAGCCCACCAAAGCCACCCCTACCCCGACGCCGCAAAATATCCACGCTGTTTTCGCAGCCGGCAAGCCCGCTATTGCAAAGACAATAAGACCAGACAGGAAGACAATAACTATCGCCAAACCACCGCCCCGCGGCGTAGGGATATGATGCGAACTACGGGCATTGGGAATATCCAGCAGATGAGAAGCCACGGCATAACGGCGAAATAAGCCCGTTAATGCCGCGGACGCAATTAACGCAATCAACAAAATACCGGCAAACGCTAGCATCGGTGATGCTTCATATAATCTTGCGCCGTTTTGGCTAGAGCGTCATCTACGCTCAGCGGCGGAATCCAACCTAAGAGCCTCTGCGTCTTGCCGATGTCGACTTGCAACGAACAACACAAGCGCTGAATTGCCGCAGTTTTATTAAATAGTTTTGCAACAACCGTCAATATCCACAGAGGCACAGGCATCAATAACGCTATTTTTCCTAACGCCGTCGCTACACGGCGCAGCAATTGAGCCGTAGTTATATCCTCACCGTCCGCGGCCAAAAATACCTGCTTGGCCGCAGCCGGGTGCCGAATGCAGATAATGATTAAGTCGACCAGGTTATCAAGGGCCAGCAAACTGCGCCGGTTTTCAATAGCGCCTAAGGGTAACGGAATTTGTTTATCCAGCCAGCGCATCATACGGTAGAAATTTGCCTTGACGCCCGGCCCATACACCAAGGATGGACGTATAATGACAAGCTCCATAGCCGTTGTAGCGGCCAGCTCGAGCAAAGCCTGTTCAGCTTCATATTTGGAAACGGCGTAAGCATCAACCGGTGCCGGCATATCATCTGCAGTAAAAGGACACTCCGGCAATGTGTATTCACCATTGACCTTGATTGTGCTGATAAAGATGAAGCGGCGCACGCCGGCTTGCACTGCTTGCCGGGCAAGGTTCATCGTGCCGTCGACATTGGTCTTGCGATATTCCGCCAGCGATTCCGCCGCATCGTCGCGCATCAGGTGCACGCGTGCAGCAAGATGAATCACGACATCGACCCCCTGCAACGCTTCGGTCCAATCCGTTTTTGCATCAATATCGTCGATGATAATGGGAACGACAGCATCCGGGCAAACGGCAAGCGTCCGGACGGCGGCGTTTATCCTGTAATGCCCGGCATTATGATTGCCGCTCATCAGCGTTGCGCATAATGCCTTGCCGATAAAACCATTTGCGCCTGTGATTAATAGCTTAGTCATTGCGGTAGTCTGGTGAGGGTATAGCGCATCAATACAGCCGATAACCCCATTTATTGAAATATTTGATTGCACTGACAACCATTACCCAAGTCATGCGCAAGCTTTTATACGCTGCCCGCTCCCACTGGTGAATGACGTTGACATAAGGGTAATAAACCGTTCTATACCCCGCCTTGTGCATTTTCCTGCACAAGTCCGCATCTTCAAAATACAGGAAATAATATTCGTCAAATCCGCCCACTTGCTTCAAAACGTCGGTCCGGCAAAACATGAAAGCGCCCGAGACAAAAGGCACATCGCAGATATTTTCATAACCCACGTCGAGCATGGTATAAGCCTCCATTCTGTGTTGGGCCATTTTTTTAAGCCATGCCGGCGCTAAACGCCGCAACGCCAAATCCAGGATAGTCGGGTTTCTATGGTTATTGGCCTGCAAGCTGCCATCGGGATTGATTAATTTAGGGCACAGTATACCGACATCCGGGTTCCGCTCCATATAATCCGCCAGTGCATTGATGGTCTCATCGTTAATGATAATATCGGGATTGCAGATAATATGGTAAACACTATCGACTTGGTCGATCCCGATATTATGTGCCGCGCCGAAACCGGAGTTAATAACATTTTGAATCAATTTAATCGCGTTATTCTCGCCGGCATAGCCTTGTACAATATCCACGGTGGCGTCCTGCGATTTATTGTCAATAACCAGAACCGTCATTGCATAGGCTGTATTAATAACCTGGCTCAGCAATGAGGCTATACATTCACGAATCACCTTCTCACTATTATAAGTAACGATGGCTATTGAAATTTTTTCACGTTTCATGCAATAAGCTATTGATTGTAATCTTCCGAATCCTACCGCGTTAAGCCCGCGCTTTAAAAGCCTCAGCCTTTTCCCTTAATAGGGCTTCACTCTCTTTAATCATGTCGCTGTATTGGGTATTTTCGAAACCCCACAACGATGAAGACAGCTCTTCGCCGTGACCGACTAAAAACGGCAAGGTCGTAATCACCACCAAGTCCTTGCTGGATTCGATATGCCGGTCAATGGTATTGGTATAAGGATCGGCATTTTGCTGGTCCCAGGACTCCAGCAGATCGATAGCGGACAGCGAATAAATATTCATGACCATGCTGACTGTTTTATTGATGAAAATATACTCAATTCCATCGACTTCCTCGATTTTAGTGACGGCTGTATCAGGATGCAGATGCGCTATCAAGCCTGAGAATAATGTCCAGGGTTGTTGATTTGCAATGAGGTAAGCCATAATTTTATCCAGCCTTGTTTCAAAATCATCAGGAAATACAACATCATCTTCACAAATCATCGCCAGGGAATAACCCCGGTCATGCAGATTTCTCAGCATAAATTTATAGCTCATACCGCAACCTAACCAGCCTTTACGATGGCGTATGCCTTCTATGGCTTGAAATCCGTAAGTTTGATTGCCGAGAAAATTTTGTTTCCTGTCTACGGTTTCAGTCAATGTTAAACACAGCCGGGGTATCGCCTCGTTCATTTCAGGAAAAAAATCAACCTGTTGATAATAACCATCAAAACTCATCAAATCATTGGCCAATAAATAACGATTGAAGTAACAGGAAAATTTCTTATCTGATTGCACAAAAGCATCGATTGTCGCTATTTTTTGTTGGTACGCCTGCTCATTACTCAACACTTGACCGATTCGCTCAAGCATGGCGTCTACATCACCAATCGGCGTAAAACCGGCAATACCCTGAAGATCGCCATGGTTAGCCATATCGCTGCCTTCCTCGCTGATCACCGGCACACCCAGCGAAATCACTTCATAAATGCGCGTTGTTTCAAGCAGTGCATTTTCATAATAGTGGATGTTAATCACCAGCCTGGCTGACAGGATTAAATTGACCAGCGCTTCGCCATACACTTCGCTGGCAATGAAAAGATTGTATTTTTCGCCGATCCGGTCGAGAAATTGGCGGCGACGAGGGCAATTGGGGTCACCATAAAACAGGACATCTATTTTTTTTGCGCCGTTTTTTAAGTTGTAGCCTTTCTGCTGTAAAAAACCGGCATAACCGGAGAACGAGCCTATAGGCAGGTAAAACAACTTTTGATATTGAATACCATTTTTTTCAAGGAATTCGATATTGGTAACGGCATAATCAAAAATTGAAATGGCCTGGTTCAAAATAGCGAAATACGCATCTGAAAACCAGCGTGGATTGATGCTTTGTTCCATTTGAAATGCGACAAAGTTTTCAGGCAAGCGGGAAAACATTTGCGGGCAAATAACAATATGGAGTCGCCCGGCATCGGCCTGCCGGCTGTAATCCAGGCCGACAGTGGCGCTCAGTCCGGCCTGCGTCAATTGATGCTCAATCAAATGCGCTATGTACACTGTATGTTTTGTGCACAATATTGAAATATCATTTTTACTGATCGACTCAATCGCTAGCGGTTCAGGCTCCACATTGCGAACACCACGCTTAATAATATCGACAATAACAGCAAATTTACCGGCCCAGACCAGCTCGCATAAGGTCCTGGACTTTCTACAGACCAGCCTGAACGGATGCCGGGTACTGGAGATTATCCCGATTATTCTCGCTATAATTCTTACCGGGTTATCCGGTTTGCGCGTCGCGATATAATGCCCAAACAAACTGCCGATCACGTTAAACTCACCGCGCAAAAGCCGTCCTAACATACGTAACGGCATCGTGATACGCCAAGAAAGACTTTGCCGCATTTTGTCTATCACCGCCGTCATTTCTGAAATATGCCGGTCATGCTCGCTGATTGTCTGCTGAAGATAAGTAATCTGTACATCGCGCTCAGTTAATGCCTGGCTGAGATCAGCAACCTGCCTATCGCGCTTGTTTACTGCCAGGTCGGGTTTATTCATTTGCTTGCTTTGCGCTAACGCGTCGTGAGCCATATTTTCAAGTATCGCAAAATATATTGATGTTTAAAGGCCAGCCGCTTAAGACGGAACACCCGGCTAAACCTTATAAGATCCGGTGTTAAGTTGAAATCCTGTATAAATACGGCGAGATAAACATCAATATTCAGTTGAATGCCAACGCTTGCCGATATTGGTTACCCACTTAAGACGGGACACGGTCTGAGGTTAAGCCTTGCTACTTGTCCCGCCTTAAGTGGGTAGCCCCGATATTAAATGTCCTGCAGCGCTATCTCTGTCAATTGCCCATGTTCCAACCTGAAAAAACGCTTGCAATATTGGCGAATCAGCTCGTTGTTATGTGATGCAAAAACAAAAATGCCGACGGATTTAATCAAGGATTCCATGCGCTCTTTCGCCTTGATTTGGAATTCGGCATCGCCGGTACCGAAAATTTCATCGACCAGCAGAATGTCGGGTTGTGTAGACGTCGCTACGGCAAACATCAGCCGGGTCGCCATGCCGGAAGAATAAGTGCGTACCGGTAATTGTAAGAAATTGCCTAATTGGGTGAACTCTTCGATTTCCGAGGTTTTACCGCGAATTTCAGGCATCGATAAACCCATCAGTATGCCCATGCGGATGATATTTTCATAACCGGAAAGCTCAGGATCCATGCCGGCGCCTAATTCCAGCACGGTAGCGACCTTGCCGTCCCGGACGACGGTTCCGCTCACCGGATGAAAAACACCAGCCATCGTGCGCAGCAGTGTACTCTTGCCGGCGCCGTTATGGCCTATCAACGCAACGGCATCGCCGTCGTGCAAGTCAAAACTGACTTGATTAAGCGCCGTGACAATCTGTATATGTCCCGCTTCGCTTTCGATACGCCCACCTGTGCTGATGCGCACCAACTGGTTGCGTAGCGACATGCTGCGGCTGTTGTAAACCGGATACTGGACCGTTACGTTATCGAACTTGAGGACAGCCACTTTAAACCCAGAACGCAATACGATCGCGTTTGCTGTTAAACAGGTACAGCGTAAGCAGCCAGCCGCAAACCAACATCGCAAGATTGGTTTCAACAACAAATAGAGGCGGCGGATTGCCTAACAACGGGGCGCGAACGATTTCAATCAAATGCGAAAACGGGTTAAACCACATGATGTGTTCGCTGAAAGGTAAATAGTTCGGGCGGTAAAATACCGGGCTGATAAACATCAGCAAGGGCATGACCATAGCGATAAGGTATTCAAGGTCACGAAACCTGGCGCCCAGCAAACCAATCAGCAAGGCCAGCCAGAGCAGGTTTAACGCGACCAGGAACAGTCCCGGCAACGCTAGCCATGCGTTGGGATTCATCGGTAGCCCTAATATTAGCGCAACGACAAAAAAAACCGGCGCATTATGCGCGAAATTGATCAAATGCCTCAGTAAAAGCTGCATCGGATGTATCGCCAAGGGTAAATTCAGGTTGCGGATAATCGGAGCCTGGCGGCTGAACAGCACCGTTGCCTCGCTGATGATGCCGGAAATGAACTGCCAGAGTATCAATCCCGCCGTCAATGTCGGCACGAAAGTAGCCGCATCGACCCGGAACAGCTCGCTCCAGATAAACCCCAGACCAGCCGAACCGCCGGCAGTACCTAACGTCATCCATAACGGACCCAGCACACTGCGCTTGTAACGGGCGCGCACATCACTCAATGCCATAAACGCGACAATACGGAAACAATGCAAGGACTGCATAATGTCTGCAAGTCCCGGCTGTTTTTTAAGCGGTAAACTCATCGTATTATCAGGTTCGATTGCAGCGCATTATTTTTTGATATACAGGTCAGTAATCGTCCCGGTAATCATTTCAGCGGCAAAACCGAATGTTTCAGACAAGGTTGGGTGTGGATGTATCGTTAGACTGACATCTTCGGCATCGGCGCCCATTTCCAGGGCCAACACCGCTTCGGCGATTAATTCGCCGGCGTTCGGGCCGACCATGCCCGCCCCTAAAATCCTGCCGGTTTCTTTTTCGCAAATAATTTTAGTAATGCCTTCCTTGCGGCCCATGCTTAATGAGCGACCGCTGGCCGCCCACGGGAAAACCGCCTTGTCATATTCCGCGCCTTGCTGTTTCGCCTGGTTTTCCGTCAAGCCCATCCAGGCGATTTCAGGGTTGGTGTAAGCCACCGAAGGAATCGTCAACGCATCAAAACCCGCCTTATGGCCGGCTACAACTTCGGCCGCAACTTTGCCTTCATGCACCGCTTTATGCGCCAGCATCGGGTTGCCGACGATATCGCCTATCGCAAAGATATGCGGTACATTCGTGCGTTGCTGCTTATCGACAGGGATAAAGCCCTGTTCATTGACGTTGACGCCCGCCAACTCTGCGCCTACCAGTTTGCCGTTAGGCCTGCGGCCTACCGCAACCAGCACGGCATCAAACAATTCGGATTCCGGCGCGCCTTTGCCGTCAAAAGAAACTTTCAGGCCTTCGGGCTGCGCTTCTATCGCGGTCACGCGGGTTTCCAGCCAGATGTTTTTATATTGTTTTTTAATGCGGCGGAATAACGGTGTAATCAAGTCCTTATCGCAACCTGGGATGATTTGCTCCATCAGTTCAACGACACTGATTTCAGAGCCGAAGGCATGGTAAACGCAAGCCATTTCCAGGCCGATGATGCCGCCGCCAACTATCAGCAGTTTTTGGGGAATCTCTTTTAACGCCAAGGCATCGGTGGAATCCCATAAGCGCGGGTCGTCATTCGGGAACACCGGGATCTTGGTAGGCTGCGAACCTGCGGCAATGATCGCCTTTTCGAAATTAACCTGGATGGTGCCATCTGCCGTCTGTACGGCGACGGCATTCGCTGAAATAAATTGCCCGCTACCTTGCACTATAGTTACTTTGCGCTGTTTGGCAAGCCCTGCAAGACCGTCATTCAAGGTTTTCGTGACGCTCTGTTTCCAGGCGCGTATTTTGTCCACATCCAGGCCTGGCTTCGCAAAACTGACACCGTGCTGTTCCAGTTCCTCGGCTTCATGAATGATATGCGCCGTATGCAGTAATGCTTTAGACGGTATGCAGCCGACATTCAAACAAACACCGCCCAGCACCGGCTCGCGTTCGACCAGCACGACCTGTTTGCCCAAATCTGCGGCGCGAAAAGCCGCACTGTAACCGCCTGGGCCGCCGCCTAATACCATGACTTCTGCATTCAAAACTGTTTCACTCATTTTTATATTCCTTATTTAAAGTAACAAACGGCGAATATCGCTTAAGTGTTGCTTGATTACAGCCATAAACCGCGCGCCTTCGGCACCGTCGATGACGCGGTGGTCATACGTCAGGTCCAGCGGTAACATCAGCCGCGGCATGAAGTCTTTACCGTTCCAGACCGGCTGCATTTTAGCGCGGGTCACGCCCAAAATGGCGACTTCCGGCGCATTGACTATTGGCGTAAACGCCGTACCGCCGATACCGCCCAGGCTGGATATGGTGATGCATCCGCCTTGCATATCAGCCGGCATTAACTTGCCTTGCCGGGCTTTTTCGCTCTTTTCCGCCAGTTCTGCGGCCAATTGATTGATGCTCTTGGCGTTAACATCGCGTAATACCGGGACTACCAGGCCATTAGGCGTATCCACCGCGATACCGATATTAAAGTATTTTTTCAGGATGAGACTTTCGCCATCACCGGACAATGAGGAATTAAAACTGGGAAACTGCTGCATCCCGGCAACCAGGGCTTTGATAATAAACATCAAGCCGGTAATTTTGATGTCATCCTTGCTTTTTTCAGCGTTCAACGCATTGCGAAAGGCTTCCATATCGGTAATATCCGCTTCGTCATGATAAGTGACCATCGGCAGGTTCAACCAGGCGCGACTCAGGTTTTGTCCGGTAAGACGCTTGATCTTGCTAAGCTTTTGCGTTTCCGTAACGCCAAACACCGAGAAATCGACGACAGGAATCGAAGGTATGCCCGCTCCGCTAGAACTGACACCTTCAGTCATGGCTTTTTTGACAAAGTTTTTGACGTCATCTTTCAGGATGCGTCCCTTGCGTCCACTACCTGATTTGACTTTACCGATATCAACACCGAGTTCCCGCGCAAACAAGCGTACAGACGGCGAGGCATGGGCTTTTGTCCCGGTATCCCGAAGCACAGGCTCAACGTCGGCAACTGCCGCTTGCTGAGCCGGGGACGCGACCTGCGGCGCGGCTACCGGCTCAGGCGCAGCGGATACGGCAGTTAGTTCCGCATTTGACTGCGTGGATGCAGGAGGTATACCCTCTGGGGCACGAGGGGCAATGCCGGGAGCAATTGCCGAGGGCAGTACGGTCGCAATTAATGTTCCTTCCGACACTTTATCGCCGGGTTTAATAAACACCTGCTGCACCGTACCCGCCGCACTGGACGGCAACTCCATGCTGGCTTTATCCGTCTCAAGCGTTGCTACCGTCTGTTCCAACGCAATAATGTCGCCCGCCTGTATCAATACCTCTACAACATCAATTTCAGGGACATTTCCGACATCAGGAACTTTAATCTCACACACACTAGTCATATTTTTTCCTTATTCTTCCGTTAGATTAGCCAAGGGGCTTTCGCATCAGCAGCTATGCCGTATTTGGCGACAGCTACATCGACTTTGGCATGCTCAAATTGACCCCGCTCCGCCAGGCTCTTCAATGCAGCAACGGTAATGTGGTATCGGTCGACTTCAAAAAAACGGCGTAAATTTTCACGCGTATCGGAACGCCCGAAACCATCGGTTCCCAACACGGTATAAGGCGCATCGATAAGACCGCGAATCTGTTCGGCAAAGGCGCGCGTATAGTCGGTGGCGGCGACGACTGGGCCCACTGCATTAGCCAGGCAATTCTTGACATGCGGCTGCTTCGGCGTTTCGGTTGGATGCAGGCGGTTCCAGCGTTCACAAAACTGTCCATCCCTGGCTAATTCGGTAAAGCTCGGGCAACTCCATAAATCCGCTTCGACACCCCAATCATCCTTCAATAATTCCGCGGCGAACTCAATTTCACGGAAGATCGTTCCAGAACCTAATAACTGCACACGCGGCGCTTCACTTCCAGGCGTGCGGCGGAAGCAATACATGCCTTTCAGAATATCCTGCTCGACGCCTTTAGGCAGCGCAGGATGTACATAGTTTTCATTCATCACGGTGATGTAATAGAAAATATCCTGCTGCTCAACATACATACGCCGTAAACCGTCCTGGATGATAACGGCGAGTTCGTAGGAATAAGTCGGGTCATAAGAAACGCAATTAGGCACGGTCGCCGCCATCATATGGCTGTGACCGTCTTCATGTTGCAGGCCTTCGCCGTTCAGCGTGGTCCGTCCCGCCGTGCCGCCCATCAAAAAGCCCCGGGTGCGTTGGTCTGCCGCGGCCCAGATCAAGTCGCCAACCCGTTGGAAACCGAACATCGAGTAGTAGATAAAGAACGGGATCATCGGCACATTATGCGTTGAATAAGAGGTGCCCGCCGCTATCCAGTCGCACAAACCGCCGGCTTCGTTAATGCCTTCCTGCAAAATCTGCCCGTGCTTGTCTTCTTTATAAAACATTAACTCTTTGGCGTCTTGCGGCGTATATAACTGGCCGACCTGCGACCATATCCCCAATTGCCGGAACATGCCTTCCATGCCGAAAGTCCTGGATTCATCGGGCACGATCGGCACGATGCGCTTGCCGATGTTTTTGTCTTTAGCGAGGATATTGATCAGCCTCACGAACGCCATCGTTGTCGAAATTTCGCGGCCTTCACCGCTGGCTTCCAGCAAGGCTTTAAAATCGCTCAATACCGGCACATCCAGGGCATAGGATTTGCTTCGACGGGCCGGCAAATGACCGCCGAGCTCGGCGCGGCGTTTGCGCATATAGTCCAGCTCTTTGGAGCCTTCCGGGAAAATCAGGTAAGGCAGTTCATGCAATTCGTCATCGCTGACCGGCAATTCATAACGGTCGCGGAAGTGGCTGAGCGAACTCGGGCTCATTTTTTTCTGTTGGTGGGTGATATTTTGCGCCTGCCCCGAATCACCCATACCGTAACCTTTGATGGTTTTAGCCAGGATGACGGTAGGCTGGCCTTTATGGTTGACCGCCGCATGGAATGCCGCGTAAACCTTCGCGGGATCATGGCCGCCGCGGTTAAGCTCCCAAATATCGCGGTCCGACCAATCGGCGACCATCGCCCTTAATTCGGGACTATTGAAGAAATGTTCGCGGACATACGCGCCGTCTTTAGCCTTAAAGGTCTGGAAGTCGCCGTCTACGCATGCCATCATGCGGGCAATGAGCAAACCTTGCTTGTCGCGCGCCAGCAAAGCATCCCAACGCTGCCCCCAAACCACTTTGATAACATTCCAGCCCGCGCCGCGAAATTCGCTTTCCAGTTCCTGGATGATTTTGCCGTTGCCGCGCACCGGTCCGTCCAGCCGCTGCAAATTACAATTGACGACAAAAATAAGGTTGTCCAGTTTTTCGCGACCGGCCATGCCGATGGCGCCCAAGGATTCCGGTTCATCGGTTTCACCGTCCCCGAGAAAACTCCAGACTTTACGGTCTGAGGTATCGGTGAAACCCCGATCCTGCAAGTAACGCATGAAGCGCGCCTGGTAAATCGCCATAATCGGCCCCAAGCCCATCGAAACGGTCGGGAATTGCCAGAAATCGGGCATCAGCCACGGATGCGGGTAAGACGACAATCCATTGCCGTGCACTTCCTGACGGAAATTATCCATCTGTTCCTGGGTAAAGCGCCCCAGCAAAAAGGCTCGCGCATAATCACCCGGCGTCAGATGGCCCTAGGTATAGATCAGGTCGCCGCCATGATGGTCGGACGGCGCATGCCAAAAATGGTTATAGCCGACATCATACAGGGTAGCCGCCGAAGCGAAACTGGCGATATGCCCGCCGACATTGGTATGTTTGTTGGCCCTTAACACCATCATCATCGCGTTCCAACGCACATAAGAGCGTATTCTTTGCTCTATTGTCGCATCACCCGGAAACTGCGCTTGTCTCTCGACCGGTATGGTGTTGAGGTAGGCCGTATTAGCGCTGAAAGGAATGTCGAACCCTGAATGCCGTGTTACGGCAACCAGTTGCTCAATCAGAAAATGCGCGCGTTCGCTGCCATCCTGCTCCAGTACGGCTTGCAGGGCTTCAATCCACTCCCTGGTTTCGGAGGGATCAATATCGTTCGGCAGCTGCTCCCGGCGTTGCCCCTCGTGCCCCAGAGGGTATACCTCCTGCATCCATGCAGTCGCCTGCCCGGTAATTTCTGAAACTAGATTATTCTTCATTGGTTAATCCTGTTGGGTTTGATCCTGTGAGAGTTTGATCGTGTCGCTGGATAGTGCATGGCTGTAAAAGTCATTACGTGGAATATATCGATGATGTTGGCCTCACTACGAAATCTCAACAATAATCGAGAAGGCCGAAAGAGCGGGTAGCATTGCAATGCCATAGTATATACAAATGCCGGGAAGCAATGCACCCGTTTTAATCAGTTGCTGCGTAAACAAGGCGTATAAACACCGGTTAAAAGCAAGCTTTTGTTCTTAAAAACCGCTAGCAGCCCTAAGGCGTAGATTCAAACAAATATACCGTTTTGCCCTCTGCTGCATTACCCTGTGCATCGGAAACCAATAAGGCCGTCATCTGGTAGGTAGGTAACGGCGGACTGAAATAATAGCCCTGGATAATATCGCAGCCGAGATGCGTTAAATAGATAAGCTGCTGCTCGGTTTCCACGCCTTCGGCGATAATTCTCTGCCCTAACGAATGCCCCATTTTAATCATTGCCGTGACCAGTTTTGCATCCTTGGACGCTATGGTCATTTCTTTGACGAAAGAGCGGTCAATTTTCAAGACATCAATCGGTAAATTCTTTAAATACGATAACGAAGAATAGCCGGTGCCGAAATCGTCAAGCGCTATCCTTACGCCCATTTTTTTTAAGCGCTGCAATTGCAGCTCGATTTGCCTGATGTCTCCAACCAGTAGGGATTCGGTAATTTCCAGCTCCAGCCGCCCCGCCTCCAGCCCGGCATCGCAGAGCGCATCCTCTACCGTTTTCAGGAACGCATTATGCGTGAATTGCCGCGCCGACACATTGACTGAAACCTGTTGTAAACCATAATCCTCATCCAACCATTTTTTAAGCTGCAAACAGGCGGTACGCATAATCCATTCGCCAATTTCGACGATGAGTCCGCTTTCCTCGGCGATAGCAATAAAATGCTCCGGGGAAATCATTTTCGTTTCCCCGTTAGCGCCATGCAACCAGCGGATTAATGCCTCTGCGCCGAAAATCTTCCCGCTATCCGCATAATATTGCGGCTGGTAATACAGTTGCAGCTCATTTTTTTCAATTGCCTTTCGCAAATTAAACTCCACCAGCAGCCTATCCTGCGTAGCGTCGGCCAGGTCTTGCTTATAGAATTGGTAGTTATTACGGCCTTGCCGCTTTGCCTCGTACATCGCAATATCGGCATGTTTCAATAACATCTCGGCCGAAACCCCGTCTTCGGGGTAAAGGGCGATGCCCAGACTTGCCGTAATGAATATCTCGCGCTGGTCGATATAGAACATTTCCGACACTTTACGCAACACTTCGCCGGCAATCATCGAAGCCGAATAAATTGCCTGTTCATGCCCTGTTTCATTCAATATCAGCAATGCAAATTCATCACCGTTCAGCCGGGCAACGACATCCCGGCCCCCCATCAATAAGCGCAACCTGATCGCAACATCTTTCAGCAATTGATTGCCGGCACTATGTCCGAGAGAATCGTTGACCGCCTTGAAACGGTCGAGATTGATATAAAAAATAACCGCATGTAAATGGCGACGTTTCGATTCCGATAAAAACCGGTTCAAGCGGTCGAAAAACATCGCCCGGTTAGCCAGCCCCGTCAAATCATCATAGTGGGCAATCTGCATAATGCGTTTTTCGGATTGTTTCTGGCGGGTAATATCGAGCAGCGTGGCGAAATAAGCAATGTCCTGCTTATCTTTTGCTATTTCGGTAATATCCAGCTTTATCGGCACAAACTGGCCGTTTTTGTGCTTGCCGATCAGCTCGCCGGACCAAAAGCGCTCGTCGCCGACCTTGAAGAAATCCTTGCGCGCCGGCTCAAACTCACCCTCTATGATCAAAGACAACGGCTTATTTTTTATTTCTTCGTCAGCGTACCCGGTCAGCTGTAAAAAAGCTTGATTGACCCGGTCAATCCTGAAACCTGCATCTAAAAAAGCAATATTCAGGTGGCAGACCTGCAGTGCATCAAGCAGCGGCTCCCATTTGCTTTTTTCCCCACCATCAACAGCAAATCGTCCGGTGAGAACCAGTTTCGACTTGTTTTGCCCGGTATCAAACACAGGCGTCCTGGTAATCTCCAGCAGCCTGCTTTCTTTACCGGGATCAGCGATTGTCCTGGTTTCCTTGACCGGCTGCCCTAGATGCCATGCGCTCTTATCCTGGATGAAACTCAATTTCAACGCCCGACCATCGCTCTGGGGATACTGCGCAAGCTCATCATCCGTCTTGCCGATATAATCGACATCCTGCAAATTAAAACTGGCCAAAAAATCGCCGCTAGCCTTCAACCAGCGTCCATCCTTATCTTTTAAACAAAGAAAACCAGGCAGGTAATCCAGTAAATCCAGTTCATCATGCCGGGCCATCTCGACCGCTGACCGCTCCGGCAACGGCGTCTCCTGCTGGACCGGGCCATCAGGGGGGTTTCGATAATAAACACCCATCAGGAAAATGCTGAACAAGCCGTTAAATACCAGCACACTGCTTTGAGCGCTGAGATCCGGAAAAAAATAGCAGGCAAGCAAGTATGAAAAATTTATCAGCGCAATAAAAAATAGACTTATCAATATCATAAGAGTATACGAGCCTGGACCAGCAGCTAATACAACATAGCGATTCGGGACCGCTACAAAGAGAAAACTTATTTATCAAAGATAGCTTAGAACATAAACCCATCCATCCGTGAATTAAAAATGAAAGACACGCTGAATCCTGCAATCCGCCGACGCATGCGAACATTAAAGCAGGCGTTTTCCATCAAGCTTGCAGTCTATCAAAAATTACCGCTGACACCCGCTACCGACGCCTTAACTTTAAATACGGCTGTTACCTGCCCGGTCGCCGGGCAATCCCAGCCAAAACAAAAATAAGTGATTTAACATATTATTAATTATAAATCACGGCATATGACATAGTTTAATTAAAAAACAGCTTCTTCAAAGAATTATCCAATTGATTAGATTGAAAAAATATATATGGCACAAAGCATGCTTATATCATTATGCAACAAGCTGTTGCACATCTGTTTAAGCATTATCGCAGAAGATAATTGAAAAACAGGTGTTAGGTAGACAACTTTAAAAAAACCATGATTTTTATAAGGAAAACACTTGATGAAAGCGAACCATATAGCCCGTTTTATTTCCCTGCTGGCAGCCGGCCTATTGGCAGCGCCTGCAAGCCAGGCTGCAACAATTCCGAGCAGCATCACCGATTTTGTTTCCGGTGTAACTGATGATGTTTTTTCTGTCAGAAGTAAAGGCTGGCGCGATCCGGCGTTTGGCGATATGGGCTGGACGCACGCCTCCGACTGGGGAACCGTCAGCGCCACGAGAGGCCAAACCGTAACAATCAAAATGCTGGCTGCCGATGCCGGCATACATCCCGGCATCACCGTCTGGTATCGCGGCGAAGACGATACGGCGCCGGATAACTATGTTGTCGATCACTTTTATCCGCAAAACGCCAATTTCACTAAATTTGGCGCTACCGACGACATCAGCGGAGAGAAGGTGGGCAATATCGTCATGCGCCACATTGCCCACGGCTATGACCTGGACGGCAACACGAAAAGGGTAAAAATCATGAAACCGATAAAAGACGGTGTCCCAGGCCAATTGGAACTCAGTTTCAAAGTACGCCGCACGGGTACTTACATGTTCGTTGTCGGCGGCTTTAACCCTGATGCCGGCGTTGATACGACGGTAAGCTACAATGTCAATGTCAATGTGACGGTCACTAACCCTTAAGCAATTTTCGCCGGGTTTTTGGTAGGGCTTCCACCGCAGTCTGGCAACTATGGTGGAAGCCCGTTAATCCATAAAGCATCCATTAGGCATCCATAGGCTGTTAAGTTAACGATTGCGGCACACATCCGCACGCAGGCAAGCGTTACCGGCACAGCCGGCAAGGCATTTATTCCCCCTCCCCAGTTCATCAGCACTTAATGCGGTATTCCCACTCACTCAAAGGAAATCACGATGCAGCTTGTTAATTTAGCCGCGCTTAAACGCATCAGTGTTCATGCATTTTCTGGGAACGGGCCTGCTATGGAAAATACCAGGCTGAGACCGTTGAAAACATCAAGACGCCACTAAAATAATAATCCATCAAACAAATAACAAACAGGTACCCTATGAACAGAAGTCACGGTTTAACTACGGTGTCGGCTAAAAATTTTCGCGACATCACCGCACCGGGTGCAATTTTAATGCTTGCTGCGTTACTGGCAGGAGAGGCCGCGGCACACGGGAATACGGCCCCGTCATTGCAGGGCATCGAAGTCCCTGTGACACCGGGACTGCTCGATGGCGACGCACCGATAATCATCGACAAGACTGCCGCGATACAGCTCGGCAAAGCTTTGTTCTGGGATGTCAATGTCGGCAGTGACGGCATGGCCTGCGCATCCTGCCATTTTCATGCCGGCGTTGACGGCCGCATTAAAAACCAGCTATCGCCAGGCAACTTCACTAAACGTGCGCCGACAACGCAGACTTTCGAAGCGACCGCATCAGGCGCTGCCGGCGGCCCTAATTACACACTCAAGCGTAGCGACTTCCCGCTACACCGGCTCGCCAATCCTGGCGACAAAGCATCCGCCGTGTTGTTTAACACCGATGACATCGTTTCGTCAGCGGGCGTATTTTCGGCCCGTTTTAACGGCCAGGGAGCTATCGACAGCAAACACGATGACTGTACACCGCAAACGGACTCCATTTTCCACCTGGGCGACCTAAACACGCGCCAAGTGCAATCCCGGCAGGCGCCAAGCGTTATCAATTCAGGCTATAACTTCCGCAATTTCTGGGACGGCCGCGCCAATAATATTTTCAACGGCGTTTCGCCGTTTGGCGTTCGCGATGCCGGCGCCGGCATCTGGGTAACCGGGGCGGATGGTACAGCCAGCAAGCAGCCGATACGCCTGGAGAATGCTTCCCTGGCGTCACAGGCCGTAGCCCCCCCGCTTAATGCCTCGGAAATGTCCTGCACGCAACGGGCATTCCCTGATATTGCCCGCAAATTATTAACGCGCAGGCCCCTGGACATCCAGGACATCCACCCGGAAGACAGCGTACTTGCAGAACTCAGGGAGCTATCCGGCAAAGGCCTTAATACCTCGTATGAAAGCTTGATAAAAGCGGCTTTTGCGCCCCGTTACTGGTCGGGCTCCGGTGAATTCGGCAAGCCCGCCGCTACCGGCGCTGCACCGTACACGCAAATGGAAGCCAATTTCTCGCTGTTCTTCGGCCTTGCGCTGCAACTTTACCAGCAAACGCTGATATCGGACCAAACGCCTTTCGATACGCCGCGCCTCGCCGGCTTCCCGCAAATGCCGGAAGGGCTGGACAAACGGCAGCAACGCGGCCTAAAAATATTCCTGAATGCCCATTGCTCAGAATGCCATAGAGGCCCGACCTTGTCCGCCGCCGCACACCCGGATATTTATACCTTATCCGATGCGTTTTCTTCGCTACGCCTGGTCAACCGCAAAACCATCAACGGCGCATTCAGCGGCAAAGGCGTGGCCCAAGGACTGCTGGATGAAGGCTATTTCAATACCAGCGTCACGCCGGCCAACGCCGATCCGGGTGTAGGCGGCATTGACCCGTTCGGCAACCCGCTATCCTTCAGCGAACAATATTTGCAGGTTCTTCTCGAAGGCAAGGCCATGATCGATCCGGTCATTGTCAATTCCTGCGACCTGGATAATGCTTTTACACAGGATTACCTGAAGCGTGAACTGATTGACGATCCTACTATTGTCGGCAGTTGTGGTGACCGCTCCGTCTACGCAAAGCTACCGAAAGTTTCTGTACTTAAAGACGAACTGGAAAAAAGAAACGGCGGCCGCGCTATGGTCGCAGTCAACGGTGCATTTAAAGTTCCTTCATTGCGTAATGTTGAGCTGACCGGCCCGTATATGCATAACGGCAGCCTGCTGACGCTGGAGCAGGTCGTCGATTTCTATTTCCGCGGCGGCAATTTCAGCAACGCCCATCACTTTGCGACAGTGGTGTTTCCGCAGCCTATCAGCACAACGGAGAAAGCCGACCTCATCGCATTCCTGAAATCCCTGACCGACGAACGGGTGCGTTGGGAGCGCGCACCATTTGACCACCCTGGATTGAAAATACCGCATGGGCACAAGGAAAACCAGGGCAGGCAAGATCCCGAGTTGGCCCAGGACCTGTTTTTGAACGTGCCGGCAATCGGCAAGAATGGCCGGGATGCGGCTTTAGGGCCGTTAAAGCCATTCCAAAATTATTTGCGGCCCTAAACGGGTTTCGCCTTCCACAAAGCAGGTCGCGACACGCGCCCCACGCGGGACGGGGTTTGCAACCCCGTCCCAAACGTTTTGATACTGCTATTATCCTTGAATCCTGCGATAAACCCTACGGACGGGGTAACATACCCATACGCGCCAACTTAGCGTCTAAAATAAGCTGCAAGCGCAGGATAAGTTTATCCGCTAACACTGGCATTCAATTTCAGCCTATTGGCTAGCTTCAGCCAGCTTA
>Ga0172373_10002416_pt1 | contig 28593 bp, 22 predicted proteins | sample Lak10m_2_FD_114546 | JGI IMG/M metagenome (GOLD analysis project Ga0172373, IMG submission 114546) | Freshwater microbial communities from Kabuno Bay, South-Kivu, Congo - kab_092012_10m | ecosystem: Environmental > Aquatic > Freshwater > Lake | place: Democratic Republic of the Congo...
ATGCTCGTTGGCACCATCCTGGTCCTTGGTATGATCGTGGGACTGGTTGAACTCCAGTGCTCCATCATCGGCGAACTCAGCGACCTCTCCAGTGCTCTCGGCAACGTCGACCAGAGCTACAGCACCTCCGGCTTCATCAGCTACAAGGCCTCCGGTGGCGTGAAGAGCCGCACCTACGGTGCCTCTTACTATGACAACGTTGACGTTTGCGACTGCGACGCCAACCTTGAAATCGTTTGCGACGACGCAGGCGAGAAGTAATCTCCCCGATTTGAGCTCAGCCGCATCCCCCCGCGGCGTCTCAAATTGCAAGAAGGCACCGTCCCAGGACGGTGCCTTTTTTTTTCGCGGCGGGCTGCAAAGAGGGCGGGCGACGCTCACACCAGATTAATGGTCCATCGACTCGCGTCATTTCACCCGTCATGCCTTTCAGAGCTCATCAACGCGAAGTTCTGTCGCCTTGGGCAACCCACAAGCGACGTAGAGCAAGGCACCGTCCCCGGACGCTGCCTTGCTTTGTGCGCTGACAGGCAAGCTCAGCGGACGCAGTCCACGAAATTGATGGACCACGACCCAACGTTACAAAAATGAAACAGTGTGAAAAAGAACCTGTCACGTGTATTGACAAACTGATTGTTGACCCGAACACCCATTTTCCTGACACCATCCACCGCACAAGTCCGCCACGATTTTTAAAAACAAATTAACTGCTGCATCCAAAAGCACTTACGCGTCAAAATCGTGGCTGAAATTCGCCTTCGGTTTGCTGTCAGAAACTCGATTGGACCGCCTTTCGCCTCTCTATCCAAGCGTCTGACAACCTGCGGCAAACCAAAGAATCTGACTTCTGCAGACGTCCGAATCCACGGCTCACCCGCTTCGCTGTTTCCGGGAACAGGTTTTATCGTGTCGAAACGATTCACCCTGATTTTCGGCCCCGGAAGGCGACATCACTGGAACTTGATGAAACGGCGATCCGGCAAAGCTCATTCTCTCTTACACAGACACATACACACACACAGAAAAGAAACACAACCATGAAAAGCTTCATCAACGACGAATCCGGCGTGATCCTGTCCGCAGAACTCATGCTCGTTGGCACCATCCTGGTCCTTGGTATGATCGTGGGACTGGTTGAACTCCAGTGCTCCATCATCGGCGAACTCAGCGATCTCTCCAGCGCCCTCGGCAACATCGACCAGAGCTACAGCACCTCCGGTTTCATCAGTTACAAGGCCTCCGGTGGCGTGAAGAGCCGCAGCTACGGTGCCTCTTACTATGACAACGTTGACGTTTGCGACTGCGACGCCAACCTCGAAATCGTTTGCGACGACGCAGGCGAGAAGTAATCATCTCGATTTGCGTTCGGCCTCGTCCCTCCGCAAGCAAGCACTCACAAAAGGCACCGTCAAACGACGGTGCCTTCTGCTTTTCCTGCCGTCCGCATTGTCAACAGTTTTCTCTCAGCTTCACACCTGCCTCTGAATGCTGCGTACGTCTGAGCACATAGCCGCAACAATCTTTGGCGATAATCCTCTGTTTAAAGCCTCTGTCCGTCGGGCAAAACCAATTCGTTCATCTTGCTTGCCGCGATCTCAGGTACCGTTCCCGAGTCCCAACTCAACGGCACCGCACGACCCTCGGCATAAGTCGTCTCCATGGGTTCCCAGACTTCATCGACCTTCTCACTAAAGAAATCACCAATCAGCAGGTCGGTGATCCGTCCCTTCATCTCTGGGTAATTACGAACGAAATTTCCGAAGTTGAACCCCTCGTAGAACTCACATACAAGACGACGAATCCGATCAATGCCCCGGTTCAACGCTGGTCCCCATGCTCCCAGACGATCCTCAGACAAATCATTCGCCGCCAGTGCCTCTGATATGCCGTCTGCAGCCATCTCACCCGACTTCAGGGCCAGCATTAACCCCGAAGAGTACAACGGGTCAAGGAAGCCAAATGCATCGCCCACCAAAACCCAACCCGGTCCGGCAACTCGGTTGCAGCGATAAGAAAAATCCCGGGTAGCAAAATAGCCTGTCACTCGTTCAGCACCCGCTAAGCGTTCAGCAACACCAACACATTTCGCAACCTCTTCCTGATACGTCTGCTCATGGGAACCGCGTCCCTGGAACAGGTCATCGAAAGGCGCCACAATCCCCACACTGGCCCGGTTATCGTGCAGCGGGATGTACCAAAACCATCCCTTGCGATCCGTCGTCTGCAGAATAACAGTCGCGCCCTCGTCCCTCCCAGTGTCCTTGTGGCAGTTCTGCCAGTAGGTCCAGATGGCGCCCTTGTTCAGAACGGGGTCCCATGTCCGAAGTTTCAGCCGATTCATCAACATACCACTTTGGCCACTGGCATCCACCACGACCCTCGCACGAATCTCCCGATTCACACCATCCTCAGTGCGGACGCGGATACCGACCGCCTGGTCATTTTCGAACAGGACGTCCAGAACCCGAGCACCCTCGTGGGCGTCCACGCCGTGCGCTCGTGCATTATTGAGCATCAGCAGGTCAAATTCGCTGCGCACGACCTGCCACGTCTGGGAGCACTCGTGCGGATTATTGTCCTCGAAGTAGAATGGGGCCGACGCCTTGCCATTCGACGTTACGAATTGCACACTCCGCTTTTTCACAAAGCTGCTGGATTTCATCTTGTCCAGCATATTCAGCCGCTTCAAAGTCCAGTACGTCTCAGGGATCAACGATTCTCCGACGTGAAAGCGGGGAAACTTCTCTCGCTCATACAGCGAAACCTTGTACCCCTTCTGGGCTATCAGCGTCGATACTGTGGCCCCAGCAGGCCCGCCACCGATCACAACAACATCAGTGTGTTCTACAACAGCCGGCGAGATATTGACCATAAGTCCAACCTCTGTAAGACTTTACAACCGAGAAACTGTAGTTCCTGAAGGTGACACACAAGTGTCGAATGATTCCATGCTGATCGTAGGTCGTACAACAATAGTTGTCCAGACAACTATTCGATGAGGAAAACGCAAAGGTCAGACTTGCGAACACCCGGAACAACGAAAACGGTCATTTCCTCTCGCAAATACGTCCGAAGCTCCAGAACTGGCTGGGAAGAACCTGCACCGCAGACGTGAATGCTTGAAAACGTTGGCGGGCGTGCGAGGCAACAGCAACGGACTCGCCAGAGCCACCGCGGCCACTATTTTGTTGGCCGCAGAAGAACGGGGATTCAACGCGACTGGAGATTGACACTCTTCGCCGGACTATCGCCACCCTTGAAAAGAAAAACCCCGGGTACGACCCGGGGTTTCAGAAACGGAGAGGGAGGGATTCGAACCCTCGGTCCGGTTTCCCGGACACAGCATTTCCAGTGCTGCACAATCGGCCACTCTGCCACCTCTCCCTTGAGCATCAGGCCTGTTCGGACTGTGCGGCAGTTTCCTTTTCGGCACGTCGCTGCACGACAGCAGCTTCGCGAGCTTCAAGAGCAGCCACGGCAATCAGGCGACGCTTGAGTTGTCGGTGATCGGCATTAAGGTGCCGCCAGGTTGCGTTTTTCGTTTTTGCCTTACCCGTTACGCCCTGCTGTTCCAGCTGCGTCTCCCATGCAGACAATTGCTGCTGTGAGAGTGACAGTTGACGTTCAATGCGAGTTCGGTCCTTCAGCATGGCACACCAGAAAAGCAGAGAAAAAGTCTTGATTTGTTCGAGTCCACCCGGCTCGAAAACAGGAAAGCCCGCATTATTGCAGCAGATCGCTCCATCTTCAAACCCAAAACATCGAAAACCACAGAATCGGCATTCTCTCCCGATTTCCGCATCCAATTCCTCCACGAAATCTCGGTTGAGGCCGGCCACGACGCTGGCACACGCTGTAAAAACGTCAAAATCCTCCCCAATTGTGAAAAAACGTGAGCGACCGCGGGAGCCTGTGACTGAGTCCGGCAAATGAGTATTCTTCAGCGGTCTCTGAGATACATTTCGCTACCAGCACCCACCTGCACCCCTCCAGCACAGCCACTTATGACCACACTCTCCCAACGGCTCCAGTCGGCCCTCCAGCTCTCCCATGATGCGGGGCTGATCATCCTGCAGCATTACCAGAGTGATGGACTGCTTGTGGAATCCAAGTCGGATGAATCACCAGTGACCATCGCCGACCGCGACGCTGAACTGCTCATTCGCAGCCGTATCCAGCAACTTTACCCCGAGGACGCCATTCTCGGCGAAGAGTTTCCCAGCGTTCCGGGCCGCAGCGGCTACCGCTGGATCATTGACCCCATCGATGGCACCAAGGCGTTTGTGCATGGTATTCCCCTTTTCGGAACCCTCATCGGCATTGAATTCGAAGACCGCATGGCAGCCGGTGTTTGCCGTCTGCCAGCCCTCAACGAAGTCGTTTACGCCGCCGATGGTTCCGGCTGCTGGTGGCAGCTTGGCGAACAGCCACCTCGACAGACCCACGCTTCCACCACAACCAGCCTCAGCGACGCCCGACTGATGTTCACCGAGCCAACACACTGGCGCAAAACAAATCGGTTCGATTCCATCGTCAAAGTGATGGACGAGGTGCGGATCGCCAGAGGCTGGGGCGACTGTTGCGGACATGTACTCGTTGCCACTGGTCGCGCCGAAATCGCCATTGATCCGCTCATGTCCCCGTGGGATATCGCTGCTCTGATTCCCATCCTCCGAGAAGCCGGCGCCTCGTGCACCGACTGGAAGGGCAACGAAACCATTCATGGCGGTGATGGCGTATCGGTCTGCCGTCACCTTCGGGAAACCGTGATCAGTATCCTCCGCGATGCTCCACCGGTTATCCGCAATTAGTCAGAGCCCGCTGCCCCAATCTTCTCTGGATGCACCAATGCCCGCTATTGTCCTCGCTTCCCGGAATCGAAAGAAGACGCAGGAAGTTTCAGAAATCCTTGCTCCGCTCGGCTTTACAGTCGTTTCCGTAACTCAGTTTTCACATGTCCCGGAAGTGGTTGAAGACGGTAGTACCTTTGCAGAAAACGCCGCGAAGAAAGCCTGCGAAGTCGCCCTGCACCTGAAACAATGGGTGATCGGCGAGGACAGTGGGCTCACTGTTGATGCCCTCAATGGAGCTCCAGGAATTTACTCGGCACGCTACAGCGATCCGGGTGCCACCGATGAACGAAATAATCAAAAGCTGCTCCACGAACTGCGTGACATCCCCGTCGACAAACGGGACGCAGGATACGTCTGCAGCGTTGCACTCGCTGATCCTGCAGGTCAAATCCGCATCGCCTGCGAAGGGACCTGCCGCGGACGCATCCTCCACCACCCATCCGGTGAAGGGGGCTTCGGTTACGATCCATTCTTTCTTGTCCCGGAGTACCACCGCTCCTTCGGACAACTCAGTTCGGTTGTCAAACATCGAATCAGCCATCGCGCGAAAGCCTTTGCCAGATTCGCCCCTCTGCTCGCCGCAATCAGCCGTGACTTTGGAGCGCCTCAGTGAACGGCTGGCTGGTCCTTCTGCTCGCTTCAGCCGGTCACGCTGAATGGTGGGTCATCGCTGTCAATCGGCTCCATTCGTTTCCCATCGCTGCTCACAAACTCCGTCGCTTTCGCACATTTCATGACGTCGCAGTCCCCGGATTTCCCCTGCTGGTTGCTGCGATTGCAGGCTTCGGCGAAAAGGGCCTGCTCCGCGGGGGATCTCCGGCTGATCAGCCGATCCTGTTGCAGGTGCTGCTGATGTGTGCAGCCAGTGGCTGTATTCCCCTGTTGTTCGCCGTTCTCCGCTGGCAGGCGTCCGGGTGCAAGGCTTTCCACCTCACTGACGCCCGGGAACTGTTAATCATCCGTGACACGAACTCAACCGATCAACAGGCTGCTTCAGTGCCAGCCATTGAATCTGTCTCCGGGTTGCCCAAAACCCTCGCACGAGTCTGGCCGTTCAACGAATTCAACCACCTCGAACTCAATCGCAAATCCATACGCATCGTCGCTCCTGCAATTCGAAGTTCTCCAGACAGGCCCAACGAAACGCTGCAAAGGCCACTGAGACTGTTGCACTTCTCTGATCTGCACTTCACCGGCACTCCTGGCCTCGGGTTCTATCGCGAATTTGTTCGCCTTGTACTGCAGCATCCCGTGGATGCCGTCTTCTTCACAGGTGACCTCATCGACGCCCCGGAACTGCTGCCGCAGGCCATCGAAATCCTCAGACCACTCGCACAACACGCCCCCTGCTGGTTTGTTCTCGGAAATCACGACTGGCGATACGACCATGAACACATCCGCCACACACTGGAGGAATCTGGTTGGACTTGTGTGGCTGGGAGAGGACAACAAGCGGTGCTCAACGGGCTCGCAGTCTTTATCGCCGGCAGCGAGCGACCATGGATGGGAAACGAGCCACCAATCGCTGCCGACATCTCCGCTGACCTCAAAGTGCTTCTCTGCCATACGCCTGATGGACGGAACGACGCCGCCCGTCGCGGTTACCAACTCATGCTTTGTGGGCACACTCACGGTGGACAGGTCGTGCTGCCAGTGATGGGGCCAGTCTATAGTCCCAGCATCACCGGGGTTCGTTTTGCCTCCGGCCTGTTTCAATGGCCTGACATGGTCATGCATGTCTCTCGAGGCATCGGGAGCAAGGATCCGCTGCGTTGGAACTGTCCGCCTGAAGTCACATGGCTGGAGGTCACTTTGGTGCCACCGTCCCCTTAAGCTTCTGTTGAACCTCCCGGAAGGCTGCCTGGAACTTAACTGCGTCATATCCGGCGATCGGTGGCAGCACTCGCGCGGGATCAATCTGAAGAATTGACAGCGTCTCCTCTGCACCCGGCAGCAGCGTCTGTGTCTGCTCGCCTACCTTCAGATCCAGCAGCAGCGGCACTCCCAGTCGAGTACTCAGGCCGGCCTCGCTGCCAAACCATTCGGTAATCACGTCAGAACGTTTTTTTCCTTCAGATTCAGCCTGAAGTACCGCAAAAGCCCACGCGTACTGCCGCGCAGAATCATAGTCCGCAACCGGTTTCGCAAAACCACCGCCTGCTGTCAGAATCGCATTCAGCATCAGACGCTGCGACTCCTCCGTCCAGCCCGACGACTCAATTGAAATCGCCAGCTCATCGCAGGCCGCTGCAAGTTCCCTCGCCGCCAGCGGCACCGACATGACATCGCCGAATGGAGCTGCCGCGACACTGTCGTTCAGACGCTGCTCCAGTTCAGAAAAGGTCGCCGCTTTCGCAGAGACTGCTGTCGCTGCTCCCGCCAGTGCTGCCGGCCACGGCACCAAACGAGGACGCCCGGGGCGACCGACAGACTGACCTGCCTGCCGCCAACTCCCGCTCTTCAGGTCATGATGACACGCGCAACAGTCGAATTGTGAGAATTCCGGCCATGCCGTCCGTGGCTCACCCTGTAGCTCGGAATCATCTTCCGGAGCTGCCAGATCGGCCGTCAAACGGAGAAATGAACTGTACACCACCAGCGAGGAAATGACCGTTGTTCGGCTCCGAGACAATTCCGCATCCGCCATCTTAATCGCAGCCCGCTGCTGAAACTTTTCTCGCAGGTCGGCTCCCTTCTCTGAAAAATCCATCCAGTGCCTGGGCATCAGGTCTTCAAAGGTCTCAAGCTCAAATGGCGGAAGAGGAGGGTGCCCGGCTGCGTACATTTCATGAGTCAGAACACGCCCCATCATCCTGTCGCCTACATGACAGCTCGCACAAATCCTCGTTCTTGATACCACGGAACGCACGTCGAGGTAACCGCTGCGACACTTCTCCTCCGCTGACAAATACCGCCACGCATCGGAATTATGGTGCGGACCAAGCCAGCCTTTCAACGATCCCCCCGCTACACTCTGGTCACCATCGCCCGCAGTACCGTGACATCCCTCGCAGCTTACTCCCTGAATCAATCGATTGTCCGACTTCACCAGATCAGCATCGATCAGAAAATCAACGACCGACAAATGCTGCGTCGGATAGGCCGTATGGCAGGCCAGACACCGCACATCGCGATGAATACTCTCCTCTCGACCCAGTGCACGACCGATTCTCCTCGATGCCTCACCCAGCAGTGTCGCGTAGGCCTGCGAATGCCGATCTTCCCCTCCCCAAATGCTCAACTCGTCTCCGCGAATCCACCCTGCATCACCTTTCAGGCCGAACTGTCTTGCCAGCCGGGAGTCCCTGTTTGGTTGAGCACCCTCGTGACAATTTCGACAGCTCTGCAGCCCCAGGAGTTGCCGCAGCCCCGCCTGCCCACCTCCCAAAAGCGACACACACGTCGCCGAGCCAGCGTCCTGCGCTGTTGATACTCCAGAAGCCAAACAGACACACAACACCATCAGGCAGTATTGTCTCATCAGCACACTCTTCCGGCCCGGAGAACTATTTGTTCGCCCGTACCCGCCAAAAGTCCCGTAACTTAGCCACCGTTGAAGACCATTCACGCACGCTTTCGGCAGATCCATGGCTCCCAGGACTGTCGACTTTCTCTTCAAACTGCAATCCAACGCGGAGCCGCTCCAGCATCGCGCTCTCCTCCGAACTAATCCGACCGGAAATGTTCCGCCGAGCAGCCGCGACCGCGTGCAGGCCGAGGTACAGCTGAGCAGCTTCGTCCCACGTTGCTGCCGCAGGAAGCGTACTTCTGTCCGTGCCAGCCACCGCATGCACGGCAACCCGTTCAGCACTCTCATCAATCAACTGCAGTGCCAAACGATCCAGTCCCGCTTCATCAAGCAGCGGCGGAAAAGTCTGTTCCGCTTCTGCAATGACCGCTTCCAGCCTGTCTGCCGCCGCCAGAACCTGCTCGCGGTCAGCACTCGGACGCTGCATTGCCTGACGCAACTCCTGCAGCTCATTCATTCCGTTATTCAAACCGCTGCCAACTCCCCCAATCGCCGCAGATATGCCACCAAAAGTCCACGTTCCCCACGGCATTCGCCCTGCTGAACTTCGCGATAATCGATACCAACTGTCTGCTCGCAGGTCATGATGACAACTGAAACAGGAATACTCCGCAAGCTCCGGCCACAGTCCTCCCTCGCCGGCTCGATCCTTCAGCACTCGCAGGGCCGCACGGCTTGTCGCCAATTTCCCCGCCAGCCAGGCTTCAGCCTCAAATGCAGGACGCAACTCAACGTTCAAAGCTCGGTTGCGTCCCTCCAATCCGCCCGACGTCCAGTGCCTCGACTCATTCGCGTGAAAAACCCGGAAATCAAAATCCATCCTTGGATGCCCGGCCGCTATCAAATCGTGATTCACATCCTTCCCCGCACCACCAACGTGACACTCCGCACAGATCTTCGCTCGCCCCAACACGTTCCCTGTCGTGTCGATGAAGCCAAGTTCCGCCTTTCGCTCATCTGAAAACCCTCGCCACGCCGCTGTGGTATGTGCTGCCAGCCACCCACTCGCCGCACCATGACAACTCTCACAACTCACTCCGTCCCGATGATGCACAGCCTCTGCTACCCGCTTTTCTGAGTAAGCTGCTTCTGTGGTCACGTGACAATTCAAACACCGAGCGTCTTCTGTGGCTGGAATCGGTGGCCTTCCAGGTTCCGCCAGTCTTCGCATCATTTCCAGAGCCGGTGGTTGCGTCAAAACCTGCCATGCGCGCGCATGAATGTCCCGACGCTGCCAGATCTGCGAAGCCGCAAAACTCAGATCCTCTCCCACACGCCCCCCTCCATGGCAACTGGACGCAGCGCAGGAATTCGCTCCCGTCAGCTTTCCAATCATCACGGAAGATGCACCGCTCCCTGAGCCCGCAGCCCCCGCAACTCGGTCAGTTTCCCAACCCGCGGCAATGCAAACAGCACTGCAGACGACAATGATCAGGATCGCTGCCGCCACCATACTCCACCGTGACATGGAATCTGTACCCATCACTCACCTGCCCGCAGCAGCTCTTCAAGCTCACGACCATGGTTCACTTCAAACTGCCGCTGATGATAAATGTGACACTCCAGACACCCCCCTCCGGCACTTTCCAACTTTCCTCCAATTGACGGATCACGGACGTGACATTTGCGGCACAACTGCAGCTGTGGCATCAGTACATCCCCCGTACTTTGACTCGCATAAATATCCGGAACCCCGTTCCCGGAATGGCATTCCACACAGGTCATCATTCTGTGAGCATCATGATCAAACTCGGCGTGCGGGAACCAGCGAACCGGAAGTCGCGGCTTGCGTATCGCCGGAAGCGGCAAGGCACCCGCTGCGTATAACCCGGTGTCTGAATCATCCACCTCCGCGCCATCGTCCGTTTCATGGCAGTACCTGCAGCCCCCGCTCCCCTGCAACCAATCCAGCGATCGAAACAATCCCGGTATTTCCATGTTGGCTCCCCGGGGAAAGTTTGCGGATTGCACCAGCTGTTCCGCAGCCGCTGTTTGCTGCGATATCAACGCCTGTGACTCCAATGACAATTGCGGCGATTCTTTGCTGATCGGCAATCGTCCCGGACGCGGCAGCGAGCCATCCTCATCCGCAGCGCCGACGCCACTCTCAGCCACTGACATCAGGACTTCAGCCGCGTAGACGTCCGTCAGGAAACCACGAACCTCCACTGCAGCACGATGCGGTGCAGTCAACAGCCGAAATCGACCACCTTCGCCCCGCAATTCCTCAATACCCCACTCCCCGCCCCCTCCGCGACGACTGCGAATCCGCCCCGATGAGTCCCCCCAGCTCAGCTCAAATATCTCGCCCGAAGTATCCCGGACAAGACCCGGATCAAAGACCAGAGGATGACAACTTGCACAGTGATTCTCGTAGCGAATCGGCTGCATGTAGCGACCGTCCTCGGTCGGCTCATGACACGTCCTGCATTTGTCCCGAAGCTCGTGCGTGATTCCGCGAGCATCAATCACCCCGGATTCACGCAGGTGCAACGCATGATTAAATCGCAGACGACCACGATCCTGCCAGCGAGCTTTCTGCTCGCCGCTGCGCTGAAAGTACTCCAGCACACTTCGAGCACCGTGAGCCGGAAGGACTGCCGCTGCCCCGCCCTCAGACCCCAGCAACTGATGCAACCCAAAGTCCGGGTGCGATTCCAGATTGGAGATGGATTTCTCACCTCCCTCCTGAAAGGTCAGCGATTCCAGTTGCGATGCCTTCAGCCGCGCTGAAGGCATGTCAGAATGACAACCAATGCAGGACTCCCCAGCAATCTGACGAAGTTCAACCTCACCCTGATGCTCCCGATGACAACTGGCACAACTCTGAAAGTGCCCCTGCGACAGATTCGCCAGTACTGCCTTCTGTTCCCATGCCAATTCACTCCCGCCGTTGAAGAAATGCCCCGCGCCTGCGTGACACGCCTGACACTGCTCGTCCGCTGCCGATGTGGCATCGGCAGCCTGCCCGAACGAAAGCAGACGATCCACCGGTCCTGTCCACGGACGGTGACACACCTCACACCGATTCTCAAACATCTGGTGCGACTTCGATAGACTACCCCCGTTGTAAATCTCCGGTCGGCCAAAGCGAGCATTCCAGAGAATCGCTGACAGACCCAATGCAGCACTCAACAACGACACCAGCCACATCATCCTCCGAAAATAATTCGGACGACGGTGAAAGTTCACCTCGACACGACCGGAAAAATCACGGCTTAGCTGCGAACGTTCCATCGAATACTCTGCCCCAAATCAAAACTGCCACGGAACCACTCGAAGAGCCATCACTACATGAGCCGCCAAAAAAACCAGCAGGAGCACCGAGACGGGGACGTGCAGCATCAGCCACCAGTGCATCCAGCGAAGCAACCGCCTCTGACGCTCCAGCTGCCGCCGTACCTCCACTGCCTGACGAAGCTCCTGCAACACCCCATGAAGCATCCGCGGCAGTAAACACTCCTGTTCATGAAATACTCTGTGCGAGTCAATTTCAGAACCAAATGCTGAACCTCGCACGGCGCCTCCACTCCCTTGCTCCATTAAATAAGGCCGCACACTATTGACATAAAAATCCCACAACACCCTCTTCTCATCAGACGATACGGTTCTTCTCTGAGTTGCCTCGGAAGATGGCTGCTTCGAACCAGCAGATGAAAACGCCGGAGTTTGTAACGGGATAACATTCGTCGGCTTCGATGCTGAAGCCGCTGTCGCGGTTGCGGTTGCTGCATCGACAGGGATCGAGGGCAGAGCAGGGGCCTCACTGGCCGCGGCCGCTTTCTCTGCCGCCTTCTGACGCATGATCTCGATTGGTGAGAGCTTCACTGCCGCAGCCGGGGGTGAAGCGGGCGGTGATGGCTCGACTGCTCCGTCAGCGGTGACGGAGGGTAGAGTGGGGGTTGCAGCAGTCGCTCCGCCTGCCGCCGCTGCGGCTTTCTCGGCGGCTTTCTCCGCGGCCTTCTGACGCATGATCTCGATTGGTGAGAGCTTCACTGCCGCAGCCGGGGGTGAAGCGGGCGGTGATGGCTCGACTGTTCCGTCAGCGGTGACGGAGGGTAGGGCAGGGGGTGCAGCAGTCGCTCCGCCTGCCGCCGCTGCGGCTTTCTCGGCGGCTATCTCGGCGGCCTTCTGACGCATGATCTCGATTGGTGAGAGCTTCACTGCCGCAGCCGGGGGTGAAGCCGGTGGTGATGACTCTGCTGCTCCGTCAGCGGTGACGGAGGATAGGGCAGGGGTTGCAGCAGTCGCTCCGCCTGCCGCCGCTGCGGCTTTCTCGGCCGCCTTCTGACGCATGATCTCGATTGGTGAGAGCTTCACTGCCGCAGCCGGGGGTGAAGCGGGCGGTGGTGGCTCAACTGTTCCGTCAGCGGTGACGGAGGGTAGAGTGGGGGTTGCAGCAGTCGCTCCGCCTGCCGCCGCTGCGGCTTTCTCGGCCGCCTTCTGACGCATGATCTCGATTGGTGAGAGCTTCACTGCCGCAGCCGGGGGTGAAGCGGGCGGTGGTGGGGTACCCACCTCAGCAACGCGGACTGAGGGCAACGCAGGGGGGGCAGCAGCGGCTTTGCCGACTGCCGCGTGGTTCTCAGGATTGTTTTGCGATGCTGTTACCGGGCCGTTCGCTGAGCCACTACTGGCTGCTGTCTTACCAGGCTCCTGAGCTCCCTGTGGAAGCTCAGAGTAGATCCGTGCAAGAAGTTCAGGGAAATCACCCTCGAATCCAACAGCCTTCAGTTCTGATTTGCTGATTTTCGCCATCGCCCAGAAGAAATCCCGAACTGCTGGCGGCGAAATCTCCTGGAGCAACAGCAGCTTTCGGGCATTTTTCTCGCCTCTGGCACCCTCTCCGTTCATCAGCCTGTGGTAAGCATCGACGGTCCGTTCCGCAGAGTCACGAAGATGCGGTGAAGGAGCACTCAGCTGACGTTCGCAGATTGCAGACAATCTGACGTCACTCAAAAACGTCAGCCGGTCGCAAAGCCAGGGAGCCTGCGGTTCAAATGTCTCCAGCGGAACGCTTTTCCAGAGAAGTCCTGGGAGAAACTGGTGCACAGCAAGTCCAAAAAAACCGGAAATGGCAACACAGGCGAGGCTGTACCAGAGCGCCTGCTCAAGCAGTCCACCCCAGGAAAAATTGGAGTGAAAGAGAATGAATGGGATGCAGAGCGTTCCCAGCCAGAGGTGACCCTTCATCCAGAATCTGGCACTGCCAAGCGGCAGATGACGCAGTGCGCGACGGCCGCCAAGCAGTCCCGCAAAGAGCATCATCGCGGTGCCGATGATCCCGAAAACTAATCCGGAGAAGCTGCCGCCTGAAGGTCCCGCTGTGGATGAACCCAACGAGATTATCCAGCTGATGGTGGCCGCAATGAGGCTGATCAGCGAAAACAGAGCCCAGTTGCGGTGGGAACGGTCAAGCAGCACAGGACGGTTCCTTTAATCCGTTTCAGCGGTCAAAAAACTTTAAGCCCTCAACCCGAATCGCTGCGTCATGCGGGCAGGCATAAACACAGGCCGGGCTGCCGGAGGTTGTTGAACGACACTGGTCACAGACCACAGCCCGCTCCTGAACGGATCGAAGGACATAGCCGGGGCCGAGCAGCCTCAGCAGTTCAGGGTCGGCGTCCAGCGGCTTATCGAGCAGATCCATCTGGATCGAACCATAGGGACACTGATCGGCACATTTACTGCAGCCAATGCAGTGATCAGAAATTCGTATCTCTCCGCTCCCGCCCCGATTAATGGCCCCTACTGGACAGCCAATCATGCAGACCGGGTCATAACACTGACGACAGGTAACCGGAATCAGGTAACGCCCCTCGAATCGGGGACCATCAAGGTACAGCCGTGTTCGGCCGTCCTCGTGCGCATCGACACAGGCTTTCACACATTCCTGACAGCGAGTGCAGCGGTCGAGATCAATCACCATCAGCGACTGGCCCCACGCAAGACCAAGGGACTCGAAGTCCGCCGTTTGACTGGGGGCACGAGCTGACACGGCTGAAGAGAGCACGGAGAAATCGTGCAGTCGTCTCTGAGCAATCACCTGCTCGACATGGTCCCGGAACGGTGCTGAACGAGCCTTGAGTTGACGCAGTACTTCCCCGCGGATCTTCACGGCCTCAACACGCTGCGGGACGATGTTTGCCTGAGTCGCCAGCTTCTGGCCGGATGACGGATGAGTAAATGCGAGGCAGGTAGCGGAACGCCGCTCACTGCAGATCACCGCGATTTCGCCAATAATCTCGCCGCGGCCCGCATAAGACAGCGTTCTTCGATCAGTCAACACCCTTGATCGCTTGTGCAGACCGGTGGGGCAGAGTCGTTCCAGGAGCAGACGATTAAAAATCCGGACTTCAAGCTGCCACCAGTCCGCTGGCTTCTCCTGAAAGTCCTGAAAAACTGCCGCGTGCTCCTCCAGTCCCGACTGCTCAAGCACCTGCGGAATGTCGCGGCCCAGAGTTAAATGCAGCTGTGATGACTGCATCCAGCAGTGCAGCAGCCGCCCCAGAGCGTTTTCATCCAGTGATGTCAGAGGGAGAGAACGGAAATTGGCTGCCAACAAACGCGCGAACTCGTTCCACACTGCCCCGGCAATCCCGGAACGCCCATCCAGCGACTGCAACTCCCCAGCCAGCGCTGCCCCGCTCGTGATTTCCGTTGGGCCAGGCAAACACCCAAGACCCCGCGAAACCTTGACCACGCCGTTGCGTATCACGTAACAGCTGTCCGCGACCACGTCGAACTCGTCAAAAATAACGTCCCCTGCCTTGAATTCCACTAACTCCAGTTGCGGTGCCAGCCATTTGTAATCGTCGTCGCTGAGTATCCGAAACAGCGGCAGACTCCGAACCTGGTTCTCCATCACCCGCGCCCGATACACTTCGTCCATCCGGCGACGATAGTCAGCGTTTGACCTCAATGCGTCCAATGCATTGCGCACCATCTCGATCACATATACCGGCTCGTCTGTCGTTCCCTCCGTTGTAATCACGGTTGCTGATCGTGGTGCACGATTCAGACAACTCATCTCTCCAAACAAATCCCCCTCAAACATCGGCGCGCTGAGCGTTCCGGCACTCAGATCCTGAGGACCATCATTGGGAATGTAGTCGGGCACTCCGCGCCGTCGACGTGATTCCGCAGCACGCGACAACAAACCACGCAAACGGTCCCGGATTCCTCGCCGTGTCGGGCGGTCAGAGGCTGTCAGAATTCGCGCCCGAGCAACCTCACGAATACTCGCGGAGATCCCTGAAGCTATCGCCTTTTCTCGCTCCGTACTCAACTGAAGAATCTCGTGATCCAACTGCTGAGCCCTGCGAATTCGATTCGGCCCCTCCAACTGCTCCCGCTCTCTGAGCTCCTCCAGAAACTCCGAGCTCCATTCTGCACTCGGCCCCGCCGAAATCGCCTCAGTCACCGCTCTGGACTCCGCGTCCACTGCTCGCCGAAGCGCCCGCAGCACATTCAGGGCATCTTCCCGACTGAGTATCTGAAAGGCTGTTCCGCCCGCTTCACCCTGGTGACACAACACCCGACCACGACGACAACGCCGCAATATCATCGCCCCAGGAAAATTCTCCGGCCCGGGCTTCATACCACTGAACGGCGAAACGCGACGCAATTCCTGAAGCTCGTAAACCCCCAGAAGCTCATCACACGGCTCCGGAGCTTCCGCCACCTCGCGAATATCGATCGGTATGTTCACGATCGTCAAGAGAAAACACCTCCAACTAACCACAGCGCAAAAAAAAACTCGGGGTGCAGAACACCCCGAGTGGTTGTCCTGAACTATTCACCTTCTTCCGGGTAATCCGGAAGGCCGGTCTGCAGGTAAATTCGAATCAACCCCGCCAGACCGTCAACTTCCAGACGACGGTAGGCCGACAAACGGTGCTTCTCGACAGTCTTCACGCTGATCCCCAGACGATCTGCACACTCTCGCGAAGACATACCAATCGCCGCCATCGCCGCGATCTCCTGCTCGCGAGGTGACAAACGGTCGAAAATCTCCCGCGCTTCCTCTCGAAGATTGCACCACTCCTCAAATTCCGCCTTCAAAGTCGCTTCCGACTCGGCAGTTTCCGCCTTCTTTGGAGCAGAAGTCTTTCCGCCCGCGCTGTGCTTGCCTGAATACGCCATGGAATTATCCCCTTCGTGTCTGCAGGAGGCTCTTCCGGAGCCACCGTTAAATGGTTTAAAAACCCTTTTGCCAAAGCTTCAATGCAGATGCCGCACACATTCAAAATGAAAACGCGACAACCACCCCAAAACCACAGCCAGTCTCTGTTATAACCGCCCAGGCCGCAACCGCGTATGCATCTGCCACCCGTGGAAATTCCCGTTGCCAGTCAGCGTTGCTCGCCGGTGCTCTCATCCCCGCACCGGCAAAGTCTACAAAAAATCAATCAAAAATAAACTGATCGACATTTCGAACTCCTTTCACAGCACTCTTCCCCTCCCAGGACGTTCTGTCCACCAGGTATTCCTCTGACCTGCATTTTTCCGGCAAATCTGAGAGAAATTGCGGGGTAAACAACAACAGAATGAATTTATTGAGTGTACAGGAGAACACGCTTGTTCGCGGCAAAGTAACCAGAACAGTCCAAGATGACAATCAATTGATAAAAAATCCCGTGTTTTCGCGTTTTTCTCAAAATCCGCCACGAAAAAATAAATTTTTGATGTTTGGAATATGGCATGCAGACGAATTCCAGCCCCATGCAGCTCCTCGTTACCGGAGGCGGTGGCTTTCTCGGTCTCTACATCGTCGAACAACTCCGAAAACAAGGACACGCCGTCCGAGTACTCTGTAGACGTTATTACCCGGCCGTCGCAGATTCCGGCGCGGAAATCATCCAGGGAGACATTCGTGATCCCGATGTGGTGCTCAATGCCTGCCGTGGCGTCGAAGCCGTCTTCCATACCGCTGCCATCCCAGGCGTCTGGGGCTCCAAAGACCTGTATTTCAGCACCAATCTTCAGGGAACTCTGAATGTTCTCAATGCCTGTCGCAGCCAGAAAGTCGCCAGACTGATCTACACCAGCTCCCCAAGTGTGGTTTTCGATGGATCCGATCACCTGAACGCCGATGAATCACTGCCGTACCCCACACGCTGGCTCTGCCACTACCCGCACTCCAAAGCACTCGCCGAACAGTCTGTGCTCGCAGCCTCCGGTCGCCACGGACTTCTCACCTGCGCACTTCGCCCCCATCTCATCTGGGGGCCCCGCGATAATCACCTCATTCCCAAACTGCTGCAGGCCGCTCGCAGCGGTCGCTTGCGTCGCGTCGGTTCCGGCCAGAACATCGTCTCCGTCTCTTACGTCGAAAATGCCGCGACAGCCCATCTGGCCGCCGAACACGCTCTGAGAACCACCGGGAAACCGGCCGGGCGAGCCTACTTCATCAACGAACCCGACCCCGTCAACCTCTGGAACTGGATTGACCTGCTGCTGAGCCTCGCTGGATTGCCGCCGGTTCGTCGTCACGTCAGTCTGCGCACCGCATGGACCGTCGCCAGTGCCCTCGAAATGATCTGGACTCTGCTGAAATTGAAGCCGGATCCACCCATGACGCGGTTCGTCGCAGCACAACTTGCCGGCTCACACGCCTACAGCACCGCTGCCGCTGTCCGCGATTTCGGCTATCAAACCCACGTCACCATGGAAGAAGGGCTCAGGCGACTCCAGCCCGAACTTGACCAACTCGCTGCCCTTGCGCCTCACCAATAAAAACGCCCGCAGGAAAATCTGCGGGCGGCGACGATTCGCAAGCAGAGTCCTGAAGGGACTACTCCACTTCGTAGTCCTTCTGCAGCACGTCGAACGCATCAGTAATCTGCGATTCGTTCATGCCGCCAGCTCGAACAATTTCAGTACTTGCAGTCTTGTTGCCCGTTAACTCAGTGGCCGATGCACTGATTCGGCCAGCTGAGTCGTAAGCGTAGGTGATCTCAATCGGAGAACCTTTGGGCAGATTGGACGGCAAGGCCGTGATTCGAAAATCGCCGATGAGTTCACAGGCTGCCGGATCTACTGCATCACCCTCAAGAATCTCCACATGGATTCGCTGCTGGCCGTCAGTGTTGGTTCCGAACTTCTGCTTCACATTGTGCGGAACCGGCGTGTTTCGAGGGATCATGATGTGGTTGATTTTGCGAGTCCGATCGCGGGGGTCGGTGATCTTGATTCCGAGCGAATGTGAATTGACGTCAGTTGTTCGCACTGCTCGCAAACGCTTCTGAAGAGCCTCCACCACGCCACCGGAATTTACGCCGTGACGAGCCTGCAGAATTGCCGCGTGAATCGCTGCACCCTCCGCCACCGCTCGCTCCGGCGCCAATGCTCGGGATGGTTCCTTCTTACATACCTCGCGAAGCATTTGCTCCACCACAGGCATGTACGTCGAACCACCTACGAGGACGATTTCATCGAGCGACCCCGGTGCAACTCCGGCCTGCTGCAGCACCAGCTCAGTGGTGTCCTTCGTTCGCTGAAGCAGATCCGCAGTCATACGCTCATAGTCAGTTCTTGAAACAGACACTGACAACGTATTGCCCTTGTAATAAACTGTGATCGGAACCTGAGTCTTTGAGGACAAGTCGCGCTTGGCGTCTTCTGCCTCCTGCTGAAACGTCAGCATCGTCTCGGGGTCCTCGGAGGGATCCACGCCGAACTTCCGCCGGAACTGCTCAACCAGATGATCCGACAGTCGCTTACTCCAGTCGAGCCCCCCAAGCATCACGTCGCCGTCGGTAGCCAGAACCCGGAAACTGGTTGGCGTGTATCGAACAACAGTCACGTCAAACGTACCACCTCCGAGGTCGTAGACCATGATCGTCTTCTCGTCGGCCCTGATATCCGTCCGGCCGAATTCGCCACGTTGCCACGCGTAGGCCAGCGTCGCCGCAGTGGGTTCGTTGATGATGTCAATGACATTCAGACCAGCGATTCTGCCGGCGTCCTGAGTCGCTTTGCGGCGGACGTCGTTGAAGTAATAGGGGACCGTGATCACCGCGTTCGCGATCGGTCCGATCACCTTCTCTGCATCCTGCTTCATCTTCTTCAGAATCAACGCAGAAATAAACTCCGGTGACAGCTTCTTGCCCTGGTAGACAACGTAGAAGTCCTTGTTTCCCATCTCTCGCTTGATCGCCTCAACGATCGACTTTGGATCCGCCACCGAGATGCGTTCGAATGATGGACCCACAACAACACGGTCCTCGTCCAGTAATACCACAGACGGCGTAATCGGCCGGTTGTCAGCGTTGGGAATCACCATCGGATTCCCGTCGTTATCCAGCATCGCAATCGCACTGTAGGTGGTTCCAAGGTCTATCCCGACCGTGTGCCCTTCAAGAAACTTCATTTCGCCCCTCGGTTCTCAAAAAAAATGCTGGACAGGTATGCACACCGTGATTTGTGATTCTCGCAACCAACCCGCGCCGAATCAAGCGGCCACTGTCCAAATTGCAGGCAATCTGTCAGCCGGTCTGATTTTGACGCTACTCCCTCGAAATCACTGGAAGCCACGAACACAGGTATTGAGCTCTTGGAATCGCAGATTCTGCCAACTGCTCAGCAATCGACGGCTCCCGCTGCCAAACCCCCAGCAACGCATCAACCAGCCCCGGCGTCGATCGGTATTCAAAAGTCTCCCAAACCTTTAATCCAAGTCGCGCCGCCAGAGCCGCCACCGCGTCCTCCTGATAGCCAATCTCATCGATCAGGTGATTTTCGAGGGCCTGCCGGGCTGTGTAGATTTGACCAGTTGCCAGTTTTCGGACCGCAGCGTCGTCAAGGTCGCTCCGACCCTTGTCAATCACCCCCACAAACCGATCAAAGGCATCCTGCAGGATCGCATCCCAAACCGTCGTTTCCTGCTGCGTCAGATCGCGAAAAGGGCTCAGAGAATCCTTCAAAGGTCCCGTCACCAGCGGCTCCACTTTGATTCCCGCACGCCCAGCCAGCTCTGCGACGTTGTAACGCGGCACAATCACCCCGATCGACCCCGTCCATGTCGTGGGCTCGGCAAAAATTCTGCCCTCCGTACCAGGTGCCACCGCGATGTAATAGCCACCGGAGGCTGCCATCCGCTTCATTGAAACGTAGACCGGTTTCTTCTCCGCCAGCTCCCGTATTCGCCGATGCAGCTGATGGCTGTCCGCCACAAACCCTCCCGGACTGTCAATCGCCAGCACCACCCCCCGAACTGTCTCGTCCTCCTTCGCCCGCTTCAGCAATCGCAGCCACCTCTCCGTAAACGGCGGCCCAATCGTCCCGCTGAATGAAATCACAGCTATCCGATCTGCTGCGCCCGCCTCGCCATCCAGGATAACCTCGGTCGCCGCAGGCTCTGAATAGCCCCCACCAAAGAACCACAACACATTCAGCAGCAGCGAAAAAAACAGAAGTCCGCGAAAAAACCATCGACTACGCGGTCGCGGTGGTCGCGGTGGCTCAATACACACACGCAGCAACTGCCCGTTCACCATCACTGGTTCGCCGGACTTCACCTTCACACCGTCCTCCATCGCTAACACCCCTCCACAAAGACACTTTTCGACGCCAGAAAACTCGCACTTTGAGAAATCAGGGGCTTTGCATCAAGCGTAACGGTCGTTCCGATTCTGCTTCTCCCAGCGATTCTGTCTCCCGCATTGCCGGTAAAACCCCAACATCTGAACCAATCGGCTTTTTCAGAATCGACGATATCTGAACCGTGGCTGTGTGCTTGCCCATTTCCGCAACACAACGGCTTTCCCTTTCCGGCATGCCGCTGAAATTCCCCGTGGCCTTCCGAAGACTCAGGAACATTGACCATGATCACTTCCGCATTCGCTCGCCGCGCTCTGCTGGCCGCTGCCGTGTCAGCCACCGCATCGCTGCCCCAGTCCCAGGCCCTCCTCTTTGACGGCCCCGCACGCAGCACCTCCACAAATCCTGCGGGAAAGCCTACGCGTGCCGCATCCTACGATCCAGGCTCCGTCAATGGGGAACTCCAGCGGCTGTTTAACGAAGGTGGACAGGAAATGCCGTCCATGCGGTCCCAGGACCTGCCAAATGCCCGGAACCTGCAGTCACACCTCGTTCGTCCCAAAAATACAGCCCCGCCAAAACAAAACGCATTTCAGAAGTTCTTCGGCAAAATCACCGGACGCACCAAGTCATCCACTCCCGCCCCCGCCTCAGTCCCAGGCACGCCGCCGGTTCCGCCAACCGTGAAGGAACCCGCGCCCGCTCCACCTGCAGGACACAGTATCGCCGATGGCCGAAGAGGCGCCGCGACACAGCCTCCGGTCCGTCCAGCTACTCGCACTGCCACCCCAAAGCCACTGCAATTGCCAGCCACTATTCCGCTGAATGCCAGAGCCGCTGAACCTTCCTTCCTGCAGCCCAGTGCCGCACCTGCCTTCATGAACTCTGCCTCCGCAGCAGCCGCGCGAGCATCCGCTGCCACCAAATCGGCTGCCGCCGCAATTCCAGATGATCCACTCCAGACGCTCGATCTTGAAGACTCGGCGGATGTGCTTGATCTCGAATCCGTCGCCCGCTCAGCGACCGCTGCTGTAGAGGCCGCTGTTGCCCCTGCACAGTTGCCCGCCTCAACCACCGTCCCCGAGACACCCGCCACTCCTGCACCCGCGTTCGAGAACACTCCTGCAAATGCAGACAACTCCCGAACTCCCGACAAAACCGCTGCCGATGATCCCTTCACAGGAATTGGACTCGAAGAAAACACAGACGACGCTGCAGCACTGCCTGATGAGCCCATGCCGCCGATGAGTGAATTCGATCCCACGCTGCCTGTGATGTCCGCCGACAAGGCCCAACCGGCCGACGCCCCAGCCAACGCAGAAAACTCCGTCACCGCTCCCTCTGAACCCCTGCAAAGCGTTGATGCCGAACGCATGCGAATCTCCGCAGAACAGGCCGATCGTCGCCGACAGCTCGAACGCATTCAATCCCGAGCCGAACTCACAGGCTTCAAAGGCTTCTGCCCGGTCGCACTCCGAGATCAGCGGCAACTCGTCGATGCACAACCCCACATCCAGTCAACCTTCGGACTTCATACCCTCACCTTCTCTACCGACGAAGCTCGCATCGCCTTCGAAGCAAATCCCCAAAGATATGCTCCCGTCGCCGGCGGACATGACACCGTGATCCTCTCAACTCGTCAGGAAGAAGTTCCCGGAAAACTCGACTTTGCTCTCTGGTACCGCGGCCGGCTGCACCTGTTCAGCTCTCGAGAGACCATGGCTTCGTTCCTCGAAAACCCACAACAGTTCGCCGTGACAGAGCTTGAATAACGCAATCCAATAACCGATCCATCAACCCCCGGAACCCACAGGCGACCTTCCACCGAAGGTCGCCTGTGTCGTTTTCAGCGCACAACTCTCTGCCAAATCGTCGGCACGAAACGGCACCCAGGATGTTGATTTCCCCTCTCTCGGCCATCTTTGCCACTCCTCGCAATGTCTCCGGCAGAAACTGCCGCCGACACTCCCCACATTGCTGCTGCACAGACCAAACCTCCGGAAATCCTGAAAATTGAGGCGACTTTCGTTCAGATTCGATGTGAAGACCTGTTGACACTTTCTGCCGCCCCCGGATATCAATCCCGCACCCATTCGAATTCGTGTCCTGAATTCGAATCCCCTGTCTCTTTTCCTCTCTTTATCCCTCCGGAGCCCCTCCGGATATCCAGCCGACCGCAGCTTCTCTCTCTCAGTCCAGCCGGGAATTCTCAGCCCTGCTGACCACTGATCGCCGCAGGTTGTCCGGATCAAATCCCGTCTCTCTCCCCCCTCCGTCTCTCCCTCCAAAGCTCTCAGATCGAGGACGACATGAACGAGTTCCCGCACGGCGCTCATCATGAGCCGCAGATATTGCGGTTCCCGCAGCCCGCCCCGGCGCTGCCGCCTGAAACCCGCGCAGCCGCTCCGGAACCGGAAGGCCCCAGCCGTACTGTGCTGGTCTTCTCACCCCGACCCGGTGCCCGACAATTGCTCGCAGACGATGTCCGCAAACGCGGGCTGCAGGTCTGCGAAACTGACAGCCCGGACGCCATGCTGTTTCATCTGAGCCGCCAGGAGTTTTGCTGCTGCATCATCGATGATGCCGACTCCGTTTCGCGGATTCAGGAAGTGAACGCAGCCATTCGCACCCACTCAAAGGCAGCTCAGGTGCTCTGCATCGTTGGCGAAGATTCACGTTGGGGACGCGAAACGGTCCCCAGTTTCGACTGCGATGTTATCGAACGTCCCTACTCCGCATCACGCTTCGGCGCGGCGCTGCTCAATGCTCTCCGCCGTGGTGAACTTGTTCGCGAAAATGAAAAACTTCGCCGACAACTGCTCAATCGAAATCTTATGGATCTCATCGGCAGCACACCCGCCATGCAGTCGCTCAGAGAATCCATTCGCATCGCCGCAGATGATGACCGCACCGTGCTCGTTCGCGGTGAAGCCGGCAGTGGCACAACGCTCATCGCCGAAGGACTTCATCGCTGCAGTCGCCGTGCTCAAAAACCCTTCCTCCGTATCGACTGCAGTCTCCACTCCGTCGAAACTCTCGAACTCCAGCTCTTCGGTGATTCCTCACCAAATGGATTCCCTGGTTACCTCAACATGGGAGACGGTGGTTCGATCCTGCTCGACAATGTTGATACTGTCGCTCTTCCATTCCAGAAACGACTCGCTCAACTTCTCGAACAAAGAGCCTCTGCCGTTCTTCATAGCGGTGGTGAAGGTCCCAATATCCGCTTCATTGCGGCCACTCATGTCGATCTCAACAGGCTCGCCATCGAAGGCCGCTTTCGCGATGACCTCCTGCAGCACCTGAGCGGGATCACACTCCAGTCGCCTCCATTGCGAGTTCGAACCAACGATATCCCGCTGCTCGTCGAACACTTCATCAGTCAGATCTCCCTCAAGGAAGGTCGACCGCCTCGGCAAATTACTGCCGAAGCACTGAAACTCCTCGAAGCTCATCCCTGGCCGGGAAATGTCCGCGAACTCCAGAATGTTGTCGAACGTTGCTGCACAGTCGATGTCACCGAGAGCATCTCAACGGAAGATCTGAGACCGTGGCTGCATCACGAATCTCAGGAGCCAGGTGCCGAATGTGTCGGAATGACACTCGCCGAAATGGAACGAAAACTCATCGAATCCACCTTCGCCCGCTGCAATGGCAACCGCGAGAAAACAGCGCAGATCCTCCAGATCGGACTCCGCACGCTGAGCGGTAAACTCCGCGAATACGGATATCCCCCACGTGGCGGCCCGGGTTCCAATGTCAAACGCCCCGCGATCGCACCGGCTTCCTTCGGCAGCGAACGCAAAGTCGCCTGATTCCAACTCGACTTCTCCTGTTCCGTTCCTCTCCTTTCCCCCCCCCTGAAAAGAGCGAGCTTTCCCCCGGAAGCTCGCTCTTTTCTTTTTTTATCTCTCGCCGATCGCCGCCTTGTTCGCCGGGTTCTCTGGGTAACATCCAGGGGCATCCATCGCGTACCAGTAATCAAGCACACCGCCAAATGCCGCCTCATCTGAAACCGCCACAAAGGCATTCCGCACCTCAACACACTGAGGATGCCAGGCGGCATAGAACAGACAGAATCGACGCACCGTCCGCAGCACCTGCTCCACAGGCAGCACCTCAGATGCCAGTGCGTAGTGCCGCTCAATCAGCGACCGCTGCGCAAATACACTCGGCGGCGCTGGTAAAGGTTCGCCCCGCAATAACGCCGCCGCCTGTCGGAAAATCCAGGGGTTGCCAATGGCTCCGCGTGCTGCCGTGACGCCATTGACACCGGTTTCACGCAACATCCGCACACAGTCGGCTGCCGTGAATAAATCGCCACTCCCAAGCAAGGTCATATTCGGAAAAGCTCGTCGCACCTCCCGCAGAAAATCCCAACGACTCGGGCCAGCATATTTCTGCTCAACCGTCCGCCCGTGAATTGTTGCCGCCGCAAGGCCCAGACTCGCTGCAGCCTCCAATATGCGGAAGAACTGCCCCCGACTCGCCTCCGAATCATCAAGCCCCCGACGCATTTTGACCGTCACTGGAATTGATGATGGAACCGCCTCCCTGACACGTTTCAGAATCTCCACCGCAACCGCAGGCTGCCCGAGATGATAGCCGCCCCGGCAACGCCCGGAGGCTTTCTTCGCCGGACAGCCGAAGTTGATGTCAATCACATCAAAACCCGCTTCCACCAGACGCAAAGCCGCCGGGCCAAATGTCTCCGGCTCTGCTCCCATCAACTGGGCACCACACGGATGATCTGCATCCGTTACATGCAGATGATGCCGCGTTCGCTGCCGATTCCGAAGACTGGTCACAAAGGTGTCAATCACCACTTCGGCAATCGAGTAGGGCGCACCGCACTCGCGCGCGATCGCCCGCATAGCCCAGTCGCTGTAGCCACTTAAGGCTGCCTGCACCACCGGCAAATTCAGCCGCCATTTGCCAATCGTGAGCGGTGCAGGGGTGAAGGATGGTTCCGTAACCATGGATTCAGGGGCCAAACGACAGGGCATTCGAGCTTATTTGCCCGTGACTCGAGCCTCTCCGTCCGCCAGCAGGCCCTTTAAGTCAATCTTCACATACGGCGTCTCTGCGGCTGGCTTTGTATGACTCGCATTGGCCACGTAAAGCAAACCATCTGCCGGGACAAACAAGACGTTGTGCAGGTTGCTTTCCATTGCCACCGGACGGCTCATCAACCACTGGCCAAGCTGAGTATCCAGCTTCCCGTGCTTCTCCTGCACACGACGACGCAACTCCGTCAGACGACTGCCGGCTGAGAGCACCACTGTGTCGCGGATGCCATCGCCGAGCCGCTCGTGAGACTGGCCCGGTTTGATAAATTCAATTGACTCCGGCGTGGCTGCCACACCGACGGCCTCATTGGTTTCGCCATCCGCAAATACATAGTAGTACTCGCAGGTCCTCGGGCTCGTTCGCCAAAGTTCCTCAACTTCAGAAAGGCTGTCACATTCTTCAAGAGCTCGACGCATCAGAGTTGCCATTGGGACGCCGTCCCAGAGTCCCTCGCCTCGGCCTCCCATTTCACCTAAAGAGATCTTTTCCGCATTCATTCCGCTCACACTGCCAATAAAAGCCGCATATCCCACGTTTGCAAATGGAATCATGCCCTCCGGACGCACGATGAACGTTGTGCAGGCGTCCTGCAGTCCAATCGTCGTCATGTAGTCCAGAACTCGGCCATGATAAAGCTTTCCATCGACGGTCGCAGATCCGAAAACTGCAAAGCCGGAACAGTGGAAGAGTTCAGGGAAAACGTTGAGCACTTCAACGGTTTCGGCGTCCATATTCAGAGCGCTCGCCAAGGCTCGTGTCTCACGCCGATGCCTCTCAGGAATGTGCGGCGACAACCTGGCAAAAGCGTCCAGCAAATCATGGCGGAACCAACGACCGGTACGAACCACATTGGCAGCACCAAAGGAATACAGCACCGACTCCATGCAGCGACGGGATTCTTCAGGCAGGAGCTTTCCGTGGGCCGTGCCCATTTCTTCGGGTGTGCCCCAGAGCGTCACCACGCGCTGACCGTCAATCCACTGCAATCGGCCGTTCTCGTGAGCTCGAGTCTGCTGCTCCGGGGTTATCAGCTGAGCACCAGGCTGCAGAATCTCTGTCGCACGACGCACTCCGCGAACAAAGGTACGCTCCAGCTCTTCACGGGTGAGTTCTGTTAACTTGTAGTCGCCTGGCACTTCGACCGCTTGGCGCTCCAGGGCTTTCAGCGAAACCTTCAAGGTGGCCTTGATGTCGTTGACCGCCACGTCTACCCGGCCCGACTCCGGAAAAGTGAGCTGCACATCACCGGACTTCCAGACACCTTCGTTCAACCGCGTATCGAGCTTCGCTTGAACGGCAAAGAACTTCAGCACGTCGTCAATGTTGCCACCTCCCAGCAGATTGATTACGAATGTGCCTGCTGTGAGCTGCGAAGCGGAAGAGATTAACCGTGGCAGAACTCCGGACGGTGACAGACTGTCGGATTCCGAAACCACGCCACTGCCCACGAAAGCCGTGCGGTGCTTAGGGAGCAGCAGCAGAGTTGACTCGGGACGACGGGAAATCCGAATTGCGTACTCCGGATGCGTCAGCTCCAGATCGAAACTCTCTCCGTCGTAGCGGACAAGTTGCAGGTCGATTGGCTGCAGCCGACCATCGATCGGGATCGATGCAGTACCCGTCAGAGTAAACGCGGACTCGCGACCGGAAACTACCATAGCAAATGGTTTTACCGCTTCCACCAGATCTGCTGGACGCTCGTCGGCAATTGCAGACAACGGAGCGATACAAATTGCCAGTAACAGCCATGCCCGTGCACAACTCGACCGTCCCATTCTTCTCTCCCTTTTCACCCGCTGCAAAACCGAATTCACCCGAAAAATCCAACCTCCGCTGTTCGCTCGACTCATGATTGTATCAGGAAAATTCCCGGAGAAAAGCAGGCAAAAAGAATGAGCACCGGCCCCGCCTTCCGGAGAGTATCCTGACAGTATCCTGACAGCCAGCGACATCCCCAGAGGGCAGCAAGGCGTGCAGGGCGAGTCTGTCCCCCAATTCTGAATAGTATCCATGCGAACACCACAGCAGTTGCTGTCACTTGCTGCTGCGGCAGTAACGAAACAACGCGCATCGGCCTTTGGACATCACCCCCCCCCCAGCAAAACTGGGGACAGTCCCTGCAAACGCAGCAGCAACTGCGGAGGCGGGTAACCCGGGTAAATGTCAGAATCGTTACAAACAATCAAATACCCAGCTCGCGCACCATCTGATACACCCCGGGGGACAGTCCCTGCAAACGCAGCAGCAAGTGTGGAGGCGGGTAACTCGGGTAAATGTCAGAGTCGTTACAAGCAATCGAATCGCCATCTCCCGCACCAGTTGATACAACACCGGGGACAGTCCCTGCAGACGCAGCAGCAGGTGTGGAGGCGTGAAGCTCTGGGAAACGTCAGAATCGTTACAAGCAATCGAATCGCTGTCTCCCGCACCAGTTGATACAACACCGGGGACAGTCCCTGCAGACGCAGCAGCAGGTGTGGAGGCGGGGAGCTCTGGGAAACGTCAGAATCGTTACAAGCAATCGAATCGCTGTCTCCCGCACCAGTTGATACAACACCGGGGACAGTCCCTGCAGACGCAGCAGCAGGTGTGGAGGCG
>Ga0172373_10002417_pt1 | contig 28586 bp, 45 predicted proteins | sample Lak10m_2_FD_114546 | JGI IMG/M metagenome (GOLD analysis project Ga0172373, IMG submission 114546) | Freshwater microbial communities from Kabuno Bay, South-Kivu, Congo - kab_092012_10m | ecosystem: Environmental > Aquatic > Freshwater > Lake | place: Democratic Republic of the Congo...
CAGCATTTTCAACATACGATGTCTTATTAATCTGACCATTAGAACGTATTTCATGACCATGACCAGAAGCAATAATCTTACTGTCTGGATTAATAATTGTTGCTCTTACCAATACTTGATCATCATCCATCTTTACTATTTCTGTCATGATAGACCAACCTTGATATTTAGGAGTATCCCTAAATTCTTGTACTCGCTTTGCAACTGTTTTGTATTCTTTACCGTGAATACTTACGAAACCTTCTTTACTCATTTACATTTCTCCAAGTGTCAAAGTGTGATTCACCGCAGCAGCTAAAATTACTACCTTTTGGTGATCCACAGTATATACATACTACTTCATCATCGTCAAAATCATCTTGTTCTTTTAATTCATCCATTACCTCTTTTTGAAATTGTTGTTCGCTCATCTTTTTTCTCCTTACTTATTTTCTTTTGAAACTTCTTGTTGTACGGTCTTCCCACGTTGTTTCTCCAGATCTTCTAAATCATCATTAAGTTGTTTCAATAAATTTGCTACTTTTGTTGCCCATGTTAAATCATCCATCATATTCTCCCTAATCTGTTGAAAGTCCAAGACGTTTGTCTTCACGGTATTGTGCTGAACCACAAGCCTGTGCGTGTGCTGTTTTTTCGCTGCATCCCATATCTAGGAATCTTTTTTTATCAGCATTAAATAGCTTCCAATACTCATCCATGTCTACTTTATATTCAGCCTCATAAGCAATGCGTCTATTTTCTGCAATAATTGCTGCTTTGCGAGCGTCTTCTTCTGCAGCCCATACAGGATCTGCTTCACGTTTAGCTTTTAATGCTTCTAATGCTGGGTAAGTTGTTTTGTATTCCATAACTATCTCCTTTAAAGATGTGTTAATATCTGCACTACGGAATCTATTCTACACCGATAAAAATGAAATGCAACACTTTTTACCAGTTTTTTTACAATTATTTTTATTGACAGGCAAATATGTATAAACAAAATAAATATCGCAATAAAATCACAGAGTTAGATGGAATTAAATTTCACTCTCGTAAAGAAGCAGCGCGACATTCTGAGTTAAAGTTGCTAGAGAAGAGTGGATCAATCAAAGATTTGCGGTTGCAAGTACCATATCAATTAATCCAGTCGTTGGTGATTAATGGAAAGCGCCATAGACCAATTCTTTATTATGCTGACTTTGTGTATATACAATGTATAGACAACAAAGAAGTAGTTGAGGATGTAAAGGGTATGCAGACAGATATATTCAAGATCAAATATAGATTGATGAAACAAATTTACGATATTGATATAAAAATAACTTGACATCTATAAAATGCAATACAATAATACATATACGAAGGAGGTTATATGAATCACAAACATGACTTTTTGGGATATGTATTAAAATCAATATTGATCTATTTGATCGTTGAGGTTGTGCTGCATGGTGTTAACTATTGGTGGCGCAGACGTATACATAGACAGATAAAACGTAATTTACACTAGGAGAAAGTATGGATTGGTTTAAACATGATTCCAATGCGAATCTAGATGAGAAGCTACAAGAGGTGCTGCTTGATTATGGTCTTGAAGGTTATGGGCTGTACTGGTATTGCCTAGAGCTTATCGTTGGCAAGATCTCAGCAGATAACATTACATTTGAGCTTAAACATGATGCTCGCGTGATTGCTCGCAATACTGGATCAACACCACAGAAAGTTGAGGAGATGATGCGTAAGTTTATTTCTCTTGGACTATTTGAAAATGCTAATGGATCTATTACTTGTTTTAAAGTTGCTAAGAGATTAATGACATCTGGAACTAGCAATCCACAGATGAGAACATTGATTCAGAATGTTAAACAAAAACAAATAGATACAGAAGCGTCATGTCAACGTCATGACGATGTCATGCCAGATAAGATAAGATTAGATAAGATAAGAAAAGAATATATACCACCAATTCATGCGGAATTGCTATCCGACTATAAGAAAGTTAGGAAGGCTAAAAAGGCTGGTGAACTTACAGAGACTGCATTTAATGGAATAAAGCGAGAGGCAGAACTTGCAGGTATTACAGTTGAAGACGCAATTAAGCAATGCTGTGAGCGTGGATGGGTAGGGTTCAAGGCTGAATGGATCAAGAAGGAAGAGCCAAAGATTAAAGAAAACTTTGGATGGCGTAACAATGACAATGAGATCTTAAAGATTGCTAATCAAATTGGTGTATACACATCTGGTAAAACTAGGTTTGAGATATTGGCTGCAATTGATGCTAAGAGAGGTAAGGCATGAAGCAATTCAATACAGTAGTTTTGCCTAAAGAGTATATGGATCTTGGAAAGGATGCGGAAAAAAGATTTGCTGCTACCTTCTTAAAAAATATTGTTTTGGCTACGCTATCTCAAGACAGAAACGATCATTGGGATGTTGAGGGAGACATGGGATCAGGAAGGTATAAATTTGATATAAAGTCTTCTGGAAACATTGATGATGACAGACTATGGATTGAAGGAACTAACGTAAACGGAGACAAGGGTTGGATAAAGGGAGATGCAGACTACATTGTCTTTGAGAGAAATAATAGTTGGTTTATTGCTAATAGGAAAAAGCTATACGAATGGATTGTTGAAAAGATTAAAGAGAATGGAAGCAAATCTGGCAGTGGGTATTATGAGATTCATCAAAGGTCAGGAAGGTATGACAAGATCGTCATGGCTAGATGCTCAGACATACCTAAAACTATTGGAGATCATTTTAAAAAATGAAAAAAGTGATATATCTATTAATTTTTGTAGCTACAAATTCTTTTGCTAATTGTCGTGTTGCAAATGATGAAATTGTGTGTGATAATAGTAATACATTAATTGATACTTACAACACAATAGTAAGACCAGTGCAGCAACCACAAAGAGTGTTTATTGTGAATCAACCAATTGTAATTCCAGAGATTACAAGCAATTACAAATTTGATTTACTAGAGGAGAAAAGTTTTAACATTGGAGGAGATAAAGATGGACAAAGACGTTAGGGCTGTATTCATTAAAAAAGATTATGAGTTTAAATGCTTTGAGAGAAATGTTTATTACAAGAAGCCAAACGATACATATTGGACTAAAACTGGAAAGGAATGCATATGAGTAAAGAGTTTGAAGAGGCAAAGCTAAGAATATCTGCTGACGTTGTATACGATCCAGATCTAATTAATGACAGCTTCTATGCTGAGATGCATAAAGACATCAAGAGAGTATTAAGCGAATACCGTATGCTGCACAAAAACATTGACATCGAACTAGAAGGATTTACCTGTGAACAAAAATAAACGTGGTAGAAAAGCATTCCCAGAACATATGCGCGGTAAGACTACGTCATTACGACTAAGACCTGATCGCTTGGATATGTTTAAATACTTAGGCGGTACTAAATGGCTTAATGTTGTATTAGACACGCTTATTTGGGAGAAGAATCAAGGTGCAATGGATCAAAAAGAATGATTACTACATAGAGTCCATTGGCAATAGAATAAACGCAACACAGTCAGTTGGATATTCTATAAGCAAATCAACAGTTTATGGTAAAATTATCTATGAAGCGTGGGAGCTGCCTTACAATAGTCCTACCTTCATAGCCAGAGGAGAAAGTATCAACGATGTTAAAGCACAAGCCATTCAATATCACAAAGCAAAACTTGCCAGTGCTAATAGCAAAGCTGCAGGATCTGCTGGAGTATCATCCAGAGATAAATTGGCAGGTACTGATCAAGGAGCGCTCTTCTGACCGTTCCGTAGAACAGAACTCTAGGCTATGGGATCTTTACACTAGCGTTGGTAACTATTTAGGCTATACAGCAGACGAGATTCATGATCTAATGGGATATAAGTTCTTATTGATCGAGAAGTATATTGGTAGAGAGAAGGTGACTAAGGTGCTATCTACTACTAAGCTTAGTGTAAAACATATGAGCGAGTATCAAGAGAAGATTGAAGCATGGGCAAGTAACTTAGGGTGGAGCTATGAGTAAGCGATATGTATTACTAGATGATGAAGGTAATCCAGTACGCTACTATGATTACCCAGCATAGGGTACAGTTGAGATTGTAGAGCCAAAGCTGACTTATGATGAACTGTTAGATGAAGTGGGGGATTGTTTACTATGAATATTAATGTTATTGATTTTGCTCGTGCCATTGAACAAGCATTAAAGGAAAAGAATACATGATCTTATACAGACCATACAAGTTACCTACAGATAAATTAAATCTTGATGGCAGCATGCGTAAGGTAAGAGGTGGAAAAGATAATAATACTCGTGCTATTGCAAACTGGTTAAAGAGAAGGAATTTATGCTAATAACAGTTAAAGATTACTTGCTGTGCTATTCACCAGCGTATGCGATAGGAATTGCAACAGGATTGCTACTTGCCATAGGATTACGTCATAGACCTAGCAAGTCTGCTATGTGGAGGCGTAGAAATGACTGTAAACGAATTTATTAAGAACATGGCTGCAGCAGGATTCACTGGAGACTTCAGGGCTTCAAACGATGATGCTGTATTTAGAGGAACTATCCACGAGGATGGTAGTATCAGCAAAGTCAAGGTTCAATCTGTAGAGCAAAGTAGAAAACTGATCAAGGAAATGTTTTATGCCAGTAAAACTAACTAAGAACGAACAGAAGGTTTATGAAAAGGCATTGCTTGGATTTAATGCGAGAGAAATTGCTGTAATATATCAAAGACACCCACAGCGAGTTCAGAAGGTTATGTGTAGGATCTATAAGAAGTTCAATGTAAATTGCATACAGAAACTAATGGCTTTGAGAATATGCCAGCTTGAAGATCAGTTGCACAGCGCTGGTGTTGAATATGACTAAAGATGAAAGGAATCACTATGATAGAATTTCTCAAATTGGCTGTGTTGCTTGTATCGTGCTTGGTCATGGTTATAGTCCAACTGAAATTCACCATATTCGCACTGGAACAGGAAAAGGACAAAAATCGCACTGGTCTACCGCCATTGGCTTATGTCCTACTCATCATCGCTTGGGCAATCATGGTGTTGCAATTCACGCTGGCATTAAAGCATTTGAAGCTGCTGTGGGTATGACAGAACTAGAACTATTACAAAAACAATTGGAGTTATTAAATGGAAATCAATGAAACTTTAGCAGAGCGTGGTAGTCGTTATGGTAAGTTTACAAGTCACGCAAATATTACTCAGAGCATTAAACATATTATGCAATCTACTGATAAATGGTCTCAACTAATGCCAGACCAGAAAGAGTCTCTAGAGATGATCGCCCATAAAATTGGTCGCATTCTTAATGGTGATCCAAATTATGATGATTCATGGCGTGATATTGCTGGATATGCTCAATTAGTGACACAAAGGCTAATGGGAACAGAAGTATAGTAGCCACAAGAGGAAGATTATGTTATATTCGCAACTGAGCGTAAAAGCTCATCCCACTTTCTCCAATGTGGTTTGCTGGTTTTACAGCTTGGTGGATGGATGCCAGCTCCAAATGAAGCCAAGTTCCTTTTGAATATTGCCGATAGGTTCGCTACCGTAGGCAATGAGGGGTAAGACGATATGGCTACCGTTCTTACGTTGAATTGTACATACAACTGAAGTCTGAGATACTTCACCCTCATAAATCTCCTAATTTCAAGCGTTCCAACTAGTTGGGCTTGCTTTGGCAAAAGCGGATGCTGTGGAAGGGTTGGGAGTTCCTAGCCGACGCGCACACAGACGCAGCGAGTAGCCATTTATTTTGTTGTTATTTATAAATAAGTACCGACATTTTCATTTTAGGAAATCAATATGCGTGGATTGTTAGATACTAAAGTTACTATACCTTCAGAAAAGTATATTATTGCTAACACTAAGAACGCGATCAAAAACTATTTACTCATGCCAGAGAATCCTTCATTGCCAAACACAGAGCAATGGAAAAAGATGGCAGATATGTTCAGAGTCGCAGCAGCAGAAGTAAAGCGTCAACGCTGCGCTAACTGCGAATACTACGACAACACTCCTGACATGATGGAAGCAATGGAAGCAATCCCTTTGAATAAATGGGATCTATATGACGGTCAACCGCAGCGCGGTTATTGCCATAAGCTAGGATTCATTTGTCATACATCACGACTATGCAGCGCGTGGGAAGAAAAGGATTACGAAGTTCCAACTGATACTGAAGAGGATTAATCATGTTACGAAACGCAAAAAAAGCAGCAGAAAAGATGGGCAAAGTAATGGGTGAGTGGGCTGGTGGTAAATTGAATGTTGGCAAATCTAACATGACAGTTCCAGAAACTCCTAAAGGTCGCAAGCAAGCTATTGCTATTGGCTTGAGCATTCTTGGCAAATCTAAGAAAAAAGGTAAATAATCATGGCTTGCAAAACTGGCGGTAAAGGTAAAGGTAAGGGCGGTAAAGGTAAAAAGTAATGGCAGGTTTATTAGACGTATTGCCATTGCAAGTTAGAACTCTGCTTGAGACAGCAGCAGGTAATACTACGCCTATCACAGAAAAAACTTTAGATGAGAATGAGCGTCAACGTATTGCTCAGGCTATTCTTGCATCTAGAGCATATAAGCAAAGTCTTCTTGATCTTAATAAAGACAATGCGCTGAACGATCAACAAAAATATTTCTATGGAAAATACTTTCCTAACGAAGAAGCAATCAAATCATTTAAGGCTGGATCTGGAGCTGTAGGTTATGATGACTACTACAATGCAGGTCAAGGCAAGTCAGATTGGAATATATTTCCATCTGGTGGCATTCGTAATACGCTTGGTCAATTCCGTTATACTACAGACAAGAATGGTAACGTAAATGTTACTGATCGTTATGACTTCTCTGGTGACATGATTGAAGGTTTGCCTAAGCAAGTAGCTAACACTGAACGATATAATCCAATGAGCAATTTAGAAAAGGCAGCGACAGTTGCTAAAGAAACTTTCTATATGCCACAAGTTGGATTTGATCCCATTTTGGGAATTAGATCTTTTCCTAGCAGATTAGGTAATGCATTTGTTGGGAATAATGGTAGAAACGTAAACATTAAATTAAATCCTAGATATCAAACACAACCAAACGAAAACGACCTGTACTATACGAGGTTAAGTTTAACTAAATAGAAAGTGACCAACCCACAGGGAGTCATATTATGGCAGCAAGACTTAGAACAAAACATCAAGACGAAGTACGCGCAAAGATTCAAGCGTCTGTACTAATTGGATTATTGGAAAGCCACGCGATGGGCGAGACTGAACTATCAGCAAGTCGCATTCGTGCTATTGAGCTATTACTCAAGAAGAGTATTCCAGATCTGCAATCAGTTGAGCTTACTGGAAACAGTGAAGAGCCAGTGACAATGAAAATCATCACAGGGATACCTAATGATTGATGATCAAGTTGTTGAAGAGTTAGAGCAAGAAGAGCAGGAAGAAGAGATTGATCTAGGTTACAGACCTAGAGAGCCTCAAGTAAAGATACACAAGGCGATGAGAGACTCTCGCTTTGTTGTAGTTGTTGCTCATAGGCGTATGGGTAAAACAGTTTCAGCGATTATGGAACTTGTAGACCGCGCACTGAATAACAAACTTCCAAATCCTAGATATGGATATATTGCTCCAACATATGCTCAGGCTAAACGAATTGCATGGGATTATCTTGTCGAGTATACGCGACCACTAGGTGCAAAGGTTAACATTGCTGAGTTGCGTGTTGACTTTCTAGGCAGACGCATAAGTCTATATGGATCTGAGAATGCTGAGTCACTACGCGGACAATATTTTGATGGCGTAGTATTAGACGAGATTGGTGACCAGAATCCTAAGATATGGACAGATATTGTCAGACCAGCACTTACAGATAGAAAAGGCTGGTGTCTATTTATTGGTACGCCAAAGGGTAATAACCACTTTGCTGACTTCAAAGAGCGTGGCAAGGCAGGTAATGGATGGGATTTCCTAGAGTTTAAGGCTAGTGAAACTAAAATTCTTGATGCCTCAGAGCTTGCAGCAGCTAAGTCTGAGATGGGTGATGACAAGTATCGCCAAGAATATGAATGCAGCTTTGATGCTCCAGTTGAGGGCGCTTTCTACGGAGCTTTAATCAATGAAGCAGAGGAGCAAGACAGAATTACGAAAATTCCTAATGAGACATTATCTCGTACTGTTTGCGCTTGGGATTTGGGTATTAGTGATAGCACTGCTATCTGGGTAGCTCAGATAGTAGGTAAAGAGGTAAGGCTAATTGATTTTTGCGAGAATCATGGTGTTGGGCTTGATTATTATGTTAGCTGGCTGCGAGAACGTGGCTATTCAGGCGCAGAACAAATCCTTCCGCATGACGTTGAAGTGCGAGAACTTGGATCAGGAAAGTCTCGTAAAGAAATGCTTACCGAAGCAGGACTAGAAATAACAGTAGCGCCTAGACTTTCTGTTGCAGACGGCATTCAAGCAGTAAGGCGATTGTTGCCAAGATGCTGGTTTGATGCAGAAGGAACTAAGCAAGGACTCTCAGCATTACGAAATTATCGCAGAGAGTTCGATGAGAAGCGTAACGTATTTTATGATAGACCATTGCATGATTGGTGTTCACACGCAGCAGACGCTATGAGATATTTAGCTGTCGGTCTGGTTGAAGTAGATCATTCATGGAGTAAACCTTTAAACATTAACACGAACTGGATCGTATAATGGCAAGAATGAGTGAAGAAGAAATCAAAGTTTTACTTTGGACAGAGATTGATAACGCAATCGGTTATCTAGAGACAGAGACTGTAGAGGATCGCGCTGATGCATTGAACGCATACTTACGCAATCCATACGGCAATGAGATTGAAGGCAAGTCTCAAATCGTCACTGGAGAGGTTGCAGAGGCAATTGATGGTGCTTTGCCACAGCTTATTCGTGTATTCACATCAAATGAAGACGCTGTACAGTTTGAGCCAGTAAAAGATGGTGATGAACCTTTTGCAAAACAGGCTAGTGATTTAGCTAACTGGGTGTTTTATAAGCAAAATGATGGCTTCTCAATCATGCATAACTGGTTTAAAGACGCTCTGCTGCAGAAGGTTGGCATCGTTAAGGCTTACTGGCGGTCAAACAAAGACACCATAAAAGAAAAGTACAAAAACCTTACTGAAGATGAGGTGGCATTGCTTCTCTCAGAAGGTGAGTTTGAGATTGTTAAACAAAACACCAACTCAAACATTGGCGCAGACGGTATGGAGTATTTTACATACGACATTACTATCCAGCGCACAAACGATAACAGTCGCATTGTGATTGAAACAGTGCCCCCAGAAGAGTTCATTATCGACAAGAGAGCTACCAGCATTCAGGATGCTGCGTTTTGCGCTCACAGGCGTTTTATTACACGAGGTGACCTAGTTGCTATGGGTTATGACCGTGACATTGTGGAAGAGATTCCTGCATATGACCGTCTGACATACGCACCAGAGCGCCTAGCTCGCTACTCAAATGGTGAGATCCCAGAGTACATTCCAGTTGATGATCCATCAATGCAAGAGGTCGAGATTTTTGAGTGCTACATCAAGGCTGATTTTAATGGCGAAGGCTTTAACAGCCTGCATCGCATCGTTATGGGTGGTGAGCATATCTTAGAGCAAGAAGACTGCGATTATGTTCCATTCCACAGCCTATGCCCTATTCCGATTCCACACAAATTCTATGGTCAGTCACTTGCAGACCGTACAATGGACATCCAACTTGAGAAGACTACACTTACTCGCCAGTTGTTTGATAACCTGTACCTAACAAACAATGCACGAGTGGTTGCAGTTGAAGGACAAATAAATTATGACGATTTGCTGACCTCTACTGCAGGCGGTGTGATTCGTGCTAAGAATATTAACGCAGTATCTCAGCTAAATGTACAAAACACTGCAGCCCAGACATTCCCAATGTTTGAGTATCTTGACAACGTACAGGCTAAACGCACAGGCGTTAGCGATATGCAGCAAGGTTTAGATCCTTCTGTATTACAAAACACGACAGCGACAGCAGTTGCAGCGATGACACAGCAATCCACAGGCAAGCTGGAATTAATCGCTCGTATCTTTGCTGAGACAGGCGTTAAATCACTGTTCAAAGGAATCCTGCATCTACTTTGCAAGTACCAAGATCGTGCTAAAACAATTCGCTTGCGTAACGAGTGGGTATCTTTTGATCCTCGTGAATGGTCAGACCAATACAACGTGACTATTAACGTAGGTTTAGGCAATGGTAACCGTCAAGAGCAGATTGCTACGCTGCAGATGATCCTTGCTAAACAAGAACAGATTATTGGTCAGTATGGCATTAATAACCCACTAATTAGCTTAAGCCAGTACCAGAAAACACTGTCACGCATGGTAGAAATGGCTGGCTTCAAGGACACATCATCATTCTTAAATGTGATCACTCCAGAAGTTGAGATGCAACTCATGCAGCAGGCATCACAACAACAGCCAGATCCAAACACACAGGCAGCACAAATGCTTGCAGATATTGAAACAGCTAAGGCTCAATTGAAGGCAGATGCTGACCGTGCTAAGAATGAATTAGAGCGCGAGAAAATGCAATTAGACAATGCTCGCAAGCAATTAGAACTAGAGCAACGTGCATATCGAGACAATGCTGAGATTGCTTTAAAAGAAATGAAATTGCAGATTGAAGCAGCAAAAACACAACAAGGTAATGACTCTATGCAACTAGACACTGTAATGAAAGCCATTACCTCATTGCAGCAAATAGCTAAAAATGATATAAATACAGAAATGTAAAAGGAATAATTATATGGGAAGCAAGAAATCAAAGAGTAAAAGTGCTGCTGTAGTCGACCCTTTTCCATATACACAGCCAGATGTCTATTATGACCCACAGGCTGGTATGTATTATGCATTAACTGGTGACGGTCAGCGTACTACTAACTTTTCAATGATTCCTATTCTTAATCAGGCAGCAAGTAAAGCATATGAAAATGTTGGAGTTCCATCAATGAACGAAATGTTTCCATTGATGACATCTCCAGAGCAGATGTCTGCATTACTTTCTTCTACTATGTCTCCAGACAATAGCGCTGGCGCAGGTAGATTCTTAGGATTACTAGGAAATACTACAACAAAATCATGACAAGAACAGAATGGGCTATCAACCTCTTAGATAGCGAGCATTTCAAAGAAGTATTTAATGAATTAAAAGAAATCGAAGTTAGCAAGATTGTTAACTCTGATAAAGATGACATCAATTCGCGTGAACACGCTTATATGATGATTAGCGCATACAATCAAATCTACTCTGGTATAGAAGCTATGGCTGCTGACAAGAAGATAATTGAAAAGCGCTGGAAGATTTTCTAAATTCTTTAGAAAACGTCAGCCAAACGAAGTTGGCATACAAGGAAATAAAAAATGAGTGACACCAACCCATCTGGGAGTGAAAACCAACAGCCATTAGGCACAATTCATGAAGCAGCAAGTTCATTCTTTAACTTACTAGGTGATGACCAAGCATCCGATGAAGGACAAGCAGACGCAGCACCAGAAGGTGAAGTAGAACTACAAGGTGAAGAACCTCAAGATGACTATAGTGAGGATGATTCTTACGAAGACTCTGACGAAGAGCCAGTACAAGACGAGCCACGATTGGCTAAGATCAAAGTAAATGGTGAAGAGTTAGAACTATCTGAAGACGAATTAATCAACTATGCTCAACAGGGCGTTGACTACACCAAAAAAACGCAACAGTTGGCAGAGCAGCGTAAGCTATTAGAGCAAGAAGCGCATTCCATAATTGAAGCAAGGCAAATGCGAGATGCCTATGCTGAAAGGTTGCAAGTTCTTTCGCAGGTGCTGTCTGCACAAGAACAACCAGAGGACTTAGAAGCTCTCAGAGAGAATGATCCAGTTGGATATTCTGTAAAAGTTGCTGATATGCAGCAGCGTGAGAAGCAAATGAATGCTATTAGAGCAGAGCAAGAACGCATTGCCAAAGAGCAACAAGCGGAACGCGCAGTTCAAATGCAGCAATTTGTATCTCAACAAGCAGAAGTGCTATCAAAGGCATTGCCTGAGTATGCAGATCCAGAAAAAGGCGAAAAAATGCGTACAGAAATGCGTAAATTCGCTAAAAACGTAGGATTTACTGATGATGAGCTGGCTAATGTCATTGATTCTCGCCACGTTATTACATTGTATAAAGCAATGCTATACGACAAATTACAACAAGCTAAACCGCAAGTAACCAAGCGTGTTAGCGAAGCGCCAAAAACTCTTAAATCTGGCAGTGGTGTGAAAACAACCAATACAGATCAGATGAAGCGCAATAAACAACAACTCAGAGCAACTGGCAAAGTAAAAGACGCAGCTAGGATCTGGGAATCATTTTTATAAAAGGATAAATCATGGCTACATATCAAACCTACCAAGCGATTGGTCAACGTGAAGACTTAATTGATGTTATTTACAACATCTCTCCAACAGAAACACCATTCATGAACTCTATTGGCAAAACAAATGCCACAGCACGTTTGCATGAGTGGCAAACAGACAGCCTAGCTGCTGTTAACACAAGCAATGCAGCAATCGAAGGTGCAGACGCTTCTTCAGCTACATTGTCTCCAACAACTCGTTTGGGCAACCGTACTCAAATCAGCCAAAAAACTGTTAAGATTTCTGGCACTTTGGACACAGTTAACAAAGCTGGTCGTAGATCAGAAAAAGCATACCAATTGGCTAAAGCATCTGGCGAATTGAAACGCGACATGGAAGCAATCATGTTGTCTAACCAAGTTGCTGCTGATGGTAACGGTTCTACAACTGCTCGTACATTGGGTGGCTTGCAAGCATGGTTGGAAACTAACTACAATGGTGGTTCTGGTGGTTCTGCTGGTGCTGATGGTACAACTGCTCGTACAACTGGTACTGATCGTGAATTCACTTCAACAATCTTGAATACAACAATGCAATCATGCTTCACAAATGGTGGTTCACCAACTATGTTGTTTGTAACACCAGCTCAAAAAGTTGTTGCTTCAACATTCTCTGGCATTGCTACTCGTTACCGTGATGTTCCAGCTTCACAACAAGCTCAAATCATCGGTGCTGCAGACGTTTATGTATCTGACTTTGGTATCATCCAAATCGTACCTGACCGTTTCATTCCAAACACAGACAATGATGACTGCGCTTTCTTGGTTGACACAGAGATGGCTTCAGTTGCTTACCTACGCCCATTCCAAACTAACGAATTGGCTAAAGTTGGTGACTCTGACCAAACTCAATTGCTTGTAGAATATACATTGCAAGTGAACAACGAAGCAGCACACGGTATTATTGCTGACTTGACCTAATATTAGGGGAAGGGGGAGAGAAATCTCCCTCTTTTATACATGGCTGAAAAAATCTCAAATGGTATTTCTAATACCGAATTTAGTGATGATGGCGATCAATTAATCATCAAGCAAGAACAAAATATCACAGACATTATTGAGGCTAATAAAGCTGACTATAATGCGACAGACTCAAAGGCGAGTTGGGGTGATACGCTAAACAATAGGGTTGCAAGAATCCCTCTAGTAGTATTTGCTGAACTAGAAAAACAAGGAATTACAAGAGGCTTCACTATCATTGATATGAAGCGCTTCAAAGATTGGCTAAATAATCCTGAGAACAGGGTATTTAGAACTCGTGCAGGAAGAATCTAATGGACTTATCTACCTATTCTGGACTCAAGGCTGCAGTTGCTAGTTATCTAGCTCGTAGCGATTTAACAGACGAAATCCCTGTATTCATACAGTTAGCAGAGAATCGATTACGCAGAGATCTCAGAACTAGACCTATGCTGAAAGTTGCAACTACACAAACAGTTGCTGGTGATGGCACAGTACAGATCCCATCTGACTTCTTGCAAATGCGTGACTTACATATCAACAATAATCCAATTACTGTTTTGCAATATGAGTCACCAAGCAATTTTTATCGAAATACTTTCTCAGTAATTAGTGGTATTCCAAAGCAATACACATTGTTATCTGATCAATTTCAGTTAGCACCTATTCCAGCTAGTGCAATGACAATGCAAATGCTTTACTACGCAGCACCACCTTACTTGAGTTCAACAAATTCATCAAACGTATTCTTGGCTAATTGCCCAGATCTATTGTTATATGCATCTTTGGCAGAAGCAGAGCCATACTTGATGAATGATCCACGACTACAAACATGGGCGAGCCTATATGATCGTGGTGTTACTTCACTAACAGTTTCAGACGATCAAGGCGAGTATGCTGGTTCTCCATTGGCAATTACTCTCGCATCTAGATAAAGGAAAATATTATGAGCTTCAAAGAAAAAGTTAATATGGCTGACTCTTGCGATGCTTCAGTAATTCGTGGTGCAACACATAGCGAAGTTACAAGCATCTCAGGTTATTACACAGTTGAATGTCACAATGCAGAAGGCAACCTAAAATGGGCTGATGACATCCATAATCTTGTGACAACAGTTGGCAAGAATAAAACAATGGACACAATCTTAGGTAACACTGCTGGCGGTGCTATTTATATGGGTCTAAAAGGTACAGGCACTGCTTCCGTTACAGATACTCAAGCATCACATGCTGGATGGTCAGAAGTTGGTGGAGCTAACTCTCCTACATATTCTGGCAGCCGTCAAACTCCATCATTCTCAGCAGCTTCTGCTGGCGCTAAGGCAACTTCTGCTGCAGTAGTATTTACTATGACAGGCTCTGGAACTATTGCTGGATGTTTTATTAATATTGGTGGTGCTGATACTAAAGATGATACAACTGGCACATTATTTAGCGCTGGTGACTTTACTGCTGGCAACAAAATTGTAACGTCAGGCGATACACTAAGCGTAACATACACAGCAACTGCTGCTTAATAGGAGGGCTATATGGCTCTTGTTCTTAAAGACAGGGTAATGGAGACTACTGCCAGCACTGGCACTGGTACTATTACGCTTGGTGGTGCTGTTGCTGGTTATCAATCATTTTCTGTTATTGGTAATGCTAATACTACATACTATACAATTTCTGGCGGTACTGAGTGGGAAGTAGGTATTGGCACTTACACATCTTCTGGAACTACTCTAAGCCGTGATACAGTACTGGAATCATCTAATGGCGGATCACTAGTTAATTTTAGCGCTGGCACTAAGAATGTTTTTGTTACATATCCTGCAGAAAAATCAGTTGATTCCAATGGTAATCAGGCAACTGGCACTTGGTCTATTAGTATTAGTGGGAATGCTGCAACAGTAACTAATGGCGTATATACAACTGGAAGCTATTCAAATCCATCATGGATTACATCATTAGATTACTCAAAACTTACTGGCACAGTTCCTACATGGAATCAGAACACAACTGGTAATGCAGCATCTGCAGATCTAGCATATGAATGGAAAGGTTCTGGAAGTAATTCTAATTGGGATCAACAATTTAGAGATACCCTAGCTGCATCTGCAACTCAAATTGATTTAAACTCTGGAACTAACTGTCCTACTGGTGGTGGCTGGTGGTTTGCTGAAAGTTTTAGGCATAGCAACCCATCTAGCTATTGGGGAACTCAATATGCTCATGGATGGGAAGATAGAGCATACCAACGATATGTAAGAAACGTATCTAGTGATAACTTTGGAACATGGAGATTAGACAGCGGATGTAGATTATGGATTAACTTTAATAATGGCTCTGCTAGAGGGTATGGCAATGTTTCTAGTGTTTCAAGAACAGGTACTGGTACATACAACGTAAATGCTGCGTATGATTTAGGAAGTGCAAATTACAGCGTAGTGGGTACTTGCGGTTCTAGTAGTTCAAGTAGTTATGAGTGTAATATTAATCCAGCGTCAACTTCATCAGTAATTTATGTAAATACTCACGATTATGGTAATAGTTATGTCGATAATAGTTGGGTGAGTATTGCAGTATTTACTTTTTAATAGGATTGATATATGTCACAAGTTATAATATACCCATTACCAAATAACAGCATTGCTATTGTATCTCCAACTGGTATGATACCTCTAGAAGAAACCGCAAAAAAAGATATTCCTTTTGGTATTCCTTATTTATTAATTGACGATTCTATATTACCTATTGAACATGATGATTTGTTTGAAGCATGGGAAGCTGATTTTTCAGAACCTCATGGTGTTGGAGCAGATTATGGTGCTGGAAGTGATTGGAGTGTATTAGATTATGATGAAAATGGCGCTCCAAAGTATTTAGTGCATATAGCAACTAGAGAGGAGAAAGTTGTAGATGATAACAATTAACATTGATAAAGCTAAAGAGTTAACAAAGAATCGTTTGCGTGAAGAACGCAAGCCTTTACTTGAATCACTTGACGTTGAAATGATGAAAAATTGGAGCAATCAAGAAGCAATGGCAACTATTGACAATAAAAAGCAAATATTGCGTGATGCAACTAAACAAGTTGACACAATGACAACAATAGAAGAGCTTAAATCTGCATCACTTCCTGTATTGGATTAATTAATGTTTGGAATAGTAGCATTTTCACAAGTCGCATTTTCTTCTCTTGCTGAGGGAGGAATACAATATGATGTTATTGTAAACGAATCGCTTACAGTTACTCATACACAAAATGTTGCTGCACAGTTTAATGTTTCACTCAATGAGTCTCAAACATTAATAACGAATGAAAATGTACTTGCTCAGTTTGCTGCTGCAATTAATGAGTCTCAATCATTAACAGAATCTCAAAACGTAGTTGCTACATTTTTAGCAACAAGAGATGAAAATATAACTCTAACAGATGATTTTGTAGGTAGTGCAAATTTACCAGTTGTTGTAAATGAATTACAAACAATAAATGACAGTGAAAATGTAATCGCAAATTTTGTTGGTGATAATTTAGAATCAATTACACTAACAGAAAACAACGTATCTAAATATGATTTTGTAGGAAATTACGAAGACTTACAAACTATTTCAGACACTTCTACTGGCAACTACAATACAAGCGTAACAAGATCTGAAAGCATAGCATTAACAGATATAAATAATGTTACCGCTCAGTTTTTATGTGTAAATTCTGACAACACATTTACACTATCAGAATCATATGGATTAGTTGGATGGTATGTTAGTGCAGAAACTCCATACACATGGAATCAAGTTTCAGAAACATCATATACATGGACTGACGTAAGCGGAAACTCAAACTCATGGGAAGTTCCAACTTAATCATCAAATACTTGGAACGACTTAGCATTTAATAGCAATACATGGACAGAAGAAGGATAAAAAATGGCTAAAAATAAGATAAGCGAATACTCAGCAAATCCTGCTAACAACACAGACGTTGGTGGAATTGATATTGCAGAGGGATGCGCTCCGTCAGGAATTAACAATGCTATTCGTGAGTTGATGGCTCAATTAAAAGATCAACAAGATGGAACGGATGGTGATGACTTTACTGTTGGTGGCTCATTAACGCTTAGCTCTGAGTTAATTTCAAATGGTGGTAGTGGAACTGCTGGACAAGCATTATTATCTCGCGGAGCTGGACTTCCTCCACAATGGGGGGATACTTTTGTAACTGGAATGATTGTAATTTGGTCAGGTTCGTCAGGATCTATTCCTAGCGGATGGTTGTTATGTGACGGCACAAATTCAACACCTGATTTACGCAATCGTTTTGTAGTTGGCGCAGGTTCTACTTACGCTGTAGGTGATACAGGCGGTAGCGCAAATGCAACATTAGTAAGTCATACACATACAGTTGGAACAACATCATTAACTGGTGGGGTTTATGGTATTTCTCAAAGTTTCTTGGATGGCGGTACTGCAACTGGCGTATTTACCAAACAAGGTGGCAATCCTCAAGCAAACACTCCAATTCAATCAGATACAAATGATTGTGGTGCATTTACTATGGATGCAAGTCATAATCATACATTAAGTACAGAAGGTTCTAGTGCTACTAATGCTAACTTACCTCCATACTATGCACTTTGCTACATTATGAAGTCTTAGGAGCTTAAATGCCTACACAAAACGTAACATTTACAGAATGGACTCCAGATCAGCCTAGCATTGTTGAGAACTTGTCATATGTTTATAACGTAGTTCCTGCTGCAGTTGGCTATAATCCATTCCCATCTGCTGTAGATTATTCAGCAGCAGCTAGTGAAAACCTAAATGCTGTATTTGCAGGTCGTTTTTCATCAACAACAAACATATTTGCTGGCGGTGCAACAAAACTATTTAGATTTGACTCTACAGATCTAAGTATGGACAACGTATCTAAATCTGGTAATTATTCCAACATAGAAAGATGGAACTTTGTCCAGTTTGGTAACACTGTTATTGCTGCTAATAATAAAGATAAATTACAAGGATTCACTTTAGGATCTAGCACACTATTTGCAGATCTTGCAGCAAATGCTCCTATCGCAGAATATGTAACAGTAGTTCGTGACTTTGTTGTTGCTGCTAACTTAGACTCTGGTGTAAACGCAAACAAGGTTCAATGGTCAGACATTAACGATGAATCTGATTGGACTTCAGGCGCTACATCACAATCTGATTTTCAGATTATTGCAGACGGTGGCAATATTCATGGAATTACTGGTGGTGAGTTTGGTCTGGTATTGCTAGATCGCGCTATCGTGCGTATGACATATATTGGTTCACCTTACTTCTTTCAGTTTGACACGATTGCCAAAGGTTTAGGATGCATTGAAGGTAATTCAGTCACTAAGTATGGGAATACAACTTACTTCTTAGGTGAAGAAGGGTTCTATTCATGCGATGGTGATTCAGTAACACCTATTGGCAACGAAAAGATTGACCGTTGGTTTTGGACTCATGCTAACCCAGCAAAATTAAGCAATATGTCTGCCACAGTTGATTCATTCCGCAAAATTGTTGTATGGAATTTTGAAACAACATTTGCAAAACGTGGATTGTTAATTTACAACTGGCAAGTAAAAAAGTGGTCATACGGTGAGACTGATGCTCAAATTGTTGCTACAAGCGCTTCTGCTGGCACAACTCTTGAAGGTTTAGACATTAACTATGTTGTTAACGCTGGAACTTTTATTACATCTAAAGAATATACAATCACGGAAATTGGTACAACAGACTTTACATTAATTGGTGCAAGTGCAAACACAGTTGGCGTAAGATTTACTGCTACTGGTGCTGGCACTGGTACTGGTAAGGCGATTGATCTTGCTGCTGCTGCTGCTGGATTTACATTAGATACAATGCAAACATCTTTAGACTCTAATTTGTATACAGGCGGTAAGACGTTGTTTGCTGGCGCTGTTGGTGGAAAGGTTGTTACATTTACTGGTCAACCTTCTAACGCTCGGATTGATACAGGCTTTATTGGAAGTCAGTATAACTCTACCATAACCCTTGCAAGACCAATTGTAGACACTGGATCTGCTAGTGTGGCTGTTAAGTCAGTTAATTTATTAAATCAAACAGTAGATTATGGCAGCTATATTGACGCTTCAAGCGAAAACAGGGTATCATTAAGAAGCAACGGTAAGTATCATTCATTATCTGTTAAACCAACAGGAGCTAGATGGTCTAATGCCATCGCTATTGATGTAGAAATTAGTCCACAAGGAACGCGATGACAGTTGTAAATCAACAATATAGGGTTCTTAATCCAGCAGGTGCTATACCTCGTGAAATATCAGAGGTAGTAAATAATGCGATGAATGGTAAGACCAATAATGTTGGAACTGTTACGTTAAGTACTGGGTGGGCTACGACTACTACGATTTATAACGAACGTATTGGTTATAACTCATACATTAGTTTAGTTCCAGCATCTAGTACAGCATTTTCAGACACATTGCCTGATGGTTCTATATCTGACACAACTAATCAGTACGCAACAACTGCATCACCATTTAACTTTAATACACAAGATGTAAGTAATGGCGTTTATCTATCATCTAATAAGATGTACTTTAGAAATTCTGGTAGATATAACATTCAGTTTAGTGTTGAGTTTGCAAATACTGACTCACAGATTCAAGAAGCGCATATATGGTTGCGTAAAAATGGTACAAATGTAGCAGGAACTGGAAGCAAATATGGCGTTCCTAATAAACATGGATCTATTGATGGATATCTTATTGCAGTTGCAAACTTTTTTGTCGATATTACTGCTGGCGATTATCTTGAATTAATGTGGTCTGCAAACGCTTATGCAAATAGTGGTGGAACTACAACAGGCATTTATGTAGAAGCATATGCAGCAGCAGGTAGTATTCCAGCAGCTCCTAGTGTTGTTATGACTGCACAATATAACCAAGCATCTGCATCTACCAATGTTTATATAAGCTCACAACAGCAAGGTCAGGCAACATTGTCTCACTTTGCTAACAATACAGCAGATAAAATTTATAGATACTTGGTAGTTGGATAATGAACTTTGTTTATGTTTCACCAGACAATTTAAGAAACGAGTGGAACTGGGTTCGTGAAGGGTTAGAAAAAGTCAGGCGTAAAGGTCATGACGATTGGATTCCAGAAGACATTTATTGCGATTGTTTTACTCAAAAAGCAATGCTGTGGATCTTGGATGACAAGAATGGATTCATGGTACTGCAGCCAATTGAGAAAAAAATGCACATATGGGCTGCGTGGCTAGACTCTACAGATTCAGAAGACCTTAACAAAGGTATGGAGTCAGCAAAAGAGATTGCAAGACGTGGCGGTTTAAAGAGTATAACATTTTCTTCAGCACGAAGAGGTTGGGTTAGAAGAGCAAAATCACTGGGCGCAAAGCCCTCAACATGGGAAGTAGAATTATGAGATATAACCATCTAGATATGTTGCCAGAAAAGGCATTTTCACCAGTAGGGAAGCGTATGACACTTGAGGGCGGCAAAGGTGGCGGTGGCAAATCGACTTCACAGACAGGCATTGATCCAATACTGAAGCCATATATCACATATGGTTTAAACGAAGCCAAGAGCTTATACCAAACTGACACTCCTGAATATTATGGCGGTCAAACATACGTCAGCCCATCTCAAAATACTCAATTTGCGCTACAGGCTGCACAGAATCGTGCAATGGCTGGCAACCCATTGCTTACTCAAGCTCAAGGTCAACAAGCAAATGTAGTTGGTGGTCAATACCTGCAAAACAACCCATACTTTAATCAAGCTATGGCTGGAGCTGCACAAAGTGCTACTCAAACATACAATGATGCTATCGCAAAAGCTCAAGGCTCTGCTTCAATGGCTGGTCGCTACGGTTCAAACGTATCTGCTGACATTCAAAACAGGGCAGCTAACACACTTGCTAACACAATGTTTAATAAAGCCAGCGAGCTGATGTATCAGAACTATGCTAATGAGCGAGCAATTCAAGAGGCTGCTGCAGCTCGTGCGCCTTCACTTGCTGAAGCTGATTACAATGACATCAACAAGCTATTGCAGGTTGGTCAGTCACAAGAAGACTATGAAAAAACTGCATTGCAGGCTGACATTGATCGCTTTAACTTTGAACAAAACAAACCTTACGCAAAACTGCAAACATTCTTATCAAGTGTTTACGGTGCGCCTCAAGGCTCTGTTACTGAAACAAGACAATCGGGTGGCAAGATCGTGTGTACAGCAATGAATCATGTTTATGGATTTGGTTCATTCCGTCAGAAAATTTGGCTTGCTCAATCTAAAGACTTACATCCTGCATACGAAAAAGGCTATCACACTCTGTTTATGCCATTAATTATGTTTGGGTATGGCAAAGGTGGCAACCCACTAAGAAAATGCGTCAGGAATGCTTTGGAACACGTTGCTCGTCATCGTACAGCAGATATTTGGAAACAGAAACATGGCAAGCGTGACAAACTTGGCATGATTTACAGGTCAATTATTGAACCTATTTGTTTTGTCGTTGGCAAGTTGAAGGGAGCTTAATATGGCATTTGCACTTGCACCAATATTGTGGGGAGCTGGCATAGGCGCTCTGTCATCAATGGCATTTGGCAAAGATCCAATCAAGGGAGCTGTATTAGGTGGAGCTACTGGCGGTCTGCTTGACAAAATTCCTGCAGGCGCTTGGACAGGTGGATCAGCAGAAGCGTTAAGCACAGCGCCAACAAGTATGGGTGTAAATTTAGCTCCAGTTGCAGCAGATGCTCCAATATCTTATTCATTAGCTCCTGAAGTTGCACAAGGTGCTGGTATAAATTTTGCTGATGATGCAGTTGGATATGCGTTTAATCCTGTAGCTCAAGGTGCTGGGCAAGGGTCAATTGATAATTTAGCGCAATATTCTACTGGAGCAGGTTATGACATGATGGCAAAAAATCCATCAATATTTGATGAGTTTAAACCGTATCTTAGTGTCAGAGATTTAACTGGTGCAGCAACAGTTGCATCACAATACCAACCAAGACCACTTCCAACTCCACAGTCTGGTCAGATAAGTCGTGGTCAAGCTCCAGAAGGAAATGACGTAATGTCATTAATTGGCTCTATTAAACAGCCAGAACGTAGACGCTTAACTTTATTGTAGGAAAAAATCATGGCAAATGGATTACTAGATATACTTGGTGGTGCTTTTGGCACTACGCCTCCAATGTACATGGAAGGATTGCTAGGCGCTGACGCTATGGAAAACTTGCGTAAGCGATCAATTGGTTCTGGCTTAGTAAATGCTCTTATTGGCTACGCAGCAATGCCTAAGAATCAAAACTTAGGCTTGGGTCGAATATTAGCAGGTACTGCACAGGCAGGCATTCATGGCGCTCAAAACGTATATGGTCAAGCGCTTGATGACTTCCAGACTCAACAAAAAATTGAAGACATGAATATTCAGCGTGCGCTTCAAATGCAAAAACTTAAAGAGCAACAACAGCTCAGACAGTTAGCTCCGCAATTAATTCGTGAAGTTCCTGCTGTCACTGAGTACGAAGATCAAGGCACATACTTTATGCCACAGCCTGCTGCTGCAGGCGCTGAAGCTCCAAACTACAATATGCAGCCAGTTACAAGAGAACCAATTGAGCGTGTGGTAACTCCTGCTCGCAGAGAAATTGACATGAATGTTCTGCAAAAAATTCTTGGTGTGTCTTCTGATCCATTGGGTGTATTGAAAACAAGTGCAGAGTTAGTTCCTGCTTTGCGTAGAGCTGGAATGATGCAAACTGGCGACATGGACAACCCATTCTTGACTTGGGTAGAGACAGCGCAAAGTCCACAGGTTCAAAAACTTGCTAGACAATACGCTAGATCATTTGAAAACGGCACAATTGACTTAGAGACTGCTGACAAACGTATTTCTGACCTTGCTAGGGCAGATGAGGCTTATCAATTGAGAACTGAGACAAAAGAAGACAGAGCTGCACGAGACGCTAGAGATTTTGAGCTACGTAAACAACTTGCAGATAACACAATCTCTCAATCAGAGTTTAATCGTCAGATGGCATCAAATTCACAAGCAATGCATCAGTCTGAGATTGATTATAGAAAAGAGCAAGCAGCTCGCAAGCAGCCACTGCCGGCAGGAGCATTAAAACTTGAAAGCGAAGATATTACTTCTGCGTATGATGCTGTTACACTTGCAGAAAAAATAGACGCTCAGATTAATTCATTACTTGCAAATAAAGTCGACTTCAGTCCTGCAAAAAATGCACGTCTTGCAACAATGTCAGCCATTGGCTCTAATGATCCAGAAGTTTTGGCGTACAATGATTTCCACCGATTTAAGACAACACTTGTAAATGAAAGTTTGCGTCTTAACAAAGGCACTCAGACTGAAGGTGATGCTATTCGTGCAGCAAATGAACTATCTAACGCACGAAGCACACAAGATGTAATTAAGTCATTGGAAAAAATCCGTGACATCAATGCTCGTGCGGTTGAAAACAAAAACAAAATTATTGCATCAAGACGTAGGTCTGGTGGATTAACTGAGGATCTTGGCTACGCAGCTCCAGAACAAGTGCCAGTACCACAGTTTCCTAAAGTATTTTTTAAAGAGACAGATCCTGCATTTAAATCATTGCCTAAAGGTACTGTATTTATTGATGGAAACACTGGTCAGCGCAAAGTTAAGTAAAGGAATATCATGGCTTTTGAAAACTATGAAACGCTAGACGATCCAACAATTGTAAGGACTCCTACAGGCTACAACGTAAATGTGCCTCCAATAGAAGTCACTGAAAAGAGATCAGATTTTGTTCCACAGCCAACACCTTACTCTGGTGGCGCTGAAGCTGCTCGTGCTGCTGTTCAAGGTCTTACGCTTGGATTTGGTGAAGAGATTGAGGCTGGATTAAGAGCGCCATTTAGCGATGAAGATTACGCAGCAATTCGTGACAGATTAAGAGCGCAACAAGCACAATTTGGCAAAGATTATCCTGTTACGCAAACAGCACTTGATGTTGTTGGCGGTATAGCTGCACCTGCTGGTGTACTTGGCGCTACATACAAGGCTGGCAAAGGCATCTGGAGCGCAGCAAAGGCTGGCGCAGGTGCTGGCGCATTAACTGGTGCTGCAACAGGCGCTGGTGTAGCTCCAGAACTTTCAGATGTGCCAATGTCTGCACTTGGTTATGGCGCTGCTGGTAGCGTAGTTGGTGGTGCTGTTCCTGCAGTATTTAAAATAGGCGGTCAGGCTATTGGTAACATCATTGACTCTATTGGATTTACTAACGCAAACAAAGTTGCAACTAGAAAACTTCAAGAGCTGCTAAACAAGGAAGACATAACTCCTGCACAGGTAAAAGCTATGCTTGATGAGTACCGCAGACTTGGTGTTCCTGATCCAGTGCTGGCTGACATTGGCGAAAACTTGCGTGGCGCTGGTTATGCATCTTACATCGTGCCTAACAAGCAAAAAACAATTACATCAGACTTTTTGGAAAACAGACAGCAAGAGCTTGCTAATAGCTTGGTAAAAGGTCTTGAGCAAAAGTCTGGTATAAAGTCTCAAGGCAAGTTTGGATTTGACTACATTAGTGATTTAGCAATGCAACAAAATGCTGCTGCTAAGAAGGCTTATCCACAGGCTTACTCAAAAGATTTACCTGCCACACCTTTTAGAAAATATGCAGACAGAGACATTTTTGCAAAGGCATATGAAGAGGCTGCAAAACGTGCTGACACTTTGTATGGGCAAAAATTGCCAGAGCTAAATCAAATTCGTAATGCTCAGTTCATTAGCACCGAGATATTGCATCAAATCAAACAAGGTTTAGACCGAGTAATCGAAAAGGAAACTGACGCACTAACTGGCAAGATGACCGGCTATGGCGCAGACGTTGCAAAAGTTAAACGAGAGTTTAATGACCTGATTAAATACTATAATAAAGACTACGCAAAGGCTAACGCAAAATTTGCAGATCTGGCAAAATTAAAATCATCATATAACGATGGTTTAGACTACATGAAAATTGAAACGTCTGAGCTTGCATCTAAACTTAAAAAAATGACTCCAGCAGAACGTGAGTCCTTTAGAGTTGGTATGATCTCAGAAATAAGAAATAACCTAGCAAAATTTAAAGGTGGAGATCCCACACGTCTTGTATTTAAATCTGATCGCCAAAAGCAATCACTAAAATACGCATTTGAAAGCGAAGGTCAATACAAAGACTTTGTGCGTCAAGTTGAAGCTCAAGGTGAACTTCTAAAAACATACAAAAAAGTTGCTGGTGGATCACCTACTCAAGAACGTGTAATGCTTACTGAAGACTTGGGTATGGTTGGTGATTTAGCTCAAGGCAATATTGGTGGCGCTGCTATGAATTTAGTAAGGCGTGGCGCTGCACGAGCAGGTGGTATTAGACCTGATGTTGCTGAGATTTTGCAACAAAGACTGTTTAATCCAAATCCGCAAGAGCAATCACGCATATTGAATATGTTGCAGCAAGGCGCTCCTAAAGGTAGCGTACTAACAAATCCAGTAACTTACGGTGGTCTGCTGGGAGAAATTCAACCATTGATGATGGAGCAATAAATGACACCAGAAGAACAAAAAGAACTTCACAAAGAAGCTATCAAAGAAGCCATCTCCGAGTGGCTTGATAAGCAGTTTTTAATGCTAGGGAAATGGACTGTTAAGGGAATTACTGCAGCAGCTCTTGCTGTTTTATTTTATCTATATGCAGCAGCTCATGGATGGCTCATTAAACTGTGAAGCAATCATTAGTAAATAAAATTGCATTATGCGATAAGTGTGGTCATGCATTCATAATGAATGCTGAAGGTGACGATACAACTTGTGATAGTTGTTTAGCTGAAAAAGAGTTAAACAGTGAACTTATTGAAGAAGGTGTAATTGGAGAGGTAACTCATGACTGTTACTAAATTACGCGGAACTTTACAGCATTATTTTGAGCATATGACAGGAAAGACTATTGAAGGTGTTGGAATCTTTGATGGTGAGCTTGTCATATTCTTAGACAATAAAGACGAAGTATGTATTTGGCAAGGTGATGATGGATTAATGATGCAAATTAATGAAAAGACCTCCACTAGATGATCAATAGCAGGAAATTAGAAGACTTAAATCCTAAAGTAAAGTCTCTATGTGAAAAATTTATATCAGAATGTAATAAAGAAGACATTGATGTTCTTATTACTAGCACATACCGTGACGCAGAAAGCCAAAACGCTTTGTATGCAAAAGGTAGAACAACTGCAGGGAAGAAGGTAACAAATGCCAAAGCTGGACAGTCCTATCATAATTGGCGTTGCGCTTTTGATTTTGTGCCTCTCGTTAATGGCAAAGCTCAATGGAATGATGCCAAGTTATTTACCAAATGTGGTGAGATTGCTGAGAGCGTTGGCTTAGAATGGGCTGGGCGCTGGGTTAAATTTAAAGAGTTGGCTCATTGCCAATTTACTAATGGGTTAAAACTTTCAGATTTTCAAGCAGGTAAAACATTTTGAAAAAAAAATGGTATAAATCAAAAACCCTTTGGTTTAATGTACTTGTTGCTATGGGTGCAGCAATTGAAGCATCACTGTCTTTAGTAGAAGGATATTTCAATCCTGCAACATTTTTGACATTAATAGCTATAGTTGCTGGAGTTAATGTGGTGCTTAGATTTGTATCAACTAATGGATTAGAAAAGTGATATTAACTTTTTTAAAAGTATATTGGAAACAGGCTGCAATAGCGCTGACTATAGCGATTATTTTTGCGTTTGGATACTACAAGGGTTATTCATCACAAAAACGCGAATTTGATGCCTTTAAATTGCAAATAGAGGCAAATGCTAAAATACAACAGCAGAAGAATGCAGAAATTGCTATTAAACAGCAAAAAATAAACGAAAACATCACTAAGGAATACGAAGATGCTATCAAAATGCTCAATTCTTATTATGCTGCTAACACTAAACGCTTGCTCAACAATTCAACAGGCAGTAGAGTGTCCAAAAATGAAAGCGCCACCAAATCAGTTGATGCAAAAACCGAAGTCAATCAAATTAATACCTCAGGAGCTGATCCCTTAGATTGCGCTTCAGATGTTTTGCAATTATTGTATTTACAAAAATGGATTGAAGACCAATTACTCATTCAGTAGCGAGCGTCATGGAAAATAAAAAACCGATCACTCACTTAGTGATCCCAGATGTACAAGCAAAAGATGGAAATGATTTTACTTACTTAAAGTGCTTAGGTAAGTTCATAGTGCAAAAGAGACCAGATGTAATAATTTGCATAGGCGATTTTTCGGACATGGAATCATTGTCCTCCTATGACAAAGGTCTAAAATCATTTGAAGGGCGCAGTTATCAGAAAGATATATGGGCTGCTCGTGAAGCGATGGATGCTTTGTTAGTTCCACTATTTGAACTGCAAGCAAGGCAGCGCAAGAACAAAGAAAAGATTTACAAGCCACGCATGGTATTAACGCTTGGCAATCATGAAAATAGAATTAATAGAGTGGTAGAAGAGGATCGTAAACTTGAAGGACTTATCTCAACTGATGACTTGCCTTATCAAGATTGGGAAGTCCATAAGTTTTTGGATGTTGTTGTTATTGATGGCGTTGCCTATTCTCATTATTTCACTAGTGGGGTTATGGGCAGACCAGTTACGACAGCACAGGCGCTTATCACGAAGAAACACATGAGCTGCTTTGCTGGGCATCAGCAGGGAAGACAAATTGCTTATGGTCATAGGGCGGATGGACACGAAATTACATCAATCATTGCAGGATCATTTTATGAGCATGAAGAAGGATATTTGGGCGCTCAAGGTAACAAGCATTGGCGTGGATTTTATGTCCTACATGATGTTCATGATGGTGCTTTTGATGAAATGGCTGTTAGCATAAAATTTTTAAAAGAACGATATAATTATTAGGTGAAATTATGGCAATCACAAAAGAAGAGCTAGACAGAATTTTAGGATCACAATCTGCTGCTGATAGATACTTACCAATTCGTGGTGACGTATTAAAAGCGCCTAGTCGTGGTATTGTCTCTGGAGCTTATGCGGACTTGTTACAGCCAGTTACTAACAATGCAGTTGGGAACTTTTTAGTTGGTGATATTCAGCGTGGATTGAATGCGCTGAGTTATGGTGAGCCAACAA
>Ga0172373_10002418_pt1 | contig 28584 bp, 23 predicted proteins | sample Lak10m_2_FD_114546 | JGI IMG/M metagenome (GOLD analysis project Ga0172373, IMG submission 114546) | Freshwater microbial communities from Kabuno Bay, South-Kivu, Congo - kab_092012_10m | ecosystem: Environmental > Aquatic > Freshwater > Lake | place: Democratic Republic of the Congo...
CAGTGAACAAAAGACATTTATCAATCTCAAACCACATCGTGTTTTGCCGCATTGGAATTACACCATCCTCCCGCACAAACCCTTCCGCAAAACCGAAAAGTAATTCTTCGGTCAGGACTTATCCGGTGGAAACCATTGGTAGTGCGAGCGGCACAAACGTCCTGTCCAAGCGGACGCATTACCAGGTGTGGGTAATCGCAACGGAAGTAAATTCCACATGGATTCCCAGTGAAACATCTCCACAAAGTTTGGAAGTTGCAAGCGTCGTTCACTGGCTGTGAGTTCGCGTCCTGCGGAAAGTTCAGCGCGGGTCGGGATACTCAATCCCTGGATGGGTTCGATCCCATGGCTGAGTATGGGTGTGGCAGGAATCCAAGTTGCTTTCATGCCCGCCTCCTGTACTTGTGCTGCCACTCCTGATTCTGGCGCAGCGCCTGGCGGTAGTCTTTGCGTTTACCACGTTGACAAATACTGCGCAGGCGGATTGATAGGGCGGGTATACGCAAGAGCAGCAGCGCTTCGTTGTGAATTTGGTGTATGCGTTGACGGGTCAAGCCCAAGGGTTCACCGATCTCGGCAAAGGTTTGAGGTGGGCGTCCATCCCATCCATAGTGCAGCGACAGCACCAAGCGCTCTCGTTCGTTCAGTTCCACCATTCCCTCTTCCAAGGCTTCGCGAATTTGTGCATCCTGCCAATCCGTGTTAAGCCGGGCGCCTGTCACATCAGAGTATGGACCATCAGCCTCCTCCCATCTTTCTGCACTCGAAGCTTGTCGTACCGCTTTCCAGATTCGCTGGCGAATAACCAGCCACGCAAAAGTTGAAAAGCGCGCTCCGCGCTCTGCGTCATACCACTTGACTGCCTGCCAGAATCCGATCCAGCCCTCCTGCTCCAAATCGGCTTCATCTGCCTGCCCCATGTATTGGACATGGATTACCGCCATGATCAGGTTTCTGTTTTCGCGCAACAATGCACTCAGGCAGTCTTCACAGCCTGCTTGCGCGCACCTCAATCTTTCTTCCCCTTGAGTTTCACAATACGATACAATATTCAAAGCGACACCTCCTGCAGATTTGGTATGGTTTCAATACCTAATGTACCTGCAAAGCGGTGTCGCTTTTTGTTGTTTTTTGAGTTGCTTGCCCCTGATTTTTGAGTTGCTTATCTTACCCTTGACTTGTTGCTAATGCCCTGGGTGGATTTCAATACAGCCAAAATGATTGTTTGATAGTTGTCTTGAATTTCTTCAATAATTTGATTCTGGCGGATTTGATCTTAGGCGGGCACAAGCAACCTTGTAAGTTTACGTTTTGGACGCACCAGCGCCAGATCGTAATTGGTTTGTAGGTTTAGCCAGAACTCCGGGGAAGTCCCAAACGACTGGGTAATCAGCTAGACGGTTGCCACGTTTGCCGCGCACGATCTTATTCACGCGCTGAACAGGAACACCAATATGTTCCGCAAATGCAACTTGCGACATTTCAAGCGGGATCAGGAACTCTTCAAGTAACACTTCGCCTGGGTGGGTGGAAACTCGATTTTCAGAAAGCATGATACTCTCCTAATGGTAGTCAACCAACGCAACATCTTTTACGCCCAAAATGATGTTTGGAAAGCGGCGCATCCGGGAAGTCTTTCTCCCATGATACAGATCGGCACTTGCGTTATCTATCTGGCGGTTATCACGGCAACTATGACTGAATCGCTTTATTTTGACGGCTTATTTGTTGGGAATGTGGGCATGAATTCATCTCTCTATTTTAATCCATTCTTTTGGACACTCTGAAAATTTAATATCCGAATGAAAAGTTTGTTTGATTTGCTATAATCGCTGTGTGCCGAGCGATATTTTGTTAACCGCCAAGTTACGAACCCCTTCCCTGCGTACCGATCACGTGCCGCGTCCGCGTCTAGTGGCGCGCTTGGAGGAAGGGCTGTTGCGCAAACTGACGTTGATATCTACGCAAACTGGTTTTGGAAAGACAACCATCCTTTCCGAATGGCTTAAACAAAAGCAACATGCTGCCGCCTGGGTTGCGTTGGATGAGGCGGACAACGATCATGGTCGCTTTATTACATACATAATGGCTTCCCTGCGCGCGCTCGATATCGGTTTGGAAGAGCGTATTCAGGCAGTATCGCTGGCTCAAGAACAGGGCATTTCCATTGAATCGCCAATGGCGGCATTATTAAATGAATTCGCTTCCCTACCCGCCGCGCGCCTGCCCGTCATTCTCGTGCTGGACGATTACCATGTCATTCATAATCCGCAGATTCACGAGTCTATGATCTACGCGCTGGATTATATGCCGGAGGGCTTTCATATTGTCATCGCCGCTCGTGCCGATCCGCCCTTGATGTTGGCGCGTATGCGGGCAAGACATCAAATAAATGAACTGCGTACCCAGGATTTGCGCTTCACGCGGGCAGAGTCGGAGGCTTTTCTTAACCAAGTCAGCAAATTGGACCTTTCCCCTGAGCAGGTTGCGGCATTGGAAGGTCATACGGAAGGTTGGGCGGCAGGACTGCAACTTGCCGCGCAAGCCATGAACGGTCTGGATGATGTTGCGCCGTTTGTGCGTGCCTTTACAGGAAGTCACCGCTATATTCTGGATTATCTTGTGGATGAAGTGTTTTCACGCCAGACACAGGATACGCAAATCTTCCTGCAAAAAACCTCGATCCTCGAACGCATGACGCCCGGCTTGTGCGACGCAGTGACAGGTCAGGGAAATGGGCGTACCATGCTAGAGAAACTGGATCGTGAAAACCTATTCATCATCCCGCTTGATAATCAGGGGCAGTGGTATCGCTATCATCACTTGTTTGGCGATCTGCTGAAAAACCGCGCCGAGCAATTCCCCGCGAAAGAAATATTAAACTTGCACCGCAAAGCCGCGGCCTGGTTTGACGCACACCAACAGCCTTACGAAGCCATTGGTCACGCGTTGGATGCCAGGGATTACAATCTTGCCATCAATATGATGGTGAAAGCCACGCCTGCGCTGGCAATGCGGAGCGAGGTTGGCAAATTGCTCGAGTGGCTGAGCGCCCTGCCCAAAGATTTGAAGACATCCAATCCGCGGATTCCATTGATGTACGCTTGGGCGCATTTCTTCATGACCGATATTGACGCGGTTGAGCCGCACGTTCAGGATGCCCTGCTGGCATTGGGAGTGGAAAACTATGATGCAGAAAATTGGCTTGATCCCATCCTGCCGCAGATGGTTGAAATTCTGGGGCAGGTCAACGCATTAAAAACCTTTGTGGCAGTCAATCGTGGTGAGCCTGAAGTGGGTGTTCGGCTTGCCAGATATGCGCTCGAACATCTTCCAAAGGAAGAGAAACTTGGACGCTTCGCCGTGTACGCCGCATTGGGCGATGCTTATCGCGACTCTGATGATTTTGCCGCCGCCAGTCAGGCATATTCAGAAGCGCTTGCCCTGTCTGCGGTCGTTGATCAATATGCCGCCAGTCAAACCATGCGCATGGATTTGGCGCGCTTGCGTGTCAAAATGGGACAGTTGCGCCATGCCGAAAGCGACTGCCGTCAGGCATTGGATTTTGGCAAGCAATATTATCATCCGCTTTTTCCTGTGGCGCATGCTTACGCTTTACTTGGCGAAATTTTACGTGAGCGCAACGAGCTGGATGCTGCCGAACAAATAATCTCGGCTGGAATCCTGCAATGCGAATGGGCAGGTTACCAGCGCTATTTGGTTTTTAGCCATGTTTCCGCCGCGCGTCTCAAGTTGGCAAAAGGCGATTTGATTGGAGCGGGGCGGTCGCTTGACGCCGCCGAAAGGATTGCCGCTGTTTCAGGCAGTAATCCACTTCAGGCGTGGGTGCGCCAGTTCCGGGTGCGATTGTTGAAGACCGATACTGCCGGCTGGCTGGCGTCATGTAATCTGACCTTGGACGATACAGGAACTTTTAAACGCGAAGATGAATACCTGACTCTTGTGCGCCTGGGTATCGAAGAAGCACGCCGCGCCCGTCAGACAGACCTTTTGGCTGTTAACCGCCTGCTCGGGCGCTTGCTGTCCGCGGCGCAAAAATCCGCGCGTCTGGGCAGTGTGATCGAAATCCTGATGCTACAAGCCATGTCACTGAATCTGCTTGGAAAAAAGGAAGAAGCGCTTGAAAGGTTAAGTCAGTCCCTGAGTTTGGCCGAACCTGAAGGCTATGTGTGGCTCTTCGTAGATGAAGGCGCGCAGTTGACGGAACTGCTCTTGCTAGCCATCCAGCGCAACATCCACCCCGAATATTCCAGTCGCTTGCTGAAACTCATCGAGGGGCACGAAAGGCTTGAAGTTGACGCCCTCTCCGAGCCATTGACTGAACGTGAGGGAGAAGTCCTCCGTTTGCTTGCGGCGGGCTTATCGAATCAGGAAATTGCTGAAAAACTGGTCATCTCCCTAAGCACGATCAAGACGCACATCACCCGCATCTACGGAAAGTTGGAAGTTTCTAGCCGCACGCAAGCCATCGTCCGTGCGCGGGAGTTGAAGATAATTTAGCCTCAAATATCATCCCCCCATATCAGACCTTTGGTTGACGAAACCAAAGGTCTTTTTGATTATTCTTATTGAATAAGATTCGTTCGCTCATTTTGTGCAGGAATATCGTATTTATCCGCTTTCCATGGAAAATAATATGCCGAGTAACATCAAAACAGTGGACGGGAACGAAGCGGTCACCTACGTGGCGTATCGCCTGAACGAAATTATTTCGATCTATCCCATTACGCCATCCACGAGCATGGGAGAATTTTCAGACGCGTGGTCGGCGGCGGGCGTGAAAAATCTTTGGGGCACTGTGCCGCTCGTCACCGAAATGCAATCGGAAGGCGGCGCGGCGGGGGCGATACATGGGTCGCTGCAAACGGGGTCACTGGCGACAACTTTTACCGCTTCACAAGGTTTGCTGTTAATGATTCCAAATATGTATCGCATCGCGGGGGAATTGAACGCGGCGGTCTTTCACGTGGCGGCGCGCGCGTTGGCGGCGGCGACCACTTCCATTTATGGCGACCATTCCGACGTGATGGCGATGCGCTCCACGGGCTTTGCCATGCTCTCCTCCCGCTCGGTGCAGGAGGCGCACGACATGGCGCTCATCGCGCAGGCGGCTTCTCTGGAAGGACGCATTCCCGTTTTGCATTTCTTCGATGGATTCAGAACATCGCACGAAGTCGCAAAGATCGAATATCTGACCGACGAACACATGCGCGCGATGATCTCCCCCGAAGCGGTTCACGCGCACCGACGGCGGGCGCTGTCGCCCGAACATCCCTTCATCCGCGGCACGGTTCAAAATGCGGATGTCTGCTTTCAGGAGCGGGAAGCGGTCAACTCGTTTTATCTGAAATTCCCCGACATCGTTCAATCTATGATGGATCGCTTCGCGGCGCTGACTGGACGCGCTTACCGCCTCTTCGATTATGTTGGCGCGGCGGACGCGGAGCGCGTCATCGTGTGCATGGGATCAGGCGCGGAGACGGTGGAAGAAACCGTCCGTTGGATGAACGCGCGCGGCGATAAAGCCGGCGCGTTGACGGTTCATCTGTATCGCCCGTTTTCGGTGAATCATTTTCTCGCGGCGCTGCCGAAGAACGTCAGGCAAATCGCTGTTCTTGATCGCACGAAAGAAGCGGGAAGCGCGGGCGAGCCGTTGTATCTGGATATTGTCGCGGCGTTGAGTGAAGGATTCCACTCAAAGAGCGCGCCGTTCGCCGAGATGCCGCGCGTTATCGGCGGGCGGTATGGATTAGCGAGCAAGGAATTTTCGCCCGCGATGGTCAAAAGCATTTTCGCGGAACTGCAAAAAGCCGAACCCAAGAATCACTTCACCATCGGCATTGTGGATGACGTGACCCACACCAGTTTGGAATATGATCCCGCCTTCTCCATCGAAGAAGCGGAGACCATCCGTTGCGTGTTCTTTGGTCTCGGTTCGGATGGCACGGTGGGCGCGAACAAGAACTCCATCAAGATCATTGGCGAAGAAACGGATAACTTCGCGCAGGGCTATTTCGTTTATGACTCGAAGAAGTCTGGCTCGGTGACGATCTCCCATCTTCGGTTTGGACCTCACCCGCTGCGCGCGCCTTATCTCATCGGTCAGGGCGAAGCGGATTTTGTCGCCTGTCATTTATTTTCCCTGCTCGAAAGAATTGACGTTCTGAAATATGCGCGACTCGGCGCAACCTTTCTCTTGAACAGCGTACACGCGGCGGATATGGTTTGGGATCACCTGCCGCGTGAGGTTCAACAAGCGGTCATCGAAAAGCAAATCCGCCTGTTCATCATCAACGCCAACGACGTGGCAAAGCAAACGGGAATGGGCGCGCGTATTAATGGAATCATGCAGACGTGTTTCTTTGCATTGTCAGGCGTGCTGCCGCGTGAGAAGGCAATTCAACACATCAAGGAACAAATCCGCAAGACATACGGCAAGCGCGGGGAAAAAGTTCTCGAACAAAATTATGCCGCCGTGGACGCAGCATTGGACAACTTGCATGAAGTGGATTTGAACGGCTTGAACGCGAACGGAATGATGAAGCGCCGCGAAGCGGTTTCAGTCAACGCGCCTGAATTTGTTCAGCAAACGCTTGCGCCGATGATCGTGTACGAGGGCGACGCCCTGCCCGTGAGCGCGATGCCGCCCGATGGGACATTCCCCTCAGGGACGACGCAATGGGAGAAGCGCAATGTTGCGCTGGAGATTCCTGTTTGGGAGTCTGACTTGTGCATCCAATGCGGGAAGTGCGCGTTCGTCTGTCCGCACGCGGCAATCCGTCAGAAAGTGTATCCCGCCCAATGGTCGAATGAAGCGCCGCAGGCTTTCAAATCCATGCCTGCGAAGTTTGTCGAATTCAAAGAGTCACTGTACACCATTCAAGTCGCGCCCGAAGATTGCACGGGCTGTGGCATGTGCGTGGAAGCCTGCCCCGCGAAGGATAAGACCCAAGCGGGACGCAAGGCGATCAACATGGCTTCGCAGATTCCATTGCGCGAACAGGAAAGCAAGAATTGGGATTTCTTCCTTTCACTGCCCGATGCCGAGCGAAATTTGTTCAGCGCTTCCACCGTCAAACATTCGCAACTGCTCGAACCGCTGTTTGAGTTTTCGGGCGCTTGCGCGGGGTGCGGACAAACGCCCTACGTCAAGTTATTGTCGCAGTTATTCGGTGACCGCCTCATCGTGGCAAACGCGACGGGTTGTTCGCTCATCTACGGCGGCAACCTGCCCACCACGCCGTGGACGATGAACAAGGAAGGGCGCGGACCCGCGTGGTCGAACTCGTTGTTTGAAGATAATGCGGAATTTGGATTCGGAATGCGTTTGACCGTTGAGAAGCAGGGCGAATATGCGCGTGAACTGATCCAGCGCATGGCGACGGATTTGGGACATGAATTAGTGAAGGGCTTGCTAACAGCGGATCAATCCACCGAAGCGGGAGTCCGCTCACAGCGTGAACGTGTAGCGGCTTTGAAACAAAAACTTGCGTCGTTGAAAACTTCAGAATCCGCTGAGTTATCCAGCGTGGCAGACGCGCTTGTCCGCAAGTCGGTGTGGCTGATCGGCGGCGATGGTTGGGCGTATGACATTGACTTCGGCGGACTGGATCACGTCCTTGCTTCGGGCGCGAACGTCAACATGCTGGTGATGGATACCGAAGTGTATTCCAACACGGGCGGACAAGCCTCGAAGGCGACGCCGCGCGCTGCGGTCACGAAGTTTGCGGCGGGTGGAAAAGGCGCGGCAAAGAAAGACCTCGGCATGATCGCAATGGGATACGGGAACATCTACGTGGCGCAGGTGGCGATGGGCGCCAGCGACCAGCAAACGCTTAAAGCCTTCCTCGAAGCGGAAGCGTATGAAGGACCGTCGCTCATCATTGCCTACACCCACTGTATCGCGCATGGCTACGATATGCGGAACGGCTTGGAGCAACAGCGACTTGCTTCATTATCTGGCGCCTGGCCTCTGTATCGTTATAACCCAGCGCTGATTGCTCAGGGCAAGAATCCGCTTGCGCTTGACTGCAAGCAACCGTCCATCTCTGTTGAAAAATACGCCTACAATGAAGAACGTTATCGCATGTTGATTCAAAGCAACGAGTCTCGCGCTGAAGCGTTGATGCGCCTTGCAAACGAAGACGCCCAACGACGCTGGCAGCGATTGAAGCAAATCCACACAAACTGGAGTGAGTGACCATGACAGACCCGCGCGTTAAAAAAATGGCAGAAATGATCGTTCAATACTCGATTGCGGTGCAACCCAATGAGAAGGTTGTCATCCGCAGTATGACTCCCGCCGAGCCGCTTCTGAGCGAACTCTATTTGCAGATCGCCGCCGCAGGCGGATATCCCTTTTTGAGCCTAAAATTTCCCGACACGAACGAGCGCTTCATGGAAGTCGCTTCTGACACGCAATTGACTCACGTCTCGGATGTGGAGCAATTCGTGGTGGATACTTTCGACGCGGTGATCCTTGTCCGTGGCGAGAACAACACCAAGGCGCTGGGAAATATCCCGCCGAAGAAGTTGATGTTGGCGCAACAAGCCGAAGCCCCGCTCATGCAGAAAGTGATGCAACGCGCCGCGGCGGGAAATCTCAAATGGGTCTCGGTCTTGTTTCCCACCAATGCGTATGCCCAGGACGCGCGCATGAGTTTGCGCGAGTACGAGAATTTTGTCTACAACGCCTGTATGCCCGACCTGAACGATCCCATCGGTTATTGGCGCGGAGTCGAAGCGAAGCAAGCCAAAATCATTGACTGGCTCAAAGGCAAAAAACAAGTTCACATCCTCGGCAAGGATACCGATTTGCGCCTGAACATTGAGGGACGACGTTTCATGAATTCATGTTGTAAACATAACGTGCCCGATGGCGAAATCTACACGGGACCCGTGGAAGACAGCGTTAACGGGCGCGTTTCGTTTTCCTACCCCGCCATCTACAACGGGCATGAACTGGTCGGCGTGCGTCTGTGGTTTGAGAATGGGCGCGTCGTCAAAGCCACAGCGGATAAGAATGAAGAATTCCTGCTCGCCGCATTGGACACCGACGCGGGCGCGCGTTATCTGGGCGAGTTCGCCATCGGCACGAATTACGGCATTGACCGTTTCACGGGTCAGATTCTCTTCGATGAAAAGATCGGCGGCAGTTTCCATCTCGCGCTCGGCAATTCATATCCGCAAACGGGCGGAGTCAACAAGTCTGTCATTCACTGGGATTTGATCTGCGATTTACGCGCAGGCGGAAGCATTACCGTGGATGATGAATTGTTGTATCAAGATGGAAAGTTTATGTTGGACTCTGTGTCCATGCCAGACGAGCGAGGCTGAAGCCGCCTGCTCAGCGCATGGAAGCCCCTTCGGGGCTGGCGCAACGAGTCCGCTTGAGCGGACTTCCACGAACTGAGGCAGGGCTTTAGCCCGCCGAATAAGCGAAGAAGACAAAGCCTGTTAATTTCAAAATTCGCGTTAAGACCTGCAAGATTTTGGAGCAATCATGTCAATCGCTGAATCTGTCAAAGAACAAATCCTCACCCGCTACGTGGCGCGGACAAGCGAATCCCGCGAACTGGACGGACGCGCCAAGACCTCCCTCCCTGGCGGCGACACGCGCTGGGCAACCTATCACCTGCCCTATCCCGCCTACATGGTGCGCGGCGAAGGTTGTGCGCTCACCGACGCGGACGGCAATCACTATCTCGATTTCCAAAATAACTACACCTCCCTCGTGCATGGACACGCCCATCCTGACATCGTCACTGCGATTCAATGGCAAGCCGCGAACAGCGCGGTCTATGGCGCGCCCGCCGAGAGCCAGTTTCAACTGGCAGACTTGATCACCAGCCGACTCTCTGGCGTGGAACAACTGCGCTACACCAATTCTGGCACCGAAGCGAGCATGATGGCAATGAGAGCGGCGCGGGCATTCACGGGCAAACAGATCATCCTCAAAATGGACGGCGGCTATCACGGCTCGCACGATATGTCCGAAGTGAACATCACGCCCGACCTGAGCGGAGCGCGAATGCCGATTCCCAAAGTCGAAGCGGACGGCGTTCCCGACTCGGTCTTGCAGTCCACGGCTGTGGCGCGTTTCAACGATCTCGAAAGCGTTGAAGAGATTCTCAAATCCAAAAGCGGACAAATCGCCGCCATCATCACCGAGCCAGTGATGAACACAGCGGGCATGGTCGCGGCGGATGAATCGTTTCTGCGCGGCTTGCGCGAACTCGCTGACCGTTACGGCGTTCTGCTCATCTTCGATGAAGTCGTCACCATGCGCCTGCACGAACACGGCTATCAAGGCAAAGTGAACGTGCTTCCCGATTTGACCGCGCTCGGCAAACTCATCGGCGGCGGATTGCCCATCGGCGCGTTCGGCGGACGGAAAGAAATCATGAGTCTGTACGATCCCGCCCGCCCGAATGGTTTCCATCACTCTGGGACGTTCAACGGCAACCCGTTGACGATGGCGGCGGGCATCGCCTCAGTGGAGGCGCTCACTCCGCAAGCCATCGAGCGCATTAACGCGCTTGGCGGAAAGTTGCGCGAAGGCATGGAAGAAGCCTTTGACGAAGCGGGCATCCACGGACGCGCTACGGGCGTTGGCTCGCTGGCGTATGTGCATTGGACGAAAGATGAAGTCGCCTCCGCGGCTGATGTGATTCTCTGGAAACAAAAAGCCGCCGAACTGCCGCGCCTTCTGCACATGGAATTGCTCAATCTCGGAATCTTCTCCGCCAATCGCGGCATGTTCAACATCTCCACGCCGATGAAAGAGAAGGAAATTGACTCCGCGCTCGAAGCCTTCCGCGCCGCGCTCAACACCCTCAAACCCTACGCTGCTGAAAAAGCGCCGCATTTGATGATTTAGATAAAACTACGGAGATACGAAGACACAGAGAATTCAAAATAAAAAGCTCCGTGACTCAGTGTCTCCGTGGTGAAAAAAAATTAGGAGCAGTCATGCAAGTAGATTTGTTGATTCAAAACGGGCGCGTCGTTGACCCCTCCCAAGCCATTGACCGCGTAATGAACGTCGCCATCAACAACGGAAAAATTTCCGCGCTTGACGCGCCGCAGGACGCCGCCGCAAAGCAAACCTTCGACGCAACGGGCAAACTCGTCTGCCCTGGCTTCATTGACATTCACGCGCACGTATCGAGCGATCTCGTTTCGCTCGCCGTCACTCCCGACGAAGCGGGCGTCAGCGCGGGCTGCACCGCCGTCAGCGACGCGGGCAGCGTGGGCTATCTCCACCTCCGCCCCTTCCGCAAATTCATCATCGCGCCCGCCCGCACAGATGTCTTTGCCTTCCTCAACGTCTCACCCTTCGGCGAAGTGGTTCTTCCCGAAGTCGGATTCGACATCGTGGACGAAGCCGAGTTTCTCAAAGTCATCGAAGCCAACCGCGACATCGTAAAAGGAATCAAACTCCGCGCCATCGGCGAATTAATTTACGCCAATAAAGTGGACGTGGTTGATCTTGCCGCGCGGATCGCCCGTAAAGCGGGACTGCCGCTGATGATTCATTTGGGGATGGAATTCAATGAACCGATCTCTAAAGAAGAAATCGCTTCATTCATTACCCGTATGCTGGGTCGCTGCGAAAAGGGCGACATCCTCACCCATGCCTTTACCGACAGACCCGGCGGCGTGTTCCTCCTCGATGGGACGCCCATCGCTGGCTTGGAAGAAGCCCTCGCTCGCGGCGTCTATCTCGACGCGGCGCCAGGGCGCGGACATATCAACTTCAATCTGGCGCAGAACATCCTCCAACGCGGATATATCCCTCATTCCCTCGGCACGGACGTGGTGCGCCTGCCTGACGAGCAACCGCACTTCTACAACGTCGCGGCAGTCGCAAGCAAGTTCATGGCGCTGGGCATGTCGCTTAACGATGTCATTGCCGCGGCGACTTGCAACCCCGCGAAAATGCTCGGCGAACAGGATCGGCGCGGCAGTCTCAAAGTCGGCATGACCGCTGACCTGAGCATTCTCGGTTATCACGAAGGCGAGTTCCTGCTCCACGATGGACGCGCTGGGAATGTCATCGCAGGGAATATTTTTCTCTCGCCGCAGATGACCGTCAAGCGCGGAGAAATGATTCAGGTGCGCGAAAGCCATAGCAGTCATGTGCCTGAACGAAAGATGATGGAAGACCTGCTTCAAAAAATGAAAAAAGGAGTTGCCCGATGAAAACCACTGTCAAAGCCGATAGCGAAAAACTGTATCAGACCGTGTATCGTCTGGAAGGGAATCGCCACCCCGTCGAAAGTCCCGAAGCGTTGGATAAAGCCGCGGATTATATCGCCGCGAAAATGCGCGAATATGGATTGAACGTCCGCGAGCAGGAATTTTTCATCGAAGGCTGGGCGCGTCCGTTCCGCAACATCGAAGGCAGTCTCGGCGCGGTGGATGAAAAACCCGCCGCAGTATTGACCGCCCACTACGACAGCGACAACACCCCAGGCGCAAATGACGACGGCGCGGGCATCGCAGTCATTCTCGAAGCGGCGCGCCTGCTCGCGCAGATGGATAACCCGCCTCCCGTGTACGTAGTGGCGGTCAGCATAGAAGAGAGCAGTAACCCGATCCATTACACAAAGATCAAGGACAGCGCCTGGCGAAATGGCGTGAAGGACGGACAGGATCGCTACACCAGTTGGGCGTGCGCGAAGGCGGGCAAAGCCATCCAGTCGCGCTCAATCCAGATTTTGAATTCGGGCAAGACTCAGGCAGATGGCTACCGCGAAGCGCTGGCAGAGATGGGCGAAGCGGTTCCTTCCAATTTGCGCGCGCACATTGAAGAGATCGCGCAGGTCTTCGAGAACATCACGGTGGAATCCGCCATCGGTCTGCGAAGCCGCATCGGCAGCGCGCGCTGGGTGAAGGAAGCCATTGAGACGGGAAAGAAGATCGCCTTCAACGTCAACATTGATGAGCCAGGCGTGTTCCGCTACGAGCCAAAGACTCAGGGGCTGTTGGCAGGGATGGGCTTTGAATCATACAGCAAGCAATATCGCACCGACCCGCAAAAAGAGATCGGGAATTTCTCCATGCTGGTGACACACCAGCCATCGAGTTATCTCGGCGCGATTTACAGCGAGCATTGCGAAGCGGATGGCATCAACCTGCCCTACGCGTGGATTGACGCGCCGCTGACGTACGAACAGATCATTGCCTACCAGCCGATGGGACTCAACTCTGACCATGCCCCGTTCTGGCAGGCGGGCATTCCCGCGTTGTTCATCTTCGACTCGTCCACCGCGCGCTCGAACTACATCCACACCCCCGCCGACACCATTGACCACATTGACTTCGACCGCCTTGCAGAGATCACAGCCGCGCTGGTTGCGACGGTGATGGATGAGCGGGCTTATAAAGCCGCTTAAACACAAAGGACACGAAGGTTTGGTATGCAGCGCAACATGAATACTTCCCTCAGACCATGATTCGTGAAAGTCGTAAGCAAAGAGCCACTGTAATCACTCAACTCAACTTTGTGTACTTTGTGCCCTTCGTGTTTATGTTTTTGATTGCGTAATTAAGGATTCTCAAAATGGAATTTGACCGTCTCGATCAACTTGCCGAGCGCATGGCGAATTACTCGCTCAAATTGAAGCGTGGAGAACGCTGTCTCATCGCGGCGGGGCACAGCGCCTATCCGCTGGCAAAAGCCTTCGCGGAAGAATGTCTCAAGGTTGGCGCGATTCCCATCACCTATTTCATGGACGAAGAAATGACGCGGCTCTTTCTCGCTTCGCTTCCGCAGGATGACGACAAAATTTTGAATGAATCCATCGCCACATTCGTTGACCCCGTCCACCGCATGATAGATGGAGTGGAAGCCGTGGCGGTCATCCGCTCGAAGGAGACCGATACGCCCTACGCTGGCGCAACGGGCAAAACGCTGACGGCATATCAGAATCAATTCGGGCAACTCTTCCATCGTCTCTCCAACGAACGGAAGTGGGTGGTGCTCGACTGGCAGACGGAATTGCAGGCGCAAAAAGCGGGCATGACCTACGCCGAGTTTTATAAATTCGTCATGGACATCTCGCTGGTGGATTACGAATCCATGTACCAAGCCGCTCTGTCTCCTAAAGCGATTCTCGACGCGGCGGACAGAGTCCACATCAAAGGTCATGACACGGATTTGCGCTTCAGCAAAAAGGGAATCAATACCATTATCGGCGCGGCGGCGATCAGTTATCCCGACGGCGAACTGTACACTGCGCCTGTCCGTGACAGCGTGGAAGGCTACGTCACTTTCAACATCCCTTCTATTTATATGGGGCAAACCTTCAACGGCATTCGTCTTGAATTTGAAAATGGGAAGATTATCAAAGCCACTTGTAAGCAAGGCGACGAAGCCGCGCTCAACGCCATCTTTCAAACGGACGAAGGCGCGAGTTACATCGGCGAGTTTGCAATGGGAATCAACCCGAACGTCACGCGCCCGATGAACGACATCCACTACGACGAGAAGATCGCAGGCTCGTTCCACTTTACCCCTGGCAACTGCTACAACGACGCCTACAACGGCAACCGCTCCTCCATCCACTGGGATCAAGTCTGTATGCAAGACCCCGCGCACGGCGGCGGCGAGATCTGGCTGGATGGTCAGTTGTTGCGAAAAGATGGAATCTTTGTGATGGAAGAATTTAAGGGCTTGAACCCGAAATGAACTTTCACCACGGAGACACTGAGTCACGGAGTTTTTTTCTTTTTGTTTTCTCAGTATCTCTCCCGAAGGACATCGGGACGATGCGTGACTCAGTGGTTTGTTCTTGATTTTTTCAGCGAACTCACGGATACAAAAGGATAAGACATGGCTATTTATAAAATGCGAGTTCTGGAATTGAACGGCTCCCCCCGCGAGCGCGGACGACAGCACGGCGAAGAACTGCGCGAAGAGATCGGGCGTCATCTGGATTTGTATCGCGAGAACATCCAACTCGACACAGGTCTTGATGCCCAAACTTTCTTCGACCGCATGTACGCGGAAACGGATTTCATGCCCGCCATCGAACAATACGCGCCCGACCTGCTTGAAGAAACGCGCGGCATTGCCGAAGGTTCGGGACGAAACTTCGATGAGACTCTGGCGCGTCAACTCAGCGACGAAGACCCGTGGTTTCGACAGATCGTTAAATTCGGGCGCGATGTCCCAGAGCATTGCTCCTGTCTTGGCACGCGCGAAGGCGGACGAAGTCTCATCGCACAAAACATGGACTCGCCGTTGTATTACGACGGCTTTCAAATGCTCCTGCGCGTCCACGAACCCGACTCGGATGTGGAGAGTCTCGTTCTCACCGTGGCGGGCAAACTCTCGCTGGCAGGCATGAACAACTACGGCGTCGGCATTTGCTGTAACACCGTCCTGCAACTGGATTTCAACCCGCGCGGCTTGCCCGAAGATTTCATCGTCCGCAAGACTCTCCAGCAAAAAAATCTCGCGGATGTTCTAGCCTTCATGAAATCCATCCCGCACGCCAGCGGACAGAATTACGTTCTCGGCGATCCCAACAACGTCACCGACCTTGAATGTTCCGCGCGCAAAGTTGTGGAAGTTCCGCTCAAGCCCAATAGCCAGCGCGTCTGCCACACCAACCATCCCATCACCAACGACGACACAAAAAGTTGGAACGACTTATGGGAACGCGGCGAGCGCGAATCTCCGCAACTGATCAAGCAGATGAAATCCCGCATGACCACTTTCAATCGTTATACCGTCCTTGAACGCGATGTCAACGCCGCGCCGCCGCTGGATGTAACACGCGCCGCCGAAATTCTCAGCGACCATACCGCGCCCCTTTGCGTCCATCATATTGACAAAGGCAACTACACCCTCGCCTGCCTCATCATGGAACTCGACGCGCAAAATCCCAAACTCCACATCACAGGCGGACCTCCCTGCTCGACTCCGTTCCGAACATACACCTTCAACAAATCTCCAATTACCAATCACTAATTACCAATTACCAAAAGGAACTCTAATGACCCAACCACTCCTCGGCTCCCGCTTCATCGCCGAAACCCTCAAAGGCTACGACGTCACCCACATCTTTTACGTGGACGCGATTCTTCGCAAAGCAATGGTGGACATCGAAGAACTCGGCATCAAGCGCGTCGTCACTCACAGCGAAAAAGCCGCCGCCTACATGGCAGACGGCTACGCCCGCATCAGCGGCAAACCTGGCGTGTGCATGGCGCAATCCGTCGGCGCGGCGAATCTCGCGGCAGGCTTGCAAGACGCCTACCTCGCCCGCACCCCGCTCATCGCCATCACGGGCAAGAAGCCGCCCATGTTCCAAAATCGCAACGCCTATCAGGAAATTGATCACGCGCCCTTCTTCGCCGCGGTCACCAAATATCAGGCGGATATCGTCACTCCCGAGCAACTTCCGCACTTTTTTCGTCAGGCGTTCCGCGAAGCCACATCGGGCAGGCTTGCTCCCGTGCATCTTGATTTCATCGGACGGGAAGCGCGGGAACTTGAGGCCGCGGACGGATTCCCCCCTGTCAGCGTGGACGAACGCTACAAGCATTTCCCTGCCCACCGACCCGCGCCGCTTCTTTCTGACCTTGAGCCTGCCTGCCGTTTCATCGAGTCTTCCCTGCGCCCGATCATTGTCGCGGGCGGCGGCGCGCGCATTTCTGGCGCGGCGGAAGAAGTGACGAGACTCGCGGAAAAATGCAACATCCCTGTTGCCACTTCAGTGGATGGCAAGGGAATGATTCCAGAGAATCATCCGCTGAGCGTGGGCGTGGTCGGTTCGTACTCGGCATGGTGCGCGAACAAAGCCGTCTACGAAGCGGACTTGGTCATCTACATCGGCTCCAGCGTCGGCGACCAGACCGCGCACAACTGGAAAGTCCCCGCGCAAGGGACGCGTATTATTCAGATTGACATTGACCCGTCCGAACTCGGACGCAGTTATCCCAACACCCTCGGCATTCACGGCGACGCGAAAGTGACTCTGCAAATGCTCATCGCGCAACTCAAGGACAGCCAGGGCAGCGCGGAGTGGCTCCAGCGCGCGCGAATGCTTGTGAAAGAGTGGCAGGCGGAAGTGAGTCCGAAGCGCGAGTCGGGGGAGAGTCCCATCCGCCCTGAAAGAATCTGCAAAGAGTTGACCGACATCCTGCCCGATGACGCGATCATGGTGACAGACACGGGCTACTCCGCGATTTGGGCGGCGACCATGTTGCACATCACCAAACCGACTCAGACCTTCATCCGCGCCGCGGGTTCACTCGGCTGGGGCTTCCCCGCGTCGCTGGGAGCGAAGTGCGCCGCGCCGAATCGTCCCGTCTTCTGCTTCACAGGCGACGGCGGATTTTGGTATCACTTTGCCGAACTCGAAACCGCGCGGCGACATCACATCAATACGATCACTGTCGTGAATAACAATAATGGATTCAGTCAGGGCATTGACGATGTGAAAAAAATGTACGCGGGACGTTCGGGCAATGAGCGCGAGTTGTACGCCTTTGAAGAAGTGAGTTTCGCGCAAATTGCAAAGGACATGGGCTGTTTCGGAATCCGCGTGGAGAAGGCGGAAGATATCCGCCCCGCGATTGAACAGGCAATGAATGCCAATGCCCCCGCCGTCGTGGAAGTGATGACCGACTTCTCGGCGCGCGTCCCGCCGCCGTGGAACCCGTAACTACGCATTGCGAGGAGGGTGTTCTTCCCGACGAAGCAATCCCCCATGACTTGAGGAGATTGCTTCGCAACGAACGCTCGCAATGACATAACTCAAAGGAGAAGACATGACCAAACCCATCATCGGATTTATCGGACTCGGAATCATGGGACGTCCCATGGCAGGGCATCTCATCAATGCGGGCTATTCGCTCGTCGTGCGCGATGTGAACCCGCTCTCGGTGCAAGACCTGGTTGAGAAAGGGGCGATGACGGCGGCTTCTGCAAAAGAAGTCGCCGCGCAAAGCGATGTGGTCATCACCATGCTGCCTGACTCGCCAGATGTGGAAGCCGTCGCTTTGGATGAAGGCGGAATCATCGAAGGCGCGGCGGCGGGGAAGATTCACATTGACATGAGCAGTATCGCGCCAGCCAGCGCGGTGAAGGTGGCGAAGGCGCTCGGCGAAAAAGGAATGCGTTGTCTCGACGCGCCCGTCAGCGGCGGACAAGTCGGGGCGCAGAATGCCGCGCTCTCGATCATGGTCGGCGGTGAGAAGGAACTGCTCGATGAAGTCATGCCCATCTTTCAGGCGATGGGAAAAACCATCACGCATTGCGGACCGAACGGCGCGGGGCAAATCGTCAAGGCGTGCAACCAAATTCAGGTGGCGTTGAATATCGCGGGGATGTGCGAAGCGTTCGTGTTGGGGGCGAAGGCAGGCGTTGACCCTGCGGTGATTTTGCAAGTCCTCAGCGGCGGCTATGCTCAGAACCGCGTGATGGATGTGCGCGGCCCCAAAGTGATTCACGGCGATTTTCAGCCTGGCTTCAAGAGCCGCTTCCATTTCAAAGACTTGAACATCATCTTGCGGACAGGGGATGATTACGAAGTGGAGTTGCCAGTTACAACCACTGTCCACAAGTTGTTTGCCGAATTGCTCGATTCGGGTGGTGGTGAACTCGACCACACGGGTCTCATCACCGTGCTGGAACGCATGGCAAAGCATGAGGCTAGGACAAAGTCATAACCCGGAGTCTAAAGTTTCCGGCGTTGGAATGAAAGTCGGAAGACTTTCGAGTCAGCCTAAATGAAAGGAGCATCAAGCAAAAATAATGATTCACTAAAAACCATCCCGTCGTCAAAACCATGTTCAACCAACTAAAGGAGAATTGAGATGTCTGAAACAAGTGGTTCAAAAATTATCGTCAACTGGAAGTACACCATCATCTTTGGTCTGTGGTTCGCTTCCTGGTTCGTCATTTGGGGAACGTACAACTCCTATGTGCCTGTCATCCTGCAATCGGGCAATCCCGCATACAACGTGTTGGGCGCATCGAAGGCGGTCGGCTTCGGGTTGGGCGCGTTCATCACGGGCTTGATCATGTCCTTCGATAATTTGAGCATTGTGCTGTTACAACCGATCTTCGGCAACATGAGCGACCGTGCCCAGAGCCGCAAGCGCATGGTGGTGATTGGCGGCTTATTTGCTGCGTTGTGCTACCTTGCCCTGCCGTTCGGTTTTCTTGGCATTCCCGCCGAAAAAAGCGGAAACTTCTCGGCGCTGATTCCATTCTTCATCATGACCATTGTTGCCGCCTCAGCAATGGTCTTCAGTTGGAGCATTGCCCTGCCCGCGGAGAACGGATTGAAGTTCGTGCTGGTTCCATCCGCGGCGCGGACACGGGTGTGGAGCATCGTGGCGTTTTTTGGTGGCATTGCTTTCGTTGCGACATTCATGACGAGCAACATGCTTTATAGCATTCACCCAGGCTTGCCCTTCTGGGTCGGCGGTGGCTTCCTTTTGCTGGTGGTGATTCTCTATGCCATCTTCATCAAGGAACCTGAAAACGTGGTGGTAGATCGAGGTGACGAGAACGAACCGCGCGGGTTTGCCGCATTGTTGAGCGGGTTGAAACAATATCCAAAGGAAGACCTGACAACCCTGCTAACCATCTCCTTTACCAAGTTCCTGACTATTTTTGGCGTTGCGGCCTTGGAAACCTTTGGCGTGTCGTACATCATCAATGAATTGGGCATGCCTGAAGGCGAAGGCGCAATGAAAGTAGCGACCTACTTCGTAGGCTATTTGATCGCGGCGATTCCGGCGGGATTTCTTGCCAACCGCTTCGGGCGCAAGAATATGCTGCGCATCGCGCTGGTTCTATTCATGGTGCTTGCGACAGTGCAATTCGTTTTGAATAGCATGGCACTCCTGATCGTTGTGCTGATCGGACTCGGTGTTGCCAATGGCATTACCGACGTGATGTGTCTGCCGATGGCGACCGAAGCCGCACCATCCAAGAAGGTGATGGGTGTGACGGTCGGTACGATGGCGGCCATCACTTCGCTGGCATCGGTCATCTCGGTGCCGTTCTGGGGTGCGATCATCGAAGCCATGGGCAATAACTTCCGTGTTATTTTTATCGCGCTCATCATTGGGCCTTTGTTCGCCTTCCTACTCACCTTCCGCTTGAAGGGCAATGCGGGCGAAGCCAAGCCTGTCACTGTTGAAGAAACGAAGTGGTAGTCGAAAACATGCCGCGCTCCATACGCTACCAGGAGCAGAAAAAGCCATCATGACCCAACCTGTCATTGACCCGCAACAGGCAAAAGATTACCTAACATCAATCAAGCCCACTGCCGAACGGGTGGAGCAATTCACGCGGATCATGAGTCCAGCAGAAAGCTCGCAGTACAGCAATGGCTGGACCTATGATGCCGACCTGGGTTGGGTGCATTGCAATTGGACGCGTCAAAACGGCGTAAACAAATCAGCATCCTTTTACCACTATGAAGATGATGGTGCGCGCAAGGTCGTCAATGCTCCTGACCGACCTTGCCGCATCCATGCCTACGGGGACAGTTTCACCAGTTGTGAGCAGGTGAACGATGGGGAAACATGGGAGGAGTATCTGGCCGCCCACCTGCAAGAACCCATCCGCAACTACGGCGTGGGTGGTTACAGCGTATATCAGGCGTACTTGCGGATGCTAAAGGTCGAGGCGCAGAACCCGGCGGAATACATCATCTTCAACATTTGGGATGATGACCATTATCGCAATCTGGATGCATGGCGGTCGATTCGTTTTGGCACAGGATCTGATTGCGGCTTCACCCTGCCACACCTGTGCGTGGATGTCGCTCAAAACCGCTGTGACCCGGTGCCCAATTTGATCCGCTCGCGCGAAGATGTCAACCGTCTGCGTGACGATGCGTTTGTATGGGATTCCTTCAAGGATGATCCCATCCTGCACGGGGTAATGGCACTGCGTATGGGGGCAAAAACCCCCCCCCTCACTGGTCAACCCGGTTGCCGTGAGTTTTGGAATTCCCGAAGAATTTGCCGGCAACATGGAAACCGCCCGCCAGCTCCACGCCATTCATACCCAAGCCGCGCTCTTCTCCACCCAGCACATTATCGGTTGGCTTGAAGATTTTCTGAATAGGCACAACAAAAAACTAATTATCCTACTTACCCACCGTATGGAAAATATCTCCAACGACCTGCAGGGTCTGCCGCGTTTCGATCAGGTTTTTCTCGATTTCCTGAAAGACAAGCCCTACCCGGTGATCGACATGCGCGACATCTATCGTGAACAATACGAGTGCTTTAATGGCACTGTGGATGATTTCCTTGAGCCTTTCTTTATCGGTCACCACACCCCGAAAGGGAATTTCCTGCTCGCCTGGGGCATCAAAGATGCCCTGGTTGGTTGGTTGACGCCTCCACCCTCTCCGTACACAACTTGATGTTCGCAGCATTTTTCTCTGTTTAAATTGTTTTCCCAAAGGAGCAGATAATGACCAATGTCATTGAAGAAATCACTGCCCGCTATCTCGCGAGCCATCCCAAATCGAAGACGCACTTTGAAGAGGGGCGCAAATACGTTCCTGGCGGCGTGACGCGCATCACAACCTTCTTTGCTCCTTATCCCATGTATATGGAACATGGCAAAGGCGCATACCTCTTCGACTGCGACGACAACCGCTACATTGACTTTCTCGGCAACTACACCGCGCTCGTCCACGGACACGCGCACCCCGCTATCACCAAAGCCATCGCGGAGCAAATCCCAAAGGGGACAATCTTCGGCGCGGCGTCGCCGCTTCAATATGAATTGGCGAAACTGATTCAAAGCCGCGTTCCAAGCGTGGAACTACTCAACTTTACCAGTTCAGGCACCGAAGCGACGATGATGGCAATGCGCTTCGCGCGCGCGGTGACGGGCAGAAGCATCGTCGTCAAAATGGACGGCGGCTATCACGGCTCGAACGATTACGGGCTGGTGAATCTCAACGGCGCGGAAAAAGCCGCCCTGCCCGGAGTCCCGCCTGGGGTCGTGGACAGCATGATGGTTGTGCCGTTCAATGATCTCGAAGCCGTGGAAGAATTGATTGAGAAATGCAAAGATGGAATTGCGGCGGTCATGCTCGAACCGCTGCTCGGCAACGGCGGCGGAGTGTTGCCCCGCCCTGGATATTTACAAGCCCTGCGCGAGTTAACATCCAAACACGACATCCTGCTCATCTTCGACGAAATCGTCACGCTCCGACTCGCCGTGGGCGGATACCAAAGCCTGAGCGGAGTCACGCCCGACATCACCACAATGGGCAAGATCATCGGCGGCGGGATGGGCATCGGCGTGTTCGGCGGACGCAAATCGCTGATGGATCGCTTCGACCCTGCCAACCCGAAATTGCTCTACCACACTGGCACATTCTACGCCCAGGAGATCAGCATGGTGGCGGGCATTGCTTCATTGCAGAATCTCGATCAGCCCGCCATTGACCGCATCAACGCGCTCGGCGAAAAGCTGCGCGACGGATTCAATGCCGCGTTTGCAAAACATGGAATCAAAGGTCAGGCAATGGGGATTGGTTCGCTGGTCATGGTGCATTGGACACAAGACAAGATCAACGCCGTGACCGACGCGCAGGTCGCGCTCAAAGCAGCGGGAGCATTGCCGCGTTTGCTTCATCTTGAGATGGTTAACCACGGAATCTATTCTGCACCGCGCGGGATGTTCTGCATCTCCACGCCCATGACCGGGTCCGATGTGGATGAAGCCATCCGCGCATTTGATGCGACGCTCGAGACCCTCAAGCCATACATTGCAGAGAACGCGCCGCACCTCGTCTAACTTGTCATTGCGAGCGGTCTTTGCGAAGCAATCCCTACATAGCCAAAAGATTGCTTCGTCGCAAAAAACGCTCCTCGCATGACGTAACTGAAACAGGAGGCATAATGCTTAAATTTACAGCCAATCTTGGATTACTCTTTGCCGATGTTCCGCTTCCACAAAGAATTGTCAAAGCCGCCGAAATGGGATTTCGCGTGGTGGAAATCTGGTCGCCGTATCTCGACCCGATGGAAGAAATTCTCAAGGCGAAGGAAAGCGCGGGTGTGGAGATCGTCCAGTTCAACATGGACCGCATTGACATGAAAGCGGGCGAGCGCGGAAATTTATCGCTTCCCGAAAACCAATCCCGCTTCCGCGCTGACCTTGAACTGGCGATCCAAGTCGCGCAGAAACTTGGCGCAAAACGATTCAACGCCCTGATCGGTAACATCTCGGAAAAAGCCACACACGCAGAGCAGGTTGAATGTATGCAGGAAAACCTGCGCTGGGCACAGCCGCTTCTGGCACAAGCCGACCTGACTCTCGTCACCGAGCCCGCCTGCTTGCAGTTGAATCCGCGCTACTTCATGCCGCGTCCCAGCGATGTGTTCGCGTTGATCCGCGAGTTGAGCCTGCCAAATGTGAAGGTGCAATATGACTTGTTTCACGCGCAAATGGCGGAAGGAAACCTCACGCTGACGATCAAGAACAATCTCGACTGGATCGCCAACCTTCAGATCGCAGACGCGCCAGCCAGGAATCAACCTGGGACGGGCGAGATCAACTATCGGGGCGTGTTGGAAGCGGTCGAGTCGTTTGGTTACGAGGGGCGAGTCGCGCTGGAGTTCAATCCCGCTGGCACAGTGGACGAAGCGCTCGCATGGCTTCCGCGTGAATGCCGCGTGGAATGCCGCGCCAGCGAGTTGAATTTATAACCCAAAGGATTTAACCGCGAAGTGCGCGAAGAAATAAAAGAATTTTCTTTGCGTTCTTAGCGTGCTTGGCGGTTAATAAATTAAAGATTTTGGAGGAGCCATGAAAGACAAAATCGTCATCACCGCTGCGCTGACAGGCGGCGCGACGCGCAAAGAACAAAACCCTGGCGTGCCGTATACCACCGAGGAATTTGTCGCCGAAGCCAAACGCTGTGAAGAGGCGGGGGCGGCAATTGTCCACATCCACTTCCGCGACCCAAAGACAGGTTACCAGACCTTCAATCCCGCCATCATGAAGGAAGTGACCGAAGCCATCCAGCAGGAGACGAAGGTGATCTTGAATCTCACCACGGGCGGTTTGGGACCAGGCACCGATCTCGAATCGCGCAAGCAGACCGTGATCCACATGTCGCCTGAGATGTGTTCGCTCAATCCTGGTACCACAAATTTCTGTTTTGCCAATTTCAAAGATGGCTCGATCATCTATGATTTCACGTATGAGAATCCATTCAAAGCCACGCTTGAGTTTGGAAAGATAATGACAGAAAAGGGAATTAAGCCCGAACTGGAATGCTTCGATATCGCGCACGTTCATAACGTGGACTTTTTCCAGAAATATCACAACCTTCTGGTGGAGCCGCTACACTTTTCGTTCGTGTTCGGCGTGCTTGGCTCGATTCGATTCGACGCGGATACGCTGGCGAGTTTCATCCATGCCATTCCCGACAATGCCACGTGGCAGGGAATTGGCGTGGGACCTGCGTGCTTCCCTGTTGCGCTGGCGTCGGCGGCTTTCGGCGGTCACATCCGTGTCGGGTTGGAAGACAACATCTTCATTGACCCCGTCAAACGCACGCTAGCCAAAGGTAGTTGGGATCAGGTCGAGAAAGCGGTGCAAATCGGTCGCATGGTCGGACGCGAACCCGCCACTCCCGATGAAGCGCGTCAAATCTATAACATTCCGAAGAAGGCATGACATGAGCGACGCAGTCATCACCAATCAGCGCGGCGAAATTTTCGAGATTATCCTCAACCGTCCCGAAAAACGCAACGCCTTCAACCGCGCCATGCTCGACGGAATCGCGGAAGCGGTCACTGCCGCGAATCGCGCGTCGGGTGTGCGCGTTGTCATCGTGCGCGGTGAAGGTAAAACTTTCTGTGCGGGTCTCGACGCCACCCTGCTCACCACGCTTGACGAGACCTACGGCGAGCATTGGAAGGAGCGCGGACAGACCATCGTTTCGGATGCGCAGCGTCCCTTCACGCAACTTGAACGACTCGAAGTCCCGATAATTGCGTTGATCCACGGTCATTGTTTGGGATTGGCGCTGGAACTCGCGTTGGCATGTGACATGCGCATTGCCGCTGAAGACTCGATGATGGGGTTGCCTGAATCGCGCCTCGGACTCATACCCGATCTAGGCGGGACAACACGGTTGACGCGGCTGGTTGGACCTGCCCGCGCAAAGGAATTGATCTTTACGGGACGCATTTTTGACGCCGCGACTGCCGAACGTTGGGGCATTGTCAATTATGTTGTCCCCGCCGAGCAACTGATGTCCAAAGCCGAAGAGTTTGTTGCCGAGATGAGCCAAGCGGGGCGCCTCGCTATCGGTGCGGCAAAACGGATTATTGATGGTCTTGCAGATGTGGATCGCGGTCTCATCATGGAAGCGATGTTACAGTCACAGTTGATGAAGACCGATGACTTCGCCAAACGGTTGGATGTCTTTGCCAATCGCGATGTAAAATCTTTGAATAATTTACCGCGTTAAATCTTAACCACGAAGGTCGCAAAGGAAAAACCAAGAAGAAACCTTCGTGACCTTTGTGGCTAAATAGTTTTTCAGGAGAACACTATGCGCTTGGGAATCATGCTTGGTTATCCATCCAAACGAATGACCGTGCCGCTCGAACTTGTCAAAGAAGCGGACAGGCTCGGGGTGTGGGCGGTGTGGACGGCGGAGTCGTATGGTTCGGACGCAGTTTCGCCGCTGGCGTGGGTCGGCTCGCACACGGAGAAAATCAAACTCGGCACAGCGGTTATGCAAATCCCCGGGCGGACTCCCGCCAATACTGCCATGACCGCGATGAGCCTCAACCAACTATCGAACGGGCGCTTCTTGTTGGGGCTGGGGCTTTCGGGTCCGCAGGTGGCGGAAGGCTGGCATGGACAAGGTTACGCCAAGCCGCTCGCGCGCACGCGTGAATATGTGAACATTGTCCGCGCGATATGTAAGCGCGAGCAACCCGTCGTTCATCAGGGTGAGGTGTATCAAGTCCCTTACAGCGGCGCTGATGCAACGGGTCTTGGCAAGCCGCTCAAAAGTATATTAGATGCCGAGCCGAACATCCCCATTTATCTTGCCGCAATCGGTCCAAAAAATATCGAAGTCGCGGCGGAGATCGCGGAGGGCTGGCTCCCCATTTTCTTCTCGCCCAAAAAATACGATAAGGTCTTTCGTCCGCATGTCGAAGCGGGGCTTGCCAAAGCGGGCAAAACCGAGTTCGATATTGCGCCGACTGTGCCGATTGTCATCCACGACGATTTGAATTTCTGCTACAACGCGCTGCGTCCCACGCTGGCGTTGTATATCGGCGGCATGGGCGCGAAGGGAAAAAATTTCTACAATGATTTGGCGCGGCGTTACGGCTATGAAGCTGAAGCGGAAGAAATTCAGGATTTGTACCTCGCGGGTAAAAAGGAAGAAGCGATGGCGAAGTTACCCGCGTCGTTGATCGATGAAGTCGCGCTGGTCGGTTCTGTGGCACGAATTAAAGATCGCCTGTCCATCTGGAAGAACAGCCCCGTGACAACGATGAATCTTGCGATCAGTGATATCCGCACGCTACGCGCTGTGATGGAGATGATGTGAACCTGAAACAAATCCACAAGATGGCGATGATCGGCTCGGGGACGATGGGCGCGGGTATTGGTCTGTGCTTTGCGCGCGCTGGCTATGAAGTGACCTTGTTCAGCAAGACCCGCGTGGGGTTAGATCGCGCCGCGCGGCACGTGGATCGCAGTCTCGATTTATTTGTCAGCGAAGGCGGCTTATCTGCAAAGTTGGCAGATGCGGCAAAGAAACGGATTCGATACACCACTCAATTAAAGAAAGCGTTGACCGACGCGCAGTTTGTCATCGAGTCTGCGCCTGAGCAGTTGAAGTTAAAGCAGGACTTGTTCCGCAAAATCGAATCACATTGTGCGTCCGATTCCATTTTGGCGACGAACACTTCGGGGCTCAGCATTACCGCCATCGCTTTCGCCTGCACTCACCCTGAGCGTGTCATCGGCTTGCATTGGGCAAATCCCGCCGAGTTCGTACCGCTGGTCGAAGTCATCCCTGGAGAAAAAACCTCCAAAAAAGTTGCGGATGTGACCTACAAGATTTCGGAGAAGTCGGGGAAAGTGCCCGTCGTTATCCGCAAGGAAATCCCAGGCTTTGCCAGCAACCGCTTGCAATTCGCGGTTTTACGCGAGGCGTTGAATTTAGTGGCGGAAGGCGTGGTCAGCGCGCAGGATGTGGATCGCGTATTAAAAGGCGGGGTCGGTTTCCGCTACCCGTGGTTGGGCGCATTGGAGACGGCAGACCTGGGCGGGCTGGATGTTTTTCACGCCATTGCTTCCTATCTCTTCAAAGAGTTGAGCAACGCCAATTCGCCGCCGATATTTTTTACTGAGATCGTGCAAAGCGGCAAACTTGGGATCAAAACAGGCGCGGGGTTTTATGAATACGAAAAGGATTCACGCGAGAAATTACTCAATGCGCGTGACCGATTCTTTGTCCGCCAGTTGCAGACGATGGAAGAGATACAAAGAACAGAATGAGTCAGGGAATCCTTCCCTTGCCATCCACAGTGAAAAGGAGCAGTATGCGTTCCAACGCCATTAAAAAAGGATTCGACAAAGCGCCGCACCGCGCCCTATTGCGCGCTACAGGCCTGGCTGAGCAGGATTTCGACAAACCCTTTGTCGCTATCGTCAATTCTTATGTTGATGTTGTGCCTGGTCATGTTCATTTGCAGGAGTTCGGTAAGCTGGTAAAAGAGGCGGTTCGTGTGGCAGGTGCGGTTCCATTTGAATTCAACACCATCGGCGTGGATGATGGCATTGCCATGGGACATGCTGGGATGAAGTACTCGTTGCCTTCGCGCGAATTGATTGCAGATTGTGTCGAAACAATGATGGAAGCGCACCAGTTTGACGCGATGATTTGCATCCCAAATTGCGACAAGATCGTGCCCGGAATGTTACTCGCCGCTATGCGCGTCAACGTCCCGGCGATTTTTGTCTCTGGTGGAGCTATGGCCGCAGGGCGAACTCCTGCCGGTGAGACTATTGACCTGATGTCTGTATTCGAAGGCGTAGGAGCATATTCGGTGGGGAAAATCGATTTGGAGCGATTATCCATCTTGGAACGATTCGCCTGCCCCTCGTGTGGTTCCTGCTCAGGCATGTTCACAGCTAATTCAATGAATTGCCTGATGGAAGCTCTTGGGCTGGCGTTGCCATTTAATGGAACTGCACTAGCAAAAACACCTGAACGCGAAGCGTTAGCACGAAAAGCCGCGACACAGATTATGTCACTTCTTGTGCGTGACCTCAAGCCGCGCGACATTGTTACCGCCGAGGCGATTGACGATGCCTTCGCTCTGGATATGGCGATGGGTGGCTCAACCAATACGGTTTTACACACTCTGGCGCTGGCGAACGAAGCAGGTGTAGATTATCGATATAACCACAATCGGTAGTTGATAATTTGGAAGAGGTGGGGGATATGGTAGGATAGCGGTCACCCCAGGAAAAGGATCATAAATTCAGCTTGTGAATAACCAGCCTTCATA